>SMVB01033970.1_pt1 | contig 78871 bp, 70 predicted proteins | sample 2456461 | NCBI WGS metagenome assembly SMVB01 (sample SAMN11095934, study PRJNA526329) | marine sediment metagenome | biome: Marine sediment; feature: Surficial sediment; material: Deep marine sediment; isolation source: Hadal surficial sediment | place: Pacific Ocean | collected 2014-05 | depth...
GATCCGGGATGCCGTGACTTCGCCCCGGATACATGAAGAGCTCCGTCGGCACGCCGAGCTTCTTGAGCGCCATGTGCAGCTCCACCGATTGAGGGCTCGGCACCCGCGGGTCTCCCTCGACGACGTGGACCACCGTCGGTGTCTTCGCGTTCTTGATGATGGACCAGTAGCGTCGCTCAGATGAGAACCTCTGCCCGTTTCACTTAGTCCAGACCGAGTAACTATGCCGAATTCGGCATAGGGACTCTGTCCGGACAGAGTTGAAACGACGGCGCCGGTTCGCCGACTCGGTCGGCTGAACGACGTTCTTATAGCATGGACTTTTTCGGTGCTCAGAGTTCGCGCGTGACGAACACAAACGCTTCGAACCACTTTCGAAGTCTCCTCGAACGATAGAGCATGACTGTAGCTTCGCGAGCGACGCAGGAGACCACAATGGATCGAGCGCTAACTCTTCTTTCAAGTCGCTTGAAAAAACCCGTCAAGCAAAAAACGAGCTCGAGGTAATTTTCTTTTTTACTCTTCCCGGGAAGAGTTGACGTTCACGCCGTACATGCAAACGATACCGGACGCCCGAAACCTCCGCCAAAGTTCGCCTAGTTACTTGTGGCTTCGCGTCACCGTGCCTTTGTGGCTGTTCGAACGAGCCTCGAGGATCGAGACCCGGGTCATTTTCGCCGCTACCTCGCCTGGTGCACGAAAGACGGCCGTTATGGTCTGGACGACGACCGCTGGAGCGAGGTGGTGCTTCTCTATGCTGGCTGCGTTCGAGCCCGCGGCAAGCGTGCGGCGCGGGACCTCCTTCGAAGACTTCTCGAACGTCACTCTTTGCGGAGCTCAGGGTGGAGCGGATACAAGTTGCGGACGCCCTCTCCTTTTCCAAGAGCATGGGGCGTTCGTAGTCTTCGAGCTCTGGTCGTGCGCGAGCGTCGCGGCCGACCCGGATCGGCACGTTGTTATCGGCGTCGAGCCAAGGTGGGCCGACCGGGTTGAAAAAGCGCGCGAAGTCGGGAAGGCCTTCAGAGGTGTCGTCCGAGAGCTCATCGAGATCGCGCGTGCCTCCGTCGATGACGACGCCCTCGCGCCTCGCATTTGGATGCCCATCGCGGTGATGTGGCTGCGGCCATAAGTCGAACGCTTCTCCCGCCGGCACGAGCTCGGATGGGAGCGCGCCTTCAGACACCGCGCTCGATCTCTGCCTCACGATGAAAATGGCCGTTAGCAGCATATAATCGCGCCTGCTCATGCGACGGCGGGAGATGGTCGTGTTCGTTCTCTTTCTTGGGGCGCCGCCGTCTTTACGTACCCGCTCGTGCGCCATATTCGGACGGCCACAAACGATCTCCACGATCCGCTGCTCGATGCTTGGGCTTTGGCTTGGGTAAGGGTGGCACCTGTTCCGCGGCACCTGTTCCGCGCCGACTATCTTACATAGCCCAATGAGCGAAGCCGCTCGAGCATTTCCTTCGAGATTTCTGTCTCCGTCACGGTTGCGGGGGGCATCGATGTGTCGGTCTCTAGATAGGTTACTGGGTGGGCTGCCAGCCAGTCGGATTCGAAGCTCGAGACCACGACTTTGCCGTCCATGTCGAGCGGCACGCTTTCGCCGAGCGCGTAGAGAATCGTGGGCGCGATGTCGAGGACCATTGTGCCGCGCACGTCGCCTCCGGCGCGGATGCCTGGTCCGCGAGCGGCGAACACACCGAACGGCGCATGAAAGCCGCGATCCCCGCCTGTTGAGCTGCCGTGATCGGAGACGAGCATTACGGTAGCGCGGTCGGGAAGCTCCGCGATGAGCTCGCCTAAAAAGCGATCGATTTGAAAATAGGTCTTGTCGACGACGTCCCTCAACGTGTCGGGACAACCTGGCGGGATGGCCTTCCCGCGGCGGAAGGGAAGAAAGAGATGGCTGCTCGCATCGACCGACTCGAAGTAAACGGTGAAAAAGCCGCGCTCCATCGTCGGGAGGAGCTTTCGCGCAATGCGCTGGTAGAATGCGTCCTGCCATAGAATGCGCTCGAAGCTCCTGAGCTCCTTGGGCGCGAGTGGCTGGCACGTTTGGGGATAGAGCTCGGCGGTGATGCGCGCAATGGCGGCGTCATCGGGCTCGAGCGCTGAAATCTCCGCGGCGAGCTCCGGCGGCCACGTGAGCGCGGTGGACGTCTTCTGCCGTTTGCCGCGTACGCCGAGATGCGAACTCACGAGAAAACCGTTGACTGCGTAAGCGGGCCACGTTGTCCAGTAGCCGACGATCCCCACGGGATGTCCGGCATCGCCAAGAAGATTCCAGACCGGCATCGCGCGCATGTGCGTGCTCTGCGCCTCGACGACTTTGGCTTCGGGTGGATGGAAGCCTCGGATGAGATCGAACCTTCCAAAAATGGGGTCGAACGTGACCACGACCTCGCCGGCGCTATCGAGAATCGAGAGTGGCGCGATCGCTCCCGCGAGCGGGCGCTGATCGTTCGACCGCCCATGATCCGCCGGACGACTTTGGCGCTCGAAGGCGAGCGTGAGACGGTTCTCCACAGGACGCAAAGCATCACGCGGGATCGCGAACGTTTCATCTTTCCAGTCTTCTGTGAGCTCGACGTTACCGAGGGTCTGTCCGTTCATCGCGAGCTCGACCTTTTGGGCCCCGTTTGGCGCGTAGTTGCGAAGACGCAGGTTCAACCTGTGTGGCGACGCGCCGGAGATTTCAGGGAGCCGGATCTCGGCCACCGGCGGCCCGTCATATTGCCCCGCCCAGACGAACGAAGTTCCGGGCAAAGGCAGGAGAAAATCCACGATGCCGTGCTTGTCGGGAATTTTTCCTGTCGCTATCGAAGCCCAGACGATCGGCGACCAGTAGCCGCGGCGCGGCTTCGGTCGAAGGCGCCGCCTGGCCGCGAGCGACTCCATCGGGCCCCAGCTTCCCTCGCGGATGAGCTGGTCGATGTTGGGAAGCTTGCCTCGAGCGCGAAGCTCGTTGATGAGCTCGGGTGTCGCGCCGTCGACGGCGACGAGCACGACGAGCGGAGACGGCTCTTCACTCCCGCAGCCGGAACAAGCGATTGACAGAGCCAACACGACAAAGAAATGACGGGTCACGTCCGTCATTGTAAGCGCGGAAGGCGGCGGCCGGTAGCAGCGTATAATCGCGTCTGCTCATGCGATGGCGCGAGATGGTCGTATTCGTCCTTTTTTTGGGGGGTGCTACCGTCTTTACGTACCCGCTCGTGCGGGATATTCGGACGGCTACGAAGGATCATCACGATCCGCTGCTCGATGCTTGGGCTTTGGCTTGGGTGGCGCATCAGCTTCCTCGGGACCCGGTGCACCTGTTTGACTCGAATCGCTTCTACCCGGAGAAGGGGACGCTTGCGTTCAACGACCCGATGGTCGGTCTCGGGATTCTGACGGCGCCGGTGGCGTGGGTTTTCGGGGACGCGTTGCTCACGCTCAACCTCGCGACGCTCTGCGCGTTTGCGTTTTCGGGCTATGGCGCTTACCGACTTGGATGGCATCTCACGGGGTCGCGCGTCGCGGGGGCCGTTGCCGGGAGCGTCTTTGCCTTTGATGCTTATCGGCTCAACCATCTTGCGCATATCCAGCTCCAAAACGCGGGCTTTATCCCGCTTCTTTATCTGTGCCTCAGGCGTTATCTCGAGGAGGGGAAGCTTCGCTACGCGGTGGGGGTCGCCGTTTTTCTGTGGTTTGTCTGCGCGTCTTCCGCGTATTACGGCATCTTTACTTGGATTTTGCTCGGCGTGGCGATTCCTTATGAGCTCTTTAGAACGCGAACGGCCGTGGATCGCCGCCGGGTAGTCGGGCTCGGCCTCGCGCTTCTTCTCGCGGGCCTCGCGTTCTTGCCGCTAGCGCTTCCTTTCATGCGGCTCAGCGACGATTTCGGGTTGTCCCGGCCGACAAGTCGCTTGCAACGAGCCTCGGCGCGTCCGGGCGATTACCTGCGCTCGGGCTCCCATCTCCATCAGGCGCTAGGGTTGAAGCCGCCGTCCGCCGAGCGCACCCTCTTTCCCGGTATCCTCGCGATTGGGCTCGCGCTCCTCGCGATTGCTAGGTTGAATCGGGCGAGCGGGCTCTACTTGATTCTCGCGATCGTCGCCGCTTGGGCGAGTCTCGGCCCGGCATGGGGTCTGTATCGTGTCCTCCATGCCGTCATCCCCGGATTGGACGGGGTTCGAGTACCCCCACGTTTCGCGATCTACGTGTTCTTTGCCATGGCGATTCTCGCGGCTTACGGCGCCGCCCTCGTGCTGAAGCGTTTTCCGAGCCGCGCTCTCGGCGCCGCGCTCGTTCTGTTCCCGCTCGTCGAGTCCGTTGGGCCGACGCACTACACCCATGCGCCACCGATACCAGCCGTCTACGGATGGCTCTCGGAGATACCCGGCTCGGTCCCGGTGGTCGAGCTTCCGCTTCCTCCGCCGAAGCGTGACCGGGAGAACGCGATCTATCTCTATTGGTCCACAACACACTTCAAGCCACTGGCCAATGGCTACGGCACGGTCGTACCTCCGGTCTATGCGGAGATTTTCGAGGCGTGCGATCCCGTGCCCGACGAGGCTGCGATCGTGCTACTGAAGCGCCTCGGCTTTCGCTACGTCATCCTCCATCGCGACCTTTATCTGCGCGATCGCGCCGCCGAGATGGAGAGACAACTGAACGCTCTCACAGCGTTGAAACGCGTTCATCGCACGGAGAACGAGACCGTTTACGAGCTGAGCTGAAGCGGGTCAGCTCACTTGGCGCGGCCTGCGGCCACGACGCCGGCGCCGCTGCTGCCCCGGGCCTCGCTCGCTCACGTTCTCTTTGGGCGCGTCGCTCTCGTCTTCATCCACAACCTCGACCTTCGACGTCTCGTCGAGACGCTTTTTCACGAGAGCTGCGACGATGAGCTTGCCTTTGGGGTGCTCCCAAAGCGCGTCCACGAGAGGCGTCAGCTCGCCTGTGTTCTCGAGCGCGACCTCTTCGAGCCGGCTGAGAAGCCGTTCCGTGCGCCGCTTCGTGATTTCTTCCGCGGTGGGCACCTCGCGCTCGATGAGCTCGAGCTCGTAGCGATTGGCCTGGCGGTTGAAGTTGACGAGATCGTTCGCCGAGACGAGCGAGACGACATTGCCGCTGCGCCCGATCCGGCCCGTCCGGCCTGCGCGATGGATATAGTCCTCGGGCGAGTCCGGAGTCGAGTAGATGAAGACATGGGAGAGATCGTCGATGTCGATCCCACGGGCGGCGACGTCGGTCGCGACGAGATGACGGATCGTGCCCGCGCGGAACCGAGACATGACTTGCTCGCGCTTTTTCTGCGTGAGATCGCTCGAGATCATAGCGACGGGCAGCCCTTGGCGCGCGAGAAACGTAGAGACCGAGCGCACTTCGTTGCGTGTGTTGCAGAAGATCATGGATGCGGTCGGCTGGTCGAGCTCGATCACTTTGTAGAGCACATCTTCTTTTTGCGCCGCGGGCGCCATGATGTATGTGTGCCGAACTTCCTTTACATAGGCGAAGTCTTCGGAGAGCGAGATCCAGCTCGGCTCGTTCAAATAGTTGTGGATGATACCTCGGATGCCGAGCGGGATCGTTGCCGAGAATAGACAGGTCTGGCGTTCGCCCGGGACGAAGTGCATGATATCGCTCATTTCCTGCGCGAAACCCATGTCCAGCATCTTGTCGGCTTCGTCGAGCACGAGGAAGCGCACGCCGCCGAGCTTCAGCTCGCCGCGTCTCAAAAGGTCGAGCACGCGCCCGGGAGTACCGACGATGACTTGGGCGCCGGCGCGGATACCGTCGATTTGTTTTTCGATGGACTCGCCACCATATATGGCTTCGGCCTTGACGCCTTTGTCGTGGCCGATGCGGCCGAGCTCTTCACAGACTTGAGCCGTGAGCTCGCGAGTCGGCGTCAATACCATAGCTTGTACGAAGGCTCCCTCCGCGTCGATTTTCTCGACGATGGGGATGCCGAAGGCGGCGGTCTTACCCGTACCCGTACGGGACTGAACGACGAGGTCTTTGCCGGCAAGCGCGAGAGGGATCGCCTCTAGCTGCACGTCCGTGGGATGCTCGTAGTGCATCGCCCCAATAGAGCGGAGGGTGGTTTCGTCCAAGCCAAAGGCCCGGAAAGTTTTTGTGTCTATTTCGGTTGTGGTCATGGAGTTCGATGGGTGTCGGTGTCTGAATGGAAATCTATCTTGAGGTTTGGTGAAGCACAGACCGAGTGTAAGGGACTGATCCTAAAGATTATAACCCAAAGCAGCAGCTCACGCTTGCCGCGGGGCACGGCCTTGCGCTTGCCGCGGGGTGAACGCGAGATATAGCAGGCCCGAAACGAGGAGGGAAGGGAGTGTTGCGCCCAACGGGAGCCCGGAGGCCTCGACGAGCTTGTAGGTGGCGAAGCCAGCCGCCCAGGAGAGAAGCGCCAGGCGGTTGAAACCCGAGGCGTAGCGATACGGACCGGCGGCGTCGTAGAGCCCGTCGACGTCGATCCGGCGTTTCCTGACTAGGAAATAGTCCGTGAGGACAATGCCGAAGAGCGGGGTGAACATCGCGCCGATGAGGTAGAGGAAGCTCTCGTAGCGGTCCATCGGAAAGACGAGGGCGACGAGGATCGAGACGATGCCCGTTATCCACATGAATCCCCGGGCGCTGATTTTCTCGGAGACATTGAGCATCGAGCAGGTCGCGGAATAGAGATCGGGAAAATCGGATGTGATCGTCGAGAACACCACCATCAGAAGCGCCGGGATGGCTAGCCCGGCGGCTCCCATGAGCTCGAGCATTTGGATGTGGGGCTCGGCGGTGCCCGTGACGAGGGTCGCCATCAGGCCGAGAACGAACATCCATGACGATACGAGGAAATAGCCGATCCACGTGGTCCAGAACGAGGTTTTTGTCGTCCCGCGGGAAAAGCGCGAGTAATCCGCGACGAGCGGCATCCATGAAATGGGCATGGCGATGACGAGGTCGAGGCCAATCATGAAAGGCATGAAAGCCATCTCGCTGCCGTCCGTCTGGGCCGGCGCGCTCGCCATAAAGGCCACGAAGGACTGATAGGTTTCCCAGCTCAACATAATAATGACGGCGAGAAGACCGAAGACCGTACCCGCCTGCAGGATCTTCCAGACGCGGTGGCCCGTGAAGAGCGCCCAGGCCAGCGTGCCGGAGCCGATGACGACAATCCAGAGCCGATGCGACGCCCAGATGCCTCCCATGGGCTCGCCCAGCATCGCCCCCGCGCGGCCGCCGATAATGAGCATGATGGACGCCCAGCAAACGAGCTGGATGACGTTGAGGATGGCGGCGAAGCTCGAGCCGCGGATACCGAAAGACGGGCGCACCGACACCATTGACGGGATGCCGTGATCGGAGCCGACAACGCCGCCGAGCGCCATGAGCGTGTTGCCGATCGCGTGCCCGAGCAAGATGGCCCAGAGCGCGCGCCAAAACCCCATGGGCGCCAGAAAGCCTCCGGCCCAAATCTCCGCGAGGGAGATGCCAACCCCGGCCCAGAGTAGAAAAAGGTCCGCGGATCCGAGGTTCCGCTTCGATGCTTCGACCGGCCGTATGTCCATCGATGACTCAGCTTATCGCATGAGCCTTCGTCGTCGATATCAAATGCTGGTTGACGCGGATCCCGAGCGATTCTTCGTGCCACCCTATCAAGGCCCTTTCGGGTGGATTGGCGTGCGGCTCGATGTCGATGACGATGACGATGTCGACTGGAGCGAGTTGGCGGAGCTCGTCGAAGACAGCTACCGTCTGGCGGCGTCGATAAAAGCTTCTCGCGATGCTCGACGGCTGAGGAAATACGAGGTCAATGTTGGATCGACGAGCTCTTCTGAAAAACGGCGGCATGGCGATGCTCGGCATGGGCCTTTCGGCGTGCGCGTCCAAGCGGTCGCCTGCGGTTGCCCCGCGGCGTCGGCGCGTCCATCTCGTTCCCGCCCAGGTTTCGTGGGGTCGCATCATCCGCACGACAGCTCTATGGTGCGCGGATCGTGATCCGTAAATTTGACACCGTGCGGGATCTCATGTCGCTGACCGAGCCCATCGTCGTTAATTGTACCGGCCTCGGCGCCAAGGAGCTCTTTGACGACGGTGAGCTCGTGCCGCTCAAAGGGCAGCTCACGTGCATCACTCGCGGAGCGGGTCGCTCTGAGGCGACTCCCCGAGGGCGCGGTGGCCGAGCTACTGTCAGCGTTGGGTAAGCGCGAGCCTCCGGGCGCGCTCGTACGCGTGATTTTCCACGAGACGGAGGGGAATCCCTTCTTCGTTGGCGAGGTCTTTCAGCATCTGTCGTTTGAGCTCTTCGGTCCAGTTGAGGACGACGTGGATTTGCGTGGCTCCGCCCGTTTGTGACGCGACAGGCGCAAGCATCAGGAACCGCTGGCCGTCGGCGCTGACATCCTGCGGTAGAACAACTCGCCTCCCTCCGGGTTCCAAACCGGCTCATGGCCTCCATTGGTTGAAATCTGCCACTTCCCGCCGGGGCCGGGATAGGGTTGCACGTAAACCTCCCTCTGGCCCGATTCGTTCGAGGAGTAGGCCATCCATTCACCGTCCGGCGAAAACATAGGTGCCGTTTCTTCGAAGCGAGTTGAAAGGAAGAGGTGCGCCTCCTGATCCGCCAGGTTCTGTACCCAGATGTCGCGCCCGGTCTCCGGCTTGGCTTGAGTAAATGCAAGCAGTTGCCCGTCCGGGGAAAATGACGCCGGGCTAGAGCGATAGTCGTTCGTCGTCAGCCGCTCCAAACCACCGCTGCCGTCGGCCATTTGCCAGAAGATGTTCTCCTGTCGGAGTGTGACAAACGCGATCCGCTGCGCGTCGGGCGACCAGACAGGAGTCGTGCTTGGGGTCTCTAGCGTCAGTCCGGTGAGGGCGTTCCGGGAAATGTCATAAACCCAAACACCGTGCCGACCTTGTGTCATCCCGACGGCTATCCGGTGACCGTCGGGAGAGGCCAAAAAGCTAAAGAGTCTTTTGCGCTCGCATCGGAGGATGCGAGGAGCTCCAACGTCCCGCCATCTGCCGAGACCCGACGGAGGCTCAATCCAGCCATCGAGGCAAAGACGATTCTGTCATCGATTCCCCAGCTTGCCCCTTGAGGACGCTCAGCCGTTGTAGAGATGCTCAGGGCCTCGCCGCCGGTGACCGAAACCTTCTGCATTTCTACCCGCGCACGCCATCCGCCAGACATCGTGCCTCCCCGAGCCGACGCGAAACGATCCATTGACCATCTGGCGACCAAACCGATCCCGATTGGAGTCGGTATCCACGGTGAGTTGTCGAGGTTTGCACCCTTCGGTCTCGCCTATCCAGACGTCGCGGTCGCCGGGGCCTCCGCGAGACAAAGGCGTTCCTGTGCCAGTCCAACTTGGTCCAGACCAAGTAGATCGCAACACCCATCGGCCGGAACGTAATAAACAGGAGAAGGTTCGGACACACTCTCGCCCGAGCGACGGTATTGGTCCATCACTCCCTCGCCGAAGTCACGTTCTGCCTGAAGCTGATTATGCGTGGTGCACCTGAGAGAAATATTGTCCGCGCTTCGATCTCCTCCGCGGCCATGGGGATCGTGGTGGTGGTACTCGAGGTCTCTTCGCGCGGTGCAGCGTCGTCCGTCCTTGCCGACATAGGTACATTGACCCCCGTCGCGCTCGTATACAAAACGCTTTACTGGCGCGGAAATGTAGCGAGAGCCTGGCGACGTGTCCGCCTCATCGAGGCTCTTCCTGGGCTTTTTCGCCTTGCCAAAACGTTTGGCTTCGAGCCTCTCGAGCTTCAAGGTCACCGCCGCTTCGATGACCGAAGCCAGGTCGGCGCCAGGCATGAGGTCACTGAGTCGCTCGAGCTTCTCGTGGAGCTCGGCACTCGCGGTAAAGTGGACCCCGTAGCGAGACGGGGAGAGCGGCTCCACCACCGCGGCTTTACACGTTGCGACCGCGTCCAGGGTCGCATTCGGCATAGCCACTTCGTCTGGCGGCAGTTGGGTTGGAGTCGCGGTCTTTTGCGGCTCACGACGTGTAGGGAGCTTCCGCATCGTCGCAGCGACGTCCGGCTTTGGCGCAACCTTGGCAACCAACTCCAAGATTTTCTTTTTGGTTTTGTGCTCCGCCTGGGTCAAGAGCTCGTCACGATTGGACTCCGTGAGAACCGGCGCGAGCTTTGCGATAGCGCTCAAGTGAAGTCGCCCGTCCTCGAGCATCGACAGTAGCACCGGGTGTTTCCGTGCGGCGCGTGCGACCGCGATACGCAAAAACGCCTCATGCTCTGAGAGGTGGAGCCGCTCGGTGCAGTAACTGAACATCGACACCGAAGCTTCAATTGCATAAAGCCGCCGCCTGTCTACTTCGCCAATGTGTGCGATGAGATCGACTTCGACGCGCCGTGACTCTTTCAAGATCTCCGACAGTCGTCGAAGCAGATCGTCATCTGAAACCGAATCGAGCTTGAACTTTTCTGCCATGCCTCTTTATAACACGGGTTTTTTCGACGTCGTGTAATAGCTTCTATTCAACGACCGAGAGCCAAGACGACGTTCGAAGTTCTTTTTCGGAGACGACGTCCTTGCAGAGGCTGCAAGCACTCTACAGGCGCATCGTCGCTCCCACGTGCAAGCGTGTGCAAATCGCTGGAAAGAAGCTGTCAAGGGAAAAATGAAATTTCTTGCACGTCATCTTCGACGTCGCCTTAACTGGGATCCATCTGAAGTTGCGGAGAACGTGTTCTTGTCAGCTAGGACCCATTCGATTGCAACTCGGCGTTTGAGCTATTGGAAGCAAATAATGAGGGGCAGCTCCGGCGGTCAAAATTTGCTGCTCACCGGTGTCGAGGGACTCTACGACAATATCTAGGGCAGGCCAGGTGTTATAGAGCACCGCTTTACCACCCGGCAGGATCTCAGGAGAAAAAAGGGTTCCGTGCTCTTTCCGTGCCTTGGAGAGCCGTGGCCTGGAGCTGGTCCATGGGGCGCAGATAGAGCAGAGAGGCGCCTCCACGGCTCGGACGAGCGGCGTAGATGAAGTTACGGCCATCGGGTGAGATCGCCATCCGCTCCCTTTCCCTCTGTTGGTGGCCTTCCTGTAGAGGAAGGGCCAGTCGTGTGACGACAGGCGGGCTGGGACGTGCCAGCCACCAGACCGCCAAGCCGGTGACGAGTATCGCCATTACCCACGCGATCCGCTCTCGGGCTCGACTCGACGGGGGGGCGGCGCACCGTTCCCGCCGACGCGACGGCGGGCTCGTCGAGGATTTATGTCCCAATCGACTGACGACGGTTCTTGCGATCCTTCCTGAGGCATCGGCCCAAGAGGTTCAAGACCCGTGGGTCGAGCCCCGCCGGAAGCGCGTTCCAATCCGGGCACGAGCTCGAGCGCGAGATATTGCGTGCCTTCGAACTGTTCGAGACCGTAGATCGCAGCAATGTTCGGGTGGTTCAGTGACGCCAGCACCTTCGCCTCGCGCTGGAAGCGTCTCAACCTTTCCGTGTCCTGGGCGAATTCATCGGGAAGTACTTTGATTGCCACGTCCCGGCTGAGCTTTCCATCCCTCGCCCGATAGACCTATCCATGTCGTCCACGGTTTGTCAGGAACGCGTGGCGGCCATAGCCTCGCTTCGTATCTTCAAAAAACTTCACGTGAGGGTTGTGTGTCAAGTTCACCGGGCTCCATCGGCGATGGTGCGAGCCTCGTCCACAACACGATGGACGTTTGTGTCGGCTCGCCGGAAGCGACCCCGAGTGTGAACGGGCTTTCGCGAAACCGCGGTCTCGACATGATCGCGGCTGAGACGGCTTTCAAGAAGGCTCGCCGACGCATGGCAAATAGTATATATGCTGCCCGTGGATGACTAGATAACTTGTATACTGGCGCCCATCTGGGAGGGAGAAGCGATGAACTCGAAGCATTTCGTTGTGGTTACTGGGCTAGTTGCCGGGCTGGTTGTCGGGCTCGTCACGATGCATGGCTCGCTGAACGCGTCGTCCACGGAAGCTCCGCCGGACGGGGAGCTGTACAACGTGGTGAAGCAAAAGCTAGCGGACGGCAAGCCCGTCGTCGGGGGCACGGTGTACACGTCGGATCCGAACATCTATTGCGCGATGGCGGATGCCGGGTTCGACTTTCTGTGGATCGAGATGCAGCACAGCCCGCTCAGCTTTTCCGAGGTCGCGAGGATGATTTGGGCGTGCAAGGACGCGCCGGCGATCCCGTTCATACGCGTGCCCGATGCGACAGAGGGTGACATTCAAAAAGCGGTCGATATCGGCGCTCTCGGGATCATCGTCCCGATGGTCGATACGGTAGAGGAAGCCGAAGCGGCCGTACGTTACGCGAAATATCCGCCCATCGGCCGCAGAAGTCAGGGCGGCGGCCAGTACCGCGCGCTCTGGGGGAAAGATTATCGCCCGACGGCCAACGACAACATCATGATCGTCGTCATGATCGAGACACCTGACGGGATCGCGATCGCGGATCAGATCGCGGCGGTTCCCGGTATCGACGTCGTCTTTGCCGCGAGCGGCGACATTGGCAGCTTTACAGGTTACAAGCAGGACGACCCGCGTTACGAAAAGCTCATCGCGAAGATCCACGACGACGTGCTGAAGGCGGGAAAACGACTCGGTGGCCCGTTCGGGTGGCACGATCGCGAGGGATTCCAGTTCTTTCAAGCTTCGAGCGAGGCCGGCCTCATCAGGGCGGGCGCCAAGAGTCTGCTCGAGACGATGAAAGGCGAGTACGAGTACTGATTGTTGATGCGATATACTCTCGCTCGAGAGGACTAGCAGGTGGCGAGGACTTCTAAAGTTGGGCGCAACGATCCCTGCCCTTGCGGGAGTGGCAAGAAGTACAAGAATTGCTGCGAAGGGAAACGGGGAAAGTTGACGCCTCTCCAATGGGGCGGGCTCGGCTTGCTGGCGGTTGTCGCGGGAATCCTCGTCTACGTGATGCTCAACGCGGCGACGGGAAGTGCGGGCGGTCTAAGGGGAGCGCGCCGTTGTCCCGCGGGCCAGGTCTGGTCCTCCCAGCACGGGCATTGCCACTGAACTAGAAACTAGACAGAGAGCTCGTCAGGCGCGTCTGCGAATACGTACCGCGCTCTCGAGCTGAAAGCTCGTCTGGGGCCTCATCGAAGAAAGCCAGTCGTGCAGGCGGTCGATGCCGTCGGTAACGCGGGAGCAATAGCGACGCAAGAACGCTTCGTCGAGCGCTGCTTCTTTCGGTAACGCATCGGCGGCGCGCATGGCTTCCGCGCCATCGAAGTCCACATAGGCGAGCCGCAAGGTGAGCTCGTCCTTGCTACGACCGAACGCGGAGCCCGGCACGGTGGCGACCCCCGTCTTGTCCAGCAGATGCGTGCAAAGCTCTTCGCTCGAGCTTACGCCGCTCTCCCTGAGCTCGTACTCGAAGGCGCCAAAATCGGGGAAGAGGTAGAAGCCGCCATCTGGAGTTCCGAGCCGCAAGCCCGCGTCACGGAGCTTGGCCGCGCAGTGCTGGCCGAGAGCGCTCAAGATGCGTCGCGACGTGCTCAAATAGGATTCGATCTCGGGCCCACCCACGAAAGCCTTGATGGCCGCGAATTGAATCGGAGCACTCGTCGCCGTGAAGGTCTCACTCGCGACCGCCGCCATGGCATCGAGAAGCCAATGGAGGTTGTCGGGGAAGGTAAACGTCCCGAGTCTCCACCCGCCCGCACCGCACCATTTGCTCAGCCCTGAGCTGATGATCGTGCCCTCGGGGTAGTACTCCGCGATGGACGTATGTTTTCCGGCGTGGTGGAGCTCGCCGTAGATCTCGTCCGACAGCAGGACGACGCGATAGCGCCGGGCAACCTCGGCGAGCTGGCGTAGTTTGTCCTTGCCGTAAGAATATCCCGTCGGGTTGTGCGGGTAGTTGAGAATGACCAGTCGCGGGCGGTCCGGATCGTCCGCGCAGAGCTCCTCGAGCTCCGCGGGCATCAGGCCCCAATTGTTGTCGGCTTGGGTGCGAAGCCATCGGACTGGGCGCCCGATGATGTGAGCCTGTGGCTCGTAGGACACCCACGACGGCGTGGGAATACAGAGGTCCCCGTAATAGACGAGCTGAATCAGAAACATCAGCTCTTTGGAGCCGGGACCGACGAGTACGTTGTCGCCCGTGCACTGAATGGAGTGCTTGCGCCCATGATATTGCGCCACCGCGTCGCGCAATTCGCGAAGCCCTTTGACCGGGAGGTAGTCCTTCTGGTGGGCGTTCTCCTTCAGCGCCTCGACGACGGAGCGCGGCACGGGGAACGGCGATTGCCCGAGGCCGAATTTGAAGATGTCACGGCCCTGTGCGATGAGCTCGGCGCTGAGCTCGTTGATGGCGAGGGTCGCGGACGGCGTGAGGCCGCGAACATTCAGGTTCAAGTTGACGGATGGGTAACTTGTTTTGCCTGGGTTGTTTGTCTCGGTCGTCATGGCTTGAGGCTCAGTGTTTGGGGACACTCGGGAGCTGTCACGACGCCTCTCGCGACGACTCGATGGTCATCTTTGGCCTCCCGAAAGAACAGGACGTAGAGAAACGCTATATGAGTCCTGCTTCAAGTATAGAAACGGGTCCTGCTTCTGTCAAAAACAGCGCCCATCGACAGGCGTACCGTCTAAAATTCTCAAGTGAAGTAGAATTCCGCGATGGAATGCCCAAAGTGCCTCGCCCCGCTCGCTCTCGCGGCGTTCTTGCCGGCCTGTGCGCCCGACGAGCGCCCGGTCTTGCGCATCGTCTCTGACGCGACCTTCGCACCGTTCCACTTCATCAGCGACGGGGGCACGCCGACAGGCTTTGATATCGAGCTCGTACGGCTCATCGCCGAGCGCGTGGGACTCGAGCCCACCGTCGAAGTTCTTCCTTATGGAGAGCTTTTCGAAGGGCTTTCCGCGAAGGCGCACGATGTGGTCGCGGCGACCACGGGGTGGACCGCGGAACGCGCGGCGGCCTACCTCTTCACCGAACCCTATTTCGTGACCTGTCAGGTCGCGCTCGTGCGCGTAGGCTCCGATGAGCCCGCCACGCTTGCGGAGCTCTCGGGACGGCGAGTCGGGGCTTCAGGGTCGGGGACAGCCGCACGTGCGATGCGGAGCATCGAAGGAGCCACGCCGGTTACCCTCGAGGAGGGCGCCGGGCTCGAGCCGCTCTTGACGGGTGCCGTTGATGCGATCATCGTCGACGAGTTCGATGCGGTCGAGGCGGCCCGGGAATCCGATGGACAGCTCCGCGTGTTGGCGCAGCCTGTCGCGAGCGAACGTTATGCTTTTGTTCTTGCTCGAGACAGGCATGCGCTGAAAGCGCAATTGGATCAAGCGCTCGCGACGCTCGAAGCAGAAGGTGAAGTTGCGGCGCTGCGTGCACGCTTCGGCGTCGAGAGGGACGCCGAGTGGCCCGTACAGATTGTACAGATAGGCTCCGGCATGGTCGTGACCGAAGGCGTCGCACAGAAAAGCGGGCCGTGCTCGGTCACCATCGACTGTCCGGTCGACGGGAACGTTCGCGAAGCGTTCTGCGGCGAGATCACGGCCGCGGACGGAAGTGTGTGGGAGGTCCCGGGTCCTATCACCGACGGCGCCGCACTCGTCGACGTCTACAACGAATGTACCGTAGGCGGCGACAATCCTGACTTCGAGTCGGAGCTCGCGACTATCGTCGTGGACGAAGACGGCTCCGAGGTGACCGCCTACCTGTTCGGCGACAACTATTTCGAGCTCTATGCGAACGGGCGCTTTATCGGCCGAGACGCCGTGGGCTTCACGCCATTCAATGCGCACGCGGCGCGCTATCGGGCCGCCTATCCGATCACCTATGCGGTTCTGCTCGTCGATTGGGAAGGCTATCTCGGGGTGGGGCTCGAGGATACGCGCAATCGCTTCCATATCGGTGACGGCGGATTCATCGCAAGCTTCAGCGACGGCGCCAGGACCGGCACCGAATGGAAGTGCAAAGTGTTCTATATCTCGCCCCTCGACGATGCGAGCTGCATCGAGGTGGACGCCGCCGGAAACCCCGACTCTTCCGGTTGTCCGAGCAGCGACGACACCGTGGCCTGCATCAGTTCGGACCCGACGAGCACGTGTCGCGGCGCGCATTTCGAGCTCCCCAGCCTTTGGATGAGCCCAGATTTCGACGACTCGGCCTGGCTTCAAGCGAAGACTTACACCGCCGACGAGGTCACCGGCTCCCCGGGTTTCCGCAATTACGAACACACTTTGTTCAAAGACGCCGCGTTCATTTGGACACAGAACCTGAGGTTGGATAATCTGGTCGCGTGCCGCGTGACGGTGGCCGCACCTCCCTGAGAACACGACGACCGCCGGCCTCCGTGTGCGGTAAGATTCGGCCATGGGTCGAGCATGGGGGGTGCCGCCTGGAGCACCGCTGCGGATATTCCTCGTCGCTTGGATCGCCGGCGCCTTCTTTGCCCGTGCTCCCATCGGTGAACGAGACAATCGTGGAAGGCGCGGCCGTCTGCGCCTTTTTTCGAACGCGTGATGCGAGCTTCCTGCGAGACCGATTTCGCGTATTACGCACCGCACAGTGCTGTGGGACGGCTCCGCACGGGCGTCATCCGTACGGGAGACATCTGTTTCCGTGGAGCTCGCGGGCGAGCTCGACCTTCAGGGGTTTCTCGCCTTGAACGACGCGATTCGTCCCGGCTACCAGAAGATTCGGGGCCGGGTGAAAATCAAGTCTGACGCGGACCCCGAGACGCTCGAGAAGCTCCGACAAGCCGTCAACGCGCACTGCCCGGTTCTCGACATCATCTCGAACCCGGTACCCCTGTGGAGCTCGAGCTCGTCCACGAAACGGCCGAGGATGCCGAGCGCGTGCCATCGGCCGGATAATATCGGGCTTCTGTCCCGCCGGCACTCCATGCGCTTCCAATCCTTCGCATAAGCCGATACCATCCCGCCGCAAGCACAAGGAGGCTTTCGAATGCGAAGAATTACCCTGACCCTCGTTCTGTTGGTATCGCTGGTCACGCCGGCCGCGGCCGAGGACCACAAAATCATCGCCCCGCCCGGATCGAGAACCGACCTGCCCTTCAGCCCCGCCGTGATGGCGGGCGACTTTCTCTACTTGTCGGGCTCGCTCTCCGCGGAATCGACGGATATCAAGGAGCAGGTCAAGCAGACGCTCGAGAATCTCAAGGCCACGTTGAAAGCCGCGGACATGGATCTTTCACACGTTGTGAGCTCAACCGTTTATTTGTCCGATGCCCGGTACTTCAGCGCCATGAACGAGGTCTACCGGAGCTACCTCCCCGATGCGCCGCCGGTGCGGGCCACGGTCCAGGCCGACATTGCCATCCCCGCGGCACTCGTCGAGATCGCCATGATCGCCGTCAAGCCCGGCGTCGAACGTAAAGTCGTGATGCCCGCGGGGGTAACGGAGTGGACCGCGCCCTACAGTCCGGGGATTATGGCGGGCGACACGTTGTTTACCGCGGGTATGGTGGGACGCAAGCGCGGCGCACCCGCTTCGGAGCAGCCGATGGATGTCGCGGGGCAGACGAGACAGGCTCTGGCAAACGTCGAGGCCGTGCTGACCGCGGCGGGCATGAGCAAGACCGACGTGACGTCCTGCAATGTCTATCTCCCGGACGCCCGCCATTTCCAGGACATGAACGGCGCTTACCGCGCTTTTTTCTCCGAAGCGCCGCCCGCGCGCGCCACCGTTCGCGCTGGCCTTATGGGCACAGGCCTCCATGTCGAGATCATGTGTGTCGCCGTCAAGGGCGGAGACCGCCGCATCGTTGGGCCGAGCCGCCCCAATGCCACTCTTTCGCGGGGCATTCGCGTGGGCGACCGCCTGTTTCTCTCCGGCATTACCGGGCGCGGTCCCGACGGCTACGCGCCCGGCGATGTCAAAGCGCAGACCCGTCAGGCCCTCGAGACCATCAAGGGGCTTCTCGCGGAAGAGGGGATGGACTTTACCAACGTGGTTCAGGGCCTCGTGTGGGTCACCGATATCCGGGACTTCCAGTCGATGAACGAGATTTACCGCGAGTTTCTACCCTCGCCTGCGCCCGCCCGCGCGACGGTGGGCTCGCCTCTCATGTCATCGAGCGCTCTCGTGGAAATCATGATGATCGCGGTCGAGCACTAGCGCCAGCCGACAAGTCAAACCGCGCCGTGGTGCGGGCTCGTGCATCCATCGGAAAAGTAGGTATCGCACCGCGGGCCAACACGGAGACTGCGGAAGACATCTGGATGCTAGGTAAGGATGGCGAGCCTCAGCCGTTTGTCGTTACGCGTTTTCGTGAATGGGCCCCGCGTTTTTCTCCCGACGGGCGTTTCCTGGCTTACGTTTCCAACGAGTCGGGCCGGCACGAGGTGTCCTGGTGTGCGCGGCATCGCTGCCGCGGTGAAGCGTTTCGTGTGGAGGCGAGATGGCGGGCAGTGCACATTCGTTGCGGATGATGGCAGACGATGTCCCGAGCGCAACCGGCTCGAGTACCATCACGACGATCCGTACGGAAAGGGTGGCGATCGTAGTGCGAGCAATGTTCGGCTCCTATGCAAATGCCACAACCTGTACATGGGCGAGCTGGACTTCGGCAAAGAGAAAATGGACGCGTACCGTCGTTCAGCCGACCGGGTCGGTGAACCGGTGCCGTCGTTTGAGCTCTGTCCGGGGAGAGTTGAACCTCGCCCACTTGTTGCGATGTAGCTCCCGGCCAAAATCGCCGCAAGAAAGCCATCTCGTTGGCGGAACAAAGCCACACCCGTGGTGTCTTATATAAGGAATAAGTTGTATCCGGCCGGGGTAGCTCAGATAGAACGAAGGAGGCACTATGCACCCTTTCAGGACCACCTGGCTTCTGGCAGGCTCGATCATCATCATTCTTATCGCCGTCTCATCGGCGTTCAGTCATAGGGGCCACAAAACGCCCGAGAAAGCCGCGGTTGCGGCGATCGAAACCGAAGGCGCGTCGCCGGCCGGTGCTATCGCCCCGTTCGTGCAGAAGGGCATCGATTGGCTGGCCGCCGCGCGCAGCACGCGGACGGAGGCTGGGGCGCCGGCTCCCATGCCGCGCAGCGCATCCGCGACCCGCACGCGGTGAAAACCGACCCGGCCACGACGGCGTTTGCGGGGCTTTCACTTCTCCGCGCCGGTGCGCACCCGGAAGCCGTCAAGCGTGCGACGGACTACGTGGTCCGCGCGGTCGAAGCTGCTCCCGAGGCCGGTCCGCTCATCACCGACATTACCCGCACGCAGCCCCAGACGAAGCTCGGGCCTTTCATCGACACCGTCCTGACCGTTCAATTCCTTTCGCGCGTTGTCGAGAACCTGCCGGAGGGCAGCGATCGGATGAAACGGGTTCGCGGCGCGCTCGAAGGATGCGTGAGGAAGCTCCAAGCCGCGCAGCTCACGGACGGAAGCTGGGGTGCCAACAGAGGCTGGGCCCCCGTGCTCCAGTCTTCGCTGGCCACGTCGGCGCTCGAGATGGCGAGCGTTGCCGAGACCGACGTGAACCCGAAGTCCTTGAGCCGCGCGCGTGATTATCAGAAAAGCCTCTTCGATGTCGCCACGGGACGCGCTTCGGGCGAGGGGGCCGCGGGCGTCGAGCTCTATTCTCTCGCAAGCGCGAAACGCGCGAACGCAGCCGGCGCGCGCTACGCGGTGAGAGCGATCGAGGAGGCGATAGCGAAGGGAGACCTTCCCGCCGACGCCGAAGTGAGCGAAGCGAATTTGGACGCCGCCGGAGTACCCGCGGGTGTCGCAGGCGGTGTCGCCGAGTCGTTTTTTGCAGCCGACCTGCAAGGGGACAGGCTCGCGAACGACGACGCCCTCTTGCGTGGTTTCGGCTCGAACGGGGGCGAGGAATATCTCAGTTATATGCAGACGAGCGAGGCGCTCGTGATTGAAGGTGGAGACGCGTGGCTGCAGTGGAAAGAGAAGATGCACTTCAAGCTCGAGAAGATCCAGAGCCCGGATGGCAGCTGGACCGGACACCACTGCATCACGAGCCCGGTCTTCAGCACGTCGGCGGTGGTACAGACTCTCACCGCGGACCTCGACGAAGAGCTTCTTCGGAAGGCGGCTACGCTTCTGAGAGAAATGAACGAGCCATGAGAACGCGCTTGCTCGCGTTCGTGCCGCTTCTGCTCGCGGGGTGCGGTGTGGGGTCGTCTACCGAGCCGGCGGATCCGGAGGGCATGCTTGGCCGCGCGTGCGCCTACCTCACGAGTCAGCAGGCGGAGGACGGCGGGTGGCACAGTCAGACCTACGGCCTGGCCCGATCGGGCCAAGCCTGGACTCCGTTCGTCCTGCACGCGCTCCTCGAAGCTTCCGAGAGCCATCCGTCGGTGCCTCGACCGGACGTCGGGCGCGCACTCGACTTCATTCGTCGACATATTAACGAGGAGGGGGTTCTCGGCCTGGCGGATCCCGACGTGCCTGAATACCCCAACTACGCGACGGCTTTCGCGCTTCGTTCTGTGGTTCGCGTCGGACGTGAAGAGGACCAACCGCTTGTCGAGCGGATGCGCAGCTTTCTGGCGGCGGAACAGTTTCAGGCAGAAAACGGCTACGATGAGACGTCGCTGGCATATGGGAGTTGGGGATTCGGTGGCCCTCGCCCCGAGGGCTCGCCCGGCCACCTGGGTCTCTCCACACCCGGCACGTTCTCCAGGCGCTCCGGGAGGCGGGGCTTTCCGATCCCAACGTGTACGAACGGGCGCAGGCGTTCTTGCGGCTCGTCCAGCGACACCCCGCCGATACGCGACCTCAACCTCCGGTCACCGAAGTCGCCAACGAGAACGTCCCGTACGATGGCGGGTTCTATTTCTCGCCCGTCGTTCTCGAGGCCAACAAGGGCGCGCTCGTCGAAAGCGAGGACGGCTCGTACTTCGAGAGTTACACCAGCGCTACTTGCGACGGTGTGCTCTCGCTCCTGGAAGCAGGGGTAGCGAAAGAAGACGAGCGCGTGCTCGCGGCGCGTGAGTGGCTTCAGAGCCATCCGCGTCTCGACTACCCTGAAGGGATCCCGGAAGATGACCCCGAGGCCTTCGGTGACGCGATCTTCTTCTATCACCTTGCCGCTCGCGCCGAGGTATACGAAGCGCTCGATTGGCCCGGAGACTGGCGCGACGCCATGTCCACGGAGCTTGCGCCTAGACAGCTCCTGGACGGGAGCTTCGTCAACACGCGAAACCACCTCATGAAGGAGGATGACCCGCTGTTGGCGACCGCACTTGCGGTCATCGCGCTGACCCGCGCCGCGAGGTGAAGAAGTCTTTGGTCGTGCCGATTCGCGATCGGATGCGGTACTGTTATGTCTATGGCGAACTGGGTTCGATATGCCATTGTACTGTCCGGCCTCGTCGCAGGCGTCACCTGCCGCGACTATCGCGCCATGTGGGAGGGGCGCTACGTGGAGGCGTTGGCGGAGCTTGGCGCAGCGAAAGGGGACCAAGAGCGCTTCTACGCCCTAACCGACGCCGCGACAGCGAGCTTTGAGTTAGGGAAGGCAGAGGAGGCACGTAGTTACGCGAACGAGCTGCTGAATCTGGCGCCGCGCTTCCCTCGCGACTGGAACTACGGCAACGCGATCCACGACGGGCACATGGTGCTCGGTAGGGTTGCTCTCAGCGAGGGCGCCGTCGAGACGGCGGAGAAGGAGCTGCTGCTCGCAGGTGGGACGCCCGGCTCCCCCCAGTTGGACAGCTTCGGACCGAACATGAGCCTCGCGAAGGATCTGCTGGAACAGAATCACAGGGACGCTGTCGTGGAGTACTTTGGTCTGTGTGCCAAGTTCTGGAAACAGGAGCGCGGGAAGCTCCGCCGATGGACGGAGCGCGCCGAGGCCGGTCGGGTTCCGGACTTTGGCGCGAACCTGCTCTACTGAGGTTGCTCTCGACCCCCCAGATTGACTGGGTCCTGATGTAGTGCGCGATCTCTCTCTCACTCGTAACGCAACGCGACGATCGGATCGACACGCATGGCGCGGCGTGCCGGCACGAAGCTCCCAAGTATCGCCACCACCAGCAGCAATACGATCGGTACGACTAGACTAGATGCTTTCTGCCAGCACGGGCCGTTGATCCAGGTAATCTGTGGCAGCTTCGTACGCCATCGCAAACTCGAGCACTTCGCGGTCATGCCCCATTCGCCCCATGAACTGCATGCCCATGGGTCGACCCCGTCCGTCGAACCCGGCCGGCAGATTGACGACGGGCAACCCCGCTAGCGTTCCGCCAATGACCACCTCCATCCATCGATGATACGTGTCCATGGCCCGACCGTTGATCGACTTCGGCCAGTGGAGATCGGCCGAGAACGGAAACACCTGAGCCGTCGGTAATGCCAGAACGTCATAGCGCTCGAACAGCTCGTGCAAAGCCCTGTACCAGTCAGCCCGTGCAATAGCCGCCTCTGCGACCCGCGATGCCGACATGTCGAAGCCGCCCTCGATCTCCCAGATGAGCTCCGGCTTGAGTAGCTTCCTCGTCTCCGGATCGTCGTAAAGCGCTTTGGAACTGCTCAGTGCCCAGTGGCGAAGCGTAAGCCACGTTTGCCAGAGCCGCGCCATGTCATAGGCGGGCATACAGTCTTCAACAATCACGCCGTGGGTCGAAATGCCCTCGAGGCTGCGCTCGCACAGATCCAGCAAACCCGGTTCGGTCGCCAGGTAACCCTCGTAGTCACCCATCCACCCGACGCGCAAGCCGGCGAAGTCGGCTTGTCGGAACGCGTCATACGCGGGAATCTCATCTCTCAGACTCAAAGGCGCGCGGGAATCGTAGCCAGCCATGGTTCCAAGAAGGCGAATGGTGTCTTCGACATTCCGTCCCAACGGCCCGTCGGTGGCCAGTTGCTGGTAGTAGAGGTCATTGCTCGGCAAGCCGGGAACGCGTCCCTGGCTCGGGCGAAAACCGATGAGGTTATTGAAGGCTGCGGGGTTTCGCAGCGAGCCCATCATGTCGCTGCCGTCAGCGGTCGGCAACATGTGCGACGCCATGCCGGAGGCCGCGCCGCCGCTGCTGCCCCCAGCCGTCAAGGCCGGGTCGTAAGCGCACTTCGTCGTACCGTGGACATCGTTGTAGCTCTGCGAGCCCAGCCCGAATTCCGGTGTATTGGTTTTGCCGATGAAAATGGCTCCCTGCGCACGCATGCGGGCGATGTGAAGATCGTCCTCCTCGGCAATCGTCCCCGCGAAGATTCTCGAGCCGGAGCTCGTCTCCAAACCCTTCGCGTTGGCTAGGTCTTTGACGGCATGCGGCATACCGTGCATCCATCCCCAATATTCATCTTCGTCCAGCGCCCGATCGGCGCGCTCTGCTTGCCTAACCAGCTCATCGTCATCGACCATGCTGACGATGGCGTTGTAGACCGGGTTGTAGCGGTGAATTCTTGCCAGGTACGCCCGCATCACTTCAACGCAACGGACCTGCCGCTTCCGAATGGCCGCCGACAACTGTGATGCGCTCAAGCTGGTAATGTCAGCAGGCAAGTCCTGCGCAAACGCGGTACCGGTGCGCAGGAAGGGCAGCGCCAGCGCTGCTCCGAGACTCGAAGTGCTTTCTAGAAACTGGCGCCGGTTCAAGCTTGTTTTTGATGTGCTCACGTCAATGCCCCTTTAGAGAACGTCCTCTCTCAGACCGTTTGTCATGACGTTTATACAGCTCTACCTGTCGGTTTGCCACAAGAGGGGGGCGCGGTTCTATTCGTGCCTGAGAGCGAGCATCGGGTCGAGGCGCGTGGCGCGCCGGGCGGGCCAGTAGACGGCTCCGAGGGCGACCGTGGCGAGAACGATCGTCGCGAGAAGCAACGTCGTCGCATCGGTCGGCTCGACCCCGTAGAGCGAGCTCGCAAGAAAGCGGGTCAGCAGGACCGCGCCCACCAGCCCGCCGGCGAGTCCGAGCCAGACCTTCTTCATGGCTTGGCTGACGATGAGCGACACGACGTTCGCTCGCGAGGCGCCGAGCGCCATGCGAAGGCCCATCTCCCGCGATCGGAGACCCACCGCGAAGGCGATGACACCGTAGATCCCGATCGAGGCCAGTGCGAGGGCGGCGTCGGCGAACGCTCCCAGGATGATGAGGCTGAAGCGATTCGCTGCCATCGACCCCGCGACCTGGGCGTCGAGCGTGTCGACCGCGTGGATGGGAAGCTCCGCGTCGGCGAGCTTGAGCTCGTTGCGCACGCGCGGCAACAAAGCCAGCAGGGAATGCTGCGCCTGGCCGGTGCGCAGAATAAATGTTCTCCAGCTCATCCAGCGCCAAGTGCGTTGGAGCGAAGGCGCGTACATCGCACCTCGCGCCGGCTCGTCGAGCCCGTAATGTTTCGTATCGGCGGCGACGCCCACGACTTCGTGCCACGGACCATCCTCTGCGAACGCAATACGCCGTCCCAGCGGATTCTCGTCCGACCAGATGCGCCGCGCCATGGTCTCGTTGATCACGAGAACCGGCGTGGACTCCGCGCGGTCGCGCTCGTCGAACGCCCTTCCTTTCAGAAGCGCAATGCCTGTGGCGCGAAAGTAGTCCGGCGATATCGCGCGATAAGGCATGAGGGTGCGCTCACCTGGCGCGGGTGCGGCTCGTCCTTCGACGAGAAAGCTGCCTGTTGATTCGTTCGTGTTCAGCGGGAGGCTCGTTGTCGCCCCCACGGTTCGAACCCCGGGGATGGCGCCAAGCTTCTCTTCTAGCTCGCCGTAGAACTGCTCCTGCTGCTGGATGTCTGGGTATCGCGATGGTGGAAGGTAAAACGACACGGCGAGCGCACCCCTGGGATTGAACCCTGGGTCGACTTGGAGAAGACGCCAGAAACTGTTGAGCAAGAGCCCGGCTCCTGCGAGAAGAACGAGCGACAGTGCCACCTCGGCGATGACGAGACCACTCCGGACACGCTCTCATAGAACGTGAGGCTCATGCCCAAAGCTCCACCCACGAGCGCCAGGAGAGTGCTTTCGACGAGAAACTGCTTCAGAAGCTGGTGCCTTCCCGCGCCCATGGCGACCCGGATGGCGGTCTCCCGCTCCCGCGAGCTCGCGCGCGCGAGGAGAAGATTCGCGACGTTGACGTAGGCAATGAGAAGCACGAGGGCGACCGCACCGAGAAGCACCAGGAGGCGCGTTCGCTCTTGGCGTACGAGATCTTCGTGGAGTGAGACGACGTTGACACTCCACCCCGTCATCCATTCCGGATGGTCCTCACTCAGGCGCGCCGCGATCGTCGTCATGTCGGCGCGCGCCTCGTCGAGGCTCACGCCCGGGCGCCGCCGGCCAACGACACGCAGCATGTGCGCCTTCCGGTTATGCCGGTCGTCGCTGTCGAAACGGCGGGGGAACCCACAGGTCGGCATCAGACATCACCAGCCGAGACGTGGGCGGAAGCACGCCTACGATCGTGACCGCATCCCCGTCGATGCGAATCGTGCGTCCGATGGCACCGGGGTCAGCGCCGAAACGGGACGTCCAGAGATCATGGCTCAAGACCGTAACGTAAGGCGCGCCCGTTTCGTGATCCGACTCCACGAACAACCGTCCGTGAGCCGGCCGTGCAATAGCTCAGAAGAGAGGCCTTGTCAAGCAGCCCACGACTTTCCCGCGGATGAAAAGAAACTCACCCGCCGTCGGCTACGCGCGTTTGTTAGGCTCCGATAATCTCATTGAGCCCCTCTACAACGTGAGCCAGTTCCTCGGGACTCGCTCGGGCAATTCGCCTGCCGACTCTTTCGAGCGCCAACGTCCGTATTTGACTGATCTTTATCCACGACTTCTTCGGGAGACCCTTGGCGTCACACTTCAGAGTGAGCGGGAAATGCGCGCGCTGAGGTACGCTCGTCAGGGCGACGGCAATGATGGTCCCTGATCGCTCGTTGAACACATCTTGACTAAGAACAAGAATCGGGCGACTGCCGGCTTGCTCTCGTCCCCGGGTTGGGTTTAGGTCCGCCCAACGAATGTCGCCCCTTAATATTCGGGCCATTCCGCCGAATCCGCTGACACGCCTTCTTCCGCGAGGCCCTTTTCGAAATCCCGATCGAGCTTGGCGCACTCTCGTGCTAGACGACTTCGCTCCAGGCGTTCAAGCTTTTCGAAGACAGCCTCTTCGATCGCCTGGCTGCGATTGGGGTAGAATTCTTCCGCAACGAGCCTGTCCAAACGTTCGAGCGTCGCTACATCCAAAGAAATCGCGATTTTCGCTCGAGGCATCCTCGTTCCCTTACGGTGATAGTATGACGATACTTCATACCGATAACGCCGTCAAGTGACATTTTGAGCCTAGCCGTGTAGAAGAACGGCGTGGCCGGCGCTGCTCTTGGCAGCGCCGCGACTCGATCAGTGCTCGGCTCGACATGAGGAAGGGAAGAGAGAGCGCCGGCAGTAAACGGGCGGTCATCTTGGATAGCTTTTGGAGAAATGATCGTGCTGAGCTCGCCTTTAGTTCGACGGACCGCCTTCGAGCTCGGCGGACCAGTTTTCCACGACGACGAGCACAGCTTCCTCAGCCGCGGCAATCATCACGAGACGGTCCCCATCGGGATGGACGTCGTAGGGTGGCGCGTCAAAAGTGCCGCTAACCGACGACAAGAACACGTCCGCTTCTTCAGCAGTAAAACGCGGCTCAGGCTTGTCCGCTTGGAACACTGACCCGGTGGTCACGGGAACTCGCATCAACCGGTTCTCCTCCACGTAGAACAGCGCCGCTTCGTCTTCTTCGATGGAGTGGATCGTCGCAATATTGGGATGATTCAACTTCGCGGCCGCCTCGGCTTCCGTTCGAAAGCGGCGCAGGCGCTCGGGATCGTGGCGCAGATCCTCGGGCAGGAACTTGATCGCTACCTCGCGCTTCATCTTGGTGTCTTCGGCGAGGTAGACCTCACCCAGGCCACCGCTTCCTAGCTTTCGAAGGATTTGTAGTGCGAGAGCGTGCGACCCATCATAGCGAGGAGAAGCTATTGCACCAGCGCAGGAATGTAAAGCGACCCTCCTGGTCGTCGACTACCGGACCGCACGCTCGGCAGGGAAGTACCAAACTCTCTTGATCAGGTTGCAACGCACTTCGTAGACGGCAAGCGAAGATTGCCCACCAACGATTTGCTCTCGAAGGGAAACAAAGACAGGACCGTCGACAGCCCCGACGATCGTAGAGCGGACCGAAGGACGTTGAGCGAGTAGCCGGCCATCTCTTTCGAAAGCTGCTCCGGGCCTTCTGTGGCCAGGCTTGACTTGGAGCAGCTTGGCAGGATCCACCGCGACGACGGTTGCCCAAAGAATGCCGCCGCCACCCTCCCAGGTTTCGTACATCCGTCCACCGGGTTCGGGCTCCAGGTAATAGCGCCGTTTCTCCGGCTCACCCCGGCGAAGAACGTCTCCGGCCACCACGCCCCGATGTCATCCGTGAGGGCCTTCCAGACCGCCTCCACGGATCCGGTGATGCGGACCTCCATGTGCGCATCGAGAACCGCGGCCGCGGTAGATGTCGTGCTCATACTCTCCCCTTTCTTTCTTCGATCGTTGCTTTCAGTCGCAGTAAGTGGCTAGCGCTCAGCCGCTCGAATGGCTTGATCCAGCGACGATGGATCGCTTGGATCGGAACGGGATTCAGGTGATTGACGCGCTCGCGACCGCGACGCTCAACGAAGACGAGATTCCCTTTCTCGAGCGCCTTGAGGTGCTTCATCACGGCGAAGCGAGAGAACGCGAAGCATTGGCAGAGCTCTCCTGTCGTCATGGAGCGCTGGCGAAGCAGATCGAGCATGCGTCGCCTCGAAGGGTCGTTCAGCGCTCGCCAGATCAGATCCTCGCCGTCTTTATCCGGTGCGGCGTCGTCTTCTGGAGCGATGGTCCGTCGAGTCATAATGTGACCATATGGTCACATAAAGGAAGGCTAGAGTCAAGGCACTGGCTGTAGAAAAGCGGTGTACTATGACGTTGGCGTGGCCGCCAGCGCGCGCCTCGAACCCACGTCACGATCTTCAAAGGAATCTGCAATGAGAACTTCGCCCCTACTCCGCCGAGTCCCCCTGAATCTAGTTGTCGTACTCACCGTCGTCCTGACGAGTGCGCCGAGCATCGTTCTCGCCCAGGGACGTACGCTCGAGATCGACGACCTACGTCTCGAGGTCGGCGTTTCGACCCCCGTCCTGTCTCCCGACGGCAGTCAGGCCATCGTGACAACGAGCACTCCGAACTATGAAGACAACCGTTTCGATCGGACGCTCGTTCTCGTCGATGTCGCGACGGGCGCGCAGCGAGAGCTGACGCCGCACCGGCCAGGCGTGCGCCAGCCGCGTTGGTCGCCCACAGGCGATAGGCTCGCGTTCACCGACTCTAGCGAGGATGACGAAGACCGCCAGGTCTTCATGCTGCCGATGGGTGGAGGCGAGGCTCGCCAAGTGACGCATGCTGAAGAGGGCATCAAGGGCTTCGAGTGGACGATGGACGGAGCGCACATCCTCTATACGAGCCCCGACGTTGCCGTGGAGCTCGAGGGGGAGGAGCGGCACAACAAGTCTTTCGAAGTGGGAGACAACAGCTACTTGACGCTCGCGGCTCCCAGATCCGCCCACCTGTGGCGTGTTTCGGTGGAAGGCGGTGACGCCGAGCGGCTCACCGAGGGCGCCGAGAGCATTGACGGGTTCGTGGTCTCCTCGGACGGCCACACCGTGGCACTCGAAGTTCTTCCGCTGCCGCATAGCGGCGAGGGTATTCGGAGCACGATCCGCCTGATCGACCTGGAGTCGGGCGAGACGCGCGATCTGGTTGGCGATCGCCCGGTCTCTCCGTGGAAATTCTCGCCCGACGGACGCTACCTTGCCTTCGGCCGGTCGCGAGGTCCTGAGCCGGGCTTCAACCCCAACGGAATCTTTCTAAAGCCCGTCGACGGTGCCGAGACGATCGACGTGACGGCGCAGATCGACCGTAGCCTGCGCGGCATGGCGTGGATGCCGGACGGCCAGTCCATATTGGTGAGCGGCACCGATCTGACGGCGCGGGCCTTGTGGCATCAACCGCTCGACGGTGCGCCGCAGCGGCTCGATCTCGGAGACATCCATCCTGGGAGTCCCGTTGTGGCACCGAACGGCACGGTTGTGTTTGTTGGCCGAGAGGATCATCGGGCCTCCGAGCTTTACGCCATGAGCGCGGGCCAGTGGGAGCCGCGTCGCCTCACGAGCTTCAACGATGCCTTAGCCGAGATGCATCTCGGCCATGTCGAGACGGTGATCTGGAGCGGTCCCGACGGGTTCGAGCAGAACGGTGTCTTGGTTTATCCGCCAGAATATGAAGCGGGACGCCGCTACCCGCTCGTCCTCAGCATCCATGGCGGTCCCATGGGCGCTTCCGTTGAGGCATTCAGCACCTTCAACCAGATCATGGCCGCGCGGGGGTGGCTCGTGTTCAGTCCCAACTATCGCGGAAGCAGTACCCAGGGGAAGGCGTTCCAAAGCGCGGTGATCAACGACGCGGGCGAGGGTCCGGGTCGTGACGTCATGTCGGGCGTCCAGGTTCTGAAGGAGCGAGGGATCGTGGACGAGTCGCGCGTGGCCGTGTCGGGCTGGTCGTACGGAGGCTACATGACAGCCTGGCTCACCGCTCACTACGACGGGTGGGCCGTCGCGATGGCTGGTGCCGCCGTTACCGACTGGTTCGACTGGTACAGCATGGCGGACATGAACACTTGGGCGGGCTACGGTCTCGGCGGATCTCCGTGGCTCAACGACAACGCGATGAACTACTGGCGGCAATCACCCATGGCCTACGCCCACCAGATCCGGACCCCGACCCTAATCCTGTCAGACACCGGCGACGAGCGCGTGACGGTCAGCCAGTCGTACAAGCTCTACCACGCGCTCAAGGATAACGGCGTAGAGGTGAAGTTCGTCGTCTATCCCGTGCCGGGACACTTTCCGGCCGATCCCGTCCACCGGCGGGACTTGAGGCGTCGCTGGGTAGAATGGATCGCTCAGCACTTTGATCGAATCGCGGCGACGAGCGAGTAGCGTGACGCTCAAGTAGTTCGGCGTCTCACCAAGATATGAGGTCTAGACCTGGAACGCGTTGAAACTGGCCGAGGTTTCGGCTTACCAGCGTAACGTTTGCCGAGAGCGCGATCGACGCGATCAAGAGATCGTTCGCGCCGATTGGACGGCCTTCGCGTTTGAGCTGCGCTCTAACACTGCTGTAATGCGCCGCGGCGGCATCATCGAATGGAAGCGATTCGAAAACGTCGCAAAACCGTTCGACACGGTCGAGGTTCTCCGCGACTCTCCCCGAATTTCGAGCACCGAAGTAGAGCTCGGCCTTGACGACACTACAAAGAACGACCGCGCTTGGCGTCTCTTCGAGAAGGCGCTCAGCCAGATCCTGATCGGTTCGATTGATCAACGGAATGCACACGCTGGTCTCGAGGAGTAAGCTCAAGTGATCGCCTCGATATTCTCCGGCGGCGGGTCGTCCGGCTCAACAAGATCGCCTCGGCCGTGGGTCAGCAGGTCCACTAGACTCTTCGGCCACTCTACTGCGGTTGTCTCGCGTCGAACCAGCTCTGCAACCCATGAAGAGAGGCTCCGCTCAGCGCCTCTCGCTTGTTTGCGAGCCTCCTCTATCAATGCATCCGGGAGATATATCGTTACCTGTGCCATAGCCTATTTATAAGTGGCACGTATACTTGTATCAAATCCACGACTCATCGAGAGGCCCACAGGCGAAGTATGTGTTGGGAAGAGAACGCCGGGTCAGGCCGTATGGGCGATCCTGACGCCGGTCTCGGCCGGGAGCCACCGGTCCAGAATCGCCGTCAGTTCCTCCTGGCGGACTGGTTTGGACAGGAAGTCGTCCATCCCGACCGCCAGACAGCGCTCGCGGTCGCCGGCCATCGCGCTGGCAGTCAGGGCGATGATCGGCAGGTGCCTCTCCGTCGCCGCCGCGCGAATCCTCCGGGTCGCTTCGAGCCCATCCATCGTCGGCATCTGGCAGTCCATGAAGATCAGATGGCTGAAGTAAAAGTTGGAGCCCTGGCGGGGCTCACTTTCAACCGACAGCAAGCCGCACAACTGCTTCGAGATCGTGAGTCCGAGTCCGCTTCCTCCATATTTGCAGGTTGTCGAGGTGTCGGCCTGCGAGAACGATTCGAACAACTTGTCCTGCCTGTCGAGAGGAGTCCCGATCCCGCTGTCGATGACCTCGAAGCGGATCGTCACGTGGGAGTCGGTCTCCCCGTCGACGCTCGCCAGGACTCGCACCTCGCCGTCCGCGGTGAACTTGATCGCGTTGCCGATCAGGTTGAGCAGGATCTGCCGCAGCCGCACGGAGTCGACCCGGACCCAGGCAGGGCATGCCGGGTCGATCTTGGCGACGAGACCGAGGCCCTTCGCCTCGGCCTTGACTCCAACGACCTTGATCGCGTTGTCAATCAGGGTTCGCGGGCTGACCTCGATGGGGTCGAGCTCGATTTTGCCCGCCTCGATTTTGGTGAAGTCCAAGATGTCGTTGATGGTATCGGCCGGGCTACGATTGTCTTTAGTCGTGTTCCGCCGGACGCATTGAGAGTAGGCGCGAGTCGCTCATCATTATTAATGAGAGCCACGATCCGGTGCTAGAATTGTGAGCTTGCTCCGCGGCCGCGTTACCAGATTGCTGCTCGAGCATGGCGCCCGACGTTCCAATCCGAGACGCTCAGGGCGCGCCCGTAATTCGGCCGAGCACAGCATTGGCAGTGTGACAATAATAATATTCGATAAGAATCTCGTTCGAACGAGATTTCAAAGAACAGGTCGGTGCTCCCGCTGCGAGCAATCGGAACGGACCGCGGTTGCCGCGTCACCGTCTTTACCCTCCACGGACCGCGTGAGAGCTCCTTGTCTTCGTGATTGATCACTTCGGTGACGTGTGCCCAGTGCGGCATCGGCACTGGGCGTTCGTTAGGTGTATCATCCCGCGATGTTACCGGCCTGCTCACGGCTATCGCGTGCTTGTGGCGGCTCGGGATCATGGGGCGGGTAGTTCCTCCGCCCCCTAGTTTCGTCGAGACGTTAGTCGTCTCCTGGAGGTTTCATGGCGACGAAGCACCGAGAAGGAAAAAGCGACGCAGGCGTGCAAGACCGAGGCGGCAAGGGCACGACCATCGGGCAGGCGTCATGAGGCGCGCGGTCGTCCTTCTCGGCGCTGCGCTCTCCTTGGGCCCCGTAAGAGCTACAGCGCAATCCGGGCCTGAGGTCGCGCGCGCCTATCGTGAGGCCAACGAAGCTTCACTCGTGCGTGACTTCGCGGAAATGCTCAGCTACCCGAACCGGGCTCACACGCCCGAGATCCGCAGGGCGGCGCTCTATATCCGCGACCAGATGCGCGGTGTGGGTGTTCGTACCGAGCTCCTCGAGATCGACGGTGTCTCTCCGCTCATCCTCGGAGAGCTGAGGGTTCCCGGGGCGACACGCACGTTGGGCATCTACGTTCACTATGACGGGCAAGCGGTCGACCCCACGAACTGGACGCACGACCCGTTCCATCCAACGCTCTACTCGGCTGCGATGGAAGCAGGGGGTGAGCCGATCCCGCTGCCGGAAGACGGTCAGGCGGTCGATCCCGAGTGGCGCCTCTACGCGCGATCGGCGGGCGACGACAAAGCTCCCATCGCAGCGATCCTCCCCGTGTTGCGGTCGTTCCGAGAGTCTGGTGTGGTGCCGACGTCGAACCTGGTGTTCATGTTCGATGGAGAAGAAGAGGCGGGCTCCAGGAACCTGCGGACCTATATGGAGATGGCGTCGGAGACGCTCGATGACATCGACATCTGGCTCTTCTTCGACGGCCCGGCCCACCCCAGCGGCCGGCCGCAGATCACCTTCGGCGTCCGCGGTTCTGTCGGCATGGAAGTGACGGTGTACGGCGCGACCCGGAACCTCCACTCCGGTCACTACGGCAACTGGGCGCCTGACACCGGGAACATTCTGGCTCATCTGTTGGCATCGATGAAGGACCTGGACGGCAACGTCCTCGTCGAGGGATGGTACGACACGGTCGAGCCGATCGGTGAGGAAGAGCGGGCAGCGCTTCGAGCCATGCCGGACTGGGATGCCGAGCTCCGCAGGGAGCTCGGCATCGTAAAGACGGAGGGTGAGCCACAATCTCTCCCGGAGCGTCTGCTCGTTCCGGCGCTCAACGTCCGCGGCATCACGAGCGGCAATACCGGCTCGCTCGCCCGCAACGTGATTCCCAACACGGCCGTCGCCGCGCTCGGGATCCGGATGGTGAAGGGCAACACGTCGGAATATTTGCGCCAGCGCATCATCGATCATATCGTGCGCCAGGGCTTCCACGTCGTCGAGGAAGACCCGGACATGGAGACGCGCCTGCGCTATCCACGCATCGCCAAGGTTACGGGCGGACACGGCGGGTCTATAGCTGCGCGCACGTCGATGTCCGATCCTTTCGCTCAGAGTGTGATGGAGGCCGCGTCGGCCGCTGCTGACCGCGCGTTCGGAGAGGGCGCCCTGGTGCTCGCGCCGGGCATGGGCGGAACCCTTCCGCTCTATCTGTTCACGGAGGTCGCAGGCAAGCCGGCGATCGTCGTGCCGGTCGCCAACCACGACAACAACCAACACGCGCCCGACGAGAATCTGCGCATCGCGAACCTTTGGTACGCGATCGACCTTTATGCAGCTTTGATGACGATGCCGAAAACGGTCTTTTAGTCGTTCGTCTCTTTTCCGATCGACCAGGTGACGCTGCCTTCGATCTCACCATCGCGAGTCACCTCGTACTCTCCGTTGGCGACGGGCTCGGCGGGGTGGCGCGGTAGCAGATCCTTCGTCGGAAAGTGCTCCAGCTCCCAGCGGTAAGTATCGTTCTCCGAGGACCAACGCAGAAGCGTCCCATCGTCGTCCACCCAGTGGTAGGTGGCCCCGAAACGCTCGGTGCGAAAACGGTTCGCCTCTGCCTCACCTGCGGGGACACGGATGACTTCTTTTCCCAATTTTTCGATGGTCACCGTCAAGAGCCGGTGGTGAGTGTCTTCGACATCGACAGCCTCGACACGTTGCTCTCGGGGACCTTCGGGGTCGAAGGCAGAGAGAAGAAGCGATTCGAGGGGACCCCAGAAGCCGAGAAGGGGACTCTCGGGTGACGCGGGAACCTCCGTCCGTCCGCTTCCAACGACGTCACCCTGCCAGTCGCCGCGAATGACGCGCCCGTCGTGGCGAAAGGTATAGCTGAAGTGAGGCGAATATGCCGACGTCGCCACCCAGTGGCCGCTATCGAAGCCACCTCGCGCGTCGAAGGTGAGAACGACGAAGCGGTCCAACACCGGCCCCCAGAACTCCATACGCTCACGGGCGAGGTAGCTCACCGAGCCGTCGTGGCGGCGAAACTCGGTAAGCTCGGTATAGCCGAGAGGTCCCGCCTCTCCGGAGAGCACATAGCGGGACCGCAGGATCGTTTGTTCGGTGGCGCCTTCTTCCGCTGCAGATGCGAAGGGAACGCAGACGAGGACCATCAGGGCTGGCGTGAATTGCCGAAGGAACCAAAGCATTACCGGCACATTCTGCCATTTATTTTTCAAACTCGCGATAGGCGTGTCTTTGCTGCGCAAGATTGGGACGCGATTGGGTAAGGGCGGAAGCGAAATTTACCATGGCGCTCAAAGTGATCGCGCGCGGGCTTGCCCATGACGCGGAACGGCGATTCGAGGAGATATTGGCGATGTGCGTAGAGGCCGGTTCTTCCCGCAGCGGGCACTGTGCTTCGGCCGAGAGCCACACCGCAACACGAGGGGACGTACAACTCTCCCCGGGGAGAGTTGTACAGCGCGTGTGCCAAGTTCCGAACGTATTCCGAGTCGAGGTGACACTGGAGCTTGACGGCTAGCGTTCCATCCGCAAAAGCACCACGTCAAACATTCACCCTCAACGACTCCTATCGGTCGAAGCGGTAGACGGTGCCGCCCTTCATGACGAAGTGCACGCGCTCGAGCTCGGTGATATCGGCGAGCGGATTGCCCTCGACGGCGATGATGTCGGCGAGCTTCCCGACCGTGATCGTGCCGATCCGATCCTCCCAGCCGAGAAGATCGGCCGCGTGCTGCGTCGCCGACAGGATCGCGTCCATGGGCTCCATGCCCCACGCCACGAGATCGCGGAACTGCTTGGCGTTGTCGCCGTGCGGGATGACGCCGGCGTCGGTTCCGAAAGCGATCTTGACGCCATGGCGGCTCGCGAGCTTGAGTGCCGCTTCGTGGCCTTCGACGATCAAGCCGAGCTTCTCGATGATGATCGGCGGGTATCCCCAGCCGGGAGCACGCTCGAGAAACCAGCGATCTTCGAACGAGTCCTTCACGAGATAGGTCCCGTGCTCGACCATCAAGCGCGCGGCTTCCTCGTCGAGGAACGTACCGTGCTCGATCGATGCCACACCCGCACGCACGGCACGTTTGATCCCCTCGGCGCCATGGGCGTGGGCGGCGACACGGCGGCCCCACATCGATGCTTCGTCGACGAGCGCGTCGAGCTCTTCTTGCGTATAGAGCGCCCGGTCGACCGAGTCTTCCTCCGACATCGCTCCGGCCGTCGCGGTCACTTTTATGACGTCGGCGCCGTACTTGACCTCGAAACGCACTTTCTTACGAATCTCGTCGACGCCGTCGGCAATCCCGGAGAGCTCGTGGAGCTCGACGAAGGGCGAGTAGCCGTTGATGTCCGCATGTCCGCCGGTGGCGCTGATCGACATCGTGGCCGCTTGGATGCGCGGGCCGGGAATGTCCGTGTGGCAATCGATGAGCCCTGGAAGGACGGTGGCTGTTGAAAGATCGATCACTTCCGCGCCGGCGGGGATCTCAACGTCCGCGCCGACTGCGACAATGTGCTCGCCTTCGTCAGGATGACCGCGGGAGATACGGGCGGGCCACCGAGGCCGTCGATGAGTGTGCCGACTCGGAGCGCGATTCCTTCAGCGCCGACGACCGACGCACCGGCGATGCATGAGCCGAGTGCGATAGTGAGCGTGGCCGTGCGAAGTTTCATTGCGAACGCTGGCCTAATGTTCGCCTAACGTGCTTATGATCAGCAGCTGACGCACTTGTGGTTGTTTGTAGCACCCAGGCTCTCGAGCAGCGCAACCGTCTCCGGATAAGGCTGGACGCGCTGCACGGGGCCATTCGCCATGTCGGCTGTCGTCTGACCTTTGCGGCTGACGAAGGTCACATCCGCGCCTTTCGACACCAGATACTGGATGAGCTCGTTGTCTCCACGAGCGGCTGCATGGTGTACGGTGTTGTAGCCCTTGTAGTCTCTCACGTTCACCTCGGCGCCGAGCTCTTCCACGAGAAACTTCACGGCGGGGAGCCATCCATCGGGCACGTGGCGATGCGAATTGCCGGCGAAGCCTTGACCGTGGCCCACGCCCGAAGCGGCGTGGATCGGGTAGACCGCGGGGCCGCCCATCGGAACGGGCGGCAAGCCCGAGTGGTCTGTATTGTCCCCGTCTCGGCGCTTTCGTTCGGGAATTTTGAGCGTCGGCATGTTCGGGTCCGCGCCATGGGCGAGCAAGAGGCGCATCGCGTCGATGTCGAGTGCGTGTGCCGCGCGCCAGAAAGGTGTCGCGCCGGCCCGGTTGACGCCGAGCAGATCGCGGTTATAGGTCGTATACCAGAGCGTCTTCTTCAGACGGACGTTCGGGTCGACGCCTGCCTTCAGGAGTGTTTCCATCACTTCGAGATAGGTGAGCTCTTGCTGCATATAAGCAACGGGCTGTGGGTGGCGCGCTTTCGGGGCCCAGTGCATGTTGAGCGCGGCGTAGAGCGGTGTGGCTCCCGCGTCGCTCGCGACGCTCGGGTCGGCGCCGCGCTCGAAAAGCTGCATGGCGAGGTCGAAATGTCCGTTGAACATCGCGATGAGCATCGGGCTCGTGTTGTCGGCAGCGCTCACTTGGTTGATGTCGGCCGTGCCCTTTATGAGTGCGAGGGCGGTGCCGACATGTCCTTCGCGCGCGGCGAGAAGAAGAGGGGTGAGGCCGCCATGGGTCGCGATCAGAGCGGCGTAGTCGAGCGGCACGGGCTCGCCCCCGCGGCGGAGCGCTTCGTCTCTGTCTTCGGGCTCGGTTTCCGTTTCGCCTGGCGTGTTACTGTCTATGGGCGCGTTCTTCATTGCTGCCGCGCGGAGCTTCGCGATGCGCTTGTTGCGCTCGCGGCGCTCGGACTGGTCGTACTCGTTCCGCTCGACAAGGTCCACGACCTTGGCTGCGATCGACGGGTCCGCCTCGCCTTCGAGCAAGACCTCGACGACCTCGGTCCGTCCCGCCGCGGCCGCAAACATGAGTGCTGTCTGTCCCCAATGAGGCTCGGCTGCGTTCACCTTCGCTCCGTGCTCGACCAAGGCGGCGACGGCCAGAGCACTTCCGGAGGCCGCGGCGAAGTGAAGCGGGGTCGCTCCTGTGGTCGTGATCGCGTTCGCGTTGGCGCCTGCCAGAAGGAGCCCCTTCACGACGGAAGCGCGGCCCGCGGCGCTCGCGACGTGGAGCGGTGTATGCGCTCCAATGCGCGTCGTCGCTTCGAGATCGGCGCCGGCACCGATCAAGACTTCAGCGATCGCCGCGTTGCCCTTGCGCGCCGCCCAATGGAGGCCGGTCATCCCGTCGCCGAAGCGCGCGTTCACATCGGAGCCTTGCTCGAGAAGCGCGCGCAGCGTGACAACATCGCCGCCCATCGCGGCGTCAGCAACAGAAGCGCCACTAGCGACAGGGGCTTTGGGAGCCGCGACCGTCCCGGCGGTTGCCACCCAGAAGAGTGCTGCGAGAAGCATAGAAGCCTTCCACATGCGCATCGTCTTTCTCCTCTAGACCGAGAGCGAGAACGGAGCGGTGCTGTCTCCGAAGCTCTCCATCTCCTCGAAGCCGAGCTTCTGCAGGAGGCTCAGCATCACGTTCGCCATCGGGGTTCCGGGCGCGGCGCGGAGGTGCAGGCCGCCATCGAGCTTTCCGTTTGCGCCGCCGACGATGAAGAGCGGGCAGCGCTTGTGATTGTGCACGTTCGGGTCGCCCATCGGCGAGCCGTAGAGGATCATCGTTTTGTCCAGAAGCGTCTGCCCGCCCCCGCCCTCGGCTTCGACGTCCTCAATGCTCGCGAGCTTCTCGAGAAAGTACGGGAGCAGACTCACGTGGTAGCGGTTGATGCGGAAAAAATCCGTGATCTTCTCCTCTTTGTCGCCGTGATGGGACGCGGGGTGGAATCCTTTGTCGACGCCGCTCTCGGGGTAGACGCGACTCGAGGCGTCCCGGCCCATCTTGAACGAGAACACGCGCGTCATATCCGCTTGGAAGGCGAGCGCCTGGAGGTCGAACATGAGCTTCACGTGCTCGTCGAAGGAGTCGGGAACCCCCGCGGGCGCTTGGGGTAGCTCGCGCATCTCGCCGCTCATGTTGCGCTCGACGACTTTCTGTATGCGTCGCTCGATCTCGCGGATGTTCTCGAGATAGCGATCCACGCGACGGCGGTCGGGAGCGTCGAGCGTGCCCTTCAGCGCGGAGACTTCTCCCGTCACGAAATCAAGAATGCTCCGGCTCGAGCGTCGTCGGGCGGCGCGCTCTTCGGCCGTGCCTCCGGCGCCGAAGACCATGTCGAAGGCGAGCCTGGGGTCGCGGAGCATGGGAAGCGGCTCCGTTGGAGACTTCCAGCTAATCGTGTCCGTGTAGACGCACGAGTAGCCATAGGCGCATCCGCCGGCCTGGTCGACGTTCTCGATGCAAAGCTGCATCGAGGGGATGGGGGTGTCCTGGCCGAAGCGCTGGGCGTAGAGCTGGTCCATGGACGTTCCCGACAAGACGTCCGAGCTCTCGGTCTGCCTGGGATGGGATTGGGTGAGAAAGACCGCGCTCGAGCGAAAGTGGTCGCCGCCGATCTCCTCGGGGATGAACGCTTCCGCGTTTTGCAGATCGGTGTCGCTAACGATCGTCAGGTATTTTTGAAACGGCTCGAGGGAGCTCAGAGCTGTCGGGCCGAGATCGAAGTCGCGGCCTTCCGCGGCGGGGGACCATAGGTTCTGTGTCGAGCCCCACTTCGTGCTGCCGGCGGCGCCGTGCACCATCTCGATGCAGACGAGTCGCGTGCGATCGGCCCCTGTTGCTCTTGTCGCTCTTCTCGCACCGAACGCTTTGCCGGCGGGCACCATTGCCTCGAGGAAAGGAAGCGCCACGGTGGCTCCCATGCCGCGGAGGAAAGTCCTGCGTGGAAGGTGCTTTCCAGTAATGATCCCCATGTCTCTGCTCCTTTTGTGCTTAATGCGATCCTTCGGCAGCGGCTTCCGTCTCGGCTTCGACGGCCACCGACTTCATACGGAATGCGGGACTCGTCACAACGCCCACAATATAAGAAGACATTCGCTGGCCGTTCTCGTTCGCCGCGCGCTCGATGATGCGGATCGACGGCATGTCGTAATACTCGACGCGCCGACCCAAGGCATAGGCCATCAGGTTTTCCGTGAACGTGCGCACGAACGACGTCTGCCGATTGAGAAGCGCCGCTCTCAAATCCTTTGGGCCCGTAAGTGGCGTTCCGTCATAGAGCTCACCGGAGACGTCGACGAGCACGCCGCGATCTTTGATTCGCCACGCACCCGTCGCGTCGAAATTCTCGAGCGCGAGACCGGGCGGGTCGATCATCCTGTGACAGGAATTGCATGCCGGGCTCGCCCGGTGTTTTTCCATTTGCTCTCGCACGGAAAGCAGGCGGCCTCCTTCAACGTCGCCCGTCTCTTCGAGCTCCGGGACGTTTGGCGGCGGCGGCGGTGGCGGCGACCCGAGTAGGACCTCCATGATCCACTTGCCGCGAAGAACAGGAGACGTGCGGCTTGCGTGCGAGGTCAAGGTCAACACACTGCCGTGACCCAAAATGCCGCGGCGTTCTTCGTCCGGATAGGAGACGCGGCGGAACTCATTGCCCAGGACGTTCTCGATGCCGTAGTGCTTCGCGAGCCGCTCGTCGAGGAACGTGTAGTCCGCGCTCAAAAGCTCGAGCACGCTGCGGTCCTCGCGCACGAGGCTGTCGAAGAAAAGCTCGGTCTCGCGATACATCGATCGCTTGAGCTGGTCGTGATAGTCGGGATAGGTTCGCACGTTCGGATGCATCTTCTCGAGATCCGACAAGCGGAGCCACTGAGCCGCGAAGCGGGTGGAGAGCGCGAAGGAGCGCGGGTCGGCCAACATTCTCCGTGTTTGCTGCGTCAGGGCGTTCGTCTCCGAGAGGCGGCCTTCACGCGCTACGCGCATGAGCTCTTCATCCGGGGGCGTTCCCCAGAGAAAATAGGACAAGCGGGAGGCTAGGTCGACATCGGACACGCGATAAGCACCCTCGGATGTGCTCGTCTCGGGCGGCTCCTCGAAGCGAAAGACGAAATGCGGGCTCGCGAGCATGCCTTCGAGCGCGGTGCGGACGCCGTGCTCGAAGCCCCCGTCTTCGGCGCCGACTTCATAGAGCGTCATGAGTGCTGCGAGGTCGTTGTCGGCGAGGGGCCGTCGATAAGCTCGAGCACCCAACCGCGCCACGATGACTTCGGCGCAGGCGGACGCGTCGTCCGGTGATTCTGGACGGCACGAGAAGATCTTTCGCCGACTTGGCGTCTCCGAGACGCCGGTCGCGTTGTAGGGGCCGGTGATGGCGAGATCGCGCAAGTGCGGCACGCTCGTGAAGCCGTAGGAGTCCGCGATGCTCGTGCTGGCGATCGACCAGTCGTGGGGGGACATCAAATCCTGGAGCGGGCCTTCGACCTTGTTGATGAAGGCGGCGGAGATGCGCTGCGGTCCGGACTGGACGAAGATCGGCTCTGTGCGGAGGTCCATGCCGTCCGGATCGGAAGTGTGCATCCAGCGATCGATGGTGAGGAGCGCTTTGCGCTCGCCGTTGACGGAGATTTCGATTTGCTCGAGCTCGTCGACCGTGTGCAGTGCCGCGCGGCCGCTCCCGTGGAGCGCGCCCGTGGTTTCGTGATGGAACGAGACGCGAAAACGGTACTCACCATCGGCGGGGAAGTTATGGATGACGGAGGTGCCGCCTCTCGTTCCGTAGGGAGCGCCTTCGACTTGCTCTGTTTGCGAGACCCAGCGCGTGACTTTGTACGTGGTTTCTCTCGGGGAGGCCGTAGCGTCACCGACCGCGAGACGGCTGACTTCGCTGGCCGCTCGCAGGTAGCCTTCCATCAACGTTGCGGACAAGAGCTGCACGTCGGCGATGTTGTCGAAGTTAGCGCTCTTCGTGTCGAGCGGAAGATAGGCCCCTGCGTCGATGTCGAGATCGAGAAGCACTTTTATCGACGCGCTGTACTCGGCGCGGTTGAGGCGCTGGAACGTACGCCGTCCGGGGTTCGGATTTTGAGACGCCACTTGGTCGATACGCGTCTCGAGCGCGACAGCGAGCGCCTGCAAGCTCTCTTCACTCGGCCGCGGCATGCCCGCGGGGGGCATCATGCCCGCTCGGAGCTTGCGGATGACTTTCTCGGCCAGCTCTTGCGTCTGCTCGGCCGCGGACACGTTGAACGCCTCGAGGGACATATTGCCGAGAAGCGTCACGTCGTTGTGACAGACCAGACACGTGTCCTCGAGCAGAGCCTGGGCGGCTTCGGTAGCTTCGTTCGGCGACGCAGCGAGGCTCGACGCCAAAGCCACAAAGAAAGTTGCGGCGCCCAGCCTTGCCGCCATGAAGTTCATTAATTGCCTCACTTTACGGGCCTTTAGTCCGAGGGGCCCCTCAGCCCTGGCGTTCATCCCTGCGCTATAGCCAGCGTAGCATACCACCGAGCGGACATCATTAATAACAGCTGGCCGGACGGGTCTGTCGTGCTAAAACAGCGCATGCCCCGCGCGCTCATGAAGGAGACCCAAGCTCTTTTCATTCAGGCAAGCAGGGATTTTGCTGCGACGTGGCCGCGCCTGCTCGGAGCGCATGTCGTCTACCAGAGCGTCGCCTTCGTGTTCCTCACTCCGGTAGTGGCGCTCGCGTTGCGCGCTTTCGTCTCGTTCTCCGGCGATATCGTGCTCGCCGACGAAGACATCTTGTTCTTTGTCCTCAGCCCATTCGGGTTCGTTGCTTTCGTGATCGTGGCCTCGGCGAACATCACCCTTTTCACCTTCGAGCAAGCCGCCCTTCTGACCCTCTGCGCCGGTGAGCGTCTCGGCGTGATGGCGGCGCTTCGCGACGCCACGCGCTATCTCGGCTCCGTCTTTCTTCTTACCGCCCAGCTCGTCGCACGCGTTTTAGTGATAGTGGCCCCTTTTGGGGCGCTCGCGGCCCTCGTTTACTGGCAGCTTCTCACCGAGTTCGACATCAACTACTACCTGAGCGAAAGGCCGCCTGCGTTTTGGACGGCCGCCGCTATCATCGGCGTGCTCGTCGCCGGGCTTGCGGGCGTCCTCGTTCCAAAGCTCGTCGGCTGGGCTTTCGCTTTACCGATTCACTTGTTCGAAGGCGTCCGGCCTGCTCTGGCGCTTCGCGCGAGCGAAACGCGCACGTCGGGCCATCGCGTCGGGCTCGCTGCCGCCTACGTTGCCTGGGCGCTCGGCGGCGCGCTCTTCTCGGCGGTTGCCTTCGGCATTGGTGCGGGTCTCGGTCGATGGCTCGTCGCGATGTTTCAAAGCTCGATGCTGTTTCTCCCCATTGTCATGGGCGGGCTGTTCCTGCTCGCGAGCCTCATGAGCCTCGCGCTCACGTGGGTGCAGGCGGCGTTCTTCGTGCTTCTCACGCTACGCCTCTACCAACCAGAGGGGACTTCGTCGCCTTCGTGGGAGGAGCGAGGCGACGCCAACAGGACCGTCTCTGTGAAATCGCTTCTTGCTGCTCTTGTCGCGGGCACGCTTGTCGCGGGCGTGACCGGGTTCGTGTTGGTCGATAGCGTACGGATGGATGACGACGTTCTCGTGATCGCTCATCGCGGAGCCGCCGGGCGTGCTCCGGAGAACACCTTGGCCGCGCTCGCCGCCGCCATCGAAGACGGCGCCGATCTTCTGGAGATCGACGTTCAGGAAACGATCGACGGCGAGGTCGTCGTCATCCACGACAGCGATTTCATGAAGATCGCCGGCGATCCTCGCAAAGTCTGGGACATCACCTATGAGGAGACGCGCGCCATAGATATCGGAAGCTGGTTCGCCCCCGAGTTCAGCTCCGAGCGCTTGCCGAGTCTCGAAGAAGTGCTCGAGCTTGCGCGGGGAAAAGTGCGCGTCGACATCGAGCTGAAATATTACGGGCACGAGGAACAGCTGGAGGAGCGCGTCGTTTCCATCGTGGAAGATGCGGACATGGTTCCAGAAGTCGTGATCATGTCATTGAGCCAGGCGGCGATTCGCAAAGTACGAACGCTGCGTCCGAGTTGGACGATCGGCCTCCTGACGGCGACCGCACTCGGAGACTTGACCCGCGTCGACGCGGACTTTCTCGCGGTGCACACTGGGATGGCGACCTCGCGTTTCGTCCGCGCTGCGCATAAGGCCGGGAAGGATGTCTTTGTGTGGACCGTGAACGATCCCGTACGCATGTCGAGAATGATCGGCCGGGGCGTTGACGGCATAATCACCGACGAGCCTGCGCTCGCGAAGCGTGTCCTCGCCGAGCGCGCCGAGCTGAGCTCTCTCGAGCGCTTATTGCTCGAGGCCGCGCTATGGTTGGGAGCGGCCCCGCCCGAGCGGAGTCCCTCGACCGACGTACCGCCGGAGGCGCTTCTGTGACGCAAGCTTTTCAAGGAGGTAGATATGCGAACCCTTTACGCCGCGGCGCTTGCCGCGTTATTCGGATGGGCCTGCGCTCAAACGCCGATAACGGATACAGACGCGCCCAAGCTGAGGTTCGCGGTGGCGAAGTTTCAGCACGAGACCTGTACGTTTTGTCCAGGCGGCGACACCGAGATCGCTGACTGGACGAAGCACAGCGAGCCCCTCACGGGCGAAGCGCTTCTCGATTCCGGCAACTATATCCGCGGGTTCACGAAGCGGGCCCGCGAGCTCGGCGATGTCGAGCTCGTACCGCTGACATCTCCGATCGGGGTCTTCGGCGGCTCATCGCGGAGCTGGAGCACGAAGGAGACGTTCGAGCATTTCTTGGATCAGATGATCCGCGAGCTCGAGGCGGCGATGCCGGTTGACGGTGTATACCTCGCGCTTCACGGAGCGATGGCGGTGCGCGACGTGCCGAGACCCGAAGCGGAGATCGCACGGCGGTTTCGCGAAGTTGTCGGTCCCGACGTGCCGATAGCGGGCTCGTTCGATCTGCACGGGAACGAGGACGAAGAGTTCCTGCGCTGGGCGAATTTCGCTTTCGTGACCAAACGCTATCCGCATTACGACGCCTACATTCAGGGAGAGCGTGCGGCGCGCGCGATCCGCCTCGTAGCAAAGGGCGAGTACACGCCGACGACCGCAACGAGGAAGCCCGGTGTGATCACGGCAACCGTCCACCAATGGACGGGGCAATCGCCATCGATGGACATCATGGAACGCGCTCGCCGCTGGGAATCGCGGGAAGACGATGCTTATGTGAGCGTCTTCTACGGCTATCCTTGGTCGGATGTTCCGGACGTGGGTGCGACGGTGCATGTCATGACGAATGGTAATCAGGCGCTCGCCGATCGCATCGCGGACGACATGGACGCGTTCATCTGGCGCGTGCGCGAGGATTTCGCGGTGGGCGAGTATCCGCCGCCGGGGCGCGCGGCAGAGCTCGTGAGCGAAGCCGTCGGCAGAGGTGAGACGCCGGTAGCGGTCGGCGATCACAGCGATCGTCCAGGCGACGCGACCCACATCTTGAAAGCGTTCGAAGCTGCGGGGATCCAGAAAGTTCTGTACGGCACCATCACGTCGCCGCAAACGCTGGACGCGATGGACGAGGCTTCGATGGCCGAAGGCGATGCGTTCGATATGGAGATTGGCGGTTTCACCCCGTCCGGAGGCACGCCGGCGCGGATTCAGGGAACGGTCGCTTACTTCGGCGAAGGTTTTGGCTACGAGAAGATCGCGGCTATCGCTTTCGGCGACGGTAACCTCGTCTACATCACACCGACCTACGAGCAAGTGCTCTATCCGGAGGATTTCCGCATCGGCTCGATCGACCCGGATGCATACGACGTGTTCGTCGTGAAGTCACGCGTCCATTTTCGTAGAGGCTTCGACGAAACGGGCTATGCGAAGACGATAATCGTGGTCGAAGCCCCGGAGCCTTTCGTCGGAACGACGTTCCTGGACGCGCTCCCTTACGAGCACGTGGACTTAGAGGAGCACTACCCATATGGCGTACCGGCCCATCGTCGATAGGTGTCGAGGGTAGGTCAAGTTGTCGAATCGTCCGATGCACGGAGTTCCTCTTCGACCTGGAGAAGTCGAGATGCAAAGCCTCGAGGGTTGGTGACGATGACGCCTTCTCGTGTGAACTCCTGGTCGCCGCCGTGGACGAGCATCCGCGCGGAGAGCGGCGTGGAAAGTGTTTCTGAGAGCTTCTGAAGTCCCTCGAAGAAGCTGCTTCGGACCGTGGCTCCGGCCTTGATCTCGACTCCGACCCGACGATCTGCGAAGGCGCAAACGAGGTCCACTTCGTTGAATGTAGTATGCAAATAGTACTTTCATATTACATGAACGTGCGTAACGTGTTGAAACTAGGGACCAATTCGCTTATCGTGGTAGCGCTGTCGTCCAGTCCATCACGACGTTAAGCTCCGGGGGCTCAGGGAGAGGGACGTTCACGAGGATACGCCGGTCCGGGGCCACGTCGTAGCTGACGGCACCATCGAGGTCGAACAAAGCTACCGGCTCGCCCGAGCTGAACGTCACGCCGGTATCGACGGGAACCGTGTAGAGGAATCCATCGGTGCCGATGTAGAAGAGCTCGTTGCCGTCGGCGGTCCATCGCGGCCGGAGGCCTCCGCCTGTAGAGACCGCCCATTGCCGGCCGCGCTCGGGAAACGAGGTGACGTAGACTTCGTCGCGGCCGCTCTCTCTCGCCCGGTACGCGATCCACTTGCCGTTCGGCGAGACGAGCGAGATCCATTGGCTTACGCTCGTGTTGTCGGCCACGAGCCGGGGCTTCCAGGCGCCGTCGAGGTGATAGATCCTCAGATTCGAGCAGCATCGGACGATGGCTCGCTCGCGCTCCACGACGTCCAAAACGATGCCACTGTTCGGGAAAACGAGCTCGGGCTCCTCGCCGTCGAAAGCCCGAATCCGGTAGAGCTCATAAGACGAACCGCTGCGTTGCGATGAGAAGAACAGCTCCTGCCCGTCGTCGCTCCAGATGCCGTTGACGTCGTTTGCCAGGGACGAGGTCAGGCGCACCGGTACGCTCCCGTCGGCGTCGATGAGCCACACGTTTGCTTCTTGCTGAACACGGGTTATCGCTACCTGTGAGCCATCCGGAGAAATACGGAAGCTGTAGTGCTGTCGGGGTGGGCCGAGCGGGCCCAACGCTCGCCCGTCGCGACCGTACCAGGTGAGCTGCTGGCGGAGGCCGCCCGACGAGAAGACCATCGTATAGATCCGCGGAGACACTTGCCGCGAGTTGATTGAACCGCGTCACCTCGACTTCGTACGGGAGAGAGACGACGTCACCCGATAGGGATAGCGTTCTCGCATCGAAGCGTTGCGCGCGCAGACCCCCGTCACGATGGAAGAGCAAGTAGCCGGGCGCCGCGAGATGGCGTTTGACTCTGATGGGAGCAGCAAGCGATGCGACATCTCACCGAGATTCCCTAAATACACGCCTCGTGCGCCCTTCTTCACCGAGCGCACGAAAAAGAGGTAGTGCTTGCCGTCAGGCAGAAACTCAGGAAACAAATGCTCGGTTTCGCTCTCTTCGCGGATGGTGGCCGCCCGCGGTTCGCCGTCGGAGGCATCGAGGCGTTGGATCTCGGGCCTGTTTCTGGCCCATAGAATGACCCCGTCGGTGTTCCAAGATCCTCCGCGGGACTGAACTGCTAGCTCGCTTACCGTCTCGGCCGCCCCATCGTCAGCGCTGACTCGCTTGATCTTTCCGTCGGCGAAAAAGCCGACGTAGTCGCCCGACGGAGCCCAGAAGGGAAAAATCGCTCTCTCGGTGCCGTCTACGCGTCGCATCGAAGAGCCCGAAAGCTCGCGAATCCACAGCCGGACCTCTCCATCCGACTCGTCTTTTGCGACAAAGGCGAGACGGGAGCCGTCGGGAGAAATCGAGAACGACGGTTGCCTGGCCCAACGGAGCCGATCTTGATCCAGTGGTGTTGTATGCGAAGGCGTCCGGGCGGACCATTGAAGAACTGCTATCCAGAGACGCCGAGGTCGCGCGGTAGCAGGCAAGGTCGTATTGAGGTGGGGTCCTTTCCTGGGACCCGCAGGTAGCGCCGGCGCTCAGCTCACGCTTGTCGCGAACCCGGCCGGGAGCGCGACCTCGAGTAGCTCGAGGTCGTCGGTGCAGTCTGCGAAAGCTGTGCTCATCGATGCGGGCACCACGAAGGCATCGCCCGCGCCGAGGCGTTCGTCGTCGCCCTCGCTGCGGCGAAGGGTCATCCCGCCCTCGAGCACGAACGTGAAGAGGAACACCGCGTCGTGGCGGACGAGCTCGCCCGAGGGCTTACCCGAAAGACGCGCCACCCGGACACTGGCAAGGCCGTTGGTCGCGGCACCAATGCCGATATCTCGAGACTCGAAGCCTTCGATACGGAAGGGCTCCCACGTCGCCTTGGCGACGTAATGGCAGACCCACTGCTGCCCGCTGAAATCACGCTTCGGGTCTTCTGTCGGTTTCGGCAGCTCCATCTGGTGATCCGCGAAGGTTTCATGAACGGCGGGGTGGCCGATCTCGATCACTTCGAACGCGCCCGAAGTCTCGAGAACGCGATGCCGGATGAACGGTGGCTGCAACACGCAATCGCCCGCCTGCATGACGAAGGCTGGCCCCTGGTCTTCATAAAGGACGCGAACCCATCCCTTGTAAATGTAGATCATCTGAAAGCGGATCTTGTGGAAGTGCACGTAGTCCGGGACCGGACCGGCGTCCGGGACCTGGATGTGAGAAGCGATGAAGGCGCCACCGAGCCGATCAGGAATCAGGTCGCGGTAGCGCATGCCGGCACGACCCGCGTGCCAGGGGGCCTCGTCGTCGTTCCGACTCAAGACGAAAGAGGATTTCGTGGGCGGTACGACGAGCGGTGGATTGGCCTCGACGAGCTCGATGCGGGTCCCGTTCGGAGCCGCGAGCTCGGTGGCACCGTCGGCGACCTTTGAAGGGTCGTCGCACAGAAGGCGAAGCACGCCCGGCGCGCCGTCGCCCCCGCGCGCCAGCTCGAGACGCACGCCGTATCCTGAGATCACCGCTACCGACGGATCGTCGGCGGGGTGAATCGTCTCGAGGCGAAAGCCCAGCCGGTCGGTGAAAAAGGCCAGCGTGGCGTCCAGGTCCTTGCAGGGCAATACGATCTGTGCGGCTTCGACTGTTTCTGTAGTCATAGTCTCCCGTGCGTCTAGTTCTAGCGCGCGAAGCCAAGGGTAAGGCTTAGCGGCGGGCTTCCGCAACGATCAAGCCCCAGCTCAAGTCGAAGCGTGCGAGATATTATCGCAGGCGATCGGCGTCGTTTTTCGAGCGTCGTTTTTGTTGCGAGACGGCATAGAAGTCGCGAAGCTCAGAAGACGACTGCGCGCTTCTCGTATGAAGCGAACGCGGCGTGAATGCGTTTGTGCGAAGAGCTCGAGCTTGTAATCGACGTTGGGCTTGATGTCCTCGGGAGGTTCGGAGGGCCCGGGAAGAGTAAACGTCCAAAGGTCGATCCGTGCGAGCAGGTCTTCGCGAAAGCGTCCCTCGCGAACGCGTGCGCCGAGACCCCCTGTTGATAAGATTAAGTTACTTGTATTTGAGGCGCTGGCACGGGCTTCGTAATAAGGTCTGGCGATAGAAGAAACGCGCGTAACGTGAGAAGGGGAGGCCGTCGGGGCCTCCCCGATTTGCGGCAAGGAGAAACGTCATGAGCAAGCGATACGTCACTATCGATCCTCCGAAAAACGCTCCCGCCGGCCACCCGGTCAAAGCGTGGGTCCGCGGCGTGCCCTTGGATCCCAAAGCGAAGGACCAACTCCTGCGAACGTCGCAGCTTCCGTTCATCCACCGCTGGGTAGCGGCGATGCCTGACGTGCACTGGGGGCTGGGCGCAACGATCGGAAGCGTCATCCCGACGAAAAAGGCCATCATCCCCGCGGCCGTGGGTGTTGATATCGGCTGCGGCATGGCCGCCATGCACACGAGCCTCACGGCCTCCGACTTGCCGGATAATCTTGCGCCGCTCCGCAGCGCGATCGAAAAAGCCGTCCCGCATGGCCGCTCGCATCGCGGTGGCCGTGGCGACCGCGGTGCGTTCGGCAACGTTCCTAAGCGAAACGTCAAAGCATGGGAAGGTCTGCGAGAAGGCTACGCGCGCATCGTCGCAAAGTATCCGAAGCTCGACCGCAACAACCCGCCAGCGAGCCAGCTCGGCACGCTGGGCTCGGGAAACCACTTTATCGAGATCTGCTTGGATGAAGAAGAAGACGTTTGGTTCATGCTGCATTCGGGATCCCGCGGTGTCGGAAACCGAACGGGCATGCACTTCATTCAGCTTGCACAAAAGGACATGGGGCGTCATCTGCAGAAGCTTCCCGACAAAGACCTCGCTTATTTCGAGGAGGGGAGCGAGCATTTCGACGACTACTGGTTCGCGGTGGACTGGGCGCAGCGTTACGCCGCGACCAATCGAGATCTCATGATGGCGGCGGTAACCGAAGCGGTGCGCGACACGAAGCTCGTGCCGGCTTTCCGTGCGAAAGAGCAAGTCGTGAACTGCCATCACAACTACGTGGCGCGCGAGCGTCACTACGGGGACGATGTCCTGGTGACGCGCAAGGGCGCGGTCCGAGCCGGGCTCGGCGATCTCGGGATTATTCCTGGCAGCATGGGCGCGCGCTCTTTTATCGTTCGCGGCAAGGGAAACCCCGAGAGCTTCGAGTCGTGCAGCCACGGCGCCGGCCGCGTCATGTCGCGAACCGCGGCCAAGAAGACGTTCACGCTCGACGATCACGCCAAAGCAACCCAGGGCGTCGAGTGCCGCAAGGACGCGGGCGTCATCGACGAGACGCCGGCGGCGTACAAGGACATTGACGCGGTGATGGAAGCGCAGAGCGATCTCGTCGAGATCGTCCACCGCCTGAAGCAGATCGTTTGCGTGAAGGGTTGAGTACGATGGTACGCCCCATCATGATTGATGGTTCCCAGGGAGAGGGCGGAGGACAGATTCTCCGCTCTTCCTTGGCGCTTTCGATTGTGACGGGAGAGCCGCTCACGATCGAGAACATCCGGGCGGGTCGCAAGAAGCCCGGGCTTCTCCGCCAGCACCTCACGGCCGTGAAGGCGGCCGCTCGTATCTCGAACGCGCATGTAGAAGGCGACGCGATCTCTAGCATGGAGCTTTCATTCCACCCGCAAGCTGTGCAGTCGGGTACCTATCACTTTGCCGTCGGCACCGCGGGCAGCGCGATCCTCGTTCTCCAAACGATTTTGCCAGCCTTGATGTTGGCGGACGGTCCTTCTGAGTTGACGCTCGAAGGCGGCACGCACAATCCCTGGGCTCCGCCCTTCGAGTTTCTCACGCGAGCCTTCGCACCCACGATCGAGCGCATGGGGCCGCGACTGCATCTCGAGCTCGTGAAGCCCGGCTTCTATCCCGCAGGGGGCGGCCGGTTCACCGTGCGCATCGAGCCCGTGGCCGAGCTCAAAGGGCTCACGCTCCTTACGCGCGGCCAGGAAACGCGCCGTTCCGCGGAAGCGTTACTCGCGCACCTACCCGAGAAGATTGGCGAGCGCGAGCTCGACGTCTTGAAGCGCCGCCTCTCACTTCCCGCCGACGCGGCAACCTGCCGCGTCTTGTCCAACTCGGTGGGACCCGGCAACGCGCTCGTACTCACGCTCGAGTTCGAGCGCGCGGTCGAAGTGGTCTCGACGATTGGGCGCAAAGGCGTGAGTGCGGAGAAGGTCGCCAGTGAAACGGCCGATGTCGCCGAGGCGTTCCTAGCTTCAGAAGCCCCGGTTGGTGTGCATCTCGCGGATCAGTTACTGCTCCCGATGGCGATCGCGGGCGGCGGGGCGTTTCGTACCTTGGCGTTGAGCGAGCACGCGCGCACGAATATCGATGTCATCAAGCGCTTTCTCGACCGTCCCATCCGTGTACAAGAAGAAGGCGCAACGGTCGTCCTGCGCTTCGATTAGAACGCTAGAGAAGCCAGGCGGAGGCCGCTCGGAAGGTGACGAAGCTTGCCAGATAGGCGAGAGCGAACATGTAGCTGAAAGCGAATGCCGGCCACTTCCACGAGCCGGTCTCTTTCGCCATGATGACGATTGTGGAGGTGCATTGGAGCGCGAACACGAAGAACACGAGCAGCGACAACGCCACTGCGATGTTGAACACGGGCTCTCCCGTTTCGGGGTTGATGTCGCTTCGCAGCGCGCCGCGCAAACCGTCGAAATCGTCGGGGTCCCCCACGGCGTAGATCTGAGCGAGCGTCGCGACGATGACTTCGCGCGCCGCCAAGCTCGCGATGAGGCCGACTCCAATTTTCCAATCGTAGCCGAGAGGCTTGATGGCTGGCTCGATGGCGTGGCCGATATGTCCCGCGACGCTGACCTCGAGCTGCGTTTGCGCCGCCGCCTCGGGCGTCATCCCGGTTGTATCCGCACGCGGAAAGTTGAGAAGCGCCCAGACGACGATGGACGCGGCAAAGATGATGGTCCCCGCCCGTTTGATGAAGGCGCGCGCGCTATGCGCGACCTGCGTAGCCAATAGCTTCAACGTCGGCATGCGGTAAGGAGGAAGCTCCATGTAAAACGTGGAGATGTTGCCGCGCACGACCGTGGCCTTGAGAACGGCTGCCGCGCCGAGCGCCGTGATGGCTCCAAGAAGATAGAGCGCGAACATCACGAGGCCTTGCACGCCGATGAAGCCGCCGATAGTTGCCGCGGGGATGAAAGCCGCGATCAGAAGCGTGTATACGGGAAGCCGCGCGGAGCACGTCACGAAAGGCGCCACGAGGATCGTGGCGAGACGGTCCCGTGGTGACGGGATCGTGCGCGCTGCCATGATCCCCGGAACGGCGCAAGCCGAGCAGGAGAGCAGCACGACAAAGGAGCGGCCCTGGAGGCCCACCCACCCCATGATCCGGTCGACCACGAAAGCGGCCCGCGCCATGTAGCCCACGTCTTCGAGAAAGTGGATGAGCGTAAACAAGATGATGATCTGCGGCAGGAAAACGAGGACGGAGCCGACTCCAGCGACGATGCCGTCCGCCCAAAGATCTGTCAGAAGGCCCGGCGGCAGCACGGTACGGGAGAGCCGCCCCACTCCACCGAAGAAAGTCTCGATCCCGTCCATTGCGGGGACGGCCCAGGTGAAGATGCTCTGGAAGATGAGCACCATGACGGTGATGAAGACCAGGACGCCGACGAACGGATGGAGCAGCCAGCGATCGACGCGGTCGCTTCGGGTGTCGGGCTTGATCTTCGTCGCGCCTATGTCAGCGCAGACTTTGTCGACCCACAGATAGCGCGCCTCGGGCCCTTCACTTCGTGGAAACGTCTTTGAGCGCGACCAACTTTCCGGCTTTTCGAGTGCGCGGAAGACCGCGTCGATCCCCACACCGCGGTGACCGACCACGGGGAAGACCGGGGTTCCGAGCGTCTTGCTCAGCTTGTTGAAATCGATCTTGCCGCCGCGGGCGCGCATCTCGTCGATCATCGTGACGACGAGCGCCGAAGGAAGCTCGGCATGCGCTTCGAGCGCTTCGAGCACCATCGAGAGGCTTCGCTGAAGCGTGGTCGCGTCGACCACGATGAGAAGCGCGTCTGGCTTGCTGTCGAGCTCACCCTCGAGCACGCGCGCGACGACTTGCTCGTCGAGGGTCTCGCCCCGCAAGCTGTAGCTTCCCGGCAGGTCGAGTACGCTCACCGCACGGGCGCTCTTCCGCATCGCGCCTTCGCGACGCTCCACGGTGACGCCCGGATAGTTCCCGACTTTGGCGCGCGCGCCCGTCAGGGCATTGAAAATGGTGGTTTTTCCCGAGTTGGGCGCTCCGACCAACGCCACGCATATCGGCGAGACAGGGACGGCCGCGGTGGACATTCCGGGCTCAGGACATCAGGGGCTCGACGTCGATGGCAGCGATGTCGTTTCTGCGCAAGCAGATACGATAACCGCGGAGCTCGACCTCGAACGGACCGCCTAAAGGACCGCGCCGTAGCACGGAAACCGCCGTGCCCGCGACAAACCCGAGCTCCCGGAGCCGCAAAGCGACACCGCCATTCTTGTGAGCGAGGATCCGGCCCCGAAACCCGGGAGATTGGTCGCCCAGGGACACGGACGCGGCGGGTGCTCTGTCGTAGGTGGTGCTCATAAGTTAAACATGAAACCCAATTTCATATTCATAATGTACCGCGATCGGCTACCGGTGTCAACGCCGAACTGAAGATCGTCTGGAGCGGTCGTAGAGTGTTAATGTAGGGACGCGTGCACGTTCAGATGTCACCGAAACACCGCCTCACCCTGGTGCTCCCCGGAAGAATCAAACTGTTACTGGTTTGTCTATGGGTTGCCGGAGTGTCCGCAGCCGCGGCTGAGCAAAACATTGTGTTTGTCGACGGCAGCCGCATGGCGGTTCAGTCCTACGAACTCAACGGTGGAACCGTTGAGTTCACGACTACCGACGGGAAGCTCCGCGTGGTGCCGAGCACATACGTCGATCTCGCGGCCACCGGAGAGGCCAACGGCGGTGGCGCCTCACCTTTCGCGTCCCCCGCACCGGCACCGTTGCCACCATCACGCGCGCCTGAGCCGAAATCCTTGCCAACCGACACCCTGACGTCCGTGCCACTCATAACCGCTCCGGGCCCTGTGCGCGAGAGGCCTGCCGCCGCCGCACCAGATCTTCTGATCGACGGGCCCCCGGCACCGGAGCATCCGGAGGTCCTGACGCGCGACGGGCGAGGGCGAGCCACCCTGCGCGCGGTTCGTCTGAGCGAACCGCTCGACCTCGATGGGCGCCTCGAAGAACGCGTCTATACGACAACACCGGCCATTTCCGGTTTCATTCAGCAGGAACCTCTCGAAGGGCGACCCGCGACCGAGCAGACCGAGGTGTGGGTCTTTTACGACGAGTCGAATGTCTATTTTTCCGCGCGGCTCTGGGACTCGCATCCGGAACGCATCATTGCCAACGAGATGCGGCGCGACAACCGGAACATCGAGTTCAGCGGTTCTAGCTTCGCCGTCATCCTGGACACGTTCTACGATCGCCGAAACGGCTTTCTCTTCCAGACAAATCCCCTCGGGGCGCTCTACGACGCGCAGGTCACGGACGAGCGCAATACGAACAGCGACTGGAACACGATCTGGTATGTGAAATCGGGCCGCTTCGCCGAGGGCTGGACGGTCGAGATGGCGATCCCGTTCAAGTCGCTTCGATATCGCGCCGGCGCGACACAGATCTGGGGCATCAACTTCCGGCGCAACATCAAATGGAAGAACGAGCGAAGCTACTTGACCCCCATGCCGGCGGCCTTCAATCGCGAGGGGATCAAGAAGCTGTCCGTGGCGGCCGCCCTGGTTGGCATCGAGCCGCCGGCGAATTCGATGAACCTTGAAGTCAAGCCGTACGTGACGGGGTCCTCTTCCACCAACTTGGCGGCGGATGTTCCTTTCGAGAACCAGGGTGACGTGGACCTAGGCTTCGACGTCAAGTACGGGGTGACCAAGAGCCTCGTGGCTGATGTCACTTACAACACGGACTTCGCACAGGTGGAGGACGACGAGTCGCAAGTGAACCTCACGCGATTCGGTCTGTTCTTTCCCGAGAAGCGCGAGTTCTTTCTCGAAGGCCAAGGGATATTCAATTTTGGTGGCCGCCAATCCGGTCGGCGCGGAGGCTTCGGTGGTGGCGGCCAGACGGACACGCCGATCCTATTTTTCAGTCGGCGCATCGGTCTGAGCGGGAGCCGCGAGGTCCCCATTCTTACGGGTGGTCGACTCACCGGTAGAGCCGGTCCCTACAGCCTCGGGCTCTTGAACATCTCGACGCGTTCCGTCGACGAGGCGGGGATTCCGCAGACGAACTTCTCCGTCGTGCGGATCAAGCGGGACGTGCTCAGGCGAAGCACCATCGGCTTCATCGGAACCTACCGAAACAATAACCTCGACGGAACCGGGGCCAATTCAGCCTACGGGCTCGACGGAAATTTCTCCTTTTACGAGAATCTCAACATCAACGCCTTCTACGCGCGTACGGATACACCAAACGCGGTAGGAGGTGACACGAGCTATCGCGCTGCCGTTCGCTATCGGAACGACCTATACGGCTTCGACGCGGAACACCTCTTGATCGATCCGAGCTTCAATCCGGAGGTTGGGTTCGTCCGTCGCGACGATATCCGCAAGACGTCCGGATCGCTTCGCTATAGTCCACGGCCGCGAGGCATCGCCGCCATCCGCCAGTTCGAGTTCGAGGTAAAGTACAACTACCTCGAGACGACGGCCGGCGACCTCGAAACCAAGAAGTTCGAGCTCGAGGCGCGCACCCGCTTCGAGAGTGGCGACTTTTCGAACATCACTTACGACCGGAACTTCGAGTTTCTCTTCGAGTCCTTCGAGATTAGCGATGGCGTGACGATCCCGGTCGGCGGGTACAATTTCGATCGGCTTCGGGCCGGAGTCTTTTTCAGCAGCCACCGCCCCGTGTCCGGCTGGGTAGGAGCTGAGGTGGGAAGCTTTTTCGGCGGTACGAGAACCGAGCTCACCTGGCGCGGCCGCATCAACGTCTCCTCACGTTTCTCTCTCGAGCCAAACCTGTCCTTGAACTGGATCGATCTCGCTGAAGGTGCCTTCAAGACGAATCTGATTCGACTTCGCGCCACCTACACCATGTCGCCACGAAGTTTCGTGGGCGCGTTAGTCCAATACAACTCCGAAGCGAACAGCCTTTCGACGAACGTTCGTTTCCGCTGGGAGTACAGACCGGGGAGCGACCTCTTCGTCGTCTATAGCGACGGGCGCAACACCTTAACTCCTGGTTACCCGGGCCTCGAGAACCGCAGCATCGTCTTCAAAGTCACGCGTCTCTTCCGCTTCTAGCTCTCTTCGATCCAAAGGAGGTTGCCATGATGGCCTGCCACGCCCTGCTCGTACTCGTCGCCGCAACGGCCCTTTCACAAGCGGCGGGGGAGGATCGATCTTTCCCGGGCTTCGTGCTCTGGAAGCCCGACGTATTGGAGCGATCCATTGCGCGCTTGGACCGCGAGCTTTCTGACAAGGCTCTCGTTTACGAGACGATCGGCAACTACGAGAGGCACTCCGTGTACCTCGTTCTCCGCGGCAAGACGAGCACGGCGGAGATCCATGAAACGGAGGCGGACCTTTATGTCGTCCGCCGCGGGCGAGCCATTCTTCACTTGGGCGGGGAGCTCGTCGATGCGGAGCGCTTGCCTCGAAAACAGCTTCGCGGCTCCTCCATCCGCGGTGGCATCCAAAGAGAGCTGGGGCCGGGCGATGTGGTTCACATCCCCGTCGGAGTGCCCCACCAGCTCGTTTTGCCAGAGGGGGAGAGCTTTCTCTACGATTTGACGAAGTTCAACGAGGAGCCACTCGAATCTCCCTAGCCTCTCAGCTTTGGAGAGGAGAACTTGGCGCAGCTTATATCCCTTCGCGAGCGGCGCGATCCTGGCTCTGCTTAGCCTCTTCGTAGGAGCGATATTTTCGTAACCCGGGGGCACGGCGGTCGCGGTTGAACCGGTGTTCGCGAATTCCATGAGACCAAAGGCTAGACGAAGGTTCTCCGGGTCGAGAGGTTGTCTTGGCGGCGGCCCAGGCATATCTTCGACCGAGCGGAACTTTCGTACAGCCACTACTCGTCCCCTTCCTCTAGCTTGAATCGCTCTCGAATCGCCTCCGCATCGATCCGATCCTGTGGTCGAACAGTGCTCTTCTTCATGCGGTAGAGCTCGATTGTAGTGGCACCAAGGTCGCTGGTCCATCGTCGCTCGCCCAACCCCAGCGAGCAGGGTGCGATGGCTCGGTCCGGGCATCTTGTCGGCAAAGATCCGCTTGCCTCCGCATGCTCCCCAGTTGCAGGCCATCGGGGGTAAGATGCCCAGACTTGGGAGGTTCTGATGTATCGACTTAAGATTGATTTGCACTGCTCGAACATCACCGCCGGGCTGCTGCTGGCGCTGTTGGCCCTGTTGGTAATGTCAGCTTGCTCGGGCCCGGCTCCCGAACAAGCGGCTGAAGAGCCGGTGACCGTCACCGTGTACGAGGGCGCGCGGCTCATCGTGGGCGACGGGCAGGTCATCGAGAACGCCACCTTCGCCGTCGACAACGGTCAGTTTGTGGCCGTCGGCGCGGCCGGCGAGGTGGACGTGCCCGCGGGCGCGAAACGCGTAGATCTGACCGGCATGACCGTAATGCCTGCCATCGTGGATGCCCACACGCACCTTAGCACCACGCGTGAGGCGCTCATCGAGGATCTAGAGCGTCGCGCGTATCATGGCGTTGGCGCGGCCATGAGCTTGGGGCATGATGGCGAGGGTGCGCCGCTCGAACTACGCGGCGAGGTCATACCAGGCGCGGCGCAGTACCGGTCGGCCGGGCGCGGCATCACGTCGCTCGAGCCGGGACGCTCGGAGGTGCCCCACTGGGTCACCACCGAGGAAGAGGCCCGGCAGGCCGTTCGCGACGAAGCGGCCCGGGGCGTTGACATTATTAAGATCTGGGTCGACGACCGGAACGGGCAGTACGAGAAGTTGAGTCCCGAGCTCTACGGCGCGATCATCGACGAGGCGCACCAGAACGGCTTGCGGGTCACCGCCCATATCTTCGCCCTCGAGGACGCGAAAGGACTCCTGCGAGCGGGCATCGATGCTTTTGCGCACGGCGTCCGCGACCAGGACGTCGACGACGAGTTTGTGGCGCTCGTCAAAGAGCGCCCGGATGTGGTGTTGGTGCCGAATATGCCCAATCGCGGCGTGCCCACGGACCTCGATTGGTTGAGTGGCTCGATGCCAGCCGCCGAGCTAGCTGAAATGCAGGCCGCGGCTACCGAGCGGCCGGAGGCGCAGGCTGCGTTCGCCATTCAAGCGCGCAATCTAGTGCGGCTCAGCGAGGAGGGTATGCGCATCGCCTTCGGTACCGACGGCAATAATCCCTGGGCCCCGCACGTCGAGATGGAGGATATGGTCGCGGCCGGGATGACACCCGAGCAGGTGCTCGTTGCTGCCACGCGCAACGCTGCAGACGTGGCGGGCCTAACCGGTATCGGTACGGTTGAGGTTGGCAAGAGCGCAGACTTCGTTGTGCTCGAGGCGAACCCACTTGACGACATCACTAACACGCGGCGAGTCTCGGCGGTGTACTTGCGCGGGGAAGAGGTTGACCGCGACGCCTTGAGCGATCGTTGGACGGCCCAGAGCGCGGAGTAACGCCACGGCGGGCCGACGCCGGAGCTCAATACTCGTAATCAAGCGTCGCGGCTGTTCGATTCCGTATGGCTAGCATGCCGCCCAGGCGGATAGGACCGCTATATCTCTCATGATTTCATATGCTTGAGGAGACCCGCCAACGGCGAACGAGGCTGCGTAATTTTCAAGGATGAGGCCTCATGCCGCCGATTATCTTGCCGATTGTAGCTTCAGGAGCCGTGTACGAGCTCGCGGTCCCGGGACCGGTTTGAAGAAAACAAGCAAGAGCATGAAAGCCAGGGTCAGCAAGGCCTATCGATCCCTCGCGACGCGGTACGACAATCAAGGCATCCGCACCAAGCTCTTTGTGGCTCTGGCCGGGCCGCTCGCCTTCGTCGCGATTATCGGACTCCTTTACAGGAGCAGTGTTGACACCCTTGTGGAGACCTCGCGATGGGTGGAGCACACACAAGATGTGATCGCGCGTGGTCAAGAGCTAGGCAAGCTGATGATCGACATGGAGACCGGTGAGCGGGGCTTTCTGATTACCGGCAAGGAGATTTTTCTCGAGCCTTTCGTCGACTCCCAGGGAGTGTGGAATCAGAAGATGTCCGCGCTCCAGCAGCTCGTAAGCGACAACCCAAGACAGGTTGATCGCCTCAATGCGATTGACGCTTTGGAAAAGAGCTGGCTCGAGAAGGCTGCCGCGAGGGAAATCGATCTGAGGCGAACGGTTCCAGAGCCAGATAAGGGCCTGACCTACATGCAAGAGGTTCTGCGGCGGAAAACCGGCAAGGACATCTTGGATGAGTTTCGCGTGATTCTGGATGACCTCAACGAGGATCTCGACAAGTCGAAAAACACCAAGGCTCTAAACTTGCTGGTTGCCATCCACAAAGCAATGGTGGACCAAGAGACGGGAGAGCGAGGCTTTCTTATTACGGGAGCCGATGACTTTCTCGAGCCTTACTTCCGAGGACAACGGGATTTGGCGAAGAGCCTGAGCGTACTGCGGATGATCGTGGGAGCGGGGCAGTCCAGAGAGGAGCGACTCGAGCGGATCGCCTCGATTGAGGCTCGAATTGAAGAATGGCGGACGAGTGTCGCCAACCCCAACATCGTTCTGAGGCAAGAGGCTGACAAGATCATAGAAGGTGTAGAAGGTGTAGAAGCAATAGCAGGGCTGCAGACTGAAATCGTCAAGGCAAGGGGCAAAGAGATCCTCGACGGGATTCGTGCCGAGTTAGCCGTTCTCGGAACGGGCTTCAGTAGAGCTCAAAACACAACAGGACGAGGCTACGTGTTGGCTCTCACCCGAGAGATTGTACAGGAAGAGTCGAGTCTGAGAGGGTTTTTGCTCAACGGTGATGACGCGGAGCTGGCCCGCTATCGGGCCGGCGGAAAAAGGGTGGCTGAGGGCCTAACCGCCCTGAATGAGCTAGTTAGTTCCACTCACAGCCAGGCAGAGTTGCTAGAGAGAATCGCAGACCTGGAGGCCAAAGCTGACCAATGGAGGCGGCAAGCTGCCGAACCAGAGATCTCCGCAAGACGAGAGATCCTCGAGTCTGGTGCGAGTCCCATTGCCCGGGGACAGCGGATCCTTCGAGAGAGCGCTAATAGCTCCGAGCTAGAGCAAGTTCGCTCCTTGCTCGAGGAGCTATCGCGAGCCTTTGCCACTGCGAAGCTCACGAAGGAAGAACTTCTCACTGCTCGCTTGGCCGCCGACGTCGAAGAGATCCAGCGTGGTCTGATCCAATACATGTTCATCGGCGCAGGCGAGCTTGACGCGATTCGCGAGGCGGATATCGCGGCCAACCTGCTGCTCGCTCGACTCAGTTCTGAGTTGCGCGTTCCCGCGAGCGAGCAACGTTCACAGATCGTCGCGATGATCGACGCGATTCGAATCAACAAGCGCCTCTGGTTTGATAGTCAGGTCGAAATTGCGAGGCGGGAAAGGGAAACAGAAAGCACGCGTGGGCAGAGTAGGCTGCAGGTCATTCAGGAAGTGCTGGTTCAAGCCCGGGGAAAGACCCTTTTGGACGAAATGCGCGTTCTGTTCGATGAGGTGGCGACGGGCTTCGTCGATGCTCAGCATCTTCGAGGGGAAGGGATGATCTTGGGCCTTGCGCGAGACATGGTAGACATGGAGACCGGTGAGCGTGGCTTCCTGATCACTGGAGAAGAGTCGTTCTTGGAGCCTATGCGCGCTGGCCAACAGAGATTCACCGAGGGAATTCCCAAACTTCAATTGCTGATCTCCCAATACCATGACACCTCAGGGATCGTGGCAGCTCTTGACAAGATCGAGGAAGAGGGCGCCCGCTGGCGCGCAACATATGCACAGCCGCTCATATCCAAACTTCGAGCGGGAGAGCTCTTTGGAGATGACTGGTCCCTCGAGGCAGGATACATCTTCATGGACCGACTCACCCATCAGATGGGACGACTCGAAACAGCCTTCGAGGAGTCGAATAAAGAGTCAGGCACGGTTCTGGTTGAGGCGCTGCGAACGAGCCTCGCAGACCAAGAGACCGGGCTCAGGGGCTTCTTGTTGACGGGCCGAGAGTCCTTCCTCGAGCCCTATGAGTCAGGTCGCGCAGCTCTGGCAGACCATGTCGCCGAGCTTCGGGCTCTTGCGTCTGTAACGTTCGACAAAGAAGCCATGTCGAGAAAGGTCGAGGAGCTACGGCTGCTAGAGGCTCGCTGGAAAAAGGACGCTGCGGAACCAGAGCTCGCGCTGCGGCGGCGGGTCAATGTGTCCGCTGCATCCATGGCAGACGTCACACGTTTGATTGAGGCAGAGACGGGCAAGAACATCATCGACCAGCTCAGAGCACATCTCACGGAATTCATTGCTGTCGAAACCGATCTCATGACAACCCGACAGCAATCGTCTGAGACCGCTGCTGCTCGGGCGACCTCGCTCGCTACGCTAGGAACGGTACTGGCGCTAATTCTTGCACTCGGTGTGGCTTACTTGGTCTCGAGCTCCATCGTGAACCGGCTTCAGAATCTCCTTGGTGCAACCCAGCGTGTGGCAGAAGGACAGTACGACGAGAAGATTGCGATCGACAACGACGACGAAATCGGCGAGCTCGGCGTTTCTTTCAACCTCATGACTCGATCCCTCGAAGCGACGCGCGCCGATCTGTTGCGAGCCACCTCTTCCAAAGGCCACTTCCTGGCCAACATGAGCCACGAAATTCGCACGCCTATGAATGGGATCATCGGCATTCTCGATCTGCTCCAAGATACAAAGCTAGACAAGGAACAACGCGGGCTTCTGGACACCATGCAGTCATGCGGGACCAGCTTGGTCACCATCATCAATGACATCCTCGACTACAGCAAGCTGGAATCGGGGCAGATGCTCTTTGAAAGCAGGGATGTGAATCTGAGAAAGCTGGTACAAGACGCCATCTTCCTTTACTCCGCTCAGGCCTTGAAAAAGTCCATTGTTGTGCGGTCAGAGGTGGCGCCCGAGGTTCCAGAAGCCGTCGTTTCAGACCCGGTGCGCCTCGGACAGATTCTCCACAATCTGCTCAGCAACGCCGTCAAATTTACCGAGGAGGGGCACATCTTGCTTTCGGTGCGGGTAGTTTCTATCGAGGACCAGCAAGCGACTCTCCGCTTCGAGGTCAGGGATTCCGGTATCGGAATGCCCCAAGACGTGCTCGAGAAAATCTTCGACGACTTCGTGCAAGCTGATACGTCGACGACGCGACGTTTTGGAGGTACGGGCCTGGGCCTTGCAATCACGCAGAGACTCACCAAACATATGGGCGGGCGCATCTGGGCCGAGAGCAAAGAAGGTCTGGGGAGCTCCTTCTTTTGCGAGATTTCTCTGCCCGTTGCCGAGGCTGTGCCAACGCAAACCACAGAGCACAGACCGTCTCCAGAGGGCAAGCCACTAGAGACAGTGAAGACGGAAGCACCTGCCCAAGCCGAGGACAGAGTTTCGGAGTCTGCGCAAGGCTTGAACATTCTCGTGGCTGAGGACAACCCGATAAACCAGAACATCACGCGCGCGCTGCTGCAAGCCTTGGGACACCATTGCACCATCGCAGAGGACGGGCTCGAGTGCCTGCGCGAACTGGAGCAGAATGACTACGACCTGATTCTCATGGATGTTCAGATGCCAGTGATGAGCGGCTTAGAGGCGACGGAACGCATCTGCCAGGAGCGAGGCGAGAAACGGCCTCCCATTATCGCGCTCACGGCCAACGTCTCGCCCCAAGATCAGGCCCCGATACAAGGCGGCGGGGATGGATGGCTTCATTTCCAAGCCGACGACGCGCGACAACATCACTCAGGAGATCGCCAGACTAAATATCGTCAAGCGGGACAAAAGCAGTCATACGGTTCGGCTGGCAAGTCAGAAGACGCCTGCTATGGACCCTCGACTGATGATGCTGATGGACGACCAACCTCTAGAGCACGAGTCCGTGGAACGCGCTCTGCGTGACAGCGACTGGCGTCTGGAGTCTGTCGAATCGGGAGAGCAGGGGCTCAAACGCCTCAAGTCTTTAACGCCCGCGATAATCTTCGTCGATCAAAACATGTTAGCGCTCAACGGCATCAGCACCATCGAAGAGATTCGCAAGCGGGCTCACCTGGATCAAACCCTGGTGTTCTTGTGCACTGCCGGCAATGCCACATCCAGCATGGTGGCCAAGCTCGAGCGGCTCGACGCCGAGTATTATCCCAAAGATCAGCTGTGGCGAGACAAGCTACTCCCGCTGCTAAATGAGCTCTTTGGCGACGACCAGAAGCGCCTGGCCGGCTAGGCCTGGGCGCGGCTCTCCGGAGCTCCCAATTCTTTGTGGATTGGTGGGTCCTACTATTTCCAGCCGATGCGTTTCAGAAAGGGCTCGAAGCGGGGATCTTCGGCAAGCGGACCGCCATAGGTTTGCGGCCAGACTCGCGTCGTCACCAGGACGGGGTCGCGGTCCTCGTACCCTTGCTCGAGGAGAGCGAAAGCCTCGTCATTTCTGCCCAAAGCACATTGAATGAACGCGAGGCAGCAGGGAGATACGTAGTGTTGTTTCATCCGCGCCATCAGCTCTTTGAGGATGGTCTCTGCCGCTTCAGTGTTCCCGGACGACGCCTGGATCCAGGCGAGCTCCATGACGACCACGACATCTCGCCGTGACAAAACGGCCGCGTGCTCGAGGGCCGTAATGGCTTCCGGATAGTTAGATTCGGCCGCGAAGGCAAGGCCGCGGCAACGGTGCAAGAGGAAATAGGTCGGATCGCGCTCGATCGCAGCCTCGAGAAGAGGGATCGCTTCGGGCGATCGCCCTGTGGCCCATAGAATGAAGCAGAGCATGCCCGTGGCGTGGCCGTCCAACGGATCGATGGCCACTGCACGCTGGGCTTCGCTGACGGCCTTGTCGGCTTTGCCCTCCACCAGCATCAAATAGAAGCCGTACATGTAGTGAGCGGCGACGTAGCTCGGGTTGAGCTCGATGGCCCTCTCGAACGCACGCGCGGCTTCTGGCCAATCGCGGTCGTACACGAAATTGACGTAAGAGAACGAGTAGTGCGCTTCGGCGAGGGTGCTGTCGAGCTCGAGAGCTCGCATCGCGGCCGTTTTTGCTTTCGGCATGATCACGCGTGGATCTCCGCCATAACCGAAGCCCAGCATCCCATAGGCATCCGCCGCTCCGGCGTGGGCAAGCGCATAGCCTGGGTCGACGGAGACGGCTTTCTCGAAATATTCGAGCGCGCGATGAAGCTCGCGACGGTTCCAAAAGAAACGTCCCTGCAGGTAGAGCTGATAGGCATCGAGATTCTGCGTCGTCGGTTTGACGAGCGGCCCGTCCTGCTGAACGAGAATCACTTTCAACCGCTCGACAATCGTCGTGGCAATCTCGTCTTGTATCCCGAAGACGTCGCCCACGTCCCGATCGTATCGCTCGGACCACAAATGGTATCCGTCAGCCACGTTGATGAGCTGTGCGGTGATGCGAAGCTTGTTCCCCGCTTTTCGAACGCTACCCTCGAGCACCGCGTCGACGTGGAGCTTCGCGCCGACACGGCGGCGGCGACTAGCACGGAGCGCTGGGTCGAGATTCCCGAGCCCGTTCTCGACGTGTACAAGCTCTGGCGCCCCACGCCACTCATTCGGGCTCGACGCCTGGAAAAACAGCTCGATACGCCTGCGCATATTTATTACAAGTACGAGGGCGTCTCGCCGGTCGGCTCACACAAGCCTAATACTGCCGTGCCCGAGGCTTTCTACGTGAAAGAAGAAGGCGCTACCGGTATGGCCACTCTGACGGGAGCGGGGCAATGGGGCAGCGCCCTTGCTATGGCATGTCGATTTTTCGACCTGGAATGCCATGTCTACATGGTGCGGGTGTCCTACGACCAGAAGCCTTATCGGCGGATTCTCATGGAATCGTACGGCGCCCACGTCTTTCCGAGTCCTTCCGATTCGACCGAGTACGGGCGTAAACTGCTCGCCGAAAACCCGAACCATCCCGGGTCTCTTGGTATCGCTGCTTCCGAATCGATGAATGCCGCCGCGAGTCTGGGAGGGAAGTTCAAGTTGGGTGCGGGCTCCCTCCTGGGGCCCGTATTGATGCACCAGACGGTCATCGGGCTCGAGGCGCTCGAGCAGTTCGAGCTGGCCGGTGAATACCCGGATGTGGTGATTACGTGCAATGGCGCCGGAAGCAATGTCGGCGGCATGACGTTCCCTTTTCTCCACAGAAACTTCACCGAAGGAAAGAACACGCGTGTCGTCGCCGTGGAACCAACGGCTTGCCCGTCACTGACCAAAGGCAAATATGCGTTCGACTACGGTGATACCGGCAAAACGTTTCCTATAATGAAAATGCACACGCTCGGCAGCAACTTCCTGCCGCCGAGTATCCACGCCGGTGGACTTCGCTATCACGGCATGTCCCCCCACGTGAGCGCTCTCTACGAGCACGGTGACATCGAAGCCGTCGCCGTCCCCCAGCTCGCGACGTTCGAGGCCGCGCTCCAGTTCGCGGGAGCGGAAGGGATCCTGCCGGCTCCGGAATCCGCGCATGCCGTGCGGGCAGCGATCGACGAGGCACTGCGATGCAAGGAGAGTGGAGAGACAAAGGTCATCGCGTTTCTGCTCTCGGGACACGGTCACTACGATCTTGCAGCCTACGACGCGTACTTGAACAAAGAGCTGGAGGATTACGAATATCCGGAGGCGGCAGTCCGAGAAGCCATGGAGCAGCTACCAGAAGTGCAAGTGCATGCGAGGTAGCGCGCTCTAGGACGAAACGCGCGCGGTCCGTTTGGCGGGCTGAAGGTCGAGCCCTTCAGCCCGCCGCGTAGAAAATGGACTCAGTAGCGTGATGACGTAAACATGACGTCGGCGAGAGCCCAGGCTTTACGAAATCGCCCTTCGACGGCGCGTTGTGGGCGTAGGACGGCATCATGTAATTGTCAGCGCCCCTCTCCGCGATTTAGCGCTCGTAGACCACGACCGCATCAATATTAGAGTCGACGGCCTTCTTGTATTGCCCCACCTGGAGATAAATGTGTCCCGGCATGTGCTGTAAGTGGGCGACGCCAGGCATCGAAGCGCCGAGTCGATCCGCGAACGGGACGGCACGGTCGGGATTCGGCGAGGCTTCGACGGTGTGGATGTAGTAGTGGGTCGCGCCCGAGTGGTCGGGATTGCGCGCGCGCACCGATTCGAGGCGCTCCACCGTTTCTTGGGTGCCCTTGCGTGGATCGCCCTGTTCATCCCAGTAGTTCTACCGGTGGGTGTTCATGATGGATGCGGCCGATAGAGTCGCCGCATCGAGATCGTCGTAAAGCTTGACGTCCGGCGCCGTCGTCGCTTCCGAACCGTTGGCGATGGTACCTGCCAACAGCAGACCAAAAGTTGCCACGAGTACTGTGCGTGGTCGCATGGATCGAAGCTTTCTTCTGATTGGAACGAAGACGACGCGCCTTCGTCACCGCACTTTTACAGCAGGTTTTTGAAGTGCTTGCTCTTGACTTTGAATCTCTTGGTTTCGCCATTGTCAGCGACGATCGTGACGAAGAACTCTCCTTTTTTGTCGCGCGCCGATAGCTGCATCAACTGGCCCAAATCGAAGCTCGCGACTAGAGGACCCATGTCGACGAGCTCTCCCGACGGCGCACGAATTTTGTCCGAGATGCGCCTCGTGCGCAACGGTTCGATCTGCGCGGTCACTTTCTTGTTTGCAGAGACCATGCTCACCGTTAGGACAGCATTCCCGTAGGCACCTTCCCTGACCTCTTGCGGAACGCTCGAGTGACAAACCACACGAACGACCGGTTCGAGGAGCCGCTCGGTCAGATGTCGAGGCAGCAACTCCTTCCCTCTCATCGCTGCGTCCCGAGACAGTTTTGCGATCCACCCATAAGGTGTGTAGATCTCGACGCCGAAGCCGGTATTCTTGAGGTTCGTCTGATGCTGCATGAAGTTGTTATTGCGGTTCGAATCGTCCCGCATCCCGCCGAAATTGGAGCCCGCCGCTCCCAAATACAATCGGGGTAGTTTCTTGGAAACGTCTTTACCGACAGCAAGCGCCTGAGCGATGTCCTCGTCACTGAGGGGGTGGGTAATTGCGAGCTCGTCTTTCGCGACTGGTGGCACGACGATCATAACGGCGAGGGCAATGGGGACGATCAAGGAGAGCATGCTTAACCTCCTGTGTCGCAAATTAGCAAACACCGAGCTAAGACGCAAATTTTCTTCTCCTTGGTGATTTGTCCCGGTACCATAGCCACGACCGCTACCGCTGCTAGGACTTTCTACTCGGTCTGGACTAAGTTGGACTCGCGAAGACGATCCGCCGAAACGTAGTAAACGGGAAAGGCTCGGAGACATGATCATCGGAGCGTCGGTATTGATCCATGACTCCCTTCCCAAAGCCGCGGGCTTCACCGGAGTGGTCTTGGGCGGAGCCGCAGCTTCAACTGCGTCTGGACGCAGTTCCACCGCGGGCACCGGCTTGGACGGTTCACGAGGTACCGGCAGCTTGCGCATGGTCGATGGGACGTCCGGCTTGGGTGCAATCTCGGCAACCAGCTCCTCGATCTTCCGTTTGGTCTTATGCTTCGCCCGAGCCAGGAGGTCATCGCGATTCGCCTCGGTGAGAACAGGCGCCAGCTTGGCAATGACGCTCAAGTGTAGGCGACCATCCTGAAGCATCGGTAAAATCGCCGGATGCTTACGCGGCACGAGCAACCCCGATGCGCAAATAAGTTTCGGCCTCCGACAAGTGCAGCCTGTCATCTCTCAGTGCAGTAGACGAACATCGACGGCGACGCCTCGGTGCGAGCATATAACCGACGCCGGTCGACTTCGCCGATATGCGCGACCAGCTCGGCCTCGACGCGCCGCGACTCTTTCAAAATCTGCGACAGCTTCGCCGACGTCCGTATCGCGTGACGGTCGCCTCGTTGCGTTCAGGGGAAACGCATCCAGAGACCCGAAGTGAACGTCCCATGAGAGAGGCAACCAGAACGACGCATCCGGGTCTTGGTCGAACGGCTGGAGCTCGACATTCTCGATACCGGCCCGACGATAGTGGTCGACCGCCCATCGGATCGTCTCGCTGCTCGAAGGAAAACATGAGCGTCGTGGACACGGCTCTCCGCCGCGAAGCTATTTGGGCGGCCCCCGAGCCTCGTCCTCGAGAATCCGGGCGCCTCGCAGAATCCCGCCCATGGCGTAATTGGCCTCGTGGCAAGCGTATTCGTACATGCGGTCGCTCGTCGCTGGCCACACATACTCGCCGCTCCACTTCGTCGACCAAATTGCCGGGTCGTCGACCGTGAACTGATAGAGCAGCGTGTCTGCGTCGAGGCGTGTGAAACGCTCGACAATATGTAGGTCGCGGGACGCGCCATTGAGCGCAGGCGTGTCGTTGAAATTCGTCGTGTCGACGACCAGTGTGTCTTCTTCCCAATGGCCGACCGAGTCGCCCATCCAGCCCCGGATCTCGGGCGGTGCATGCTCCGCGTTCATCCGCACGATGCGCGCATCGTGCACCATCTCCACGAGGATCATCACGTAGTCCTCGGTCTGCACGATCCGCTTGAGGTTGTTGTATAGCACCGGCAGCATGGGGGGACCGGACGTGGAACCGAACCCCAGCAGGCAGCGTTCGGCGAGGGGTCGAATCTCGGGGTCATCGTAGGGGCCCGGTGCGTCCGGGCCGTTCTCTTCGACCCACCAGGCGGTGCCCGTGTTCTCTCGAAAGAGGGCTAGACGCGCCATCGCAGCCTTACGACCCGACGGCGTCAAGGGCGGCCGTCGTCCGTTTGGCGGATCGACGATGATCGACGTCCGGAACCGCCCGTCGATCTGAAACGCCGCGGTCCCGCGGTCCATCCAGAAGGTGTTGTAAGCACCGACATTCCCAGCTGCGCCGCTGGAGCCGTCCCCTCCTACTGGGGGGGCCTCATTCGGTACGGCGTTGATATCGTTTCGCTCGGCGGGGATATCGAACGACTCAGCGATGGCTTGAGGCTCCCGTTCTTCGATCGCCGCCGCTTCTTCCTCGGTCAGGAACAGCGTGTTGCCGTAGCGTTCGGGGCGCTGCAGGGGAGTTAGCGTGGCCGTGTCATAGATGCCTGAGAGATCTGGCCGACCATCTGCCATCCGGGGAATGTCGGCGCCTGTTTGCTGCGCGAGCGCCGCCGGAGCCACCCAAACGAGCGCGACCGTGAAAGCACCCATGAACGCGAGGACTCGATTGCGCATCACACCCTCCATCTCTTCTCCACGCCACGTCGCATTCTACCCCCGATCGGGCCCGGGCGGCGAGCGCATGCTCTATCCCGAGTTCCGAGAAGCTGGGTGACATAGCCTGACGACAAATATCTCGCTCCGGCAGGCGTTCTCGAAAGCGTGGTCAGGTCCGATTGCTCGCAGCGGAGTACTTGAAAGGGCCGAGCAAATCGCGTTCGAAGGGGGAGCGACCACGATGACGCTGCACGTGTTCCAGACGAACCAGCGCGCGGTAGCGTTGTATGAACGCAGGGGCTATTCCGCGGAGTGGATCCGCTACATCAAACCGCTTCGCGGAGGGTAGAGCTCCTAATTCCGGTGATTCGCAGCTACGACATCTCCCTGGACGGTGAGAAGCAGCACGTGCCTGCCGAAGACTGACCCAGTCGCTCCGGTCGGCGCCCTTGGACCACTCCCAATATCGCCGGTTTTCACTCCGCGCTGGCCACCGTCACCGCAAACGGCACCGACAATGCTTTTTCTAACGTGAAGCGCCTCTCCGCCTTGAACCACGCGCCGGTGCTCGATTGAGCTTCTCTCTCGATCTTGAGCGTATCGCCGTCACGGGTCACTTCACGGGAGCCGGTCACGGACGCACCACTTCGTCCGGTGATGGTCGTGTCGGTGGTGCGTTGATTCCCTTCGGTCCGTTGCGTCGAGTCGACGGTGCGGCCGCGCCGGGTCGTGCCACTCACGTTGCCGTCCGGCCGTGAGTAGCGCACCGAGCCGCGTGAGCGGTTCCTCCTCCGCTGGGCAAGGGAAGGGCGTGAACCAGGCGCTGTTCTCGTACAGGTAGCTTCCCGACTCACGGGTTCGGAATAGCAGGCCCCTGGCGGTGGCCTTGCCGACGGCCACCGCATCTTCGAGGATTACTTGCATCCACGCATCGGGCTCGAAGGGTTTGCCCTTCTGAATGCCGATGCTGGCGAGAGAGCCCCGCAGCTCTGGGTCGATAAAGCCTATAGCTCACGATCGATCACCGTATGAAGCTCCTCGTAGAACTGGGAATTATTCGCATGGATGGTATTGAACGCGACCGTGGAGCCGTTGATGAACTCCATCGCGCGCGGGTTTTGCGCCTGCGATAAAGGATAAACTTTCAGGCTCTCGCGAAACATCTGCGATGCCACGTCAGGCTTACCGTCCACCAGGAAGCCCCTGAGGATGAGCCAGTTGATGTAAGACGGCGAGCTCGCGGTGAAGTAGCCTTCCGGAACCTCGCCCACGTATCCGAGCGGAAGGATCAGATAATTGCCACCTTAACCCTTATCCGGTCCTGGGAAGCCCATGACGAACCGAAAGAACGCATCGTTCACGGTGCCCGGACCGCTTCCAGGCGGGATCTCCACCACGGTCGGTCCATCGCGGTCTAGATCCAGGACCACCGAGGCGTACACGGTGTCTGTGTTGCCGGTGAGGAAGAGGGGGTTCGAATCCATCAAGCGGTCCAGGAGCACGACCTGGTTGGACCGCGTCGCGCCCATCTCCACCATGCCGCGTCGTATGGCCTCGATCGACGAGGCAGGAATGAAATTCAGAAATGCTTCGACCCCGCGCATGAAATCCAAGTTGTCATAGACTTTCCACCGTCTCGTCGCTGGGTAGCCCATCGAAAAACTCCAGAGTTCCGATCCGGGTCTCCACCTTGTCCGGCGTCATGATCTCGGGGGGGATTCTGTTGTTGTAGCCGTCCGTCGGCTGCGCATTGGCGTCATCCATCGTGCACCCGACGGAAAACCACAACGCTGCCGCTAGGCTAGAGTCAGAACGAAAACCATCGTGCCTGCCAAAGCATTTTCTTGTCTCCCAGAATCATTACCTACATTGGCTCAAAGGTGGCGACGACCCAAGTGTAATAGATGCGCGTCGTGGCCTCGAAGCCCGAATCGGTGCCTACGAAGAGCCACACCGACCCGCTGCCATCGGTCTCAACTTGGAGCGCCTCGAGTCCGCTGGATAGTTGCTTCAGCTCCCACCGCCGAGGCTCGCCGCATGGGACCGTGTTCGCCACATCGCCGATAGCGAGGGCGTTCTCGCCACCGTTGGTTTGCATTCCCTTGGCGACGTTCATGCGCCAGTCCGCGCCGACCATCACGGCTTGAGGCTCGCTTGTGGAGGCGCCGGCCTTGACGGTCACGCCTTCGCCGGGTGCGCCGCCGACTCCGACGCATCCGTTCTCGACGTTGGTCGCGATCTCGACGTCGAAGCGCACCGCGTAGCGCCGATTGGCGTCCAGCCCCGCCACTTGACCCTTGTAGTACATCCAAAGGTCGTCGCTGTGGTTGTTCCCCGAAATGTATTGAGCGTTCTGGGATGTATTCAAGGGCGCGCGCAGGGCGCGATAATCCGCTTCGAGCTCGAAGAAGGCTTCCTCGCCGATGGGATAATCCGCGAAGCCGCCAACCCAACCTTGGGTGCTCTGCGTGAAGTCGATGCGCACCGTGTGAGGGTCATCGTTTTTGCAGCCTGCGAGGAGTGTAAGAAGAGACAGACAAAAGGGCCAGCCATGTAACACCATTGAGTAGAACCTACCGACCATGACGAACTACTTCGGGAAAAGAAATTGCAGCTGGAGTCTGAGCTGCCACTCGGGTCCGAAATCTGGTTTCACAACGTTTGCATAGGCACTGACTTGTGCGTTCAACGGTTGATTCCCAACCCTGAAAATCTTGCCCACACCACCACCAAATGGCACCGTCCACCGGTTATCACTATCCGCTTCCCAATTGGCTGTGATGATGGGCGCGAATGTCAGGTACCATCCTCCCGGCATGTTGTAGTTAACAAAATACTGCCACGTAAAAACGTTGACATCATTGTCACCTGAGCCCGCAACCGACCATACATTGCTGAACAACGAGCCGATAACCCAAGGGCCGCGCATGGTCAGGAGAACCGTCGATGGACCCACTCCCCACTTGTTCGACCCGAGTGCGTCGTCTGTTGCCGTAGGAAAAAGGAGTACCGGACCGGCGCCCCAAATAATCTTCCCCGCTTTCTTGGGCGACATAAATGCGCTGAATGTCGTGTCCCCCAGTCCGGTGGCCCGATCCGGCTCAGCGGTCAGGGGAGGTTGTGAGGTCACCGGCACAATCGTGCGGGTAACGAGATTCCAGTTTTCGCCTAGCGAGAGGGGCCAAACGGGCTGGATATTGAGAATGTTCTGGGTTTCGTCGGCCGGGCCAAAGTTGAAGTTGGTGTTGTTTTGAAAGGGAAGGCTGATTAGATCGCTAATCGGGTTTTGTGAGGCCTTGGCGAGGTCTTCCTGGCTGTAGACCAGACTCGTCACCGAGACCAGGAATACCAACAGTGAGGCGATAGTGATTCTTTGCATTTCCTACTTTACTTCTTTCACTTCACGGGGATCACGCTGCTTCCCCGAGCAAAAAAGAAGGATGCGTTGAGCCAGTGGCTTCTCACGCTCGAGCAGGACTACGCGGAGCGCATCCGGCCGGTCGACACAGAGACCGCACGAGTCCGGGGCTCGCAGTGAAGCTGCCACCAGCGGCCGTTGACGTAGGGACGCACCGATGTGGGCGTGATTGTGCCATTGATACTTTCGACACAGAGCATAGACTCTGTACCCGAGTACCAGGTCAACCAACCTTTAGGCTAGAATTGCAGCGATCATGGGACAAAAGGAGCGCTTTCTAGCCGGAGAGCTGGCCGCTCGAGTAGGGGTCAACCGCGAGACGCTGCGCTATTACGAGCGCCGCGGGCTTTTGAAACCGGCACGCCGCACCGCGGCCGGCTATCGAATCTACGATGAGGAATCGGCGGCTCGGCTGCTCTTTATCAAACGAGCGCAAGGGTTCGGGTTCTCGCTGGAGGAAATCCGCGGCCTACTCAGGATGAAACCTGCGAGTCCTCGGAGCTGCACACGGGTCATGAAGATGCTCGACAGCAAGCTCGAAGAGCTCGCCGCGAAGATGCAGGAAATGGCGCACTTCCACCGGCAACTTACGGGATATCGGAAACAGTGCGACGAGGCTTTGGCTGAAGGTGAGTGCTGTCCGGTCATCGTTTCGGTCGGCCGCTCCAGCGAATCGGAGCCTGATAAAAACTGACGATTGGGACTTGACCCGGTAGGCGGGTACAGGGTGTATATTAGGATGCGGAGTTAGAGAAACCATGAGCTCAGAAGAAATCAGCAAAGCATCCCCAGGAGGCGACGCCAGTTGTTGCGAGGTCGGCGCCGAACCGAAATCGCGCGCGGGCACCCTGGGGGCGGTTTCCGCGGCGTTCGCGTCCGTATGCTGTGGCCTTCCCCTTTTGTTGATTGCCTTCGGGCTGGGCGGGCTGGGTTTCGGAAGTGTCCTCGGGAAGTATCACTGGTATTTCACCGGCGTGGGCATCGTGCTTCTCACCGCCGCGTGGTTCGTTTTCTTGAGAGAGCAGTCCCGGCTGCGAGCCGCGGGTTCCGAGATACGAAACGCGCGCCTCACACCGGTCCTTCTCGGTATCGCGACGGTTGCGGTTCTCGGATTCGGTGCGCTCAACGTTTCGAGCGCTCTTGGGCTCGGGTCGAAAGCCCGAGAGGTTGCCCAGGCCGCGTCGAGCTCATCCGGCGAGATGGCGCAAGTCGTCCTGTCCGTTGAGGGCATGACTTGCGTCACGTGCGAGTGGGGTATCGAGAAAGCCCTCGGGAAGCTCAACGGCGTGATCGAAGCGAAAGCGAGCTCCTCGGAACATAAGGTTCTCGTGCGCTATGAGCCGGGGGAAGTGACCTTCGAACAAATGATTGAAGCGGTGGACTCCACAGGATACAAGGCCTCGATGCCGAACCCGTCGTAGAACCGTAGACAACGATGAGCGATTGCTGCAGGACAGCCGAACCTTCGGCCGCCGCGAACGACCGATGCCAGCGCTGCGGTGAGAAAGGACGCAGGGTACTCCGCGAGACCATGGAGAGTCTGTTGAAGCCGGAAGCTCTCGAGCGTTTCGCGGACGAGCCCTATTTTTTTGACCGCACCCCCTCATGCGACGTCGTCTACTTCTCCAATGAAGCCCAGTCCTATTTCGACAAGGACGAGCTTTCCGTGCGCGTAGGCTTGAAAGAGACAGAGTCTCCCATCGCGCTGTGCTACTGTTTTGGCCATACTGCGGAGTCTGTCCGCGAGGAAATCGTGGCCAAAGGTCGCTCGACCACTGCCGAGAGGATCACGGCAGAGGTCCAGGCGGGGAACTGTTCCTGCGAGACGAAAAATCCGTCGGGCAAGTGCTGCCTCGGCGAAGTGTATGGGGCGGTCCAACGGATCCAGAAAGAGCTATCGCCGGAAGAGCTGCAGGAAGAGCCCGTGACTCTAATGGAGAGAGGATAAGAATTAATGATAAAAAAGAGCGTTCTCTTGTTCTTGGTAACGCTTGTAGCGTTCTCCATGAGTCTCGCGTTCGGGGCCGAGGGGCCCAAGGAGGTCGAGCTCGAAATCAGCGGCATGACGTGAACCGGCTGCGCCGCGGCGGTCAAAGCCGCGCTCGAGAAAGTAGAAGGCTGCGAAGAAGCGAAGGCTGATTGGGAAAAGGGCTTAGCCTGGGCGAAGTACGATCCCGACAAGACCAACCCGGAAGAGCTCGTCAAAGCCGTAAACGAGAACACCGCGTTCGAAGCCAAGCTCCCCTAGCTGGGTAGGTTCGTCGAAGAAGAGCCACAGGCCACAGGAATGACACGTCTCTCTCTGCTCGTCACCATCGCCATCGCGGTCGCGTTCGGAAGCTCGCCGCTCGAAGCCCATCCGGGCCACAAACATCTCGTGGCCGCTTCAGCCGTTGCTGCGTCCGGCGCTCGGTCCGCAGTTCCCGGCGGGATAAGCGGCCAGGGGGCCATGCGCTTCCGGGTTCTCTACACGAGCGAGCGACTTCCCGAAAAGGCCCGCGAGGTGCTGGCATCGGCGCATGGCGGCTTCGCCGTCGACCGGCGTCCGGGTCGCGGGGAGGTCTACTTCGCGCTGCCCGGGGCGGGGCTTCTGCGCATCAGTGCGGACCTCCAGTCGATCGACCTGCTAGAGACCGAGCCCGGGATGCGCGACGCAAACCTGCACAACACAACGCTCTGGGAGACGCCCGACAAAACTCCCTACCTGACTTTTCCTGCTAACGATGCTGGGCGGATCTTCACTACAACGCTCACGGGCGAGCTGGTGCAGACACTCGAGGCCCCGACGGGTGAAACCGACTTAGGACACCCGAGCGTGAACGACTACTTCCGGGCCGGAGGGGCATTCACACCGACCGACGTCGATCACTTTCGCGGCTTGCTCTACGTGACCACGGGTTACTCGGACCTCGACTGGGTTCTCACTGCGCGCGTCAGCGGAGGCGGGGCCACGCCTCTCGAGGTCGGCTGGCACGATCTCGCCTTCGGCGGCCGCGGCACCGAACCCGGTCGCTTCGGCACTGGCCACGGGGTCACGGTCGTGGAGGGCCCGAGCGTGCGGATCGAAATCGCGGACCGGCCTCATGCCGAGATCGACCGTTTCTCACGATACGGGCACTACATCTCGACCGTGGCGTTGCCGGAAGGCTCGTTTCCCTGCGATATCGACTACTTGGACGACTACGCCGTTGTCGGCGCGTTGCACGGTCCCGATCGCGATAAGGGAGCGCCCGTCTATGTGCTGCAGGACGACCGCGTCATCTCCGAGGTGTGGCCCAAAGAAGAGCTGGGCCTTACGGGGTTCCAGCACATTCATAACGCGGTGTTGAAGCGGATCGGTGACCGCTACTACATCCTCGTCCAGGCCTGGAACCCGGGTGACTTCGCCGTCTTGGAACAGGTCGAGGGCTGAGCTCGAAGGATAGGAAAACGGACCCCCGCGCCGCGCGGAACTCCATTCGAAACTCCGAGTCCAACACACGGTAACGGGCAGTGCGGACAGGACTATCTAGCGCGATCGAACAGGGCCGTCCGGTTGCCGTCGGCCGGTCTGTTGCCGACATCGAACCACATTTCCGTTTCGGCCTCGCTCTCGGCGAGGACCTGAAAGAACTTCACCCGGCGATCGTTGGCTCCTGCGCCGGATTCCGCGGCCTCTTCGTCGGTAAAGAACCTACGTTCTGCGAGGTCCTTCGGGCGCTGCAGCGGCTCGCAGTGCGGTAGTCCCAGATACCTCCCAGATCCGGCGCGCCCCATGGAGTAAGCGGTACTTCCTCACCTGACTGCGCCATCGACGACACGGGCGCCGTGAGCAAGCAACCAAAGAAAGTTGCGAGGCTCATCCACGCACCTAGCCCTGGTCTCTTTCGGACCATACCCCCTCCTTGAAAGACAAGAACCCATTCGAAATGTCAAATCCTCACGGCGGGGGGCTCAGCTGCGCTTTGCTATCGCAAGTATCTCGTTGACGACGCGAGGGCTCCACGCAGATTAGCTTGGCGGGGGGCCCTGGAGATCGAGTCTTTTCGGGCTCACGTCAGTTCGAGCTCGCCTTGTAGCGCAGTTCCTGGCCAACGGCTTTGGCGGGGTCGAAGCCTGGCTTCAGCCGGAACTTCTGCACACGACCGTTGAACACTTCGGCAACATACAGGTTGCCATCCTGGTCGACCGTCATCGCGTGCGGGCCGCTGAACTGGCCAGGGTAGCGTCCCGGGCCGCCCCATCCGTAGAGATAGTTTCCGTCCAGATCGTATTTGAGGATTCTGTGCGTCCCGCCGTCCGACACCCATAGGCTCTGGTCCGCCGTAATCAAGTGCGAGTACGGCCGCGACACGACGGTGCCGAGAGCATAATCCGTGGCTGGGCCCTCCGGGCCGGTCGAGAACATGTCGAGGAACTCGCCGTTCTCGTCGAAGATCTGTATGCGTCCGTGCCCGCGATCCACGACGAAGACGCGACGGTCCGTGCTGACCGCGATGCTATGGACGGTATTCCACTCGTTGGGGCCTGGGTTGTTCGGGTCGGCGGGGGCGCTCCCCCAGTCCTTGATGAAGTTCCCGTCTTTGTCGAACTTGGCCACGCGCTTGCCCCCGTACCCGTCGCTGATGAAGAAGGTTCCATCGGGCAACCAGGCGATGTCGGTCGGCCGGTTGAAGAGTTTCCCCGCGTCACGTCCCATTTTGCCCTTCGTCCCGAGCGTCATCACGAGCTCGCCCTCGTACGTGAACTTGTGGATCACGTGCAGTTGGTCATCGATCACCCAGACGTGCTTGTCGGGATCGTACGGGCTCATCTTGATCTTGTGCGGCCCACGGCCGCAGGGCATGTCGAAGAGCTTGTCGTGCTGCGTCCAGTCCTGGACGAGGTTGCCCTCGCTATCTACGACGAAGATGACGTGGTGGTAGCGACGTTCCCATCCGCGAGGCTCCGTCGGCTGGCACCTTGCGTTGAGCCCATCGTCATTGCCCGTCGCCCTTTTGGGAGGATCGAGCAAGCTGTACGGCGTCCAGGGCGCGGCGCCTTCGGGCAAAGGCAACTCGCCTCGCATCGCCACCCAGATGCGATCCGGGCTCTCGGCGTACACGCTGCCGACCGACCCCCAGGTCCACCCGTCATGCTTCACGCCGTCCGGCCCGTCCGGCAACGGACGGGGCCAGTCCGGCACCGGCTCGTAGGGCCCGAATGCTTCCTGCCCACCTCTTTCCTCCGTGGCCTGTGTGAACGCTGAGGATGCTAGCAACACCATCGCCGCAAGAATTGTGGGACACCAATTTCGTCTCCGCATCGCTATTCTCCTCCGCCCCGCTGTGTCGCCTGAGCCATCCGCTCACAAGGCGCGACCGGGGCCAGGACTAAATGTATCAAAAGTACCGGGCCGGAGATACAACGAATGGATTGTGAAATCTCGAGGCCGGCTGGCCCTGCGCGTGGCTCGAGCGAAACAAAAGCAAAGGGATGTGGGGATAGGAGGAGAGGTGGGGATAAGAAGCTGGCTGTCTTTCATCCCCCTCATCCCCTCCTATCCCCACATCTCCTTTCTCTTTTCCCATCTTTCGACAAACGAAAACCGCTTCGACGTGGCGTTGTACGGCTACCGTTTCGTTTTTTTGCAGAAAACCGGCGCGTCGGGCCGTCTATCTCTTAGAGCCGTCGGTGACACTCATCTTCTAGTCTCCGACGCAGTGGTGATAAATTGTGGCGCCTTTCCGGCACCCATCGATGTAGACGGGTAACGTCATGGTCAAAAAAGTAATCATGAGCGAGAAGGTGAAGCCCCCCGAAATCTGTCTGCTGACCGAACGCGAGCTCAAATCCATCATCGGCGGCGGTGATGGATTCGAGCTCTTCGAGATTCGAGACCTAAAGCTGTCGGACAAGGAGGTCGAGGAACTCTTGGCGCCATTCCAAGAAACCCAGCCTCAATGAAGCTTCCCCGCGGGTCCCAGGCCCAGGACGTGGGTCGGTTTCTGCATCTGATCGCATATCTAACCTTCTGGGCGGACTAGAAACCTCTCCCTCGGTTGATTCCCACATCCCTGGCCCGTAGACTCCTTCTTTAGTTCACCGTCGCCGCGCTCGAGCGCGAAGACGAACACACCACGCCGTCAACTCTCGCCGGTACATGTCAACAACTTTGAGACACTCGCAAGCTGCATTTAGTGAGCCTCGATTATGGTGGGGAGACTCGTGAGGTCGGCGCGATGGACGTCTGCATCGGTCAAGATCTCGTTGCGTGAGGCAGAAAAAGGGGGTACCTCAGGTATGGACGTCGCCGCGAGAGGGGCTTGTGCGGCATCCTGGAACGTCGTTTTTTTCGGCGGCGGGTTGATCCAGGCC
>SMVB01149730.1_pt1 | contig 78166 bp, 84 predicted proteins | sample 2456461 | NCBI WGS metagenome assembly SMVB01 (sample SAMN11095934, study PRJNA526329) | marine sediment metagenome | biome: Marine sediment; feature: Surficial sediment; material: Deep marine sediment; isolation source: Hadal surficial sediment | place: Pacific Ocean | collected 2014-05 | depth...
CAGACCATTGCAACGGCTGGGTCGGCGCCCTGGGCAGCCCGGTAGGCAGCTATTGGTTCGGCGAATTGGCTGGCAGCACCATCGGCAAGCAGCAGAGATTGTTGAACGCGGTCATCACGTGAGCCCCCCGCCGTGACAAATAGATACAAGTGCCTATCCCGAGAAGCGAGATCGAGGTAACCGGCGACGAGGTTTCGAAGCCCTTCTCGCGGTTCTGAGGCTTGTGCAACCAGCTGTCCAACAGATTCGGCCATGCGCACCGAGAGCCGCCGCGCGAGCGCGTTTACCAGAGCATCTCTGTCGCCCACCTCCCGGTAGAGAGTGGGCTTGGTGACACCAGCCTCGACGGCGATTGCCTGCAGTGACACCTTCGGACCTTTTTCACGAATGAGCTTCTCCGCCGCAGAGAACAGAAGTTCGCGATCCGCAATAACGCCATCAGCCGCTGTTCGCCCACCCGGCCGACCCGGTCGCCGCGGCTTGTTGGCGTGGGTGCGAGGTGTGGTTTTCTGCTTAGCCATGCGTTTAAATTACCATGGGTAGATTTATGTTGCGAGGCAACCTAACATAGAGACTCAGCAAAGGAGATTCCAACCATGGCAGCCGTCCTAGAAAGCACCCCGATACACCTGCTCGGCAACGGTCGACCCGCAACCGAGGAACAGACACTCTCAGTTTTGAAGGTTACCGGCACGATCCCCGGCGAGCTTGATGGTCGTTACATTCGCACTGGCGCTAATCCTCTCAGCGGCACGAGTGCGCACCCGTTCTTCGGAGATGGCATGCTGCATGGCGTGCGCCTGCGCGACGGAAACGCAGAGTGGTATCGAAACCGCTACGTCCAGACTCCCTTCATAACAAACCCCTCTGTGGATATTCTTGATCCCGCCGTGATGATGGATATGAAGTCATCGAAGGCGAATACCCACGTGATCGGTCACGCCGGCAAGATCCTCGCCCTTGAGGAAGGACACTTTCCGTATGAGATTGATGGTGACCTGAGCACAGTGGGTCCGACGGATTTCGACGGCGCTCTCAAAGGCTCGTTTACCGCGCATCCGAAAATTTGCCCTGTCACCGGTGAGTTACTCGCCTTTGGCTATTCGGCATTCGAACCCTATCTGCGCTATTTGCGCGTATCCGCGGAAGGCAAACTTGTGCAAACCGAGAACATTACCGTTGGCGGACCAACGATGATGCACGATTTTAATATCACTCGAAACCACATCATCATCATGGACCTGCCGGCTGTCTTCGACATGCAATTGGCGATGAGCGGCGACATGCCGATCCGCTGGGACGACGACTATCCGGCCCGTCTAGGTGTAATGCCGCGCAACGGCAACGACGCACAGGTAAAGTGGTATGACATCAACCCGTGCTACGTCTTCCACCCAATGAATTCGTACGAAGACGGCGACACCATCGTGCTCGATGTCGCCCGCTTCAGCCACATGTGGCGAGATTCGTCGATGGACTTCCCGGCGCCGGAACTGTGGCGGTGGACCATAGACACCAATACGGGCAAGGTTTCTGAAGAACAGATCGACGACCAACCCGCCGAGTTTCCACGGGTTGCTGACAGCGTGATCGGCCTGAAGCATCGCTACGGATACATGATGAACATGTCCGAAGCCGGCACCCCCGACGACCCGATGACGGCAGCGGGCGGCATTCTGAAATATGACCGTGACACGGGTGAGCGTACCCAGATTGAGTTCGGTCGCGGCCGTGTCGGCGGAGAAGCGGTGTTTGTGCCATCCGCAAACCCCAAGAGCGAGGACGACGGCTATCTGATGACGTACCTGTACGATGCGCACACAGACACCAGCCGCTTTGTGATCATGGACGCAAGCACAATGGACAATACACCTGTGGCGTCAATCGAACTGCCTCGTGTCCCGAACGGATTCCACGGCAGCTGGATTCCTGCGTCGGTGGCGAACTAATCCATAAGCGTTGAGCGTACTTATTCGCCGCTCAGGGCTGCCAAGGCTATCTTAGCTTCAGCACTGGGCATGTGGTGAAGGCCAACGACAATAGTGGCGAGTTCCCGGAGCGGCGCTGACTCTGCATCGTTGGCGGCGATGGTCTCCAGCGTTGCCTTGTCCGCACCGCCAACCTTGTGACTGATGCCAGCAATGGCACTCGCCACTGCTTTGACCGACTCGTTGGCGTCTCCGGCGCCAATGGCGGCAAGCGCTTGCTTGTCTTCATCGTTGGGGAAATGTTGTAAGGAACTGACAATTTTGGCCATTGTGGCCACTGCGTCATCCGCAAAGGCGGCGGGCGCGTAGGTCGCTACAAATAAAACCAAAACAGCGAGTAGTCTAACGGTACTTTTCATGCGTTCACCCTTATCTCAAGCAGACATGTGGAAGACATATAGTACTCGAAACTGGCCTATACGAGTGACCTACTAACGCAGGCTGGCTGTATCTTGCGAAATTTTATCACTCTCACGTTCACGCAAACGAGCACCACGCAGGATTCCACCCATCGCGTAATTGCCTTCATGGCATGCATATTCGAAGATTTTGTCCTGGGTCGACTGCATCGATACGCGCACGGTAAACGGCTGCTTAAAGCTTGCGGACGCATCGACGGTCGCTTCATAAATAATCTGGCCGTCACCAACAAGGGTGAAGCGCTCAATGAGATGCAAGTTCTTCCCGGAACCAACAACGCCGTTAGCACCGGCGTCGACAAATTGCACTGGCAGATGGTAGGCCGGGGTTTTGTCGGTAAAATTGGTCGTCTCCACCACCAGCGTGTTGCCTTCCCAGTAGCCTCTTGAACTGCCATACCATTGACGAATGTCATCCGGCAGATGGGGGCGCCCGTCGGTGGGAATGATGCGTGCATCATGAATCATCTCAGTCGCCAGCACCACGTACTGCGGCGTTTGCACGATGCGTAGATTGTTGTTGTAGGCACTGGGCGTAATCGGCGGACCCGCATTGAAACCCAGCAGACAGCGCTCCGAGAGACCCAATGATTCGGGATGTTGGTGCAGATAATTCGCACCAACGCCGTAAGACAGAATGTCGCGAACAGGTGCGCTACGCTGTTTGTTCTGAGCGAGCCTCCTGGCCGTAGCTTCAGGCAGCACTTCAGGTAAACGCCCATTGGGTGGATCGACGATCAGCGAAGTGCGCATTTCTTTGTCCAGGCTTTCGCCTTGATCGAGCCAGAACGAGTTGTAACCTTCCACGTCCTGGACCGCGATGCCGGTAGGTTCATCCACCCTGTCAGGCGGCAGGATTTTATCGAGTAGCACCTTAGCTTCTGCAGGCGTAAGAATAGCCTTGTCACCAAACTCCAGCGGCCTCTCTAACGGCGTTAATGTGCGGAAGTCCCATACGCCTTGTAAATCCGGTGTGCCCCAGGGAGTTTGCGGTGGAATATAGGTTGAGTCGTCAGGTCTGGCTTGTGCCAGCCCCGAAAGAGATCCGAGCAAAACAATCAACATCAACGAGATTTTTCTTTGCATGTCCATACCCTGTTCGTTAGCGTATCGATCCAATAGTACCCCTTATGGTGCAGGAGAGGTTAAACGGGAATTTGAAACGGGACAGGCTGATGCGAACATAAATACCAGGCTTCTTGCTCAAATACTGATTTCACCCGGTGCAATCGAAGCCGCAGACCTCGCACACCCCGACTTGAGCGTGTTGGTGGCAGCCTTTCTACAGGACGTTATGGAAGCATTAGCAGACAATCCCTGGCCCACTCGTGTAGAAAGAGTTTGGGTCAACCCGCCTTTTTATCGATTTCTGGGCGGAGACTATAAATAGCGCACAAGAGGTTAGTATGGCTGAGACTGACAAGTTCTGGGATAACGCGGCTGCACGATATGCAAAAAGCCCAGTTTCCGACGAAGCGACCTACCAGAAGAAACTCGACGAAACCCAGCGTTTCTTCACCCCAGACATGCACATTTTGGAATTCGGTTGTGGAACCGGGACAACCGCCGTCCACCACGCTCCACATGTACAGCACATTGATGCAATAGACATATCCGAAAACATGCTCGAGATTGGCCGCGCCAAGGCCGCAGAGGCGGATGTCGAGAACATCACGTTCACGCGCGGAACCCTCACCGAGTTCAATGCAGAAACCGCCAGTCTGGACGCCGTTTTGGGTCTTAACGTGATCCACTTACTCGCAGACCGGCAAGCTGTGATTGCCGAGGTTGAAAGGATTCTCAAACCTGGTGGTGTTTTCGTCAGCAGCACGGTTTGCCTTGGTAAGTCGTACCTGCGCTTTATTAAACTGGTCGCGCCGCTTGGAAAGTTGTTGGGTCTTATGCCGGATGTCTTCGTTCTGACGGAAGCCGAACTAGCGAGTGAGATTACAGATGCTGGCTTCAGCATCGAGAGCCAGTGGCATCACGGAAAAAACGGTATCGCGGTCTTCATGGTCGCGCGCAAGTAATGCGATGGGGTATTGGGCGCTCAAGAGGCAAGGGAGGTTATTTCCCCGTGCGCCGTGGCTAAATAGTCCAGGTCGAAACCATACAAATCAGCAGCATTAGCGTGCAGCACCTTGTCAGCCGCATGCCCCAGGCACTCCCGGATCGCATCGATGCTTGCCTGACTCTCCGGCCACGTGCCTTCGTCATGTGGGTAGTCGTTACCCCACAGCATGCAGTCCGAACCGGTAAAACCGACGTTATTGAGCGCCACCGGATCGTCCGTGATCGTCACATAGCCTGGGCGCAGGAAATACTCGCTGGCGCGCAGCGGTAAATCCTTGCGGTACAGATGGCGCCGCCGCTGCATCTGATCCATGGCTTGCAGCGCCCATGCGAGCCAGCCGCAATCAGCTTCCGTGATGACGAAGCGTAGGTTGGGATGACGCTCCAGCACACCTGAGGATGTGAGTTCAAGAATTGGCGCCATGCCTGCGGCCATGCCAATTACGGTGTCCAGTTGCTCAGTGTGCTTGAGTCGGTCTCTACCCTGCTTGATCGTCAGAGCGAGGCGTTCCTCACTCATGTGGCCCGGGTCCACGAACTCACCACCAAGTGCAAGATTACCGCTGAAGACATGAAAGGTGAGTGGAATCGATGCTTTTCGCGAAGACCCCAGCCCGCGCAACGTACAGGCAGTCAACCGTGCGAGCCTACCCAGCCGGCGTAATTTATTCGAAATACTCAACATGTGTCCGGGCGGAACAGCACATCTTTTAGCGATGCGAGTGGCCTCAGCCTGCTTCGTTAAAGACGAACCTGAGCTATGGGCAGTGGACAGCGATCTGGAGATCCTCTTCCGCAACTGGTTCAATCGTGGATTTCTAACGCTGCAGCGAATCGATTGGCGCACGCCCGCATTTGTCCTCGAAAAACTCATCACCTACGAGGCTGTACATGAAATTAAGGGCTGGGAAGATTTGCAAAGGCGAGTGTCCACCGGGCGGCGCTGCTACGCTTTCTTTCATCCTGCCCTACCCAATGAACCTATCATTTTCGTCCAAGTGGGTTTGGTGAAAGGCTTGGTCGCGGCCGTCGGTGACATCATCGGCTCTAACTCGGATAAGACCTCAGAAGAGACACCAGACCAGATAAGGGAAGAGGACGCCGATACTGCAATATTCTATTCCATCAGCAACTGTCAGCGTGGACTGGTGGGCATTGCCTTCGGCGATCTATTGATCAAACAAGTCGCTGAACAGATTTCTACAGATTGTCCGCAGGTTAAAACTTTTGCCACCTTGTCACCCGTGCCAGGATTGGCTAAGTGGTTAAGCGACACCCTAGACAGCCTCGAATCGTCTCAACGCAGCATTGTCGAACGTTATCTCGCCTGTCCTGAGAAAGTGCTCGATGCAGAAAACGAGGACCGCAAGACACTGAGTCATTTGTACGCTCACTATTTGATCAACGAAAAATGTGGCGATGCACCTGCTGATGCCGTTGCGCGATTCCACTTACGCAACGGTGCTCGTCTTGAGCGAATCAATTGGTTGGGTGACCCGTCCAGCAAAGGACTTAACGAATCCTTGGGATTCTGGTTAACTATATCTACGACCTGTCTACGGTCACCAAGAACCATGAAAAATATGTTTACGAGGCCGGTGTAGTGACCAGCAAAGCGGTTAAACAGCTGGCCAAACGCTGACCCTGGTCGAACCCGTCCGGCTTGAGCACTCACAGCGTTTCGTGTCGATCGAATTCAGCCTCCACTCTCCGTTTCCCAATACGGCGGGTTGTTGAGCGGGCCCGGAGTCTGACCTAGCTGGAAGAGCACGCCGTGCGCACTTTTCGGCGATATGAACGCGTCAAGAAAACTCGGATCATCGAGATGTTTGTCGACGACCTTTACGCCGGCGGATTCCATCTCGTTGACTTTGCGCTCGAGATCGGGGGTCTGCAACGTAATGTGATGCACTCCCTCACCGCGTTTTTCCAGGAACTTGGCGAGGAAACCGTTCGGGTTTATCGGCTCCAGGAGTTCGATACAGAAATTTTCCAGGTCGAACAGACCGACGCGGAATTCACCGGAGCGATCGTCGCTGATGCCGCGTAAACGCGCGCCCAGCGTCCCTTCGAAGAAACCTCGCGCCGCCTCGATACTGTGCACAGCGATACCGATGTGATCGAAACGTCCAATGGGTTCGTCTGCCATGTCTCAGCTCCCGTTTTATTTGCAACTTAAACACTGTATTCCACGAAATGCCTCACGGGTCAATCCGTCTGGACTTAGCGTGGGTAATCGCCGCATGATGGGCTGGCATTCTTTTACGAACTTATGCCAATGGCTGGGGAGAAGGTATGGCGGCACTGGATGGATTGAGAATACTGGACATGACTCAATACGAGGCAGGCACTGCGTGCACTCAGGCACTCGCCTGGCTGGGCGCCGATGTCGTGAAAATAGAACCGCCTAAGACTGGAGACCCTGGACGGGGCGTGGCCCGCGGTTCTACCGACTCTGAGTATTTTACGGTCTGGAACAGCAACAAACGCAGCGTTGTTATCGACCTTGCGAAACCCGAAGGCAGGCAGCTGCTATTGGACATGGCTCCGAACTACGAAGTATTCATCGAAAACTACGGCCCAGGAGTGGTCGAGCGTTTGAATATCGGCTACGACGTGATGAAGGAAATCAACCCGAGCATTATTTATGCGCGCATTAAAGGCTTTGGTCTTGACGGGCCATGGGCTGACTATAAATGTTACGACATGGTTGGCCAGGCTGCAGCTAGCGCGTTTTCCATCACCGGTGAAGCCGACGGCCCGCCCATGCGCCCGGGACCTACCACTGGTGACGCCGGAACCGGCGTGCAGATGGCCCTGGCGATCTCCGCTGCCTACGTGCAGAAGCTGAAAACCGGTAAGGGCCAGCTCATTGAATTGTCCATGCAGGAAGCCATGACTTATTACCTGCGCACGGCTACGGCGAGCACCAATTTCGGCGAACAGACGACTCCTCGCACGGGCAACGGTGAGATGGCGACGATGACACTGTACCCCTGTAAAGGGGGCGGAGCCAACGACTACATCTACGTGATGGCTGTTACGCCACGGATGTGGGAGTCGATGTGCGCTGTTATCGACCGCGAAGATCTGCTAAAGGATAAGCGCTTCGTTCACGCCGCGGATCGATACGAAAACCGCGAAGCGCTTCGAACCGAAATCACAGCCTGGACCATGAAGCGGGATAAATACACCGCCATGCAAGAACTTGCCGAAGGCGGTGTCCCCGCGAGTGCCATTCTCGACACCAAGGACCTGTATACCAACCCGCACCTGGTGGAGCGGGGATTTATCCACACTGTGCAACATGAAGTTCATGGCGAGATCAAACTGCTCGGCTGGCCGGCACGCATGTCCGAAAGCCAGGTGCCGATCACGGGATCCCCGCGGCTGGGTGCCCATTCCCGAGAGGTGTTACAAGGCGACTTGGGTCTGCTCGATGCTGATCTCGATGCGCTGATGTCGAGCGAGGTGATCAGCCAGGCCGCGCCGTTGGACAAATCCTGATGCGTCGGGGCTAGAGCAAACCAGCACTACGCGCCCAGCGATATTTAGCGCCCAGTACCGCCACCGGTTTTTCCGCGGTATAGGGATAAGCGAGAATGTTACGCTCCAAAAGGTAGCTGCAGGCCTGTTCGATTTCCACGTCGCCCACCAATGAGGCGACCACCGGTTTGTCGATACCGTTATTCCTGGCGGTTTCAACTGCATCGGCCAATAGTTCGGCGAACACCATCGGCGGCGTGATGATCGTATGCCAGTAACCCAACACCAACGCGTGGATGCGGTTGTCGCTCAATGCCAGTTCGATCGTGCTGGTGTAGGTGGACGGGGGCTCTCCGCCGGTAATGTCGACCGGGTTGCCGGATGCGCCAAACGGCGGAATATACGCCTTGAACGCTTGGTCAAGATCATCGGGCATGCTCATCAGGGTTAAGCCATGGTCGACGCATGCATCGGACAACAACACCCCAGACCCACCGGCGCCGGTCAGTATGAGTACATTTTCGCCCTGGGGCGTGGGCAGCACCGCCAGGCCGCGTGCGAATTCGAGCATATCGTTCAAAGTATGCGCGCGAATCACACCGCATTCTTTCAACACCGCATCGTACACCTTGTCATCACCCGCCAGCGCGCCGGTATGGGATTTGGCTGCCTTGGCGCCGACACTGGTGCGCCCAGCTTTGAGCATGACGATCGGCTTTTTGGGCGTCACCCGTTTGGCAGCTTGGACAAACGCGCGGCCGTCTTTCAAGTCCTCGACGTGCATGGCAATGACTGTGGTATTGGGATCTTCTTCAAAAAACGTGAGAAGATCGTCCTCGTCGATATCTGCCTTGTTGCCGAGTCCAACAATCGCCGACACGCCCATTTTCGCCGAACGGGAAAAGCCGACGATGGCCATACCCACACCACCACTTTGCGACGAAAGCGCTACGTTTCCGCGCTCCGTGTACGGCGTGCAGAAAGTCGCACAGAGGTTTTTGTGGGTGTAGTAGAAGCCATAAATATTGGGCCCCATCAGGCGCACGTTGTTTTCTTTAGCGACTGCCACCACTTCGGCCTGTAACTCATGTTCACCGATCTCGGCGAAGCCTGACGGAATGAGGATTGCCCCGGCGATCTGCTTGCGCCCCACCTCGACCAACACGCTCGCGACAAATTTCGCAGGGATGCAAAAGATTGCGATGTCGATGTTGTGGGGCACATCGGTGACGCTCGCATAGCAAGGTCGACCCAAAATTTCCGTTGCCTTGGGGTGGATGGGGTACAAACCACCGGCATAGCCACCGTCGATGAGGTTTTTCATCACCGAGTTGCCAATCTTGCCATCCTGCGCGGAAGCGCCAATTACCGCGACGCCTTCAGGCTGCATAATGCGTTGCATGCCAGACAGTATCTGCTCTCGGGGCAGGCTTGCAGGTCTGAGGACGACTTCGAAGTCGACCAGTATGCGCACGTCCACCGCCGTCGCTGAATCCGCATCGACCAGCACTGGATTCAGGTCGAGTTCGCTGATTTCCGGAAAGTCGGTGACCAGTTGCGAGACGTTTTGAATCAAGTCTGAGAGCGCGCCTCGATTCGCCGCGGGTCCGCCGCGTATCCCGTCCAGCACTGCCGCGCCTTTGATTTCGTCCAACATCGCTGCCACCTGGGTAGCATCCGTAGGTGCCAGGCGAAACGTCACGTCACGTATGATCTCGACCAAAATACCACCTAAGCCGAAGGCGACGAGTTTGCCAAATACCGGGTCCGTAACCGCGCCGACAATCACCTCGAGACCCGCGCTGACCTCTGCCTGCACCAGCACGCCATCTATCTGCGCGTCAGGGGCTTGCGCCTGAGCGCGTTGCACCACTGTATCAAAACCGGCACCGGCATCGTCGCCAACTACACCAGTCAGCACACCGCCGACTTCGGTTTTATGCAGCAGATCGGGCGAGACAACCTTCAACACCACCGGCGAGCCGATATCGCCCGCGGCCACAGCCGCTTGGTCTGCAGTCTTCACCAGGGTTTGCTGCGGGGTGGGTATCGAATAGGCCGCAGCCACCTGTTGGGCCTCAATAGGGTCTAATACACCCCGCCCTTCTCGCTTGAGATTATCCAGAATCGTGCGTACTGCCGTCTGATCGTAGCTCATATCCCCACCCGGTTCTTGTGTGTCCTGCCGACAAGCCTACCACTAAGATTCTTTCAAGGTGCCTCCGTGGCTTGCCAACGTCGCGCAGGCGCGGTAGGTTTCAAGTTAGGGTCAAACAACAACGAACCAACAGGGGAAAGGTCATGAGCACCATCGACGGGGCACGTCTGCTCGCAAAAAGCTTGAAGCAACAGGGTGTGGATTTCATGTTCGGCATTGTCGGTTTTCCGGTGCAGGGCATCGCCGCCTATGCACAGAAAGAAGGCATCACCTACATTGGCATGCGCAACGAACAGTCCGCCAGCTATGCGGCGCAAGCCGCTGGTTACCTCACTGGACGTCCGCAGGCATGTCTTGTGGTTTCCGGACCCGGCGTAATTCACGCCTTTGCCGGGCTGGCTAATGCGCAGCAGAATTGCTGGCCGATGATTCTCATCGGCGGCGCGTCGCCCACCTACCAGGATGGTATGGGCGCGTTCCAGGAAGAGCGCCAGGTCGAACTCGCTAAACCGTACTGCAAGTACGCCCAAGGCGTGGAACGGGTTGATCGTATTCCCTATTACGTGGAGCAGGCGATCCGCACGTCCAAATATGGCCGTCCGGGACCGGTATACCTGGATATGCCGGACGACATCATCCGCGGCGAGATGGAAGAAGCCGATGTCGTGACGGCGGCAACCGTCGGTGAGCCCCCGCGCTCCCAAGCCAGGCCCGAGGATGTGGAAGCAGCGTTATCCGCGCTGGAGTCCGCGGAGAATCCATTGGTCATTGTCGGCAAGGGTATGGCCTGGTCGCGCGCCGAGGACGAGGTGCGCGAGTTCATCGAAAGAACCCAGCTACCTTTTCTCGCCTCACCCATGGGTAAAGGCGTTCTCCCGGACGACGATCCTTTATCAGTGGGCGCCGCACGCAGCACCGCCCTGCGCGAAGCCGACGTGATTTTGTTGATGGGCGCGCGCCTCAACTGGATCATGCATTTCGGCCTGCCGCCCCGGTTCAAGGAGGGCGTGCGCATCATTCAACTCGACGTCGCGGCAGAAGAAATGGGCACCAATGTACCCGCGGAAGTGACCCTGCTCGGTGACGGCAAAACGGTGGTCGCGCAACTGAATCGTGCCCTCGATGAGCGTCAATGGTTCTTCCCGGCTGAAGCTGCGTGGCGCACGATCTTGCAAGACAAGGCGGCGGCAAACGCCGAACAAGTCGCCCCCATGGTGGACGATGACGCCATCCCGATGAACTACTACCGGGCCTATCGCGATATCGAGGACTGGTTACCCGAAAACGCCATCATTATCGGTGAAGGTGCGAACACCATGGATATCGGGCGCACCCAGATGGTGAACCGTGCGGCGCGCAGCCGCCTCGATGCCGGGAGCTATGGCACCATGGGTATCGGGTTGGGATTCGCCATCGGTGCCGCCGTCGTCGAGCCGGACCGACCCATCATCGCCGTGCAAGGCGACAGCGCCTTCGGCTTTTCCGGAATGGAGGTTGAAACGGCTTGCCGCTATGGCCTGCCAATCAAAATTATCGTGCTCAACAACGGCGGCATTGGCGGCGGCATGGATGCACTACCCACAGACAAACCGATTCCGCCGAGCGTGCTTACACCGGGCGCACACTACGAGAAGATCATGGAGGCGATGGGCGGACGTGGATTTTATGTCACAGATCCGGCAGATCTGCGCAGCGCTTTGGATGAAGCGATGGCCTTTGACGGTCCCGCATTGGTGAACGTGTGCATCGACCCACGCGCGGGTCGCAAGCCCCAACAATTCGGCTGGCTGACCACCTGAGCGCCGTCGCGTCCATGCAGGCAAAGGTAACCTACCGGGGGGTCGTACCGCCCTGGGAGTGTGACATGGTGGATCACTTCACCGTTGCTTACTATTACGAAAAATTGGAACTTGCTACAGCAGCGGTGCTGCTCGCCGCGGGCATCGCCCCGACGGATCCCACTGCACCGCGAATGACCCGCTGCCTGACTCAGTTCAGCCACGAGCTGCGCAAGGGAGACATCTATCACATCGAATCGATGCGTCTGGCTAGTGCAAAACTGGGCCATCGACTGATCAATTCTGCGACCGGCGAGATTTGCACACATTTCGAACAGACCCTGTCGGCCAGCGTACCCGAGTTCGACGGTGAAGGCGTCCAATGGGAAGGACCCGAGCAAACCGAGGCGGACGTGGTTGGCGATGGCTCGCACTGGCACGACACCGCAATCGATGTGGTGACCACAAGAGATTGCGGTCTAAACGGCGACTTGAGCGCCAGCGCAGTTATTTTGCGTTTCTCAACCGGAAGCGAACATATTCGCGCGCGCTTCGGCATGACCCCGGACTATGCAGCCGATGCAAACGTCGGCTTCTCGACGTTCGGTTTTGACTTTATCGTCAGCGGTCGTGCTGAACCCGGCATGGCGCTCGTCACCCAGTCGTGCATCAGTCACGTCGGTCGCTCATCCCTGAAAATGGTCCACCGGCTGATTCGCGAAACCGATGCCACGGAAATCTGCCGGTTGTCCCAGGCAGGCGTGCAACTGGACCGAGTAAAAAGACGGCCATTACGTTTGCCTGAGGAAATGGCAAACGCAGCACGGCAGATGTTGCCAGCGAGCTAGGGACATCCATAATGACAGACGCGCCAAGGCATGCAGATGTTGAAGTCGTTAGCCGCCGGGATAAAACACCCCGGCAAGATGCGATCACCATGCGAACCCCCGGACATGATGAAGCGCTGGCGATTGGATTCTTGTTCTCCGAAGGAATCGTTCGCGATCTGGCGGACATTGTCGATGTGCGGCTAACAGGCCCGGTCACGGAACCGTTTCAGATTCAAAATCAAATCAAGGTGACTTTAGTTTCAGGGAAAATGATCGCTGAAAAAAAGTTCCAGAGATATTTTTTTTCCAACAGTGCCTGCGGTGTTTGCGGGAAAGCCTCAATACAGGCTCTGGAAATGCTCCATGAGCCAGAAATTGCAATGAACACTTTTTCGATTGACGATGAAACGTTGAGAGCATTACCTCAGAAATTACGGCAATCGCAAGGTAAATTTCAGCACACGGGGGGTTTGCATGCTGTTGCACTTATCGATAGGCATGGCGCGTTGATTCAACTGATGGAAGATATCGGCCGTCATAATGCCATTGATAAGCTGCTTGGGCAGTTATGGATTGATAACAGATTAGAAGTAAACGACAAGATGCTGTTGGTCAGTGGCAGAGCGAGCTAAGAGTTACTGCAAAAATCATTAATGGCCGACATACCTTTTTTTGCATCTATTGGTGCACCATCCTCCGCAGCCGTAGATCTCGCCAGCAACTTTGGCGTTACGCTCGTAGGTTTTCTTAACGATAAGGACTACAACATATATAGTCAGGCGCATCGCATCTCTGATTAGATATCAAAGGATTAGATAAGATCATGTCAGAGGCTATGCATGTCGGTTGATGAAGACGACAAGGTTATCGTCGCCACAGAAATTGCGAATCGGTTGAAGTCGGAGCCAGGTGCTTTGTTACCCATCCTGCATGAGATTCAATCCGCCTCAGGATTCATATCCCCACAGGTTGTCCCTGTCGTTGCCAAAATCCTTAACCTTTCGCGTGCGGAAGTGCATGGTGTCATTAGTTTTTATCACCACTTTCGAACCGAACCGGGCGGAGTTAAAACGATTCTCATCTGTCGCGCTGAGTCATGCCAGGCAATGGGTTACGAGATGTCCTGTACCCATCCCAGAGAAATAATGGCGGAGATTGCTCGTCTGACGCCAACCTTTGCCGGCGTCAGCTACGAAAAACTAGACGAGCTGGGCTCCATACAGTGGCCCTGCAACGATGCTTCTCCCCAGGGCCCAGAATTCATGCACGTTGGCGAGTTTGTTCGTGGCAAAGGATATTTTTCACCCAAGCCATATATCGCCAGTGATGAAAAAAGTAACAACGAATATCCATTGCTCCTGACCACTGGCAGAATCCTCTCGCAATACAACGTTGGTGCCCAGACCAGGCGCACGGAAAACCAGCAATTCCATGAACAGCATCTAAGCGTCGCATGAAGTGGATCATCGGCACATTGGCATTACTCGCAACTCTGCTTGCTGTGGGCGTGCTATGGCTCGCGGCTGCGGATCATGAGGATCTGAAACCAACCTTCGAAGCATACGTCCAAGAATTGACGGGGCGCGAGTTCGCCATAAATGGGCAATTCAAACTCGAGGTCGGCGAATACGCGACCCTGGTGGCGGAAGATATTCAACTCGGCAACGAAGAGTGGGCCATAGGACCCATGGTGGAGGTCGAACGCCTAATTGTCGAGGTGGATTACGCCTCGCTTCTTTTCGGTACGATCATCATCCGAGAGCTCACTTTGCAGGGTACGACACTTTTCCTGGAGCGGCTCGAAGACGGCCGTAACAACTGGACGTTTGGCGATCCGACCGCACAGACGTCCGAGAATCTGTTCCGTGTGGTACTGGAGCAGGCGCATCTGCACCAGACAGCGATCACTTACCGCTCGCCGACCTTAGAGCACCCAATGCAAGTCGCCATAGCATATGCGCAGCTGGAACATCGACTCATTGATGACAGTCTTACCGCCCACATCACAGGCACCGTTAATGGTCGACCCATAGAAGTCGACGCAGAATGGGGTACTTTCGAGAACTTACTGAAAGGCGAAAACGTCGAGTACGACCTGCGTGGACGCTTCGGTGGGCTGGTAATCGACAGCCATGGCTTCATCGACGACTTAGTCGACCCCAGCAGACCCACGATTTCGTTGAACGTTGCATCTCCCAACGTAGATGACGTGACCGCAATGCTGGGCCTACCTGACTATGGTGAAGGTGGCCTACAGCTCGTTGGCCACTTGACGCCCAATGACGACAACCTAGAACTGACGGTTCGAGGCAATCTCGCCGGACTCGAAATCGACGCATCGGGTCGCGCGTCGGATCTATCGGCGCTCCGACTGGTGGAGTTCGATATCGCGGCGAATGGGCCTCACCTAGGCAGGTTTCTGAACCTAATCGGTATCGAGGACATGCCTGACGAACCGTTTGAGTTGCAGGGCCACGTGCGCCGCTCCGACTCAAAGCTGGTGATCGACAACGTGGTATTGGACGTTGGCCAAGCGCGGTTTCGGCTCAACGGTATCGTCGAAGGGTTCCCCGGGTTGGATGCTGCCAACGTGCACCTCAACGTGGCTGGTCCAGACCTTGCCCCGTTCAGCAAAATGCTCGGGTACCCCGGATCGTTTACCGGGCCATTCGAACTTGACGTTACCATCAAACAAGCCACAGGCGCCGCTGATTTTGTTGACGCCAAACTTACCACGGCGCCGTTGCAATTACAGTTGCACGGACCACTTGGAGATCCGCCAAACTATGATGGTAGCCGGTTCGAGGTCGTCGGAAATGGTCCCAACCTACACACTGTGGTTGCGATCTTTGCGCGTAGCGCCTCGCCGATGCTTCCGGAAGATCCTTTCAGTGTCCAGGCGACCGTGGACGTATCATCCGGCGGATATGCGATAGAGAACTTCCAGCTCAATGTTCGGGACGCAAGCCTTACCGGCGACGTAAACGCGATGGCGCAACAGGGAGAGTTCGCGATCGAAGTATTGCTACCCGATCTGCAGAACTTGGAGATCCCGACCCCAGGCTGGCAACCTGATACCGTTGCCTTCGGTCTGCAAGCCCAAGGCGCCTGGAACGGCGATCGATGGACGATCGATTCCAGTCACGTCTCGCTCGGCGAAGCGACGCTTGCATGGAGCGGTGTCTTCGATGCTCTCCCTGACCTCTCTGTCACGGACCTCGAACTCAGTGTCAACATACCTAGTCTCGTCAGTTTAGGCATGTTCGATGGCGAGCGGTTACCGGAAGGAGCCCTGACATTCGACGCGCACTTCGACGGTACCGAGCAGGCGCTGGTCATGGATGAGTTGACCGGATCGCTGGGTAGAACCCGCTTCACCGGCGGTCTGAGGCTCGCGTTTGACAAGCCAAGAACCAATGTAGATGCCAACCTGGAATTCACCGTAATTGATCCTGCCATTGAGCAATCCGCAGATGTTGCCAGTGTTACTGGCCCCTCACGCGCCACGGCACTGGTACGATTGCGATTGCAGGGCTCACTTGGAGACCCGCCAAACTATGTCGGCAGCCGGTTTGAATTCACCGGTAACGGTCCCAATCTACACACAGTGGCTTCGATCATCGCGGGCAGCGGCGCTTCTGCGCTGCCGGTAATTCCGCAAGATCCTTTCAGTGTACAGGCAACCATCGAGGTCACGGCTGATGGATTTTCCCTAGAAGATCTACATGCCCAGGTCAGTAACGCGAGCGTTAACGGCAGTGCAAACGTGACAACACAACAGGGAGCGTTCACGCTCGAAATGTCGGTGCCCGATTTGCAGAGCTTGCATATCCCCAACTCAGGCTGGCAACCCGCCGCCGTTGCCTTCGGCCTGCAAGCCCAAGGCTCTTGGAACACCGATCGATGGACGATCGATTCCAGTCACATCTCACTCGGCGAAGCCGCGCTCGAGTGGAGCGGTGTCTTCGACGCTCCCCCGGACTTCTCTGCAACGGACCTCGAACTCAGGCTCGACATACCGAGTCTCGCCAATCTAGGCACATTCGATGGCGAGCGACTACCCGATCGTGCGTTGACGCTCGACACTCACTTCGCCGGTACCGTGCAATCGTTTCTCATGGATGAGTTGAATGGATCTCTCGGTGGAACAAGGTTCACTGCAGGATTGAGCGTCGATCTCAGCAACCCCAAGCCCATTTTCGATGCCGATCTGGATTTCGAAGTACTGGATTTGCGCGATTGGGAAGACGATTCAGAAGAAGTCGTCGACGAATCGGCCGCAGCGACCCGGGTCATTCCAGACTATCGGCTGCCAATTACCCAACTCGCCGCAATAGATGGCACTCTGGATATTGTGGCCCACACCGTGCGTCTTACCAACGTCACGTTTACGGATGCCCTGCTTAAAGCCACCCTACGCGACGGAGCCCTAACCATTTCCGAGCTAAGCATGGCAGCACCGCGGGGACGCCTGGATGGAACACTGAGCGTCGTGCCGACAGAGCAGGAGGCCGAAGTACACTTCACGCTCTCCAGTCAAGGCCTGCATTTGAATCTAACCGACGATCCAAAGGATCTCGTGCAAGGAATGGTTTTTGACGTCGACGTGGATCTAACCGGTTATGGCGCCACGACCCGAGAGGTGGCAGCGTCCCTCAGCGGTCACGCGAGCCTCGAGAGCGATGGAGGGCGGGTGCGCAATCGTGGAGTGAGTCTATATACCGGTTTTGGACGCCAACTGTTGTCCGCACTCAATCCGTTTGCCAAAGACACCCCATATACGGAGATCGCCTGCGCAATCGTGTCGTTTGAAGGGACAAACGGGCAGTTCAAGACCTCACCGAACATCATCGTGCAAACTGACAAGATCAACCTCATCAGCCAAGGCGCGATCGATCTGAGAACCGAAAGAATAGATTTCAAATTCAACACGAAACCACGTAAGCGTCTCTCGGTTAGCGCGAGCGAACTGATCAACCCCTACATTCGTGTCGCCGGAACGCTCGGCAAACCAAAACTGACCATGAATCGGCGCGGTACGTTCGTCGCGGCAACCGCAGCCGTGGCTACATTAGGCTTGTCGATACTGGCAAAAGCGGCGTGGGACAGGACGTTTCGCAGAAGGGACCCGTGTGAAAAATGAGTGGGATGGCAGTTTGCGGTTACAGTTGTTAGAAAATTGATTATTAAGTATGCAATCTTCGTGGGCGTCGTTTCTCTTCTTGTTACCGGTGGTGCAGCTCGAGCACAAGAACAAGATGCCAACATACCCCCCACGATCGCGCAGCAATACGTACAAGTGTGGTTGGGTACAACGAACGCTGACGGTGCCTGGTCGGCCAATGACCCAAGTACCAATGCCGAAGTACGTGGCGACTATTCAAGCCTACCGTTAGGCGGTGGTGCCAGCCAGCGGCTGTGGGGCAGGCGCCTCCAATTGGGCTTCGAAGGTGGTGGGTTGGTGTCGTGGAAAAACGATGATATTGAGTTTGCGGGAAGCAACGGAGAGCTCACGATCGGCATAAACACCGAACTTTTCTTGATGGACGTGTTCATGGGTGGCGTCGTCAGCGTACGGCCAGCGCGTTGGTTACGCCTCTATGTGGCTGCAGGTCCGTCCATCGCATGGGGCTATCTGCCGAGCGAGGATGACGACGAAGATGAAGTGAATGGCGGGCCTATCGTGCATGGTCCTGGAAGTGTGGTCATCATTGATCTCGACTCAAGCGAAAGCGACGTATCATTTGCGCTCTATGGTCGCGTTGGTATCGATATCGAGTTGGATGGCGGCTTTACCTTTGGCATCAGTGCTCGCTATGCCGAGCATGAGTTTGACTTTGACCAACGCGGTGACTTGAAGCTAGACGAAATGCAGTGGTTTTTGACATTGGGTTCAAAGATATAGCTATCGGAGGGGTCTGATAACTACCCCCTCCTCTAGCGTTGGTTGGCACCAATTGTGTAAACTGCAGCATCGCTGATTGATGGGGTAGATAATGCGAGTGTTGCTGGAGTTCTTAATCGCGGCGGTGGTTCTATTGGTCGCAGCGTGCGCCGTCGGCGGCACGCTGGAGGACATAAAATCATCTGGCGAACTCAAACTGGCATATCGGGCAGATATACCGCCGTTTTCATCGCGCGGCAGAGACTCGCAGCCCCGAGGCTTCACTGTAGATCTATGCGGCATCATTGCGCGCGATCTGTCGAAACTACTAGAGATTCCCGATATGAAAATCACCTGGGTAGAGGTGACTGCTCAGGATCGCATCGACGCAATCGCTACCGGTCGTGCACACCTGGAATGTGGCGGGACCACGATTACCCTGTCGCGGCAGGAAACCGTGGACTTTTCGAACCTCACCTACATCACCGGGACCGGCCTGCTGGTGTGGGTCAATGGCAAAATCAATACGGTCGATGACCTCGGCCGCAAACGTGTGGCCGTGGTGGCAGGTACCACCACTGAAACGGTGCTGAAGGATATCCTGGCCACGCGAAAAATTAACGCGAAGGTGCAGGTGGTCGATAGCCACGTCGAAGCGCTGCAGCTATTGGCCGACCGCAAAGTCCAAGCTATGGCCGGTGATCGTGCCACCCTGCTAGGTCTCGGCTTCGCATCCCAGGGCGGCAAGAATAATCTAGTGATAACTGAAGACATACTGTCATTCGAGCCATACGCGCTACCACTTAGGCGCAACGATGCTGATTTTCGCCTTGCGGTCAATCGATCGCTGTCTGCACTGTACCTGCGCGGAGATGTCGGTAGATTGTGGGAGAAGTGGTTCGGCGGTTACGAAGTAAGACCGACGAGTCTATTGTTGACGCTATATCGGCTAAATAGTTTTGTCGAGTAGCGTTGCAGCAAACGACAACTCGCGAGACACGTCACCCGCACCTACGAATGAGACGAACACGCCTCGGGCGCTCACTCGAACGCGTGGCCGATGAACATCTGCACCGCAGCACCTTCCTTGGACCCAGCCAGATCCACCCGGATGATCAATCCCTCGACGGATATCCGCACACCGCCACCAAAGCTGAATTTCATATCCTTGTGAAATTCTCCGATATCCCATTCGTCCGCCACACGACCCGCTTCCACGAAGGCGACCCATTGCCACCAGGGGATATTCAGCTTGTTGATCAGCGGAATGGCGGGAAAAGGGCTCCAGTGGGGCATCACCCGGTACTCCAGTGTGTAGTTGAGGGCGGAACGGTCATGAAAACGATCGTTTGCAAAACCTCGCTGGCGGTCCAGGCCACCCATAGAGGATCCAATAAATAACGGCGGGCGGTGCAGGACCTCAGTACCCTGGTCATCGAAGTGCGAGTCATTCCATGTCGGCACATGGGAAGTCCAGAAATTAGCCGCCAATACCCTTTTGCGACTGTGTTTCGAAGGGCCGAGATCGAGGCGGGTCAACCCCTATTCATTGTCGGCTACTCCACCGGCGCCGCGCTAGCGGTGGAATATGCTGCCGCGCGCCTGCTTGGTGAAGATCTGCCGCCCGCAAGTGGGTTGATATTGCTATCGCCTGCCATCGGCGTCTCTCCGTTGGCGGCTTTTGCGGGATGGCAGTCACAGCTGGCAGCGCTACCGGGATTGCATACGCTGGCCTGGACCGACATCCTGCCGGAGTACGACCCATACAAATACAACTCGTTCACGGTCAACGCCGGCGATCAGGTCTATCGCCTTACCCGACTCGTTGCCGCACAACTGGATGCGTTGGGATCTCCGCGAGGGGTACCTGGCATGGCGCCGATTCTGGCATTTCAATCGGTAGCGGACGCCACGGTTTCCGCCCCAGCCGTGTTGAACGAGCTATTTCTGCGACTCGCACCCGAAGGCCACGAATTGGTCGCCTTCGATGTCAACCGTCATGCCGACATCGAGCCGTTCCTGAACGACTCAGCGCTGGGAGCCCACTTTCGCCTTTTCGAAGCGCCGCCCCTGCCGGTCGACTTCACGCTGGTGGCCAACGCCAATACGGAAACCGATCGAGTCGTTTCGTTGCGTCGTGCTGCTGGATCGACGGTGACAGTAGAAACGGCGCTGGATCTAGCGTGGCCGCCTGACGTGTATTCGTTGAGCCATGTCGCGCTGCCGATTGCCCCTGACGATCCTGTTTATGGAGCGGCGTCGCCGGAAGACGGTAGCATCTTCCTCGGTCGCATGGACGCGCGAGGTGAGCGGGGCTTGCTGGTTATGTCCGCCGCCAACCTCCTGCGACTGCGCTACAATCCGTTCTACGCCTACGTGAAGTCCAGGGTCGTGACGTTTCTGGAAACGAAGGTTTTAGAACCAGCAGATACTGACGCGCGGCATGGCAGCTTACCCAAAGAGTATGCTCGAGTCGTTGACGCTATTGGAACCTGACGGATGACAACCAACACAATGCTCCGAAGTCTTCGTTGCCTGGTTGCGGCGCTGGTGCTTTTTCGTAGCTCAAACTTGGTATTCGCCACCGACCTTGAAGTGGAGGAAGCGCTGGGCGAGAACCGGGTACTGGTGCCGTACGCGTTCTACAACAAAAGTCTTGATACGGCGGTTGTCGCATCCATAGTATTAGTATTTATCGGGGTTACATATTTGAAGAATGAGTTACTCGTGATTGATGGCGGAATGGGAGGCGAACTACAGCGGCGCAGTGGCCACACGGGCGGGTTGTGGTCGGCGCAGGCATTGCTGGATGACCCCGAACTAGTTAGCAAAGTGCACACAGACTATGTCACCAGCGGTGCGGATATTATTATCACTAACACGTACGCCACCATACCGAGTTATCTCTCCAAATGTGGCATGCAGAACAAGTATGTCGAGCTCGCCGATGTGGCTGCAAAGATTGCTCGTAAAGTAGCCGATGAGGCACCAAACAAGGTTTTGATTGCGGGGTCATTGCCACCATTGGGTGAAAGTTACCGCTGGGATCTGGTGCCAGCCAACGAGACTGCACAACCTATCTACCAGACCCTCGCGCAAACGTTGCACCCCTATGTTGATCTGTTTCTTTGTGAAACGATGTCTTGTGTTCGTGAATCAGTCAACGCGGTATCGGCGGCGAGACACGTTGCCGGTTCGGACATGCCAGTGTGGGTATCTTGGACCCTCGCAGAGGAGCCGGGTGGTGGGTTGCGTAGCGGCGAGACAGTCGCGGAAGCCCTCGGTGCACTTGCTGACTACGATGTAGATGCTTACCTATTCAATTGCACGACGCCCGAGGCAATAACCACCGGTGTTGCTGAACTCACTGAGCTCACGGATAAACCCATCGGCGCATACCCTAATCTGTTTCACGTGCCCGAAGGGTGGACCTTAGATAATGACCTTCAAGTCGAGCGCAGTGAAATGTCGGTGGAGACATTTCTATCCTTCGCCAGCGCGTGGCAGAAAGCCGGGGTCTCAATGATCGGTGGCTGCTGTGGCATAGGCCCAGAATTTATTCACGCACTAAGCAGCAGCAAACTTAGCGGTTGCCCGAAGGTTTAACGGATATGCCGATACCAGTCGTTCTGGACACTGACATTGGTTTTGATGTGGACGACGTCTGGGCGTTAGCATTCTTGTTAAATTGCCCCGAACTTGACGTAAAATTAATAACGACAACGACCGGTGATACGGATTATCGTGCAAAGGTTGTCGCCAGGCTCCTGCAAATTGCCGAACGTGAAGATATTCCCATAGGTGTTGGGATACCACTGGATGATTCAGCCCAGACCCATGCGGCCTGGTTAGATGACTTTTCTTTGGCGGATTATTCCGGAGAGGTGTTGCGCGATGGTGTTGGCGCTTTGGTGGATACCGTCATGGCAGCGGATGAATTGGTGTCTTTGCTCTGCATAGGTCCGCTGCCGAACATTGCCGCAGCGCTTGCACGGGAGCCGAATCTCACTACCAATGCTAGATTTATCGGTATGCATGGTAGCTTGCGTAGAGGTTATCTGGGAGCGCCTAAACCGATGCGCGAGTACAACGTAAAACAGTATGCACTAGCTTGTCAGGCGGTATTCCACGCTAACTGGGAAAAGATCATTACGCCGCTGGACACCTGCGGGACAGTCGTTTTGGATGGCGAGCGGTTCGCCAAATTGAAAGCCAGCAAAAAACCACTCACACAAGCCGTGATGGCAAATCACTTCGCTTGGTTTGACGCAGTGAGTGATTGGCCGGTACTCCAGAACATAGATGCCCAAACCCAGTCGTCGGTGTTGTACGACTCGGTGGCAGTCTATCTGGCGTTTAGCGATGCCTACTTAGCCATGGAGACACTGCCGGTGTTAGTCACTAACGATGGTAAGACGCTGATCGATGATGCTGGGGTTCCAGTCAGTTGCGCTATGGATTGGCAAAACAAAGAGTCGTTCTTGGATTTGTTGACTGAGCGGCTGTTGTGAACTCGCCGGGCAATTATCCGCACAATATTTCCTTAAGTACAGTACGCGAATTTGACGACAATGGGTTTGTCGTCACGCCTGGGGTGTTTGAAGCCGAAGAGCTGGCGCGCTACACGAGCGCGGTAGATGCAGAGGTTGCTCGGCGTACAGACCACGACGAACGCTCGGTTGCGGAGAAAACAACTTACGAGCAATCGTTTATTCAATGCATGCGGCTGTGGGAAACAAGTCAGTATGTGTTGCCGTTTACTTGTCATGCAGGGTTGGCCGGAGTTGCTGCTCAGTTGCTGCAGGTGGAATCAGTGCGCCTTTGGCAGGACCAGGCTTTGTACAAACAGGCCGGTGGACGCGAAACCACGCCGCATCAAGATCAGACATTCTGGCCTATCGGGCAAGAACCATTGATTAGTGCCTGGATTCCATTGGACGATGTTACCGGCGAAAACGGCGCGATGTCTTATGTACCCGGTTCACACAAAGTCGGCCGCTTGAAGGTGGTCGACATCACCCATAGCACGGACCCCTATGACATTTTGCAGGACCCGGCATTGAATGGGGCTCGACCTCAATTGGTTGAGGCAGGGGCAGGCGACGTGGTTTGGCATCATGGGCTGACGGTTCATCAGGCAGGGGCCAACAAGACCGGCACCTGCAGGCGTGTGTTCACGGTCGTGTACGTAGCGGCCAATGCGAAACGCATCAAAGCGTGGCCAGCTTATCCGCTGGATCGGGACGACGTCGCGGTGGGGGATGTAATTGCCGGGCCTGGTATGCCTGTATTGTGGCCCGCGCCAGAACAGCTGCCGAATCCGCCAGCCATAGTTAGCGTGGCGGTCGGTCCCCAGATAGAGGTCTAAAGGTTTAAGATCAAGGCTGAAGCTCGGTAATCGGCCCACATGGATGGTAGCTAAGACTAACTCTGTTACCGATTTGGAGGTGTCACAATGAGTATGGCTGGAGTTGTCGCCATGTTCCTGGGCGTCTCTATCGTCTGCAGTCTCGGCCCTTTGCTGTTGGCGCCCGCTGCCACGTTGCGGGTGTTCCAAAAAGCGATCGAGACCAAAGCTCGCACGAGAGTCTTCGGTGGATCGTCGTGCTCATCGCGGTGCCGATGATCTGGTCTGGCGTGTTGGAAAGCACCGGCCTCGCAATCGTTTCTACCTGATGACTTAAGCGGCAACCTTTTGGCTGGCGAATGCTTGGCCTGGCGGGCGGACTCGTCGAGACGGTAAGGGCGGGGTGTCCAGGATCTTGTTTCAAGCGTGCCAGGCGTTTGACAGCATGACCGATATGGAAATTTCAATTATCGATACGGCCATTCACTTCATGCCACCCTGCAGGCATGGAAGTCCTCCCCCAAGAGAAAGGCGATGTGATATTGCCGATATTCGTTTGCTCGAAGTATTCTTGCTGTTAGTGCTTTGTGTGACTGAACATGACGTGACAGATGTCTGCAAACGTAGGCGCATGAGATATATCGATCGGCACGTGCAGTCTCCGGGCGATATCGCTCGCTGAAAATATACCCCGAATTTTTTGTTGCTTGTCCATCACCAAGAAGTGTTGACGGTGTTCCAGTTTAAGCGTGTCCACAATGCATCCAATTGAGGAGCTATCTATGTCTTCATACAGAATCGCGTATAGCTCGGCACTGGGTATCATCACGTCTTTAACTGTAATGTCTTCTTTGGTCCTGCCCTGGCCAAACAGATGTTGGTATCTCTCACCGTTCAGGTCACCAAAGCTCAAGACTCCAAGGAACTGATCAAATGCATCAACTACCAATGTTAATTTCACATGTGCGCGTTGCATAAGAGCTCTTGCTTGTTCCACAGAGAGCGCACCGTCTATCACAATTGGGTGGTGGTGCGTGAAGTCGGTGAATATCTGTTTGGCAGGGGATTCTAGAGACACCTGCTCATCAATTTCCGGTCTCGCGAGTGTTTTCACGTTGCCTACAGGCGCGGTGTGCAGCGTTCGGGTAGGATTCATTGCGACGCCTCGTACTTGCGAATGTAGATCACAGAATACGCCTACTCGACTTTACGGCAAAAACCTTGTGCTTGTATGAAGGCAACGTTTTAGATTCATCTGGAATTAGGCCGCATCAATTCAGGCTGACGACTCTTAACGTTAGCCTGGTGTTTCAGCTTTCGGGGTAGAGGGGTATAACGTCCTTTCAGTTTCAAGGGTGGCGGCCATGTCCTGGTGGAAAATCCTCCTCATATTGTTTTCTGTACTGGTGCTTGGTGGCCTGGGTGTCGCCTGGTATGTCGTTAACTATGTCGAGTTCGACATTTATGTACCGCTGTATGCGGATAACTGTGGGAGCTGCCACGGCAGTGAGTTACAAGGCACCGACCAAGGTGTGGCACTCGTCGGTACAGAGCTCCGCTCCGGAGATAGTGTTGGTGCCTTGCAGCAAAGCATAAAAAACTCACACCCTGAGTTCGGTCGCCCTGCATTTGTGGGTGCGCTCAATGATTTGCAAATCAAAGGGCTGGCGATCTACATAGGCGAGCGACGCCTTGGTCAACGCTTCACGGAATTTCAGTTTGATCGAGAAGTCGACATTCCCGACACAGTGCAAACCAGCCAAGAACACGACTTTGTGTTTGAAACCCTCATCGATGGCCTCGACCCGCTGATCTTTTCGATTGAGCCGTTACCCGATGGATCGATGCTGGTGACGGAAAAAGAGCGGGGCCTGTCCTTTGTTTCTGCTGATGGGATCCAGTCCGACCTGATCGAAGGTACACCCCAGACCGGTGGTTCGTTCGACATTATGGGCGTGCAGTACGGTACAGGTTGGTTGTTGGATGTGGCCATTCATCCTGACTATGAAAGTAACGGCTGGATCTATTTACACTACACAGATCTTTGTGGAGACCGATGCGATTCTCCTCTGCCGTATTCGATGAACCGTCTTGATCGCGGTCATATAGTGGATGGAAAGTGGGTAGATGTAGAGACCATCTGGCAGGCACCTCTTGAGTTCTATACACCCACACCGGATACCGGCGCAGGCGGACGGATCGCCTTCGATGGCTCGGGCAACGTGTACATCTCAGTGGGGATCAAGTCTACAGACGGCACTTCGGATACCACGGCCCAGGATCTCACCACCCCGTATGGAAAAATCTACAGGATACGAGATGATGGTGCTATTCCGCTGGGTAATCCTTTTGTCACCGGCGATTTCGTGGTTAAAACAATCTGGACTTATGGGCATCGGAGCCCGCAAGGACTCGAGTGGAATCCGCTTCGCGAGCGGATGTGGAATTCGGAGATGGGTCCGCGCGGCGGAGACGAGTTGAACGAACTGTTAGCTGGCAAGAATTATGGCTGGCCTTTTTACTCGCTCGGGCTTGAATACTCGGGCACGCGTGTTGAGCGGCACAAGCTCAAGGCGCAGGAGTTTGATGCAAGCGAGGTTGAACAGACCCTGGTGGACATTACACCGTCACCCGCAATTTCAAGCTTCTCTATCTATTCGGGTGATGCATTCCCTCGATGGCAAGACAATATTCTGATTGGATCGCTCAAGGGCAGCTCGCTCTTCCGCATGGTGTTTGATGGCAGAAATCTCATACACCGCGAAACCTTGATTAAGGATCTGGCTCGCATTCGTGACGTTGAGGTCGGATTCGATGGCTTGGTTTATCTCCTTCTTGAGAATAAAGCGGGCAGCACGATTGTCAGGCTCGTACCTCGTGATTAGCGAAGCGAGGGTAGATCGGTTTGCGTTCGCGTTTAGCGTACAATTTTGGAGTTGTCCGACTACTGAAAAATCAGCATGAAAATTTTAAAAATAGGTTCCGCACTACTGCTCGTCGTCTTTGTCCTTGTCGCCGTCGCCGCACCTCTTGGACCGATGCCGGGATTTCTAATTGGCGGTTCTACTGCAAAAATACCGGCATCGTGGGGCGATACACGGGCCATTCACGAAATTCATTTGCAGATCGGCGTTGGCCCCATTGGTCGTACCGTCATTATCTGGATGGTACAGATTGAAGGAGATCTGTACGTAACAGGCCAAAAAGACAGTGGGTGGACTCGCGGGATAGGTTCAGGTGGTCCGGTTCGTTTGCAGATGGAAGGTAACCTCTACGAACTCAGGGCCACTGAAGTCACTGTGGGTCAGGCGGATGTGATTGCTGCCTGGCTGGACAAGTACTCGCCTGACTACCCGGAACTCCTAGAGGGCTTCCCTTCGCCAGAAGACGCAATCCGTAGCTCGACCGTGTTTCGGCTGACCGCGCGTTCGTGACCACATGACCACGGAAGATTATCGCATCTGGGTCGAGCAGGCGTGTCCCGAGGAGATTCACGGGCGCGCGCTAAGTTATGGCGGTGGGACAAAACACCGAATGCCGGGTGAAGCCTTCAAACGCTGGTTCGATGCCTGTGTGGAGCGCGGTTTCACCGTTCCCGAATGGCCGGTAGCTTATGGTGGTGCGGGGCTCGACCGCAGTTGTGCTGATGCGCTGGCTGACGCGATGCGTGTCGTTGGCGCGCCGCGGCCGCTGTTTGGTCTCGGTATCAGCATGTTCGGTTCGACACTGCTGGAGTATGGCACCGAGGATCAGAAACTCAGATATCTACCGCGAACCTCGCGCGGCGAAGTGGCCTGGTGCCAAGGCTACTCCGAGCCGGGAGCGGGCTCCGACCTTGCCGCGCTTCGCACACGCGCCGACGACCACGGCGACCACTATCTGGTCAACGGCTCGAAAATTTGGACCTCCAATGCGCATATGTCCGATTGGATTTTCTGCCTGGTGCGCACCGATCAGGACGCGCCCAAGCAAAGAGGCATCAGTTTTCTGCTCTTTTCGCTGGATGCCGTCGGCGTGACCGTCAGGAACTTTGATCTCATCAATGGCAGGTCGGACTTCTGCGAGGTGTTTTTCGACAACGTCAAGGTCCCTAAAAACGATCTCGTCGGGCGTGAGAACGACGGCTGGACCATCGCCAAACGACTGCTGCAACACGAGCGCAACTCGGTTTCAAAAGGTGAGTTCCTGCCACGTGGTGGGTCGCTACCGGCGGTGCTGAAGCAATATGCAGACAACAACCCGGCAGACCGCGACAATGTCCTGCGCATCGAAATTGACGATGCAGCGTTTAAACTGACCAAGGTGCGCGCGGTTGAGGAAAGCAAAGAAGGGGGATCTGGCACTTTTGCCACATCGACCTTCAAGCTTCTCTCCTCGGAAATCGAGAGCCGCAAACTGGAGGCGACGGTTGCCATGATGGGCTCCCAGGGGCTCGGCTGGAGTGGCGGTGCCTTCAACGACGTTGAGCTATCGTCCACGCGAAAATGGCTGCTCAGCAAAGGGTTCCTCATTGCCGGGGGTAGTTCAGAAGTGCAGCGCAATATCGTCGCTAAGCGGGTGCTGGGTTTGCCCGACTGATCGCGGGAGACTGGTGGTGAGCGCATCGTATAGGTCGGATCCTATGGGTTGTACCAAATCGGTGAAGTGTAAGCTCTGTCCTGGATCACCATGGTTACCTCGGCCGGCAGATCCAGATTGAAAAACGCCGCGTCGAACCCTGTCCAGCGCGGACGGGGAATTTCCAACATTCGAACGTAGTACGCCGCTGCTGCCGTCTATCGAATTCGGGATCTTCCCACACCGTGCTGAATTGCGCGGCACCGTTGCTGTGGGTGTCGCTCGCACCGGCAACGTTCGCCATTGCCCCGGCACTTTCGACAATATCCTGGTGCTCAATTCACTGCGCAAATTGAAAAGCTGCCCATGAAGCCAGTTTGCGCCGTGTGCGTGTTGGCGCAGCACCAGGCGGAATTCGTTGTTTCAGATGCGCCCAGGCGATAGATTAGTTAGTGATGACGAGATTTGCTGGACGTGTAGATTTGGAATTTGACGTTTGTCCGGGGTATGGTTCGGGCGTATATAGATCAGAGAGTTAATATGAGCGAAGACGCCATTAGCCTGTTTGACATAGATACGTTGAAAAACCCCTACCCGGCTTACCGCACTTTGCGCGATACGCAACCCGTCTATTTCGAAGAGGCTCTTAACATCCATGTGGTGACCCGGTATGACCTGGTTCGCGAAGGTATTCGGGATACTGAGACTTACTCGTCCCGCTACGACCAATTTCTGGCGGGCTCGCAGATGGTCGTTTTTCAACAGGCGAGCCCGGAAGTTCAGCAACAGTTGATGGCTATAGCCGACCAAATGGTCGAGACGCCGCCGACCATGCTGACGCTGGACGAACCTGATCACACCAAATACCGCTCCTTGGTGAATCAGTTGTTCACTGTCTCCCGTATAAAATCCGCTGAGGTCGCAGTACAAGCGATTATCGACGAATGTATTGCAACAATGTCTCCGGGTCCGGTGGAGTTTATGTCCGTTGTTGGCTTTCCAATACCCCTACGTATCATTGGAGACCGCCTGGGAATTCCCTTAGACAGAAGAGAGTTTTTTGATAAAGCAGCTACTCAGGCAGCTTCCGCCCTGCGCTTAACGCCGCTGACCGGGGAAGCTTTGTTGGATCGCACCCAGACCGCAGTGGATCTGCAGCGTTTCTTGATCGATTTGGTAGACGCCCGGCGTGCCAATCCTGAAGACGACATGATTACTATTCTGGCCAACAGCAAGCTCGAAGATGAAGATCGACTGTTGACCCATGGCGAATGTATTAGCGTGCTTAACCAGTTTCTGGTCGCGGGTCATGAAACGACGTCCAGTGCATTTGGCTGGGGCATGTTGTTGCTGTGTCAAAACCCCCAGCTACAGGATGAACTGCGTGGTGATGCCAAACTCATAAAGACTTTTGTAGAAGAAGTTCTGCGCTTGGAAGCACCGGTACAAGGCCTGCCTCGGTTGGTCACCAAAGACACCGTGCTTGGAGATTATTCACTCAAGGCAGGCGACATGATTATGCTGCGCTACGGCGCTGCCAATCGTGATGAACGACAATTTGAGGCGCCGGATGAGTTGGACATACACCGCAAGAAAGCAGGCGCCCAACTCGCGTTCGGAGCAGGCGTGCATTTCTGCATCGGCGCGCCCCTTGCACGCCAGGAACTTAATCTGGGTTTCGCGAGTTTGTTAAACGCAGGCAGAAATTTCCGTCTCGGTGAGACCGATAGTGCTCCCGAGGCCGAGGCGAGCTTTATTTTGCGCAACCTGCCTCGTTTGGATATTGTCTACGATGCGATTTGAGGTTTTCGAGGAACCTGTCAATCCGACATGATGATGTTGCCCATTTTTGTCACCGCGTCGAGATGGCGGACCTGTTCTGCCTCGCCAAAATCTTGCTGCGGCGCCGGCAGCAACTCAAAGTGACCGAAATGGTCTTGCCCTGCCACCAGCACCGCCGTGTCAGCCGCCTTGGTCTGGCGTACATGAGTCGCGCAGAATCGCAATACCATGCCAATACGCCGGTCGTTGGTGGTATTTTCACCACTACCATGCACCAGACGAACATGGTGCAATGACATTTCACCAGCGGCGAGCGGCGCCAGTTTCGACCGGGACTGCAGATCCGGTTCATTTATCGTCTGCCCGCGGGTAAGCAAGTTATCGGCTGCAAAGGTATTTTCATGCACCTTGAGTTCGCCTTTATGGGAACCGGAAACAAACATCATCGGACCCGTTGCGACAGTGGCTGGAGACAGTGCGATCCATGCGGTGACCACATCGTGGGGTTGCAGCCCCCAATAGCTAGCATCTTGATGCATGCTTACTATTTTACCGTCGCCAGGCTCCTTGATGAACCAATTGAGCGACCATAACAGTACGTCCGGCCCAAGAAGAGCGACTACCGGATCAACCACCCTCCCATCGGTAACAGCATTCCATGCCCATTTCTCCAACAGGTGAAGATCCGTGCGCAAAGTACTTCCATGCAGTTCTTCAAACGCTTCAAATCTGGCTCGCAGATCGCGCACTTCTTCAGCATCAAAAACCGGCAGAGGCGACAAGTAACCATCACGATCGTAACGCTGACATTGTTCGTCGCTCAAACCTGCGCCCATTGGTTTTCTCACTTCTTATGCAAGCTAGTGATTCATTCTACCTCTAGAATGCGCAAGCTTTCTCGACAGCTTTCCCCATGAATATTTTAGCCAGCCTGCACCATAAACCGAGATGATGGGGGAGAAAGTCGGTATGTCCCGGGCAGCATTCGCAAACCGGATTAAAGAATTAGTAGGGCGCCTTATGTTTGAGTATTTGACAAACATACGAATACGACCCCGACTCGATTCAGACGCGATACTTGATCTGCAAGCCGGTCAGAAAATTGCGCAGAATCTGGTCTTTGCAATCACGGTAGTGTTTGTGATCTGGTCGACGAAAGAACGCTGAAAGCTCATGTTTGCTGATGTCGAGATCAGCCAGTGACAATATTGAGAGAATTTCTTCCGCTTGCAGATTGAACGCGATCTTCAGCTTTCTGAGAACCAAATTGTTGTTCATGCTTTGTTCTGGCTTGGGCTGTGGCCCATCCTTCCTGCCGCGCCTTTGATTGATCAGGCCATTGAGGAAAGTCGCGAACATCACATCACTACATTCTCTGTAGTCTGGATCATCATCTTTTTTCAGCCAGGCAATGACCTGGGCTCTAGTGACCCTCTGCTCAGCCTGCGCAAACAACGCAATGACCTCCCTGTCGTCCAGATCGAGTATGTAGCGAACTCGGCGCAGGCAATCATTGGCTTTCACTTTTTTTCAACGTCTATTGCTACCGAATTTTCGGCTGCGGTCTGCGCAGGGGATACTTCGTTAGTAGCATTTGATGCGAGCCTGATAGCGATTTTTTCGTTGTTGAACTCAATCGTATCACCACTAACAATTTTCTTACGCTTCTGTATCTCAATCTTCCCGTTTACCAGTACCTGACCAGCGGCAACTGCTACTTTGGCCTGACCACCACTAGCTACCATGCCCTCGAATTTTAGAATTTTGTATAACTCGACAGGTTCTCTGGATATTTCAACTATCCGAACATCGGCCGGAACATTTTTGTCTGAGTGGTTTACCGGTACGGCCATTGTTTGAAACCTGTTATCTGTATTGGGGTGTTGCTGATTTGTCGGATTCGGGACATGAGTAACGAACCTCTCGCCCTGCACCATGGCAAAGTGCCTGCCGGAGTTTACATGGTTCCGATGGGTCTCATTCAAACGGATTTGGCATGACACTGTGACCGCAGGCCGAATCTCAATAGGATCAAAGCGACGCAGACTCTTTTGTATAAAATCCTGGCCACCGAGCCCGGGAGAGCGCTACTGACCTTATCAGCAGCTACCTTAGGCTCGGCCAGTACGCTATGGTCTGGTTGGCGACAGATATCCACCCAAATTCTCAGGTTGTCTCCAGGAGCAGTAATACAATGAGTTTGCTAAAAGGTTCAAGCGTACGTCCTTTCACAGCGGAAAACTGGGGCTATCCCCCGCACAATCGCGCAAGCTTTCAGCAACTCCAACAGCTAGTACCGACGGTCAGACTGAGTCGCGGGCCCGACGCTTTCATACCGCTGGCGCAGAAGCCTCAGAACGTAGCGGATATCACTTATGTTGGCTTAGATGGCAACACGCGCACCGTTGCCCGGATGCTTGATGACACCTATACAGACGCTTTTCTGGTTACAAAAAACGGCGCCATTGTTGCGGAAGACTATCGCAACGGTATGGGAGCCGATTCGCACCACCTGCTCAATTCGGTGTCTAAATCTTTTCTTGGTGTGTTGGTCGGAATTCTTGTCGCCGAAGGATCAATTGACCCTGCCGAAGCCTTGACAACTTATGTACCTGAATTTACGGACACCGCGTTTTGCAAAACGACAATGCAACAGGCATTAGACATGACCGCCGCAGTCAAATTCGGCGAGGAATACGCTGACCGGCAGGCGGACTTTTGGGTGGAAACCGCCGTTGTTGGCTGGCGACCAGCGCTGGTGGATGAACATCTGCCAAACACACTGTTTGACTACGCTTGTAGCTTACGAGACACCGAGCAGGTTGACGGAGAGCATTTCCACTACCGCACGGTACTCACCAATGTGATAGCCATGGCCGTAGAACGCGCCACCAATCAATCAGTAGCTAAACTGGTGGAGCAAAAGGTCTGGCAACCACTAGGTCCTGAGCAAGATGCCGTGGTGGTGGTTGACTCTAGTGGCTTGCCCTATTTTGGCGCGGGTATGAACGCATGCGCGCGAGACCTGGCGCGCTTTGGCCAGATGCTCGCGCAAAACGGGCAGTACAACGGCAAACAAATCGTGCCTGCTGCTTGGGTGGAAGATTCCATTCGTGGCAACGATGATGTTAAGGCACTGTTTGCCGCCGGTGACTATGCGGAGATGATTCCTGGTGGGCATTATCGCAATCAGATATGGGCTGACTCGACCAGAGGGTTATTGATTTGCATTGGCATTCACGGTCAAACCATCTACGTGAATCAAACCACTGGCGTGGTTGTGGTAAAACTCTCAACACATCCGGAATCCGCGGAGATTGCCTTGTTCGCTGATACTTTCGCAGGAATGCAGGCTATTACAGAAGCTGTATAGGTACTGACAAGCCAAGAGACTGAGGCATGCGACCATTCAAACCGCGCGCCCTGGCGCAGCGATTTCTGGAAAGTCAAGCTGCCGCAGCCAGGCCTTGTCCAAAATGCGCAACATTTAGGGGCCAATTAGCGTAGTATTAGCAATGCACTTCGCGCGATCCGCATCAACGCTCTTTCGCGAACTCACTTCACCGCCGCTCCGGTCCGCGCGTAACTGAAGGTTTCACCCTAGGCTGGAACCTTCAAACCACAAGGAGACGGCGCGTGCCCCTATCGATAAAAGATCTCATGCCATCGGATCTAGAATTTCAAATGTTTGTTCTTGATGAGCTGGCCGACGAGTTGAGTAAGCGGGGCGCAGACGTCCTGAAGCTCACGATCGGCGTAACCGAATTGCCAATACCCCCCAAAGTGCTCGAACGCATGATCGACAAGCTAAGAGATCCGGACTTCGTTCGCCGTGTGTATCCGGAGGGACTTCCCGAATTGCGCGAGGCTATCGCCGACTTTTACAACAAGCGTTACGCGACGGACGTCTCGATCGCAAACATTATCGTCAACACGGGTAGCTCGCCGATATTTCGCAATATCTTCCAGCTTCTGTCCGGCCCCGAATTCGAGATCATGATCCCGCGCCCTTATTACGCCCTGTACTTGTATTGCGCGAAACTGGCCGGTGCGAAAGTCAAGTTTTACGACATCAACGTCCACTCGAAGCGGGTTGATATGGATTCATTCCGCCGCAATTTTTCCCCTGAACGCACCTCCCTGGTGGTGATCAACTCGCCGGGCAATCCGATCGGAAATATCGTGACCCCGGACGAGATGCGCGAGATGTACGAAATCGTCGACCACAATGCCTACGTGTTGAACGATGAAATCTACAACAACACGATGTTCTATGATCAGTTTCACACCCCCTTGGCTGCACTGCCGCAGCACAACGACATCACCATCGTAACCAACAGCTTTTCAAAGGGTTACCGGATGTACACCAAACGTGTTGGCTTCGCGATCCTGCCCGAAGAACTGCAAAGAAACTTACGGGTCATGCAGCAACATACCTTGCTGTGTACAGACCCGTGTTATCAGGATGGCATGATCGCCGCTCTCGAGGACGAAGAGAGCCCGAAGGAACTCAATCGCGTGTTCCGATCACGGGCCGAATACACGACTCAACGACTCCAAGACACGGGCTGCAAACCGATAGCCGCGGAAGGCGGGTTCTATGCCATGCTCCGTTGCAAGGAGTGGAATGCTGCGCACGGATTTGCATCATCAAAAGAACTGGCCCGGGATATCCTCGAGAAAGTTCACGTTGCAGTCGTGCCCGGAACTGATTTCGGGGTACCCCACGATCTGCGTCTCGCCTTCTGCAACGAGCGTTATAATGAGGGCATCGATCGGCTGAGAAAATATTTCACTACAGCCGCGATCTCCCGACGCACAACCGAAACGATAAGCACTGCCGTTACTGAGGCTGCAGGCGCATGACACTCGCACAAACGGTTAAACGGACTAATCTTAGTGATCTGACTGACGTCGGAACGGAATCGAGGCAAGTTCGGCGCGCAGTCATCCTGGCAGCCGGTCGCGGCAGTCGTCTGCATGCGTTAACGAGCGACGCGCCCAAGTGCCTGACCGAAATCGGTGGCGAACCGATACTTGAGCGGGCATTGAATGCGCTCGCCAGCCAAGGCATCACCGAGGCGGTGATAGTCATCGGATACATGGGCGCCATGGTTCGTGATCGCATCGGCTCGCATTTTAGCGGTATCGATATTCTCTATGTTGAGGCTCCCGACTACGCGACGACCAACAACATCCGCTCCTTATGGGATGCACGCGACTATCTGGATCAGGATCTTATATTACTTGAAGCTGATATCGCATTTGATGCGTCAGTTGTCCGGACGTTGCTCGCCCACAATGGCAGTAGCGCGGCGGTCGCACCCTCTCATCACGCCCTATCCGGAACTGTTGTACGACGCAATAGCGCGGGACGGATTACATCCTTTATTCTGGGCGCCGAACAAGGACCACAGTTCGACGCAAAAGATACATTCAAGACCGTTAACATTTACGTGCTGCGCGAGCAGTTTTTACGCGAACAGCTTCTACCTCGACTATCTACCGTAATCGGCGCAGGCCGCGTGAATGAATATTACGAAACCATTCTTCGCGACTGCATCGCGGACCCGACGGCCGCAGTGGAGATGGCCGCGGTTGATATTTCCGCCGGGCGTTGGTCCGAGGTCGACGATGACCGGGACCTCGATGCCGCCGAGTTCCAATTCCTTGACCGTAACGCGCAGTTCGATCGTGTCCAGCAACTGCACGGTGCTTACTGGCGTTATGGGTTTGTCGACCACTCATACCTGTACAACATGCACTTTCCACCACCGGAAATGCTCGAGGTTTTCCATACGCATCTACGCGAGATAGTGACCAACTATCCTGTCGCGCAAAACGAAATTGCCAAGCTCGTAGCCAACTGGACGGGGGCTGATCCGGAACTTCTCGCTGTGGCGAACGGTGCGGCCGAACTGATAAAGATATTAGGCAACCAGTTCGAACAGCGCGTTACGATCCCCACGCCTTCCTTCAACGAATATGAGGAGGTTATCAAAGCGGGCGGGCTTAATCGCTTCGCGCTAGATGCAAACTCTTTCGAGTTGGATATCGAGGCGTTCGCAGACTCGGCCATAAGCTGGCAGTCCGACACCGCAATCATCGTTAGTCCAAATAATCCTACGGCGTTGTCCGTACCGCGAGACGACGTGCTGAAACTTGCGCGTCTGCTTGAACCTCACAACTGCCGGTTGATCGTTGATGAATCATTCATCGAATTCTCACAGGCAGGCATTAGCGCCAGTGTCGAATCAATGGTGGAGAAGCACAACAATCTCGTCGTAATCAAGAGTATGAGTAAGGTCTTCGGCGTGGCCGGTATCAGGCTGGGTTACCTTCTGAGCGCTGACCGCGCGTTCATCAAAGCAGTACGCGCAAGTTTACCAATCTGGAACATCAACGGATTGGCTGAAGAGTTCCTGCGCGTCGTCGGGCGCTACCGACGCGAGTTTTTTGCCAGCTGCAAGTTGACCCGAGAAACCTGCCTGCAGTTTTACCAGGATCTTTCCAAACTCCCGGGAATCGAGCCGATAATGCCAGACGCAAACTTCATCCTTTGCAAAGTCACCAACCCTGCAATCAACAGCCCTGAACTTGCGCGCCGCATGTACGTGGATCACAACATTCTGGTGAAGGATTGCGCTGCCAAAAGTATGCCCGATGCGGATCGATATCTGCGCATAGCTTCGCGTACACCAGCGGAAAATCAGCACCTGGTAAAGGTTCTGGGAACCCTGTGCTGATGTCCGAGGAAGCCCTGTCTGATAATACAAAGACAAGCGACATCGACAACGCTGCACTCATGCAGCAGATAGAACGAACGATTCCGCCGATGAATATTGCCGATGCCGGGCGCCTGCTCGATGAGGCAAAGCAGATCTTCGATTCACAGGGCATAGTCTTTTTTCTTCGCCAGGGCACGTGTCTCGGCGCGGTTCGAGATCAGGCGCTGATTCCATGGGACGACGATCTGGACCTTGGTTCGATCATCGGCCTGCATAACTTCAGCGAGGATGACATTGCGCCCGCGGTCGAAGCGTTTCGTGCTAACGGCTGCTATGTCGAAGTCATCCCTGACGGGCTCTACACTTCCGTCAAGATCATGAAGTACAGGATCAGGATCGACTGGCAGTGCTACCGGGTCGTCAAAGGTACGATCGCTCACTACCCTGGGGTGCCGTTTCCAGTGAGCTTGTTCACCAAGTTGCAGGAAGTCGACTTTAATGGGGGCTCGTATGCTGTACCAAGCCCCCCCGAGGACTACCTTGTCTTCAAGTACGGTCCCGATTGGGTTACTCCCAAACAAGCCGGCTATGAGAAGGACGTTCTGGACAATATGCCGACCGGCACCGTCCCAGGACGCGCCGGTAAATTCAAACAATTTCTGGCTGTCCTTTTTTCGCCCGCCAAAACAGCACGATTGCTTGTGCTCGATGGCGCGGGTAACCCCGTGCCGAACGCAAAGGTCCTCATCGCCGGCATGAGTCAAACGAAGACGAATCGTAAGGGTTATACGAAGTTCTATTTGCCCGGGCCGGACGAGTACGCACTGGCAATCACGTCGAACGGCGTCGAGGAAGTGCTTTATGAGGAAGCCCTGACGCCCGGCCAGCAATACGTCTATCGACCGGACGCCGCACAGTCAGCCGGCAGGTATTTCGTCCTAACGCAAGAGTAGCCGGCGCAGGACGACATGACGAACAAGCCCATCGTATTGGTGCAAGGTGCGGAAAGTATCGATGAGGTACCCGGTCTGGAGCGTATAGCGCAACGTGCCGAGTTACGATTTACCACCACGCCGCGGTCCTTATCCAAGAGTATTCGAGATGCGGAAATCGTGCTGGGGTGGGACTTTCGTACCGGCGCTTTACAGGACGTGTGGGCCAACGCCAACGCTTTGAAGTGGATCCAATGGGCCGGTGCCGGGGTCGATGCCATCATGTTCGATGCACTACGGGACAGTGATGTGGTGTTAACTAATGTCGCAGGGGTGTTTGATAAACCCATGGCGGAGTTTGCCCTGGCAACCATTCTGGCTTTCGCCAAGCACCTTCCAGAGAACACCCGTTTGCAACAAACCCGCACCTGGAAATACCGGCTCACTGAAGCCATTGACGGGAAGAGAGTGCTTATTGTGGGTGCTGGAAATATTGGAACCTGTATTGGTCAGTTGCTGAAAGCCGTGGGTATGCGAGTGGTGGGCTTGAGTCGTCGCGGGCGCGTCAACGATCCTGTGTTCGGCACAGTGCATCCGTTGGAAAAACTAAATGATGAACTGGCCAACGCCGATTATGTGGTGTTGATTCCCGCCTTGACCGCGCAGAACCGGGGCATGTTCGGAACGGCGCAGTTTGGCGCCATGAGAAACAGCGCGCGCTTCCTCAATCTCGGTCGTGGTGCATTGGTGGACGAAGCCGCTCTGGTAGACGCGCTCAACACCGGCAGTATCGCCGGTGCTGGATTAGATGTGTTCTCGACGGAGCCGTTACCCGACGACAGCCCGCTGTGGGGTATGGATCAGGTCATTGTCTCACCGCATATGTCTGGAGACTTGGTCGAAAGCCCGGCTCAGATGGCAGAAATATTTCTCGATAACTTTGATCGTTACCTGCGCGGCGAAACACTGCGAAACGTCGTAGACAAACAAAAAGGTTATGCGGCGAGCTGACCGACATGCCGCTGATCACCGGTGCATCCCCTGGCCGAGGCGACCGTGCCAGCGTCAACGGCGTTCGAGTAGCTTCTCGACGTCTTGCAATGCATCTGCGTGATCACCATCGATTTCTCGGTCGACGAAAGTCAACAACGCCTGTTCGTGCTGTACCAGGAATTGTACTGAAGGGACATCAGATTCTGGAGCAACGGCAAGAAGTTGATCGAAGCGGATGATCGCTTTTTCAACTACGTCCTTCATTCTTAACATCGTATCGAGATGTTCGGCAGACGTGTATTGACTGAAGATTTCGTCGCTGACTTCGATGCTATCGTCGGTAACTGCAGCCTCACCGTGAGCTTCTAGTACTGCCGCCATCCTCTTTGCGGTGACATTCTCGAGGTTTGCAAGGGTTTGCCACGTTGATCGCATGGATTCGTCCTCGGTGCGGTCCGCCAACCCGTTAAAAAAGACTTCACCAAACTGCTCTCCAAGCCATGCACTGCGGATGCCGTCTATGTAGCCGTCACGCTCCATTGTTGATCTCCCGAGGTTGTCTGTGGAAAGAGCATACCAACTTAGGCTACCTGTGTTCGGTGTGAAGCCGCTATACCCCTTATCTAGTATCATTTGCCGTCAACCACACACTAAAAGGTAGATCCATGCCTCTTGCAGACGAAAAGCTCCTGAGCATGCCAATCACTCACCTGGTTCAAGCACAAATCCGCGGCGATGTCAGTGCAGTAGAAATCGTCCAGTGTTATCTGCGCCGTGCCGAGCAGATTCACGCGGCGACCAATTGCTTCACCTGCTGGGTGCCTGAAGCGCTTGATGAAGCCCGGCGCTGTGATCAACACCTGCAGAAAACCGGCAGCACGCTGGGCCGGCTGCATGGCATTCCGTGCACGATCAAAGACCACTACGCCATGAAGGGCTTGCCCGTGACCATGGGCCTGAAGACCATGCGCGATCGCATGAATGAGTCGGGTGGCGCGCGCCATGATGCGGTCGCAGTGCTCGCCTTGCGCGCTGCAGGCGCCATCCCGATTGCCAAAACCAATATGACGCAGCACGGTGATACCTGGGGCGGCGGCAATCCGGCCTATGGCGATACGCTCAACCCCTGGAATACCCTGCGCACAACGGGCGGCTCCAGCTCTGGAGAAGGGGCGGCCGTTGGCAGCAGTGCTTCGGTTTTTGGTATTGGATCAGATGTTGGCGGGTCAGTGCGCTGCCCCGCGGCTTTCTGTGGTGTTGCCGGTTTGAAGCCGACGGCGCAGCGGTTCTCTTTTGCCTGGGACGACGGCCGCACCATTCTCAATAAGGCCGGCGACTATGGCGTGCTCGCGACCGGCGGCCCCCTGGCTAAACGTGTCGCTGATCTGGCGGAAATCCTCAAGGTTTGTTGGGCCAAAGACAGTCCGATGCTCAATATTGATACGCGCATGCCGCCGATCCCATTTGATGAACAGATCATGGCATCTACCCGCCAGCTGACCATTGGCTATCACGTGGGCGGCGGCTATACCCAACCGGCGCCGTGTCCGTCGACGGTGCGCTGCGTGGACCGCATCGTTCAGGCTTTGACCGACGCAGGCCACAACCTGGTGCCGTTTGACCCTGCCGATGTGCTGCCCTGGGCAGAGCTGCACCCGGTTCTGTTGGCGGAATATGGCGTGGGTGCGCGTGAGGACTCAGAAGCGAATGCCGAGCGTGCGCCAAAAAAAGAGCGCGAAGGCAGCTACAGCAGCAAAAGCACCGACACAACGATAGATGAAATCCACCCGGACCTCGCGTCCATGCCACTGGCCAGCAGAGGGCCTGGAGAACTCCTGCCTGTGCCCACCAATGCCGGTGAATACCATTCAATCATCGCAGCACGGGATCGTCAGCGAGATCTGCTGAGCAGACACTGGCGCCAGGCAGGGCTGGACGTGCTGATTTGCCCAGCCTGGGCATTCCCGGCACCGCCTGTCGAAGAAGTCAGGAATCTGGCATCGGCGCTGTGGACGACACAGGTGTGGAATTACTTTGATGTGCCTGCCGGTGTACTCCCGATCGGACGGGTCATCGACGAGGACCTCGAAATCCCGTGGGATATTCCGCTCAATCCGCCATCAGTTGAAGCCTCGCTCGCCGAAGCCTGCCTGCGCTCCCGAGAGGGATCTGCCGGCTTGCCCATCGCTTTGCAGGTCGTCGGTCAGCCATGGCGTGAGGAGACCGTCCTGCGGGCCATGCTGGAGATTGAGCGAGTCGTTGAACACGCGGCCTATGAACTCGAGGCTGTGCATCATCTGCTGCAGCCGATACCGCGTCGCTCACCGAGCATGGGGGATCGGCCAGTGGTTGTCGATGCACCGTGAGTCAGGCGTGCAACTTCACCGGCAATTGGGTGTAACCACGCACGAAATTCGAAATAGCGCGGATGGGCGCACCAACCACCTCAATTCGGCTGTACCTTTTGAGCATTTCTTCCCAGAGGATTCGCAGCTGAAGCTCGGCAACACGATTGCCCATGCAGCGATGGACACCGAAGCCGAATGAAAGGTGCTGACGTGCATTGGGTCGATCGATATTAAGAACATCAGCGTTCTCGAATACTTCCTCGTCCCTGTTACCCGAGGCATACCACATGACCACCCGCTCACCTTCCGGGATAACCGTGCCGTTAATCTCCACATCCTTAGTGGTGGTGCGACGCATGAAGGCGAGTGGGGTCTGCCAACGGATGATCTCGGCCACCGCATTGGGGATTTTCGAGCGATCGGCCTTCAACTTTTCGAACTCCTCCGGGAACCGGTTCATGGCCAGCACACCGCCGGAAATAGAATTACGCGTGGTGTCATTGCCACCCACAATGAGCAGCAGGAGATTGCCCAGAAACTGCACCGGTGACATATCCCGGGTACCTTCATTGTGGGCCAGCATGGTCAGCAGGTCGTGACCGTCGGGGTTGTCAACGCGCTCGTTTCTAAGCCTGGTCATGTATTCGAGGCATTCGTTCAGCTCACGCTGGCGCTCTTCGGTTGTGGTCCACAGGCCCGCCTTACGCGGGGAAGTCGCAATGTCCGACCAACGCGTGAGCATGTAGCGATCCTCGAAAGGGAAATCGAAGAGCGTTGCCAGCATCTGCGTGGTGAGCTCAATGGATACCCGATCCACCCAGTTAAACGTTTCACCCACCGGCAGGCTATCCAGAATGCCGACCACCCGCTCGCGAATGTGTGGTTCAAGTGCCGCCAGATTGCGCGCGCCAGCCACGGGTGCGACGGCTTTGCGCTGCACCGCATGTTGCGGATCGTCCATGGAGATGAAGCTGGAGGCATTCTCCTCCTGGGTAACTTCATTGAGGCCAATGGTGGGTTCCGAAGAAAATTGCGCTGCATCCGAATCCACCGCCCTGATCAGCTTGTAGTTGGTCACCGACCAGAAAGGCCCCACGATGCTGTCTTTGTGATGGTAGACGGGTGCTTCACGACGCAGGCGCTCGAAGTAGGGCCAGATGGTGTCGTTGCGCATCAGGTCCCAATGGCCGACGTCGATTTCTTCAAGGGGCATCGAGGCAGCATGATCCCGCGCATCTACCAGCCGCTGTTCTCTTTCAAGCTCGTATTGCTGCCAGTCCATCCTCAACTCCATCAAGATTCACATTGGCTCGATCATATCGCACATCGGCTACGCAGGCGTCTAACTGTTGCGGTAATCATGGACCAATGGATAAGTCACATCATTGCTTTCGGCATTCGTCAATATCAACGACTATGGTTGGCAACAACAGGGCTGGTCTTCGTCTAGAAGCGGACTCATCCGCCAGCTAGAATTGGAGTGCAAATGAAAAAGTTACTGAAGTGGGTCGGCGTCATCGTCGGCATCTACGCCGTCTTCGTGGTGATTTTCGAAACTGTTTATCTCGGGTACATGCAGCCCAGCTTCGAGGAAGACGGCATACCCATGCTCGACATCGTCACCAAAGACGGCGCAGGTAATCTCAACAAACGGCGACTGGCGAGGTTCAAGTCGTCCGCAGGCCACCTTTACGTTTCCGCCCACCACTGGACGCGCGGTTGGTATCACGAGCTGGTGGCCAACCCCGAAGTCAGCGTGGAGATCGATGGTGCGGCTGGCGACTACGTCGCGGTCATTGTCGAAGGCGACGAGTTCGAAAGAGTCGCGGCCGAATACCGACTTCCGTTGGTGACGCGGTTTCTTATGGGCTTCCCGCCGTCCAGAGACATCGTGCGCCTCGATCCTGCTTTAAATGGAGAAAGACCTTGAAGTCACGAATTCTGATGTCGTTAGGCGCCATTGCCGCCGCCGCTCTCATCTTCGCCGGTTGGATCACTCGAGATGGGGCGAGGGTCGTTCCCAGTGGAGATGGCATCGTGACCCTTGATGCCGGCGAATTCGAAGCATTCCCCCTGCCTGACTACGCAGCAAAGCACATAACCGATGAGTACAAGAGCTATTTCATCGAGGTAGAGCCGGGTATCAAGGTGCACATACTTGAAGTGGGGTCCGGCTTCCCTGTGTTTCTCCAGCATGGCAATCCGACCTCTGGCTTCCTCTACCGGAAAGTGGCCGCAGCACTACCCACCGATCGAGTTCGGGTGATCATGCCGACCCTGGTGGGTCTGGGATTTTCAAGCAAGATCCCAGCCAGCGAGCATACGCTGGACAATCACATCCGCTGGATCACCAGCGTTCTCGAGCAACTGAAACTGACCGAACTGGTCTATGCAGGCCAGGACTGGGGTGGGCCGACTGGTATGGGGGCGCTTGCGCGTTCACCCGGTCTGCTTAAAGGCGCGGTGGTGCTGAATACCGGATTCAACGCCCCAACAGAGGCTATGGACCTCTCCCGGGCCCATGCCACCGTAAAAACGCCGGTGGTCGGCGAGCTTCTCCTGGAAGTTTTTCTTTCTATCTTCGACCAGTTGCATCAGATGCAGGGCGACCCGGCGTCAATTCCGTCTGACGTGGCGGATCTGTATGGCAGGCCTGTGACGGAAAGTGGCAACAACAAGGCGCCGTTAGCGATGATGCGTATGGTGGCAGATGGTCCGGATCATCCCAGCGCACCGGCAATGAGGCAGATCGAAGCATATGTGAAGGGCTTGGATATTCCCGCTGAAATCATCTGGGGAATGAACGATCCGATTCTGGCGAAAGGACTCCCCAGGATGAAGCAGAACTTCCCCAATGCGCCCGTAACAGAAACGGAAGGCGGCCACTTCCTGCAAGAAGAGGTGCCAGTTGAAATCGCTGCGGCGCTAATGCGGGTGGTGAATCAGGTTCAAACCGCGAGCAGGTAGGCCAACAGTTGGTGGATCTGACCTCTCCCTCTACACCTTGGCAAAGTACTTGCCGAAGTTTAGTTGAATTAGATGGGTCTCAACCAAACAGATCTAGCACAGCGTTATGCATGCTCTCCTCGCAAGATCACCGAGATTGTCAACAGCAAACGCGGCGTATCCCCCATCTTTGCAATAGTCCTTGAATCTGTGCTGGGTACGAGTGCTGAGATGTGGGTGCGGATGCAAGCCGAGTGTGATCTTTGGGGAGCACGTCAAAAAGTCGCACGACACCGATGAAGTTTACCCGGTTCTCTACCACTTCAATTTCAATTGGTCGCTAAGCGGGCTTTCTTTTCAGCAGATAATCAACCAGCACGCCCGGCAGCAGTAGAAGAATCAGTACGAGCAAACGGGGCGTGGCCAGGTTGAGCGTTGAGGTGTTCGGGGTGACCTCTGCGTAGGCAATACCTCCCGCCCTGTCCTTGGCAATTTTCTGGTAAGCATCAGACGTCACCATGCTGATAAAGTCGCGCCGAGAGCGGTATCTCACCAGTATTATCTCGTCCCAGTAAGTCTCGGCGGAATCTCCCGTGAGCAGATGCCCGGAGAATTCGCCCGAGTAGATCGGGTGCCCCCCGTTCTTGAGTATCTTCCCAATCACGGCTGCACCGTAAGCCTGATAGGCAGCCGGCACCCCGACCTTCGGTTCATCATCAGCGTACTTGTAGCGATTCAGGTTCAACATGAAGATTTCTTCACCGTCGTCGGCACCCAACTTCCGCATTCTGTCCAGGAACTCAACCCCCTCTGAATCCGGTGAAACGTTTGCGAGGTACTGTTCAACCTCTGCAGCCGTCATTGGGCTCATGCCCCAGCCGTCATACCAGGCGAGGAATACCAGGTACAGTGTTATGAATATACCTGCGTTGATTAGCCGTCTTACCATAGGTATCTCCTGGTGTTCTTTCACGTCAGTGTACCGAGTTAGCGTGTGATTTTATCAGGACTTCTCGGTTAAGTGAGAAGCCCAACGCTCTTGGTTCAGTCTGGGGTCTAGTTCCCACTGGTGACAGGCGAACTCGGCGTCAGAGCAAACCGGGGATTTACAGACCGGCCATGGTTACACCAATGACTTTCCTTGCGTTAGAATTCGCACCAATTTCCTCAAGACAGGGTCTCAATGATGATGAATAAAGCCCGTATCAGCTGCACCGCCGCAATACTTCTCGGCCTGCTGTTGAGCCCGCTGGTATTTGCCAAATACAACCGCGATCAACCGATGACCATGGCCGAGCTGAATGGCATCGACATCGCCTACACGGTGGTGGGTGATTCCACAGCTCCGCCGGTCTTGATGGTTATGGGTCTCACGGGTTCCCACCGGTTGTGGGGTGAAGATCTGGTTAACGGTCTGATCGAGGCCGGTTACCGGGTGATCTTGTTCGATAATCGCGACACGGGTGATTCGGCACGTCTCGACGAACTCGGAACGCCCACCATCTGGTGGGAAGTGCTCAAAAGCATGGTTGGCTTCGACGTCAACGCGCCCTACTCTCTGAACGACATGGCGGACGACGCGATAGCGGTATTGGATGAGCTTGGTATCGAGCAAGCGCACATCGTGGGTGCTTCGATGGGAGGGATGATTGCGCAGATCATCGCCGCGGAGTATGCATCGCGCAGCCTGACGCTGGTGTCCATCATGTCCACCACCGGCGCTCCGCACCTGCCGGAGGCAGAAGAGCAGGCGTCGGACGGACTGCTGGAAATTGCTGAAAGCGAAGGTGACGCGACCACCCAACTGCACGAGATGGGCATCTATCCTGAGGCGATGCCGCGGCAACTCATGGCGATCATCAGTGCGGGAGATCGTTCCGCACAGGTACGGACAATCACGGTGCCGACTCTTGTACTACACGGAGCAGACGACACGCTCCTGCCGCCCCCTCATGGCGAGCATACGCACCAGATGATCAGTGGTTCCAGATATGTGGTCTTCGACGACATGGGCCACAATTTACCGGAGTCTGTGGTACCGCAAGTAGTAGCCGAGATGGTTGATCACTTCCAGGCAGCGGAGTGAAAGGTAGAATCTAGAAAACACAAAGAAGAGAGCAGCTATGGAATACACAGACATCAACCAAACCATTCAAGCCGACGGCCTGCGCATCGTACTGGTACGCGGCATGCCGAGTCCATGGGGCCAGGCGGCAAAGGCAATGATGGAATACAAAGAATTGAGCTACACCGCAGGTCCGCAACAGGGAGGTGGTACCAATGAAGAGCTAGTTGCTTGGTCCGGCGTCAACAGCGCACCGGTGGTCGCTTGGAACGACGAGGCACCTCTGAACCGCTGGCTAGACATCCTGTTGTTACTCGAACGCCTCAATCGAGAAAAACCGTTGGTACCGCAGGATCCATCTACTCGTGTTCAGTTCTTCGGCATCGCTCATGAAATTTGTGGTGAACTCGGCTTCGGATGGAACCGTCGACTCGGCATGATTCACGCGGGAATGAAACCTGGCGAAGCGCCTAAGGGGTTAGGAGAAAAATACGGTTATAACGAAACCGATGGTGCGCTTGCATCGACCCGTACGATTGCTTTCATGGGCTATCTCGCCAAGATCCTTAAAGCACAGGCAGAATGTCACAGCGACTTTATCATCGGTCAGACGGTCACTGCGGTTGATTTTTACTGGGCTGCGTTCAGCAATCTAGTAGCAATCCAACCGCCACAAGAATGCCCGCTTAACCCCGCTGCAAGAAAGATGTTTGAGAACGTATCTGCAGAAGTCGCTGATGCCGTCGACCCAATATTGATTGCGCACCGCGATCGTACAATGCGCAATTATTTCAAAATCCCCATGGAACTCTAGCCGACCGCGAATAATGAATACAACATCCAACAAGAAATCCCCCACAAACGGGTGTGCACGTAGGCGCTCGGTACACATCTAGCCTACAGCCCACCTACGGCAGCATCTACACTGTCCCAAATGTCTCGTTCGGCACCATAGGGATCATCTTCCACAGCTACCGGATCGCCGAACATTGCTGTCTTACGATCTTCTGTTGTGTAAGGTGCCCAGCCTTCAAGGGCAGGGGTACGTGGGTCCCCATCGGCTGCGAAAGCCAACCAAGCATCCTGTACATGACCGACCAGTTCGTCTGCACGCTCACCGCTACCGAAAAACTCGGCACTACCTTCGCTGAATTCATTGGTCCCGAACACAAAGCCGAGATCAATCGCATGGGGTGAGCCTAGCTTGCCGCCTTGCCAAGGTGATTCCCAAGTAAACAAGTATTGAAACGCTTGTTGGCCACGATCACTAAATACCTCAGCCAAGCGGATTGCCGGGATACGAAATATCCGGTCTGTCTCGATCGCAGCAAACAATGCGTTGGCGTCCGCCTTCTGGCCGCGCGCAGTGCGTGCCTCGCGGTATCTGTCGATCACCTTCTGGGGTTCACTGATATTGGCGCTAAGCACGGTTTCCAGCTTCGCGTCATCCAGCTGGACTTCGAAGCCTGGCATAGATGTAAAGAGCTGCCACTCGTCACGTGCAGCACCAACCATCAGGGATACACCGTCGGCTGAACCAGTTTTAACCGCCTCGATGGGTATATCTGACAAGAGCGAACCATCGATGCATGGCTGAAACACCATTGCATTGCCTAACTGTTGACCCGCTAAGACGCCAGCGTCGACCAGCTTTTCAGGATCGACGCGTAGCAATTCGTCTGTAGCTGCATTAGCCGATAAACCCAAGTTGTCGAGCAGCGCTTGTGCAACCTCGCTTGCTCGCGCCAATGGTTGAGCCGTATTCGAAGCACCGCTTTGCGGAATCGCCCGATGAAATAATCCTGCGGCAGGTGGGAACGCAAGCAGTGCGCCTACGCTCATTCCGCCTGCGGACTCACCAAAAATCGTCACCCTGTTTGCATCGCCGCCAAACGCCGCAATGTTGTTGCGCACCCACTCAAGGGCTTTAACTTGATCTAACAGACCCTCATTACCTGACGCCGAGATACGGCCACCAGTGATCTCATTCAGGTTTAAAAACCCCAACGCACCTAGCCTGTAGTTGACGGTTACCACCACCGCGTCGCCACGCCTGGCGAGTGCCGCGCCTTCATACATAGGCGTACCAGCGGTGCCTGCAGAAAACCCTCCGCCATGGATCCAGACGAGCACCGGGCGTTTGCGATCATCCAGGCCGGGTGACCAAACGTTGAGATAGAGGCAGTCTTCGCTGCGATTGCTTGCAGCACCTGCGTTGAAGGCAAACTCCAACGGACCCATGCCTTCAGATATGGGTTGCCAGGCCTGATGACTCCAATCTTGCATGGCGCGTACGCCGGACCAGGCTTCAGGGTTCACTGGCGCTTGCCAACGCATTTCGCCAACGGGTGGTGCGGCGAAGGGAATGCCTATGAATGCATGTAGTTGATTTGTTAGCGCACCTTCAACTTTGCCAAATTCGGTTTCAACAATGGACATGGGACACTCTCTCGTTTCGACTGTATGCCCACCTTATCGTAAAGCAGCGGCTACGTTAATTATCCAACTAAGCTGGGAGCTGTTGGCCCGCTTGCCGTAGCCTCGCTAGCTCTCATCAAAGGAGAAGGAGAATGGCACGAGGATTCACTACGCTACTCTTGGCGAGGGTGACCCGGTGCTCTTCGTACATGGGTTTGCTGACTTCTGGTACTCGTGGCGGCATTAAATGGCTACCCTGGCGCCGTTGGAACATCCACTCAGGTACGAATAGTCGAGCAGCGCCTCAGGTTGATTATAAAAGTCAAAGTTACCCTGTCCTTCGTGGCCTGTGTCGGTAGACGCCATGGAATAGCCACGGCTCAACAGGCTTGTGGTAACGCCGATCTCGCCTGCTGAATCACCAACGGTTGAAAACATAAATCGACCGTTCCATTCTGCAGGCAGGCTGTCGCCATCTTCTATCCACTTTCCCGGCTCGACCGCGTAAGCCAGATCTGTGAGTCGATAGAGCTTTTGACAATCATCTGCATCGAACTTGGCAGCAACAAAAGCGCTGAAGTGGCGCGGGACTAAAAGCATCAAGACTGACGTGATTTTTCTGGACACAAACGAGGTCCCATCTGGGTTTTATAGGAATTTGTAATGTATGTACTTTGACAGATCGTTTTAATCGGGACCACTGTCGACTCCTATCTACCAAGAAATGGTGGGTTTCGTCGATCATCCACGGACCTAGCTCAGCTCGGAAATTCCGAGCTAAAGGCACGTCCCTGAAGAAGGCGTTGGTTAAGCGTTCGACTGGTGATATAAACCAAGTCGGAAATGTAACAGTCGATTTAATAAAAGAAGGAAAACTCATGGTCCGGAAAATGACACTTAAATCAATTTCAATTTGCGCAGGCGCTTTGTTCGCCTTAGCAATGACGTACACCGTGCAGGCTAATCACCATGAAGACGCCGCATTTGCTCAGGATGATCGTCCTGAGTCGGACTACGAGCAGCACGAGGTCAGAAAGGCACGCGACGTTCTCGCATTCACCGGCATCAGCAAAGGCATGACGGTGATCGAAGTGGAAGCCGGCGCCGGCGTCTATACCGACATCTTCTCCAAAACAGTGGGCGACAATGGAACCGTACACATGCAGAACCCACCACAGTTTGACAGTTTTTCAGGCGATGCCATTAAGGCACGAGTAGCGAACAACAGATTGCCCAATGTCGAACTAATGCGCACTGCATTCGATACGTTGCCGGTACCGGATGCCAGCGTCGACGTCGTAACCTGGTTCTTGGGGCCTCACGAGTTGTGGTTTTACCCGGACGGTGAGGAAAAAGGCATCCTCGGTGACCCGGATAAGACCTTCTCCGAAATTGCGCGGGTCTTGAAGCGTGGTGGACACTTTGTCGCGCTCGACCACCAGGCTGCGCCCGGTTCACCGGCTGAAACTGGTGGCACAACGCACCGCATCGATAAAGCGATTGTGATTAAACGAGCGGTCGCAGCGGGTCTGAAGCTCGTTGACGAGAGTGATGTGCTGGCCAATGACGATGACGATTATGCCAAGAACGTATTCGATCCCAGCGTGCGAAGAAAAACAGACCGATTCCTGCTGAAGTTTGCGAAGCGGTAAATTCTTGATCTACACAAGCAAAAAAAGGAACGATTCATGGCCGGTGTCTACAGAATTTTCGGATCCGAGATGTCACCTTACTCCCTCAAAGTCCGCTCGTATTTCCGTTACAAAGCCATTCCTCACGAATGGCTGCTGCGCGGCGAAAACGCGGAGGCGTACCAGCAGTATGCTCGGCTGCCGATCGTGCCCACCGTCGTCACACCCGAAAACGTTGGGCTCCAGGACTCGACGCCCATCATCGAGGCGTTGGAAGCCGAACTACCATCTCCGTCGATCTATCCGAATGATCCATGCCTGAAATTCCTCTCTCAGCTTCTCGAAGAGTTCGGCGACGAATGGGGAAACAAGTGGATGTTCCACTACCGGTGGGCAAGGGTTGCCGATCAGGTCTCAGCCGCCAAACGGATTGTCGCCGACATGATGCCTCAAGCGACGGATGATGAAAGAAATCCGCTGATCGCGCAGGTTCAAGATCGCATGAAGGGCCGCATTGGGGTTGTTGGATCTAACGAAACGACTTCCGCATTCATTGAGCAGACATTCAAAGACAGCATGTCCTTACTGGAAACTCATCTCTCCGAACGCCCGTATTTGTTCGGTGCGCGGCCCAGCTTCGCCGACTTCGGCATAAGTGCGCAAATCTATGAAGCGTGGACCGATCCAACGGCGGGAGCCATTTTAAATGACATTGCGCCTGCAACGTGCGCCTGGCACCAAAAAATGCTCGATCCCACGGCAGAGGGCGAATTCGAAGAGTGGGGTTCGTTGTCCGCGTCGCTCAAACCGATTCTTGCGGGACCGGTTCGAATTTTTCTCACCTGGTCGGACGCAAACGCCAAAGCGATTGCCGCAGGAGATTCGGATATGGTTGTTGAGCTCAACGGGTCGACATGGTCTCAGACAGTTGGAGGTCCGCAAAAGTATCACGCCAAGTCACTTACGGAACTTCGACGCAAATTCTCCGAGATCAAAGATCGAAACGAATTGACTTCTATTCTCGAAGACACGGGATGTCTGCAATGGCTTCAATCCGCCGGTTGAAATTTACAAAGTAGAACAGAAATGAATGACTCCACACTCTACATACCCCCAAAAGTCTGGCAATGGGAACAGGAAAGTGAAAGTCGCTTCGCCAACATCAATCGACCTGTCGCGGGACCCACCAACGACAAGGAATTACCCGTTGGTAAGCATGCGTTGCAGCTGTATTCGCTGGCGACGCCTAATGGCGTCAAAGTCACTGTGCTTCTGGAGGAGTTGCTGGCCATCGGCAAAGACGGGGCGGAGTACGACGCGTGGCTGATTAACATCGGCGATGGCGACCAATTCGGTAGCGGTTTCGTAGAGATCAACCCTAACTCAAAAATACCGGCCTTGGTCGATCACAGCACCACACCGCCAACCCGTGTCTTTGAATCCGGCGCGATCATGCTGTACTTGGCAGAGAAATTTGAAGCCTTTGTGCCATTGCGGGAGCCGGGCCGTGCCGAGTGCCTGTCATGGCTTTTCTGGCAGATAGGCAGTGCACCATATCTTGGTGGTGGCTTCGGTCACTTTTATGCCTATGCTCCGGAAAAATGGGAATACCCGATCAATCGTTTCGCAATGGAAATCAAACGGCAACTGGATGTGCTTGATCGCAATCTTGCATCGCGCAGGTTTCTTTGTGGCGATGATTACAATATCGCCGATATGGCAATCTACAGTTGGTATGGTCAGCTGGTACTCACCGGTCTGTATGAATCCAAGGAATTTCTAGATGTGGCCTCATATACCAACGTGGTGCGATGGGCTACTGAAATTCACGAACGAGACGCAGTACGACGCGGCAGAAAGGTCAATCGAGCCAGTAAGAGCGGTTTGAAAGAACGGCACGATGCCAGCGATCTGGATGCTCTCGAGAAGAAGTAGTGGTACTCAACAAGAAATACCACCAAGACGAATACGTGGAACAGCAGCGTTGCGCGGCAGTGGCAACCTTACACGCCACTCTGCACGTGGTTTGCACAGCGATACTTGATCTGCAAGCCCGCCAGAAAATTGCGCAGGATCTGGTCTTTGCATGCACGGTAGTGTTTGTGATCTGGTGACCCTCTGCGCAGCCTGCACGAACAACGCAATGACTTCCTTGTCGCTCAGATCGAGCATGTAGCGAACTCGCCGCAACCAATCATTTGCTTTCACTTTTTTTCAACGTCCATTGCTACTGAGTCGCCGCTTGTTCCCTCTATGCACCGATGGTAAGTTGCCGCGTTGAATGACTTAGACGTTGCAACATGAACCGGTGGGAAGAGCTAGAGGTCACCGAGATACCCAACGATGGTGGCCAGCTGCGTTTGATGCGGCGCGCAGACGAATACTCGATACGTATTGCAGGCCGTGGGGAGCTGATGAACAGCCGAACCCATGGGTCTGAGGATGCGCTGGGTCGCTTCGCTTGTCGACCCTACGCGAAGAACACGGCAGCTCGCGTGTTAATTGGTGGCCTGGGCATGGGTTTTACCTTGGCGACAGCATTACAAAGCCTTGCGGCATCAGCAGTAGTAGTGGTTGCCGAGTTGGTACCTGGAGTGGTGGACTGGAATCAACGCTATCTTGGACATTGCGCAGGTCAACCTTTGCAAGATGCTCGCGTTCAAGTTGAAATTGCAGACGTGCGTAGCCTGATCCAAAACGGCAATGGCAGTTACCACGCCATCTTGCTGGATGTAGACAACGGACCCGAAGGTCTAACCCATGAAGCCAACGATGCTCTCTATACTCCGGCCGGGTTGGAGGCTGCGTATAACGCACTAACCCCGAACGGAACTTTGGCGGTTTGGTCAGCGACACCAGCTCCCCGATTTGTGGGGGCACTACGCCGAGTTGGGTTTACAGTGGAGCAACACAAGGTGCGAGCGCATGCTGGCAAGGGCGCGCGACATCTTATTTGGTTAGCCACACGCCCAACTCAACGCTTGGCACGGACAAGATAAATTGTGCTCTGGCCGCATGACAATATCCGACCAGTTCTGAGCGTAAAAATCAGACGACCTGGCATCAGCTATCTATCTGGCATGTTCCAAGGGCTTGGCGTGGATTTTGCACAATTTTGAACTGCGATGGTATGAGCATGCGCTATATCACGGCCGCGTTGGAAACGCCCAGGTCAGGTCGAGCCCGCGCTCGCGGTCGATGTTGGCCCTGCGCCAGGACTCAGTGGCAACCATCTGCTGCAGGGCATCGAGCGTCGGGTAGCGGACCAGGTATAGGTCCTCCCAGGCTTCCTCCGAGACAAGCGGCACCTCGGCTTCGAGCATAACTACGGGTGCACCGCCCCGCTCCACTACCATGGGCAGCACCACGTCACCATATTTCTGGTACTCCTCGCGACCGCCGTCGGATTTGAAGCGCATGAGGTTGAGAACGAAGATCTCCTCGCCACCCTGTGTCGGCACGGGCTCAAGGGGTGGCGCGTCCGGACCCTGGGAGAACGCATACAGTACGGTGCGTTTGAGCCCCACGCTGCGATGTGGCAGTCCGGCCTGGTATTCGGGGTCCGCCATCATGTCGAGGAACGCCGCACGGGTTGGGTAGAAGACAAGGATCACGCGATCCCAATGCCCACTGGCCGGATTGTCGATTAGCGGCGCGCCGCTGTAGAGGATCCTGCCGCCACGCTTGGTGATCTGTGGAAACGCGATGCGTCCGTACTTGGCATACGACTCGCCGCCATCATCAGCGTATTCCAGGAGATTGAGCATCACAACCGGCTTATCGTCTGGTTGTTCGGCCAGGGCCGCAAAGGCTGCCTCGTCGGGCATGAATAGATGATCTGTGCTCATGGTGGATGCTCCCTGTGGGTGGCGAATGGGTAGTCACCGCAAAATAACAGATCAATATGCAGTCTTGTAGTTGCCGTATGCTGACTTAGCATGCCCGACATGAAGTCTGTCGCTTTCTGATGGGCGCTTTGTCTTTTCTGGTATCACCACGTCGCCTATTCACTGTGGCGATAATCATTGAAGCAGCGCAATCCCCGCTATGGGTCTCCGCGCATCGCATACATCATCACGCTCACGTTCGGCATTGAGATCAACAAAGATATCGTGCGGCGTATTCTTTGAAAACTTCACAAGGCCCCTCATGGCGATCGCTACTCGGCCACAGCAGAGACAGCCGCAAGATCATTGGTTTCGGTATTTATCGAGGCGACGTCGATGGCATTGCGCTGTGCCGAATGTTCAACCACGCCATTTCAGGATCTGATCCACCCCGCTACCTCAGTAGCGATAACGATCTGCTCTTCCGATTTGATCGATGGCGAGCAGACTTGCGCGTCCTGGACGTTGAGGAAATCAAGTCCGCGCCATACGCCCCTATGTCGAATCCGTTCGTTGAACGAGTGATAGGCACCATCCGGTGTGAGTTTCTTGATCACGTACCTTTCTGGAATTCATTAGATCTGGCGCGAAAAGGGCGTTAATAATGACTATCCCTCTTGGTTAGCTGTGAAACTAGCCGCTGATCAGAACGCTGGTTGCCAACTAAATCTCCAAATGGACGCTATAACGTTGTAGCGTTATAGTGCTACATCCTACGAAAGAATTTTTAGCATGAGCAATTTGTCCAAAAGGTCCACAGTTTACTTCGACCCTGCTATCCATCAAGCATTGAAGATTAAGGCCGCCTCAACTCACCTTTCAGTTTCTGATCTCGTGAATGAAGCTGTACGAGTGCAGATGACCGAAGATCAAGAAGACCTCCAAGCGTTCTCCGAACGAGTTAATGAGCCCGAGATTAGTTACGAGACCTTGCTCAATGATTTAAAAAAACATGGCAAAATATAGGATAACTTTCAAAAAGTCAGTTTCCAAAGACTTAAGGAGTATTCCAAAAAAAGACATTAAACGAATTCTTGCTCAGATTGATCTTTTGGCAATCGATCCAAGATCTGAGGGCTGCATTAAGCTTTCTAGTCAAGAACAATATAGAGTTCGAGTTGGACTCTATCGCGTAATTTATGAAATACAGGACAGCATGCTTATAGTCCAAGTGGTGAAAGTTGGGCATAGATCTAATGTTTATATAAACGACTAACAAAATGACTAAGGTATTCACTACGTGGCATCGCACGCAAAAGGCGATGTTCGAACACAACATCAGGCGCCGCCGTTCCCTGACACCAAGCTGCTGCATGCGGCGCTCGAGTAGGTAAAGGCAGCTTCCGTGTGCCACGATGGATCAGATCGTAATGGGCACAAGACCCTTCGGTACGCGGACCGACCCGGCGTTGGAGATCTGGCACGGCAGACGCATCCAACGTGGTCTGCAAACGGCGATCGCGAGCCTCCGGGCCATCATCATCGCGACGGCCAACGTGCACGAAGTTCAACTTGTCTCAAACAAGGCAATCCAAGACAACACCAAGTGGCTGATCCGGCCTGTCCATATTCCTGCTGCCGGCCACATGTGTGTGAACCACTTCACCACGCCTGCCGACAACTGTCGCAACGGGTCTCAGACGATTGAGATGATTGCTTAGCTAGAGTTGTCGTGGGAACGACAAGGCATAGGCCAGCACACAGAGAAAACAGCAGGCAGAATCTCCTGCTCACGACAACCACGCAGCCGTTGCACTTCCCGGCTCCGGCGAGCCACAAGACCAACGAGTCGGTGTACTCGACATCTGTACCACGGGAGCAAGGTGCTTTAGCCTTCCCGCGTAGGTCAAGGACCCTTCCATGAAAGGTGACATCTGTTCCCGCGATGGAATCTCGTCAGGTAACGATGTGCTGGCAGCAACCCGCGGTTGCTGCATGTACCACATACCGGTACGCGCCAGAGACACTCGAACCTGATAACTTCCGCCTGTTTGCGCACGACGCAGTAAAGCCACGAGCACACCAAGTGCGGCGAGATACCCCGTTGTGTAGTCACACGCAGCCGCGGGAACCAGTCGCGGCATATCCGCACCGTTACCACCCTCTTCGTACGCCATGCCGGAAACGGATTGTCCAAGCTGTTCCCAACCCGGCCGATGGGCGAACGGTCCGGCGTGCCCATAACAGTTTATCGATACAGTCACGATACCAGGGCGCAGTTCATGTAATGTTTCAGCCGAAAAACCAAACCTGGACATAACACCAGGACGAAAGCCCTCGCTGAACACATCGGCTTCGGCTACAAGCTTCCTGAGGGTCGCGCGGGCGTCGCTATCCTTCAGATTGAGATTCGCCCAACGTTTACCGAGACAGGTATCTAAGTCAAATGCTTCGATGGTGGGCAAATGTGCAGCGCCAATCTTGAGAACATCTGCGCCGTGCTCAGCAAGCGTTCGTGCACATGTTGGTCCAGCCAGTACGCGCGTCAGATCCAGCACACGCAAGCCGCTTAAGGGGCGTTCACCCGGTTCGAAGGGCTCAGGGTCTGAATCGCCCACGCGCAATATCTCCACAACTGGCACCTCAGCCAGTGCCTGACCATGGGGATGCTCTGCCCACTCCACGGCTGACCTCACCATCGCACCGCAACGTCCAAGGGCCTCGAGATGTTCCTCCAGTTCAAGTCCATCCCACTGGCCGACCGCAGCCGCCATTATCTCGGGGGTCGGGTCAACCACGCCAAGTGCAGCACACATTCCCTCGGCATCAAATGAGCCGTGAGTGTGGAAAAACCTGCCGTCTTTAGTCGCATAGATCGCAGTTGATCCAGTCTGGGCAGCTGCACCAAAGTGCGCAGCGGGATCCATTCCGCCCACGATCCGGTGGTAACGAAAACTATTAAGCACCGCTGCAACATGGTTCACATCAACTGAGATGAGTTGGTCATCCCCGCCTCGCAGCTTCCAGATCTCGCCCGCAGCCACACCAATTGCACCGAGCACGCCAGCGGCAGTCTCAGCCAGTTTGAATCGAGTGGGTAGAATCGGGTCGCTGCCAGCGAACGAAACCGAGGGGCTCTTTGGAAGATCGAGGAGCTCACACAAATCAATCAAAGTATCCACATTCAGTCTCCTGCCCATAACGCGCGCACTAACGCTTATAGATCCAAGTGGTGATGATTTACATGCTAGGCGTTGCGGCTATTAATCACGAAGACTACTCCACCCGTTCCAAAGGCGGTTGATTCAGAGCTTCCCGGTAATTCTGATGAAAGTGATGCAACGCCGGTTCGTTCCGACCGAAGATGATCTCTTTTAACATGCCGGTTTCTGCGGCGCGCTGCTGCATTTCGCCCATTACATAGTCTTCTTTCTCTATTGTGCTATGGAAAACCTCCAGTGAGGCTTCAACACCGCCAATCGCGCCTTCACGGCCTTCGCGATCGTAGACATCGCTACTCTCTACACCGGCAGCGTGTTGCGCTTCAACGGCTTGAATGGCTTCTTCAGTATAGTAAAACGTCACACGGGTAATCGAGCGTCCGGGATCGTTTTCGTCCGGATAGATTCGAATCAACGTTGCTGTTTGTGAGTCAGCAAGGAATTGGACGTTGGGGAACAGGTGATACATCACGAACGTCCCCCGGGCAATCTGCCATTCCGATTCAGGTAAATCTCTCATCGCATCGATGCCGGAGCTGGCAGTGACAAATCGATGGTGTCGGCCAAATTCTTTAAGGTGCAGGTTGTTGCCGGGGAACAGTTGTCCCAGGGTATTCTTATGCAGTTTGCCGAAGTGATAAGTCTCACCAAAAGTGTCGTTGGCGAACTTCCAGTTCAGGTCCATTTCGATGGTTTTCTCACCCACATACTTGTGCTTGGTGACATCGTGTGAGGCAAGTTCCGCTGCCAGTTCTGAACCCAGTAACTCGTCGATATTCAGCTTGCCATCCACATCGGGATGAACCCACAACAATCCGTCGCGTTCCACTGCTGGCAACTCGATCAGGCCATTGCAGGACTTGTCGATGGCGCCGAAGTGATCTTGGTCTGGAATGTTGAGAAGATTGCCTGTATTTGCGTAACTCCAGTTGTGAAAGGGGCACATGAAAACAGATTTGGTGCCACGTACGTCTGATGCTACTTTTACTGATCGATGTCGGCAGGCGTTTAGGAAAGCGTGGAATTTGCCTGATTTGTCGCGGGTGGCGAGTATCGGGATGCCAAAATCATCCATGGTCAGGAAGCTGGCTGGATCTGGTAGATCCCCTGATAGCCCAATCAGCTGAGGGTGATTGCGGAAAAATGCATCCCTTTCCTGTTCCGCTACTTGAGGGCACACATATGCGGTTGTTGGCATACGGTATTGAACACCGGCATCGATGTTTTTGCCTTCATCCAGCTGTTGCATCAGTTCTTTTAGAATCTCGACTTGCGTTGTGTGTTGCATCGCTTCCTCTCAATTAGGTTACGTTTGTTATCAAGCTGATCTAATAGCTCTTCTAGAATGCGGACTTACTGCGCCTGCTTCACCGTTAATCTTCTGAAATTTTCTTATAAGTAGTTGGCGAAAACCGTCTTTTGCATCGGCGGCGAGGCAGATATAAAATCCGCACAACACGCGTTTTTTAAATTCTTCTAGGCTGATGACGTTGTATGTCCAATCGCGCATAGGCCCGCTGTAGCAAATGAAAAATTGCCGGGCCAGGTCTGCGGTGGGGATATTGCCACGCAACAGGCCTTGTTCTAACGCCGCCGTGCAAGCTCTGGCGGCCATTTGTTCTGCACGTCGAGTTAACTGTTGCCAGCCTGTGTGAGCACCGCTGTCGCTGGCTGCCCGATCGGCGGAGATAGCTGCTGATTGATAGTACATTTCGTCTTCGGCAAATAGTGCCGCGGATTGAAAAATGATGGCCTCGGCCATTTCCAAGGGACCTGTATGGTCAAAATCGTGCAATCGCTCCTCGATACGATCAATGCTCTCCATCATCAGCACACGCATGATTTCTTCTTTGTTGCCAATGAGATTATAAAGAGTAGGCACCGTGACACCGGCGGCTTTGGCCAGGGAACGGGTGTTTAGCGAGTCGTAACCTGGGCCAGTGATCACCGCACGAGCTTCTGCCAAAATGCGTTCCCGGCGCTTTTGCATGTTTGCTGTGCGAGTGTCACTCATGTAGCTCGGCCCGGTGCTTTATCTGGCATGAAGGGTTGAATGCTGGCACAGTCATATTATTTTATCGATGATTAATATTTATCGATGATAAAATTATCAGGCTATCGCAGCTTCATCACCGGACCGCCTGCCCCGCTCCCAGTCCTGAACGGTGTCTATAGAGACGGTTGAGAACTCGATGCGACTATGGAAGAGTGGCCATACGTCACCAGAGGAAGAGGCTACTATTTCGATCACCATCAAAAGCTGGGTAGGTCGTCTTTTCCTGGGAATGCTTGTCCTATTGCTGGTCGGGTACGGGATTCGCAGCATCATGCTGCCTGCCCAGTCAGCCGCTGTGTTCCTTAAGTATGCTGAAGGCTCATATTGGCAGCCTGCTCCGCAGAGCCCTCTCTTTCAGGAAGGCCAGCTCGAATTCGCTGGGTTCAAGCCGATTCAATTGGCGGGTGAAAATCTGGGTGCGTGGGATGAAGTGGTGATCATGAACTTCGATCGTACGGTCGACTATCAAGCATTCGTTGGTCGGCTTGATGCTGCAGATTACGTCGCTCGGTACCATCTGATGGAGATCGCACCTGAAGCGCCTGAGTTACTATATTTCACGAACTGGCGTCTCCGCGGCTTTCGCAATGACGAGTCGATCGATCCTGGGGAAAGGGTTCCAATCAAAGAAGTGGTGCCTGATACCACGTACATACAACAATGGCGAGGCCTGTTCGATGGCGCTTACCGCGACGGGATCGTCATGCTCAATCTCCTTTTGCACGCGGAAGATCCGCAAGATCCAACGGGTGGACCAGACAGCGATGCCAGCGCCGAAGAGCTATACGACCGATACAGTCAGAAGGCGACTCGGGTGCTTGGTAAGTTGGGAGGCCAGATCTTGGTGCTGGGTACGGTTGATCGCGTCGTCGTTGGACCCCAGATTCGAAACTACGACGTGTATGCCTTCGTGTTCTATCCCTCGGTGGACGTCTTCGAGGCTATGTTCACGGCAAGAGAACGTGTCGAAGCACAAGTACACCAACGAGCTGGCCTGAATGCTGAGGGTTCCGCTGGCTACTGGGTGAAGCCCTACCAGGAGTTCACGCCAGCGCGTCCACATCCGTGAACGTTTCTACTTCACCGGTCATAGGTAGCAGTCTATGTTGTTATGCGCTTTTAGGGTGACGCTTGAGTCTCCAAGTAAAAATCCGATTTAGCAATAGACCGCTGCACACGAGCAACAAAAACGGGACCAAGCGAACACCTACAAGCATGACCTGGGGTATTGCCGGCAAGTGGTGATTTCTCTCTAGCGCTGCCCATTTATGCTCCACGTCTTCGCTCCAGTCAGTCTCAAGTAAAAAATCCAGGAAATCGGCTCGGCTCCGATAGCGAACAAAGGTCACAGAGTCCCGTTCTGCGGGCTCGAAATCGCCCGTGCTTCTCAGGCTCATGACCGGTGACAGCCATCAGAGCGTGACGTGCACGAAATAACAATTCGCGTCCTACTTTGGCTTCTCCCGATACTTGTTAAGATTCAAACATGCTCCGTTCCATCGTCGGTCGATGCAAATTTTCTAAAACGCTGTGCAGCATTGGGACCCATCACCTCAACAGCGCGTTCGACGAATTCTTCATGCATTAACAATTTTGTTCAACCTGTTCTCTTTAGTCTCTTCTTATTCTCGCTCTACAACGATGCTGGCACGTATTGGATCGGTGAAGACCAGGCTCGTTCCTGCAGCGTCGCCGCCAAATCAGAGCGTGGCTGCGTGCCTGCACGGATCGCGTCCCAAGTGTTCCAACGGCAGGTGGGGTTCTCCAACACCCGGGTGTAATAGAACGCTCGTTCACTGTCATCGAAGTCCGGATCGGTCCAAACCGCACTCAGCTGCGCATTGCCGGTGTTGGCACTGAAGCTGCAATCGCTCAAATTCACTTTGGCACCATTATCTGGGCAGCGGTTGGTGGCGGCTTTCACCGCAATACCACCCGCGCAAGCCACATCGATCACGTCTTCATGGGTTTCACCGGTCGCGTCAATCCAGCCTTTGACTATCTGAAGGCGCTGCAGCGGGGCACTGTTGGCGTCGGCCTGTGCCCACAAAGCAAACTGTGGTGCACTTCCAGTTTGTGTTGGATTGGGAGCCAGGTCGGCCCCCATGGTGATGCCAATGGCATAGGCTTGCGCTACGCCATCTGCCGTTTCCAGCAAGTTATCGGGTAAATCGTAACCCGCAAAAAAACGAAGCCGTATGCGCGGGCCAGAGGTCGCAAAGGTTTCCTTGCGCCGAAACGCTGCGTAAATAGCTTCGCGGGTATTTTCTTCGGCCCACACCGCAGCAAGACCAGACGCGCCAAAATCGGTCCGCTGACCGGCTGCGAATTTCTCACCGTCCACCTCCTTCATCGTCTGGCCAGGGAGGATGTTTAACAAGATGCCTTCAACAAGACCGAACGGAACAGAACCACGCATCTGCGCATCTGCAGACAAGATGCCTAGCTTGGAACTGAAGTTGGATTCATCATTTTGGGCAGCACCGGTGTGGCTATCGCTCGAACCAATCACACCGAACGTATACGGATTCGTAATACCCTGGGCCTCTAATTTTAGGCCTCGGTGCAATGCGTCGCGCACATAGCTACCCTCAGGCTGATTGGGTGCGTCGATGCCGAGCCCGCCCGCTCGAACGTTCAGCACTTCAAAGTTCGCCCACTCATCACGAGTGGACAAGGCAGGATGGGTTTCAGACGTGCCTTTGATCTGGGTGATCTCCACCAATGGCTCATTGCGAATGCGCTGTACTGCGTACTCGTCATCGATGGGATCGCCCGCCCAATCCACCAACTTGAACATATGGCCGTTCGACCGGTTTGAGTTATGTGGTATTGACATGGATTCCACGCCCGCTTCGCGCAATGTATCCATCCAGTCCCATAAATCTTCAGGGTTGTTCGAGTGCATACGCGAGAACGGCACTTCAGGCACGAGATCGCTACCTTCGAAGACAACATTGCGGTGCAGGCTACCGCCATCATCCGCGCTAGCGGAGTACTCGTAGGCAACAAAGGTGGTAAAGCGGCCGGGATCGTTGTACATATCCGCCGCTTTGATGGAGTCTGCCCAGGCGCTACGGGTAATGGACAATGGCTCTTCAGGGTCGACCTCTCCCTTGATGATCTCGAGGCTCAGTCCTCGCCCAACGGCCCTAAAACTTCGCATACGATCCAGCAAGCTCCAGCGGTCCATATTGTCTGGCGCATTCAAGTCGTGCAGCACCTGGGCAAACGGATACTTGGAGATATCGCTGCTGGTATCAGCGGCAACCGGGGCGACGCCCATAAACATACCGTGATCGGTGACCCCATAGAAATCCAGCGGTTCTCTCAACTGCATGTCAAAACCCGCTGGGTGCTTGATGGCTTCGCCTTTCGCAAAGCGATAAGCATCATAGGGTGTGGCCAGGGTGCCAAATGCATAGGCGTCAAACGAATAGGTTGTGTGCACGTGCAGATCACCGAAGTAGGCGTTGCGCTGTGGGTTGGCGTCTGGCTTTTCTTCGATTGCTTGATCGTGGTCCGTTTTGGCAACCGACCGACGATCAATAATCGTGTGCTCGGTTGCAAACAAGGGCTGCGTAAGCGCCGCGCGCTGCTCCGGAGTTGGCTGATCAGCATCGCCACCACAAGCAGTAGCCAGCAACCCTGCAAGCGCATAACCGGCTAATCTATTTCGTTGTATCATTCTCCTGCCCTGCCTTTTTTTATTAGTACGTTTCTATTGGATTCTTTTAAAACTCTTCTCAACCCCTATCTAAACTAGGGCACATATTGAATCGGAGAAGACCACGCCCGCTCCTGCAAAGTCGCCGCCAAATCAGAGCGCCGCTCGGTACCGGCACGGATCGCGTCCCACGTGCTCCACCGGCAGGTTGGGTTTTCTAATACGCGCGCGTAGTAAAATGCGCGTTGGCTGGCATCAAATTTCGGGTCGGTCCACACCGTGCGTAACTCCGCATCGCCGGTGTTGGCGCTGATACTGCAATCACTCAACTCAACTGTGGCGCCATTATCTGGGCAACGGTTGGTGGCGGGGTCTACCGCAACACCACCCGCGCAAGCCACGTCGATCACGTCTTCATAGGTTTCACCTGCGGTGTCGATCCAGCCTTTGACTATCTGAAGACGTTGCAGCGGCGCACTGCTCGCATCGGCTTGTGCCCACATGGCGAACTGAGGCGAGCCTTCACCCTCGCTTTCTTTTGTGTTGAGAGGGGGCATGAGATCCGCGCCCATGGTGACACCATTCGCATAGGCTTGGGCCACCCCATCTGCCGTTTCCAGCAAATCATTGGGTAAGCCAAAACCCGCAAAAAAACGCAGCCGTATACGCGGACCAGAGGTCGCGAAAGTTTCCTTGCGCCGGAACGCCGCGTAAATCGCTTCGCGCGTGTTTTCTTCGGCCCAGACCGCGGCAAGACCAGAAGCACCAAAAGTGGGTTGCGCCCCGCCCACAAAGGTCTCACCGTCCACTTCCGTCATCGCCTGCGGAGCAAGGGTATTGAACAACAAACCGTCAATGGCACCGAACGGAACGGAGCCACGCAGCTGCCCATCCGCAGACAAGATACCCAACTTGGAACTGAAGTTAGATTCGTCGTTTTGGGCAGCACCCGTGTGAGTATCGCTCGAACCGATCACACCGAACGTGTAGGGATTGGTTATGCCATGCGCCTCCAGCGCCAAACCGCGACGCAAGGCATCGCGCACGTAACTGCCCTCAGGTTGACTTGGCAAGGTAGTGGCTACGCGAAACTCCATCAACTCGAAGTCGGCCCACTCATCGCGAGTGGACAAGGCAGGATGGGTTTCAGACGTGCCTTTGATCTGGGTGATTTCTACCAGCGGCTCATTGCGAATGCGCTGCACCGCATAGTCGTCGTCAATCGGATCGCCAGCCCAATCCACCAGCTTGAACATATGACCGTTGGAACCATTCGAGTTATGTGGGATGGCCAGGGATTCCACACCGGCTTCGCGCAGCGTGTCCATCCAGTCCCATAGATCTTCAGGATTGTTCGAATGCATACGCGAGAAGGGAATTTCAGGTACGGAATCGCTGCTCTCGAACACGACGTTGCGGTGTAGGTTGCCCCGGTCATCCGACCCGGTGGTATACTCGTAGGCAACAAACGTCGTAAAGCGGCCGGGATCGTTGTACATGTCCGCGGCCCTGACCGTGTCCGCCCACGCGCGGCGGGTAATGGACAATGATTCTTCCGGGTCGATTTCACCGTTGATGATCCCAGGGACTAGCCCCAGCAATAGTCCACTGAAGCTCCGCAGCCGACGCGGCAAGCTCCAGCGGTCCATGTTGTCTGGCTCATTCAGGTCGTGCAGCACCTCGGTGAACGGATACTTGGAGAAGTCGCTACTGGTATCTGCAGCTTCGGCGGCGACCCCCATGAACATGGCGTGATCAGTTACCGCGTAGAAATCCAGTGGCTCGCTCAACTGCATGTCAAAACCCGCTGGGTGCTTGATAGCTTCGCCCTGCGCAAAACGATAAGCATCGTAGGGCGTGGCCAATGTGCCGAACGCATAGGCGTCAAACGAGTAGGTGGTGTGCACGTGCAGATCGCCGAAGTAGGCGTTGCGCTGTGGGTTGGCATCAACCCGCCGATCGATAATCGTGTGCTCTGTTGTAAACAAGGGCTGCGCAAATACCGCACCAATCTGATTCTGATCCGGCAGATCATCGCCACCACAAGCGGTAAGCAGCGTGCCTGCAAGCGCGACACCGGCCAATCTATTTCGTTGTGTCATTTCTCTACTCCTGAAGCTTTCAAGGCGTGTTCTGTGTTTACCGAAATGTGCGTGTCGGCGTTCAAGTCTCGATTCGGATCGACCAAGTGTCCCGCCGAGAAGCTGACCGAGACTATCTCATCTCTCGAGCCGTCCCCACGTTTTACAGTCACGCGATAAAGCCCAAGTTACTCGGACCACCTGTTGGATGCCAACCGGGCAAGCAGTGCCTCTGGTCTTTATTGCCCATTCACTTTCAAGTAACACCTCTGCCAGTACTATGGAGAGCCCGGTGTCGAGCGGAATGACATCTGTATGTGTTCCACGAAAATTAACCAGCACACCTCTATCGACCAAACCTGCATCTCCTAAAAGTGTCCCTAAAAGCGTAGCATCCGAGAGCAGATCGTCAACACCATGCACCGACACGGGTGGATCGTTAGACGCGTCGCCGAACTCACCAATGAGGAGCACGGTTCTAAGCTCGCCAGGATCTTGCGCTGGCCTGAGGGTTACGCAGCAGGGTGTGCGCACCGCCCGGACTGCGCGACAATCTGGAAATCCTTGGGCTGTAGAGTTTCCAGGTCAATGGTATGCGGCAGGTATCACCGTTGGCCCGTGTCCTGATCCTAGCCCTGGCTCTCGCGAGCGGGTAGTCTCGTCGGCGAGGCTTGATAAAAGGAGCGGATCTGTGGCGCAAACTAAGAAAGAGACAAATACAAAGCAGGAAAAGAGGCGATTGAAGACAGGAACCAAGCTCGGCATTGCTGCATTAGCCCTCGCGGTAGGCACGGTGATGCTGTGGTTCCACCTGGCCCGCCAGGTCAATCTGCCTGATGACCGCACGCTCTTCGTGATTGTCTTTCTCTGCGCTGCTGCCCTGGGTGTCACAGCCTACGTCAAGGGGACCAGCATCCTGGGTGCGATTCCACCGGCGTTCGCGATGGTTATCGGTCTGTTCTTGCCGTTTACCATTGCTATCAGCCCCCAGGAATTGGAAGCAGGAAAGGTCATCCAGGTGGGAGATACTATTCCCCATTTCACGGCCCTGGATGATCAGGGTGCAACTTTCGATTCGGCCAGCCTCAACGGTCATCTCGTCCTGATCAAGTTTTTCCGGGCCCACTGGTGACCCTACTGTATCGGCGAGTTACGTCGACTGGAAGAATTACGCGCTGAGTTCGATCAACGCGGGGTACTGGTGATCACTGTAAGTACCGACCTGCCTGAGGTAATTGCCGAGGATCGCCACCTTCACGGCATTCAGGCGCGCATGTTGTCTGACCAGCAGTTGATCGTCACGGATGCCTTTGGCTTACGCAACACGGCCTACCACTCTGCACCTCCGGGGGACGACACCAAAGCCTTGCCTGTGCCGGCCACCCTGCTGGTCGACACCCGGGGCAAGGTTCTCTGGATGGATGTCTCAGAGGATTACCAACGCCGCTCCGATCCCTCCGTGGTACTGGCGGCCATGCAGCAACACTTCGATACGCTTTAGTGCAAGCGAGATAGTTCCGTAAACGAGACTGCATGGAGCGGATCTATGGCGCAAATGAAGAAAGAGACAAAGCAAAGGCGCAACCGAGCTGAAACAGAACGACGACTCATCGATGTCGCCCACGGCGCCGGGGTCAATCGAGGGAACATTTACCACTACTTCGGCTCGCGCCAGGAACGGGTACGCGCGGCGATAAATCGACGATTCGAAGCGGTGGTTGAATCTCTGAAGGCCAGCAAGCGGGATACCCCTTTCGTGGCGCGCAGGCTCGATACATTCCGGGCGACCGAAACCATCTACTACAGCCAACTGCGTGCCCTGCTCGTTCTCGATGGAGCGACCGTCCGCGGCCAACCAGGGAGACGACGCAGCATGATAAACAATCTTATACATTGCCAGTTACTGATTGCGGCCATTGTTGGCTGCACCATCGTCACACCGACAGAGGCAGAGGAAACTCGCGACGCCGCGGACAATGTGTATTTCGGCGATATACACATTCACACGCGTTGTTCAAATGACGCATTCGCTTTCATGACCAACCGAACACCGGACGACACCTACCGCTTTGCCAGGGGAGAACCCTTGGATCAAGTTGGAGGTAGCAGCATCAAGCTGCATGCGCCTCTCGATTTCATGGCGGTAACTGATCACGCTGAGAGCCTCGGGGTGCTACATTCATTTTTGAATCCAGACCATCCTAATTCGGACGACAAAGTCGTGCAGATGACACGGTCGAAAGACCCCGCAACGCGATTCCAGGCATTTTACGAATGGCGCAAGTCTCGCCGCAGTGATGAGCCCAGCGTTTTCGATGATCCGGCCGCCGTGTCCTACGCATGGCAGGATATCGTGGCGGCAGCGGACCGCCATTATGAGCCGGGTAAATTCACGACTTTCGCAGCTTATGAATGGACTGCGTCGAAAAACCTCGGCAACCTCCACCGAAATGTCATCTTTGAACACACAGACGATTTACCATTGCCTCTACCGGCGGAGAACCATGAGCCGGAAACTCTGTGGTCCTACATGGAGTCGCACCGGCAACGCGGTGTCGATTCCCTGGCCATACCGCACAACTAAAATGTCAGTGATGGACGGATGTTCGCGCTGGTGGATTCCTACGGCGAACCGCTGGATGTAGCTTATGCGGTGCGACGAAACAGGAATGAGCCATTGGTCGAAGTCACGCAGAACAAGGGTACATCGGAAACCCATCCTGCCCTGTCTATGAATGATGAGTTCGCGAACTTCGAACTGTTTACAGAACTGCTCGTCTCCAATGGTAAATAAGGGAAAGTAGAGGGCAGCTACGTCCGCGAGGCGTTCGTCAACGGCGTCCGGTTCCAGGTGGAAAAGGGTTTTAATCCCTTCAAGTTTGGCCTGGTTGGTGCGACCGATTTCCATGCCGGGATATCGGCAGTAGAAGAAGACAACAGTACGAGCACAACCGGTGACGCCCCCCGCACAGCGTCCACGCAAGTGACCAGTCTATCTGTACTCAGCACACCGTCCGAGTTCAGGAGTATTTCCGGTCTGACCGCCGTGTGGGCAGCGAAGAACACCCGCGAAGAGATTTTTGCCGCGTTCCGTCGCCGCGAGGTCTATGCCACGACCGGAACGAGACTTCGCGTACGCTTCTTCGGCGGCTGGAACTACCCGATGGATCTCGCACACCGCAGTGATCAGGTTGCCATGGCCTACGCCAGGGGTGTGCCTATGGGTCAGACTCTCGCGAAAGCCGAAGCCCAATCCCACGCTTTCTCGTATGGGCAACCAAAGACCCGAACAGCGGAAATCTGGATCGAATTCAGATCATCAAGGGATGGACTGAGGACGGCGTAAGCCGGGAGAAAATCTAGAACGTTGCACTTTCAGACGAACGTGTCACCGCAACTGATGGCAGCGCTCCACCGGTAGGCAATACGGTTGATCCGAAACGAGCGAGCTATACCAATGATATTGGCGATACCGAGTTGTCAGCGGTGTGGGAAGATCCCGACTTCGAGCCGTCGACGCCTGCTTTCTACTATGTGCGAGTGTTGGAAATTCCAACGCCACGTTGGACAACCCATGACGCAGCAGCGCGCGGAACCGAACTTCCGACCGGGGTTCCAGCGAGCATTCAAGAGCGGGCGTATACATCGCCGATCTGGTATCAGCCGTAAGAAGAGCTGAGGCATACTCGATCGAAATCACCATGCCGGACGCCATATCCAGAGTCATGAAAATCAACATCCGTGCCAGCGCACAATAGGTTGTAGCGGGGTATTGCCACCACCGCTGGAATCCAGGTCTAGTGCACACAAACTTCAGATGCTCAAGAACGCACTAGCCGCTCTCCAGGCTCTATCCTGCTGGGTTCGACCTCATAGAGCAAACTCGGCGTCGTTGAGGAGGTTGATCGCTGTAGCTTGGGTCGGGTATCCGTTGAAACCTGAGATACAGGTCGAGCCCGATCTGGGAATGGAGAAGCTCGCCAGGCCCGAACGTTTCTTGACTGCCATCCTCGAAGAGCGTCGTCAACTCGCCTTCGACCCCGCGTCCGAGAAGTTCACTGTGCCTGGTAACCGCTAAACAAGTGACCCAAACATGAGCCCAGTGACACGGGCGCAGATGGTGACATTCCAGGTGACAGCCATGCTGGCGACACCCGCCTCACCGGAAACGCATTCATTGCTGGATGCGATACACTAGACACTACGGGAGTCTCACGATGAACAAAATCACCTGGACCTGGCTGGCCATTGGATTGATCTACGCTGCCTTTTTCTCCTGGTACACCTCCTTCGGCGGTCCGCTCACCGACAAGGAAATCGCTCACTACATGGCCAGGGTTGAGCAACGCTCCCCCGCACCACCGCCCGAGGCCCTGGACATGCTGCGCCAGTTCATGGAAGAGGACACCGGGGACGACTTCGTCATGGTCAACGTGATCGACATGTACGACACGCCCTTGCAGATCGAGGGTGTCGAACCAGGCGAGAGCAGCGATGACGTCGTCGGCAAGTACATGGCCTACATGTACCCCGCGCTCTTCAGCCGGGCCTGCCACCCCGTCCTGTTTGGCGAAGCCGCCAACAACGCGATGGACCTTATGAACGCCGAGGGCATGGAGCACTGGACCCGGGCCGGCGCCATGCGCTACCGATCGCGGCGGGACATGCTGGAAATCACCACCAATCCCGTGTTCCGCGGCTCCCACAAATTCAAGGTGGCCGCCATGCGCAAGACTATCGCTTTCCCAATCGATCCGTGGATGCAACTGGGTGATCCGAGGCTGGTGCTGGCACTTCTGCTGGGATTGATTGGATGCGGCTTGAGCTGGTTGATGTCCACCCGCGGGAAGCGAAAGTAAATAACGCCTGCGGTGGGTTGAACCTCAAACTCGTATCGAGGGGAAAGTAAGTCATGGCTCGCATAACCATCGGGATCATCGTCGGCGTATTCGTCATCCTCGCCATCGCGTGGCCTTTTCGCGCGGACCTAGCCATTGGTGCCATCGGCCTGTATATCGACTTGAACCGTGATATCGGGCCGAATCGGGAAGTCTCATGGCAACAAGGTCCGGAATCGCCCACAGTACACCCATCGGAACGTCCACCCAACATCGTACTCATCCTAGCCGACGACATGGGTTGGAACGATGTCTCCACCAATGGCGGCGGCGCAGGCAACGGCACGGTCAAAACCCCGAACATTGATGCCATCGCGCGCGCGGGTGTTAATTTCACCTCGGGGTATTCCGCAAACGGTACCTGTGCCCCTTCTCGCGCAGCCATTCTTTCCGGGCGCTACGGCACACGCTTCGGTTTCGAATTTACGCCTACCCCTTCCATCATGGCGCCGATTATGGGAATCGTACGCTCAGCGGATGACACGCCTCGACGACCGCCTGTTCTCAACCCTGACTTTCACCTCGTGGAATGGGAAGACATGGGCATGCCGGCCAGCGAGGTCACGCTGGCAGAGACGCTCAAGACCGCCGGATACCACACGGTTCACATCGGCAAGTGGCATTTGGGTGAAACCAATGGGATGGCGGCGTACGACCAGGGGTTCGACGAAAGCCTGCTCTTGCAGGGCACGTTGTTCTTACCAGAGGACCATCCAGATGCGGTGAACTCAAAACAGGAGTTTGATCCCATCGACCGCTTCCTGTGGACCGCGGGTGGCTATGGTGTGCGCTACAACGGCGGTCCAGCGTTCGAGCCGGAAGGGCATGTCACCGACTACTACACCGATCAGGCGGTGAAAGTGATCGAAGCCAACCGCAACCGACCGTTCTTCTTGTACCTTGCACACTGGGCCATACACACGCCACTGCAGTCGACACGTGATGACTATGACGCCTATCCGCACATCGAGAGTCATACGGAACGCACTTACGCGGGCATGATTCGCGGCTTGGATCGGAGTGTCGGGCGGGTGCTCGATGCGTTGCGTGAACACGGGCTCGAGGAAAATACGCTGGTTATCTTCACTTCAGACAACGGCGGCGCCGGTTATCTGGGCCTGCCGAACGTGAACCACCCGTTCCGGGGCTGGAAGATCACCTTCTTCGAAGGCGGCATCCATGTCCCCTACATGATGCGCTGGCCGGCCATGATCGAAAGCGGGCAGACTTTCGCAGAACCCGTGCATCACTTCGACATCTATGCCACAGCCGCCGCTGCGGCCGGAGTTCCGCTGCCAAGCGACCGCGTGATGGACGGTGTCGATCTGACACCGCACGTTCGCGGCGAAGCCGAGGACATCCCACATGAAACACTCTTCTGGACCCAGGACCATTACCAGGTCGTACTGCACCAGGGTTGGAAGCTGCAACGTAATGGACCAAACACCGAGTTCGTCTGGTTATTCAATCTGAACGAAGATCCGACGGAGCAAGTGAACCTGGCTGAAGAACATCCCGAGAAAGTCAGCGAGCTCGATCGGCTGCTGGCCGCGCATCTTGCCGAGCAGGTGCCGCCGCGCTGGCCGCACCGCGCATCCGGCCCTATTGCGATCGACAAACACCTGAATCAGCCGGAATCGCCGGAGGATGAGTTTATCTACTATCCGAACTGATGGATGACTGAGTTATCTGGCTTCAATCCCCACGGTATGTGCCAGTCGTATCGCCAACAAGGAGCGAAGGGTACCCTGCCGGGGAACTTAGAATACTACCGGTGGCTTGTCGGTACGCACGACACACCGACCGCTTGGCGATTTCTATACATCATGACCCGGCACAATCTGAAACTTCATTGGGACTGCCCGTGCGGAAGCGCCAAGACGATGGCGCAGTGCTGAAAGATCAACGCTGTCCCATATGCACACAGAGGTCGGTTACGTACAGAAGTGGACCCAACGGGTCACTAACTTTCTGATTAACTTGGGTGTGCTTCCCGAGACATAGGTTACATGTATTACCGGAGACATAGGTTACACAATTGAGGCATTTGGGAGATCCCAAGTGCCCTGGAAGGAGTGTGACCGTATGGACGAAAGACTTAAATTTGTCGCCCGCCGTCTAGATGGCGAAAAAATGACTGTGCTCTGCCGGGAGTTTGGCATCTCTCGAAAGACCGGCTATAAAATCTTCAATCGCTATAAAGAACTCGGCCTCGACGGTCTCCACGACCAGACCCGCAGACCTCTACGCTATGCCAACCAACTGCCTTTCCAGGTCGAACGTCGGATCCTGGCGTTAAAGCGAGAGTACCCTAATTGGGGTGCACCAAAGCTTCGTGAAAAGCTCATTCGCGAGTACCCACAAGTCAGAACCCCAGCGAAAAGTACCGTCCACGCTGTACTCGATCGCGATGGGCAAATTGGGGGTAACCACACAAGGCCAGATGATCTCGAAAGTACTCAGTTGGAGTTGACGGCATTCATCTTTGGCAGCGCGATACCCGAACGGGTATCCGGGTCGGCTCAGGCTAACGAAATGGCTGGGTTCTCAGCTGATTTGTGATCAGCGAGCTATGTGATAAAAGATGAACTATAGGTGCGTTGATCAGGCCCCGACATCCCAATTTGTTGCGCAACTTCGCGCCAAGTTTGCACAACGCTAGCGACCTCATCCAATATCGCTTGGGCTTCACTTGATGACAGTGCGAAAAACTCGCAAGCATTAAGCGCCAATTGCACATCGGCCTGAGGTCCTTCTTCGGAGATCCATGTTGTCATTTCACGCGCGCGCTCCTCAGCCGGTACCGGATTTAGGTCATAGGCTGGCGACAAAACCCACCCTTCCTCGAGCCGAAGAAATCCATGGTTACGAAGGTGATCGTCTAGGTTTCCGATCATTACGCTGAACACAATCCGGCGCCAAAGCTCGTGTAAATCTTCGGTAGGATGCGCGCAGTTTATTCGAATCGCATCCGCAATCTCCGTGTAAGCCGCCTCTTCCCCATCGTTGGCGTTAAGGAGCGACATCGCTGACAGAAATGGAACGCGTGTCCCACCTCGTCGATCAAACCGCTTGATCAACGACACAGGTTTGCCCACCACGGATTCAACCTGCGCCTCCGCGGCATTGATACCAGCCGCTTTCGCGAGCGTTAAGGCCAACACTTCACCGTGCGCAATACTACGGTCGTCGTCTGGTTTGGGGAATTTGGCGATTGCGAGATCACCCTGATTATCCTGAACAACCGACTTTGGGCGTGCGCCACCCAAGGGCGAACCTTGATTCAACAAGAGCTTTAGATCCTCTGCGGTTTCTGTATTGCCATGAACAGCATCCGCCGCGTTTAGCAATGCCGGTAGTTGAATCATCGGCGGCACTTTGTACTCACCCACCCGTTCATCAAATTCTGTTGCGCCTTCGCGTCGGTAGCGTAATGCGCCCACTCGCGTTGCGTCGTTGATGGCTAAGAGATAGTCAATCTCGGTTAACGTGCGCGTTTCATTGGCCTTCCTGAAGGCACGTTCAATCAGTCGCTGCCCCCATCGGTCCGGTACTCCGTCACGAATCGCACCGGGAAGACCGGACTGCTCATTACCGGTAGCGAATGGTCCTCGTTGGACCGGTAAGTTGGTCGGATCAATGGCGAACGCAGCCGGATCATCAAGCCAGCTCGGGTCATATTCGAATACTGAACTGGCGCTTCGGCCACGTTTCGAAACGTATCGGCAGACACCGACTTGACGAGTTCCGCCATCGATCTCTAAGTGCACTTCAATTGTCTCGCTCATGATGACCGACGTCTGTTGTGGATGGTTTTCGGAAGATGACCCTCTTCAAGGTCCAACCCGAGCGTATCGTCGCTGCGATCGGCCACATCACCAAGGCGCTCCGCCATCCCCAATATGCTCAATATGGTGGCGTAGATGCCCATCGTCACCGTAGGATCGCCTTGCTCCACTCGGTACAAGGTTGATCTGCTTATAAACGCCCTTTCCGCCAAGCTTGCCGTTGAAAGTCGGCGCTTTTTTCTTGCAACTTGTATGTCCTCGCCAAGTTTCACCAAGGCTTTTCGAGCAGAACGAGGCAGTGCATTGTGTGCAGCAGATTTCATAGTGTCTTATATATAAGTCATTTAGCCCTATGCTGACTTATGTATAAGACATCTGTCAATAGATTGGTAATATGTCGAATGCCTTTTTTGAATCATATATAAGGCATAATATCCTATTCTGACTCATATATAAGACATATACGACTAAACTCTCAGGATTTCCGTATCTTGATAGATCTTTGACATCAATACGTGTCCGTCACCTAGGAATATGTAGGTTAAACGCTGGTACTTATCCGTGCCAGTAACAATCAAAAGCGCGGTGACGAGACAAATTTTTCGGAAGGCGATTGATGCGAGAACAGTCCAGGTTCAGACGTCGCCTGCAAAAGTTAGGTACCTTTTTAAGGACCTGTGTCCCAATCGTTCGCCCGTTTCGATAGAGATCCTGCTGATTAATAATCAGCGACCCTAAACCAAAAGACCGCCAAAATGCCTATATACCGAATTCGGGTATCAATTCATCAACTTGGCCTTCAGTTGGACCAATGCCGTTGATTGAGGATCAGAAGGTTTCGCTAGTCCAAGGAACGGCTGCTTTTTCCAGGAGCCGACAGTGAGCTAAGTTCGATCATCCGGCAGATATGTGCCCGATCCAGACGTTCAGCAATCCCATAGACACATCACTGTCCTGTAGCATTAGGGGCTACAAGGGAGGATGTCATGACGTTTATAGAGGTATCAGAGTTACTTGGGAATCTAGGTGAATTCGTTGGCTCCATTGCAGTTTTTGTAACGTTGATCTATCTGGCGGTTCAGGTGAAATACACCAGAGCTTTGTTGGCGGAGAACGGGAAGATTGCGTTGGGTCAGGTGTCCCAGACAAATTCTGGGTTCAGGCTAGAGTTACAACGATATGGGACCCAGTCTCAAATTGTGGAAATCCGGGCGAAGGTAGAACAAGGGGAAGCTGTGTACAGTGACGAGCATAAAACAAACTTTGATCAGCTGAGCATTATTGAAAAAATGCAGTGGAGAAGTTTTCAAGCCCAATTCGCAATAATGAGTGACGACAGTCTCTACCAGTCATCGCTGGGATTAGTTGACAACCAAGATCGTGAGATTTTGGAGCACCAAGTAAAACAAAGCATGCCTTACTGGGAATATTTTGATAACTACATTCCGTCAAGATTAAGGCGTTGGTACAAACAACATCAGAACGACTAGAAAAAAACGGAGTGGTCTGGTTGATCCGATGATGTCAGCTTAGTCCCGAACCCGGAAGTAGCGCCGCGTATGCCGAGTGTCTGCTAACCGAGAAAGCTGCCGTAGAGTGCTAGAGCGGCAACCGTCTCAGATGTGCCCGTTGCCGTCGTTCGCCAGCCCGGCCATTATGCTGCAATTGGTAGATAAGATGAGGTTATCCATGGGCATTCAATTTGCCTTATAGAGTGGCTTCGCTGTAAAGGCGAGTACAAACCTGTCTGGCTCCCACGTTGAAAGAGACCAGTAACTACTCCGCTGGCCTGCGCACGCACTCTTCTGCAGGCTGAGTGCCGTAGCATACGCAACTGATTTCTCAGAATTTCGGCGTAGCTGACTAAATGGATTCGTGGCTTCCATGCCAGCTTAGTGCCCTTTTCGGACGTTTCTAGCTTAACTAGTTTTAAGTAGTTGAATGTCTGCTAACGGGGTAGCAGGTACTGCGGGTGAGGTAGCGGAAGGAGGCAGCGGTCAATCATTCCACTCCGACTACTCGTTAGGCGTCGGTTGATAACTCGTTTGGCTCCAACTTGACTGCAAAAAATTGTCGATGTCAGGCCAGGGGCGTGGGCAATTGTTATGACCACAATCTCCGAGTTTGATAATGCCCTCTTTTGCCGTCTCATATAGCCGTTTGCCATGCGCGTGAGGAATCAACGTGTCATTGGTTCCATGATATATGAATACGGGTATAGCTAGTTCCGAAACAATCGCTTCGTTATCGAATCGGTCCCGTAGGAGAAATGATGGGAACCCTTTTTCTGCAACGAGAGCTGATAGAGAAGAAAACGTTGATTCTAATATCAACGAAGCCACTCTTCTTTGTGCGGCAAGTATGCACGCTGGACCACCCCCAATCGAGCGGCCATAAATTGCTATCTTGTCTCGGTCCACATCAGATCGGCCCGCGACTCGATCAAATGCGGCTAGTGACGATCTCTCGATAGATGCATAGCTAGGTGCCCCCGCAGATCCTGAGTAGCCCGGATACTCTAGTATGAGAAGGTGTATGCCATTCCGGGTGAAGTGAGATAAATGCTCTATGGACCAATGGGCGAGTTCCGCATTGCCGTGAGCGTAAATGATGAGTGGGGAGCGTTCCTGTAGAGAATGGGTACTCTTAACAAATAAAGCATGACCCTCATCAAGCTCGATCTTCTCCACGTGCGTAGGCAGGGATTTAGGGAGTTGGCCGTTTGGAATCGGAAACAGAATGGAACGTTGGACCAGATAGATCAAACTGATAATGACAACTCCAAGTATTGCGATCCAGATAAAAACCTTTCCCATAGAATTACGGTCGTAGGACGCCTAACGCCGTGTTGAGCGGCTGACGAGGTAGCCAGTCAGCTCCGACAACTTGTTAGGCGTCACCGTGACTGGATTTTCGCTAATCATCTTTCGGCGAATATTTCTTTGTCATTCTCAATCGCTCGATGTCGAATCCAATCTCTTCATAGGATGCGACTGCTCTAAAGTTGGAAACGGAGACATCTAAACTAACTACGTTTTCAAGACTTGTCACCAGCACCGATTGAATAAGCCGACTGACTTTACCTTTTCCTCTAACTTCAGGACTCAGATAGATACTTTCAATATACGTCTCAACTCTTTCACCTACGACTTTTTGAGTTGAGATCAGATACCCCATTTGCCCAGCTTCATCCAGCACTGCGCAAGAAGAGCGACCTTTTTCAATCGAACGCACTCTCTCGCTTACAAAGTTGATCGGAATTTCAACGCCCGGGTAGGAATTCGTAAAAGCCTCCAACTCACCGGTTAAAAGCAATTCGAAATCAGTCTTTGGGTTGAATTTTCGAATCATGTTGACCGGACGCCTAACACCGTGATGAGCTACGGCCGTTAAGCACGGCACTGGTTTGCCGGTGCGTAGCACCGAAGTGCAAACCAAGTGCCGGGTAGGCCGTCAGTTCCAACAATTGGTTAGGCGTCATCTGATTTCCTCCTGACAGACCACATAAATATGAGGCCACCGATGTACATCGCGATAATGAGTATCGCGAGGGGGAGCCCGAAATCGACAAGTGGGGTTGCAATGGGACTTTGACTTTGACTTTGGGTCAGACGGGCTAGTTCGAAGAAGCGACTAAAGATTAAGAAAGAGAGAGTACCCATCACACCAGCAGCAATTGTGAAAGTGGCGTTGACGACGACAAGTTGTAATTTGGTGAGTCGATCTCCCGAAATAAAGGCCGCTACTACGTATGCAGTGACAATGGAAAAGAAGATCGTAATGGCAGACAGGAAGTTACTCATCAATGTCGCTGTGTAATCTGCCAGTTCGTACTCAGTCATGTTCACCTACAATATTTGTACAGCTTAGCCTGACGCCTAACACTGTTTATACGGACACTGGGGTCCGTATAAATCGGGTTGCATCGTGTTGTGTTTATGGTTCATTCGTTGATCCTATCAAGGACTTAGCGGCATGTTCATCTAAATAAAATTTCTCGCTAAAGCTGACAGAGCTTTGAGAGTCAATGTTCGGGCGGGAAAGTCTGAAGTTGGCCGAACCCGGAAGTAGGATCGGAGCACAGGAATGACTGCTTACGCCGTAAGCTTCCGTAGAGCGTAAAGGCGAAGACCGTCTCAGAAGTGCCCACAGGAGACATTCGCCTATCTTTTTTCAAGCAGGTATTCTGATGTCTGATTCGTTATTGGAGTGGCAATGAACTGGGATGCCATTGGAGCGGTGGGAGAAATACTCGGAGCCATCGG
>SMVB01122102.1_pt1 | contig 77097 bp, 60 predicted proteins | sample 2456461 | NCBI WGS metagenome assembly SMVB01 (sample SAMN11095934, study PRJNA526329) | marine sediment metagenome | biome: Marine sediment; feature: Surficial sediment; material: Deep marine sediment; isolation source: Hadal surficial sediment | place: Pacific Ocean | collected 2014-05 | depth...
GCCATTCCAAACTCCTCTGGATCCTCAGCTCGATCGTCATCGATCGAGATTCGTCTTCACTTTTAATCGCGGCGCACACGCACTGTTTCTGCGGGCCCGCCCCACTCCATAATAGGGGGGGCCGAGCATACGGATTCCAGACCGCGAATGCTAACGTCCAGCGCTCCGAGATCATCATGCGCAAGCCCCCCGAACTCCCTGAAATAGCTGATCAAATTGGCACGTCGGACCGAGTCGGGTCCGATCACAGCAGCGGCCGCGTCGGGCTTTTCGACGCCGGCCGCGAACACGCCTGCGAGCTGCTCCGCGCGTGTCAGCTCGAGCCCGATTTGCTCCTCGATCCCCCACGACCCGCACCGCACCCGGCAGCGGAGTGGGCCGCGTCGGGCGCGATGGCGCTCACGGGGGCCGCCGAGGGGCCGCCTCGCTTTGCTTCCGGCCCGCTCGCCAGCGTTGCCCGAGGTGCCAGCCTGGCCCTGCAATCGCTCGCCGGTGCCAAGCGATTCGAAGGGCTCGACGCTGCCGCCCTGCTCGGCGAACGAGCCGCCCTGTCTGGCCTGACACGCCAAGGCGACCGGTCCGCGGGCGGAAGTGCGCGCCTCCTAGCCACCCGCGGCGGCACCCTCGCGCTCAATCTACCCCGCGAAGACGACTGGCACCTCGTTCCCGCGTGGCTCAAAGCAGACCTCCCGAAAGCCGCGCACGCAGTCGTTTCCGAAAGCGGACGGGACGCCGCCTGGCAACAGATTGCCACCCTTGTCGCAAGCCGCGAGGGGACCGCGCTCGTCGAACGCGGTCGCCTGATGGGACTCGCGATCGCCCGGGCACACACTCCCCCCGAATCACCCCCGGCCCCGTGCACGACCTTCTTCGAGCTCCAGGGCGGAACGGAGTCGGAACCCGCACCAGACGCACGCCGCCTGCGACTGCTCGATCTCTCGAACCTCTGGGCAGGCCCACTGGCGACGTCGCTCCTGGCGATGAGCGGAATCGAAGTCCTCAAGGTCGAAAGACCGACGCGTCCGGATGGCGCACGAAACGGAGCGCAAGAGGGAGCGCAACAGGGCACACGAGCCTTCTTCGATCTGATGAACGGCAACAAGCTTGCCTGCGCGCTCGATCTCCGAGAATCGCGCGACCGGGTGTTCTTCGAACAGCTGCTCGAGGCGGCGGATATCGTGGTCGAGAGTGCGCGGCCCCGCTCGCTCTCACAACTCGGCTACGACGCCGGCGGCTGGGTCGACGCCCGCGCCGGTCGAATCTGGGTTTCGATCACGGGATATGGCCGCACGAACGAGTGGATCGCCTTCGGAGACGACGCCGCGATCGCCGCCGGACTCGCCTGGTCCCCCGCCGCCGAGCAGTCCGATCCCTGTTTCTGCGCAGATGCGATCGCGGACCCGCTGACGGGGCTCCACGTCGCATCCATCGTCCTCGCCCATCTGCGGCAGGGTCGCGGCGGACTCTTCGACATCTCGCTCTCGGGCATCGCGCGTCGCGCGGCCTCGGCCGCACACGAGGGCATCGTGCTGCCGCTCGCGCACGGCCCGAAGGGCTGGTCCGTGATCGAAGGCGACCGGGCGCATCCGGTCGAAGGGCCCCGCGCTCGACCGGTTCGCCGGGCTGCGCCCGAGCTGGCCGCACCGAGTGCGGCTCTGCTCTCGAAATGGTGTGACCCCACGTGTTGATTCGCGGCGCCGAGGTCGGCGGGCAGATCGTGGACGTACGCTGCACAGACGGCCGCGTGACCGAAATCGCCCAGCGACAAACGCCTCGGGCAGGCGAAGAAATCCTCGAGGCCCACGGCGGAGCGCTGCTACCGGGATTGCACGACCACCACATTCACCTGCACGCGCTCGCGGCAGCACTGGCTTCCGTCGGGTGCGGCCCACCGGAAGTCGAGGACCGGGAGGCACTCGCGCAAGCGCTTGCTGCCCCGCCGGATGCGCACGGCTGGCTCCGCGGAACGGGCTACTTCGAATCCGTCGCGGGCCCCCTCGATCGCTTTGTACTCGACCGATTCCGCGACGACATTCCCGTCCGCGTTCAACACCGAAGCGGTGCCATGTGGTTCTTGAACTCGTGCGCCCTCGAGGCGCTGGGGGTCGAGGACCGCACAGGAACCGGACGGACGCACGGCGAGGAAGAGGTCGCGACGATCGAACGCGATGGTCGCGGGCGTGCAACGGGGCGTCTGTTTCGGGCCGACGGCTGGCTCCGGCAGCGCCTCCCGAGCGCAGCCGCACCGGACCTCGGCCTCGTCGGTCGACGACTCGCAGCCTATGGCGTCACCACGATTACCGATGCGACGGCGACCAATGGTGCCGATGAAAGGGCACGCTTTCGCGCAGCCCAGGCCTCGGGCGCGCTACCCCAGCGACTCCTCATGATGGGCGCGCTCGAAGCGGGCGGGCCCACCGAGGAGGGCGATTCGATGCTGCGAGTCGATGCGCACAAGATCATGCTCGACGAACCGGCACTCCCGAATCTCGAACGTCTGGTCGAGACCCTCCGCCGGAGCCACGAGGCCGGCCGACCGGTTGCGATCCACACGGTCACCCGCGCTGAGATCCACTTCGCGCTCGCCGCTCTCGAAAGCGCCGGGACCCTCGACGGCGACCGACTCGAACATGCATCGATCGCGCCCTGCGAAGCAATCGAGATGGTGAAGCAGCTCGGCCTGACGATCGTGACACAGCCCAATTTCGTGGCGGAACGAGGCGACGACTATCAAGTGAACGTCGACGAGCGGGACCGGCCCCATCTCTATCGTGTGAAGAGCTGGCTCGATGCGGGTGTCCGACTCGGTGGAGGCACGGACGCACCCTTCGGTCACCCCGACCCCTGGCGCGCGATGCGCGCGGCCGTCGAACGCCGCACTCCGACGGGCAATACGCTCGGAAAGGCGGAGTGCGTCTCGCCGGAAACCGCCTTCGCCCTCTTCTTGCCCGAATTTTCCCGCGCCCCGCAGCGGACGGGCGAAGCGCCACCAGCGGTCGGGCTCGGATCCCCCGCCGACCTGTGCCTTCTCGAGCGACCCTGGAGGCAGGCCCGTCTAAATCTCTCGAGCGAATACGTGAGCGCGACCCTGCGAGGCGGCGCCCTCATCTACAAGGCCTAGGAGCCCTAGAACTTCACACAACTTTACATTGCAGACATCGAATGGAGAGGTCCGCTGCGTAGTCTTGTCCTGACTCCCCAAACGTTTGCGGCAGGGCCTGACGGTCCGCCGCATGGAGGATTGAAAATGGCCTCGCAACGAAACTCCACCTCTGCCCAACCCGAACTGGAACAGAACCCGGGGCGCCGGCTGCTCGTCTGGCCGATTGCACTGGCGGCGGCGACCCTTGCGATGTTGTTGATCGCCAACACGGTCTCCGCGTGGGGAAGCCGGGACGAGCACGACGTCGACGACTTCAAGGCGCACGCCGAATACTTCGTCGATCGCATGCTTCGCAAGATCGACGCGAGCGAGGAACAGAATCTCCAGATCCAGCAGATCATCGACGCAACGATCGACGAACTCGCCGCACTACATGAAAACCGCAGCCCGATGCGCACCGAGTTCGCAGCACTGATGACCGCCGACATCATCGATCGGGAAGCGATTGAAACACTCCGCGCGAGCCACCTGGCCCGCGCCGACCAGATGAGTCGCATCGTCTCCGCGAGCCTGGCGGACGTGATGGACGTGCTGACCGTCGAGCAGCGAAGCGGACTCGAGGAGCGCCTCGGAAGGCATCACCGACGACACGGGCGAGGCTGGCACTGAGATCCCGTCCCGTCACGCCGACCGAGGGGGTGATGGGATACGCTTGGGCTCCTCCAGGCTCGAATCACGCGAATGGACGACGCGGATCGACTGAAGCGTCCGACGCGCTGCAATATCCTCCCGGAGCAGCGCTCGAACGGTCCCGACCGGTGAGGGGTCGTGGGAAGATGAAGTGAGGAGAGTGGCGAGGAAAGTGGTGAGGAGCCCCGATTGACCACCCGTGCGCTGATCATCGACGACGACGAAGCCCTTGCGGAGATGCTCGCTGAGTATCTCACGGCACAGGGACTGAGCGTCACCGCGCGCCACCGCGCCGACACGGGTCTTCGAGCGCTCGAGGAAGAGTCGTTCGATGCCGTCATCCTCGACATCATGTTGCCCGACCTCGACGGATTCGAAGTCTGCCGCCGGATTCGCGAGCGTTCCTCCATCCCCGTGCTGATGCTGACAGCGCGCGGAGAAGAAACGGATCGAATCGTGGGACTCGAGATCGGAGCCGACGACTATCTCGCCAAACCCTTCAGCCCGCGCGAGTTACTGGCGCGGCTGCGAGCGGTCCTGCGACGCACCCGGATGAGCGCCGCGGCCGCGAAGCATTCGCTTCGCTTCGGCCGCCTCGAGATCGATCGCGATGCCCGGCTCGTGGCGATCGAGGGTAAAGCTTGTGTCCTCACCTCTCATCAATTCGAACTCCTCTGCCTGCTCGCGGAGAACGCCGGCCGGGTGCTGTCGCGTGACCAGCTCATGCAGGGATTGCGTGGTCAATCGCTCGAAGCCTTCGACCGCAGCATCGACATTCACGTCTCCCGCATCCGTGCGGCCATCGAGGACGACCCAAAACATCCGCGCCGTCTGTTGACGGTCCGCGGGGCTGGCTACGTCTTCGCGCGCAGCCAGGACGGCGACGCGGACGCCTGAGATGCATCGTCTCTATCTCCAGATCTACGTCGCGGTGCTCGGCGTCCTGCTACTCCTTTCGATCTTGATCGCAGGCGCCTTCTGGGCTCTCGATCCCGACGACAGATCGGATCGTTGGCTCGACGATCTGACGACCTTCGCCGAGGCCGTCCTGCCGCCCCGGAACGCACCGATCGCCGAGACACAGCGCATCGTCGAAGCCTTCGCGGATCCCCTCCGGCTCGATCTCAGCGTCTTCGGGCCGGAGGGCGAGCTGCTCTTTCAGCACGGTCGACGACTCGAAGCTCCCGATCACGAGGCCGGTAGCGAATCGACTCGCAGAAGGCGGGGGCATCGGACGATGACGCTCGCACTCAGCGATGGGCGACGCATCGTAATCGATGGCCAACGCGACCGTCGTCCCCTCACGCATCTTTTCGGCGCGATCGCCCTGCTCGGCCTCGCCACCGCCATCGCGGCCTTCCCACTCGCGCGTCGGCTCACCCGCCGACTCGAGACGCTGAAGACCCACGTCGAGGCCCTCGGCGCGGGACATCTCTCGGAGCGTGTTCCCGTCGAAGGCCGCGACGAGATCGCCGAACTCGCACGTTCGTTCAACGCCACCGCAAACCGGATCGAAGAACTCGTCGCCGACAAGAGCCGATTGCTCGCCAATACGTCGCACGAGCTGCGCACGCCCCTGACCCGCGTGCGCATGGCGCTCGAACTCCTGCGCGAAAACCCACGCCCGGAACTCCTCGCGCGAATCGACCGCGACGTAGAGGAACTCGACGACCTGATCGGAGAGCTGCTCGTCTCCAGTCGACTCGATGCCCCGGAGCAGCACCTCGATCGAGAAAGCGTCGACCTGCTTGCCCTCGCCGCGGAGGAAGGCGCGCGGCTCGAGGGCGTGGAAGTGCGCGGCAGCAACCGCATGGTCGAGGGCGATCCTCGCCTACTGCGACGCCTGGTTCGCAATCTGATGGAGAACGCCCTACGCCACGGCGAACCGCCCGTCGAGGTCGAGGTGGGAGTCGAGGCCGCTCGCCGCGACGCGCCGGGTCGGGTCCGCCTCGTGATTTCCGACCGCGGCCCGGGCGTCCCGGACAGCGAACGGGAGCGGATCTTCGAGCCCTTCTATCGGCCCCAGGGCCGAGCCAGCGCAGAGGGGGGCATCGGCCTCGGGCTCGCGTTGGTTCGCCAGATCGCCGTTCGCCACGGCGGGTCGATTCGCTGTGAGGCTCGCGCCGGCGGCGGGACCCGCTTCGTGCTCGATCTGCCCGCCGCGTGACGCTTTCCGATCACGCGGCAAGGATTCGAAATCCTTAATTTTTTCGACGGCTTGCCGATGAGTTGCGTACGGGTGCGGAATTCGACGCCACCCGTATGGCGGAGCCTCGAATGGCGCTGGAAACGAGTTCGGGCCGCAGACCAGCCCTTGCCGCAATCGCCCTCAGCATGCTTGTCGCGACCCTCTTCGCCGGCTGCCGGTCGGGCGAATCCGACGACCCCCTGCTTCGCGAAAGGGTCGTCTCGATCGACGGCGAGGCACTCAGCCGATTTCTCGTACACATAGCGCAGCTCGAGGGAACGCCTGCAGCCGGCTATTCACGCAGGCTGCTCGATCACGTCGCCTCGTGCGGCGAACTCTGGGCACATTTCGACGCGCCGGAACCCAATGGCGAGCCTTCGCTCGCTTTCGATTCACCGGCCTTCGATTGCCGGGACCATTCGGCCGAGACGAGCGACCTGGTGGCCCTGGTTCGTGCACATCGCGGAGCGGCCGACGGATTCCTGTCCTGGCCGATCGGCGAGGACGGGCGCCTGGAACTTCGACTCGACGTCGATCCGGAGGGTGGATTGGAAATCGCCGGCGCGCTCGTGCCGCCTTCCGATCCCGGCGCGTTCTCACTTTTCATCCCGGGAAGCGATGCGCCCGACGCACCGGTGGTCGCCCCGTCCGCGGCGCTCGTCCACCTGCGCATGCGGCCCGCGCAGGGAATCGGCCTGTCGAACCTGATTCCGGCGGGCAGCCAGGCGGACCGGCTCTTCGCACTCAAGGGGCGGCTGCTCGAAGGCGCCCTGCTGACCGGAACCTGGGAATTCGCTTTCATGCCGCCCGCGCCAGACGGCGAGATCCCGCTCGCCGTCGGTGCCCTCCACCATCGCCTCGCAGGGCCCCTCGAAGAAGCCCTTGATGAAGCCCTGAGCCAGCTCGAAACGACCTGGCCGATCCACCGATCGCCGCGCCCCTTCCCGATCGCCGGGGGCGCGACCCTCGAAGGCGGCTGCTTCCTCGATCTTCCCCTGCTTCCTGAACTCGCCCCTTGCTGGGTCGTCACGCCGGATGCCCTGCTGATCGGCTATCGCGGCGAGGCGATCGATGCCGCGCTCGCGCCGCCGGCCGTTTCCAGCGCGGCGGGTGAGCGAACCAGCGACCGCGAGGAAGCCGCCCGTGACGCGCGAGCAGCCGGGCGCCTCGAAATTCATCTCGACCGGTTGAAACGTGTCGACGAGAAGCGGCTCGGAGCCGACGCGCCACCTCACCCCGGCCGCTTCTTCTCCCGATTCGAACTGCGAATGGCTGCCGAGGGCGACGGACGAATCTCGATCTACGCCCGCTTGAGGCGCAACCCATGAGCGGCCTCGGAACCCCCCGATCCACGCGGCCCTCTCGATCCTTTCGGTCCCGGGCGACTCTTCGCGGCTCTGTCCTCTTGTTGAGCATCGCCCTGCTCACGCTCGCTGGCTGTGGCGACGCAAACGATCGTCAACAGGCCGCCCGGGTCTGTGACGCACTCGCGGAGGAACGCTTCGAAGAGGTCCTGGCACTCTCGGAGTCCGGGTCCAGCGCGTCTGGGGCCGGCCGCGAAGTTGCAGAGTGTCGCTGCATCGCCATGCTCTCGCTCGGCGATCGCAATGGCTGCACGGAATTGCTCGGTCCGCTGCTCGCCGAGGCCGAGGCCACGGATTGGGTCCCGCACATCGTCTTGACCAAATTGATCCTGCGTACCTGGCAAACCGATGGACACCTAACGCTTGCCGCCACCCTCGCGGAACGAGCGGTGCACGAAAATCTCTCAGACCTCGACCTGCTCCAACTCGAAGTGATGTTGCGGAGCACGCAGGAGGACGAGTCGACCATCCTTCGTCGAATCGAAGAACGGCTGACCGAAGACCTCGAATGGCTGCCCCAACGACTGGTACTGGCCCTCGGCTGGAATCGACGCGCGCGTTACGATGACGCGATTCACGTCCTGGGAGAGACTGCACCGCCGATCGACCATCCTCTCGCTCTGCCCTGGTTCGAGTCGCGCATTCAGGCTCAAGCCTCCAAGGGGGATCTCGACGCCGTTCGCGTGACGTTCGAAGCCTGGCGCGCAACCGGTTGGGATCCGACCGACCTCGATGCACGTTATGCGCTTCGACTCTCGGTCGACCAACTTGGCGACCCGGAAACGGGCACGATCGAGCTGCTCCGCGCCGCCCTCGCGACGCAGGATCGATTGACTGATCGCAACATCGTATGGGGACTCCATCGTCGCATGATCCAGGAACTACTCAGCGCTGGACGCCCGGCCGAGGCACTCTCCGCCTACGATGCCGCGGTCGACATCGTCGCGCTCGAGGGCATCACCCGGGGAGAAATCGAACGCGCGATCCGCCTCGCGGACGGAACGTTCTCGACGGACGCCCCCGCCACGTTTCGCTTCCACGGACCACCCGGGTTGGGAAGCGGCCGGGTCTGGATTTCTCCGAACGCAGACGATCCGCCGGATTCCGGCTACCGCGCACACCCGCTCGCGGAGGGAACGGCCACGGAAATCGACACACGCCTCGGAGCCCACCCGCTGCGGTGGATCGTGCGCGACGGCGACGGGAAAGTGCGTGCCTCGGGCTCGGTCTGGCCCGAACCGGGCGAAACGATCGACATCCACCCCGAACTCAATCCACCGATCGCCTCGAACGCCGCAGCCTCGTCGATCGAGGCCCCGAGCGGGGAGGGTTTCGCCCGAGCCCGGCGTCCGGGGGATGGGCGTCGCCGGGTCTTTGCGATCCTGGCCGATTGCGGCGACTGGCGTCTCACCGAATACCTGAGGGCACGCGGGGAGTTGCCCTTCCAGGACTACATGTTCGGGCAGGGCTATCGCGCGGTCCTCGAGAGCCGACCCGCCTATACGGCCGCCGCCATGCAGTCGCTCGTCTGGCCGTCGGCTGCACAGCGGATCGGGAGCCTCGGCTGGATCCACCATCTCGGCCTCGAGCTGGCGGGACTCGAATCGATCGGACGCAATCCCGTCGATTGGCTCTCGCTCGTCTTGCCCGCGCGCCCCAATCTCTTCGAGACCCTGGGCTCCGGGCCGCTGGTGACAGCGAACATGCTTCTGGCACACGGGCGAATCGACGCCGGGCGCCACGCCGAGCTGGTCGGCCCGGCGGGCGCTCGCCGCGACCTCCCCTCCCAGAACGCCTATCGGCTCCTCGACGCGGCCGAACTCGCGCGGCATCCCGCGCTCGAACACGGCGCCGATACGAAAAAATTTGCCGAGACGATCGCGGCCGAGATGGACGCAGCGGAGCAGATCGTTCGTGCGGGAGAGGTCGACTTCCTCTTCCTTCGACTCGAAGCGCTCGACCTCCTGACCCACACCCATTTCAGTTCGCTCGACGGAGCCGGCCAGGACGATGGCGAGGGGCCGCTGCTCGCAGCCTATCGCTATATCGACGATCGACTCGCGAGCTTGCACGCGCTGATGGATGACGACGACTGGCTCGTCTTTCTCTCGGACCACGGGATCCGTTCGTCGATGCAACACGAGGAAGACGCGATCTTCGTCGTCCTCGGAGACGGTGTGCCGCCCGGACGCGCCCCCGGGCGACCCTCGCTTCGCGGTGTCCCCCGTAGCCTGGCTGCGATGTTCGAGGTCGAAACGAATTGGCCGGATACGGGACTGACTCCCTGGTTGCAACGGGCCGATACCGGCCGTACCGAAGCTTCGCTCGACGCCGAAATCGCCGCGAGACCCTGATCGACCTCGCGCCTCGCCGCGGACGTCAGGCGCCTCGGCGTATCGGGTGCCGCGGCGAATTAAGGTGCCGCGGCGAACAATGTGTCAGGCCTAACGAAAGCGCGGGATGACTTCCGCGGCGAGCAGTTCGATCGTCCGGAGCGCGGCCTTCTGGGGCACGCTGCCCATCTGGATCAGGAACATGATTTCGTCCGCCCCGGCCTCCTCGAGACGTTCGACGTAACCGATCGCGTCGGCGGCCGTCCCATAGGCGTGATTCGGATTGAAGAGACCTGTGGCCTCCGTCCCGGCCTCGATCTTCTCCTCGTGGAGGTAGGCCACCAGGGCCTCGCCCTGCTTCTTCAGGAACTCCGCCGCGTCCTCGTCCTCCGGCGGCGTGCCCGGCGCGGGGCCGCCCTGATAGAAATGATTGATCGACTCGACAAAGAAGCGTTGTCCCCGGTGGCCGATGGCGCGGGCTTCTGCGCCGTCGTCGAGCACGATGGCCGGGCAGAGCGCCGACAACTTATCGTTGGCGACGGCACCGACCTGGCTCTCGGGCGTACGGCGCTTGATCGCCGCGCGATAGACCCTGTTCTTCTGCGCGACGTCTTCGGGCCCGCCAAATCCAAGACAGAGCGCGCCCACACCCCATTCCCCCGCCTGATTGAGCGTGGTTTCACGCGTGCACGCCATGAAGAGCGGCGGATGCGGCGTCTGCATCGGCTTGGGATGGATCCGGCGTTCGGGGATTCGGATGATGTCGCTTTCATAGGAGAAGACATCCGACGCCCAGATCTCGGGAATCATTCGGAACGAGGCCTCGAGCTCTGCGTCGATATCGGGGATGTTCACATCGAAGGCGCCCGCTTCGGTTTCGGTTCCACCCTTACCGACGCCGAAGTCCATGCGCCCATTCGATAACACATCGAGCATCGCGACACGTTCGGCGACCTTGATCGGGTGGTTCATCTTGAAGGGCAGGCAGACGACACCATGGCCAATGCGGATATTCGATGTCTTGCCGGCGACATAAGCGAGAAAGGTCTCGGGGGCGCTCATGTGCGCATACTGCGTGAGACAATGATGTTCGACCGCCCAGATGCGATCGAAGCCCAGCTCGTCGGCGAGTACGGCCTGCTCGACGCAGTCGTGCAGGACCTTCTGCTCATTCGCAGGCGAGGGGTCCACCATCTGCGCTTCGAAGATCATCGAGAATTCCATATCCTGATCCGTCCTTGAATTGAGTCGCCGTTTGCGTATCGGCCGAAATGCTAAAGCTAATGATGCCTCAGCCGACGGTCCCCGCCAGCGCTCGCAAACGGGCCAGATCCCCTTCCCGGGCCTTCGCTATGCTCGCCCGATGCCTGGTCTCATCCGCGTCGAACGCGACGGCCCCCTCGCCGAAATCGTCTTTGATCATCCCGAACGCCGCAATGCCATCACGACGGCCATGTGGAAGGAAATCCCAAAAGTCGCCCGGGAACTCGATCGCGACGACAGCGTCCGCGTCGTCGTCCTGCGCGGCGAAGGCGATGTCGCGTTCGTCTCCGGCGCAGACATTTCCCAGTTCGAAGAGAGCCGAAGCAGCGATCTCGCCGAGCAATACGACATGGACAACCTCGACGCCTTCGAGTCCCTGGCTTCGATCGGCAAGCCGGTGATCGCGGCGATCCACGGATTCTGCATCGGCGGCGGCTGCGCGATCGCCCTCTCCGCCGACCTTCGATACTGCGCAGACGACGCGGTCTTTGCGATTCCGGCCGCACGCCTGGGCCTCGGATACGGACGGGCGGGGATCGCGACGCTCACGCGCGTCGTCGGCGAACCCCGCGCCAAGGAAATCTTCATGACGGCTAGACGCTTCGATGCCCGGGAAGCCGCGGCGATGGGTCTGGTGAATCGAGTCGTTGCCAAAGACGAACTCGACGCGTTCGTACGCAAGACGGCGGAGACCATCGCGGACAATGCGCCGCTCACGCTGCGCGCTTCAAAGACGACTTTTCGCGACCTCGCGCGCGCCGAATCCAAACAGCGGCCCGAGGATATCCGTCAGGCGATCGCCGATTGCTTCGCAAGCGACGACTACGCGGAAGGCGTGCGGGCGTTCCTCGAGAAGCGACGCCCGGAATTCAAGGGCCGTTAGCCCGCATTATTCATGCCGTCCAGCTCCCCCGCTTCGCCCGCCGTACTCCCTCGCTGTCATTGGTATGGCGACCATGCCGACTATCAGGACTACCACGACACCGAATGGGGCTTCCCCGTCGGCGACGACCGGGCACTCTTCGAGAAGCTCTGTCTCGAGGGTTTCCAGTCCGGTCTCTCCTGGTTGACGATTTTACGCAAGCGCGAAAATTTCCGGCGGGCCTTTGCGAATTTCGAGATCGAACGGCTCGCACGCTGGAACGAGCGAAATGTCAAACGTCTGCTCGGGGATGCGGGAATCGTGCGCCACCGGGGAAAGATCGAAGCGGCGCTCAACAACGCTCGCTGTGCGCGCAGATTGCAGACGGAAGCGGGCTCGCTGGCCGCCTTCTTCTGGAGTTTCGAACCGCGGAAGACCGATCCGCCGACCGGCGACGATGAACGGAACCTGTCCACGATCACCCGATCCTCGGCGTCGAAGGCGCTCGCCAAGGCGCTCAAGAAACGCGGCTTCCGATTCGTCGGACCCACCACCGCCTACGCCTTCATGCAGTCGATGGGAATCGTGAATGACCACGCCGAGCATTGCGCCACCCGCGCTCGGGTCGAGCGCGCACGTGACCTTTTCGAACGCCCGAGCCTGGCCACCGGATTCGCCCGATGATCGAGTTCGAACCGTGGGTCGTCCTCGCGGTCGCGGCAGCCCTCGCCCAGACCACCCGGAACGCGGTCGCCCAAACGATCTCGTCGAAAATTTCGCCCGCCTTGAACAGCTGGTCTCGCTTCACGTTCTGCCTGCCCTTTGCGGCGATGACCGCTGCGGTCGTCGTCGCCCGCGAAGGCCTGCCGACGCTTCCGGCGAGCTTCTTCTTCTACTGCTTCTGCACGGCCGTGACGCAGCTGCTGGGGAATGTCGCGCTCATCACCGCCTTTCGCATCGGCAGCTTCGGCGAGTCGATCGTCTTCCACAAACTCGAGGTGATCCTCACGGCGATCGCCGGGGCGATCTGGTTCGCCGAATTTCCGTCGGCGATCGGTGCGTCGGGAATCCTCGTCTGCGCCGTCGGCGTAGTCGTGATCAATCTGTCTCGCCAGACCGAGTCCAGGCATTGGACCCGAGCCTTCCGCTTCGGCCGCGCCGGGAGCTACGCACTTCTGTGCGCCATCTTGCTCGTGGTCGCAAGCTTCGCGCTCAAGACCGCCAACACGATCGTCACGACGGAAAACGCCGACACCAGCGTCTTCGAGTCCGCCGTTCAGACCCTTTTTCACACGACCTGGATCGAAGTCGTGCTGCTTTCGGGTTGGATCGGGTGGCGCGAGCCCGCCTCCTTTCGCGCCGTTCCGCTTCACTGGCGTCGTATGCTCGTGATCGGTTCCGCGGGATTCACCGCGAGCCTCGGCTGGTTCTGGGCCTTTTCGCTCAGCCTCGTCGCCTACGTGAAGGCGGTCGGACAGATCGAAGCCCTGATTGCGGTCGCCCTCGGCATTCGTTTGATGGGTGAGCGGGAGCTGATCCGTCAACTGCCCGGAATGCTGCTCGTCATGCTCGGCATCTCCTGCGTCCTGCTCGGATGACGCGCGGGCGTTTTCCTCGCTCCGCAAACGGAAAAACCGAACCGCGAGTGCACTGACGGCCTCTTTTCTGCGGGAACCGGAACGGGCTGCCGGTCGGTTTCGCAGCATTGCGCGGCCCCTGCGCCCCGATTGCCAGCGGTCATTCAAGAGCGTTGCGCGCCCCGCCGATTCAATCCTTCGGATGGGCAGAAACGCACGCATCAACCCAAATTGGCTCGCCGCCACCCCGACGATCGTCGTGGTGGTTCTGGCTTCCCTCGCCCAATCGGTTGGCCTCGGCGACGGCCTCGACCGCCGAATCCAGGACACGTTCATTCGCATCGCCCCGAGCCATCGCCCCGAACCGGCCTACGGTGTCCCGGACGTCGCGGTCGTCACGATCGACCCACGCAGCCTGCGCGCAAGCCAGCCCTGGCCCTGGTCGAGAAGCGTTCACGCCGATGCGGTCGACCGACTCGAAGAGGCCGGTGCCCGAGCGATCGCTTTCGACATCGACTTTTCGTCTCCGACGACGGGCGACGCGGATGCGCGATTCGCGCAAGCGATCCGAGCAAGCGGCCATGTCGTACTCGCCACGTTCTCCCAGACCCAGGCGCTCGACGGCGGGGGCGAACTCGAGATCGTGAATCGCCCGATTCCAGCCCTCGAGGCCGCCGCCTCGCTGGGGAGCGTACTGGTTCCGATCGATTCCGATGGCGTCGTCCGCAACACTCCCCGCACGAGCTCGATCGGTGCGGAGACCCTTCCCTCGCTGGCACGGGCGGCGCTCGCAGTCGCGAGCCCCGAATCACTGCGGGCGCGACTCGACCCGGTCGATCGGGACGCAACACGGATCGACTTCCGACGCTATTTCCCACGTATTCCGACGGTCGCCTACGTCGATCTCGTCGAGGGTCGCTTCGATCCCGAGAAGCTCTCCGGACGCGCGGTCTTCATCGGCGCCACAGCGGCCGAATTCCAGGACCTGTGGGCAACGCCCGCCGATCCCGCGATGCCCGGGGTCATGATCCAGGCCATCGCCTATCGAACGGCGGCCGCGGAATTGATGGGCGAGACGATCCTCGTTCGGGCGGCGCCGATCTGGATCCTGCTCGGCTTCAGCGTACTCGGACTCGCAACCCTGCCCCGCAACGGCGCGACTGGGCTGGGCCGCGCAGTCCTCTTCTTCGGAACCGGAACGAGCATCGTCTTCTTGAGCTGGTTCAGCCTCTGGGCCACGGGCATCGTATTCCCGATCACGATCGCAATCGGCCTGCTCGCCACGCAATATGCGCTCGGCATCGAGCACCTTCAGCGCCGGATCCGAGCCCGCGCCGACGCCCAGGAATCGTCCCTGGTCGCGTTGTCCCGACTCGGGGCCGTCCAGGCCGACCCGGAAGCGGGCTGCGAACGCCGATCGGGAAACCACGCGGGCCTCGAACTCGCGCTGGAACTGCTGGGGGATGTGGTTTCGGCTCGCGGGGTCGTCATGCTCCGCGCGCTCCCCGGCGGCGGACTTTCCCGAGAGCGCATCGAGTGGCGGCCCCGAGGCTCCGAGGGAGAGCGGCTTTTCGTCGAGGACAGACTGGCGGCACAGGCGCTCGAGGAACGCTGCCTGATCGAATCCGAAGACCCTTTCACGCCGGGCGCAGCCATCGTGTTGTCGCCGCTCCTCGCGGGAGCCGATGAGATCGGCGTGCTCGCCGTTTTCTGCCAGGTGGGGCAAGCGGTCGACTCGATCCAGCATCGAACGATTGCAACCGTCGGGGCCCAGCTCGCCTTGACCGCCCAGAACCTGCGACTCATCGAGCGACTGCGCGAGACCTTCGAATCCTCGATCGCCGCGGTGGCCGGTGCGGTCGAAGCGCGAGACGGATATACCGATCAGCATTGCCGTCGGCTCGCCGCGTTCTCCTCGATGATGGGCACACGCCTCGACATGCCCGAGGACGAAATTCGCGCGATGGAACTCGGCGCGCTACTCCACGACGTCGGCAAGATCGGGATCCCCGATTCGATCCTCAATAAACCCGGTCGCCTGAGTCATGAAGAACGCTGCGAGATGCAGCGACACCCGGAGATCGGAGCCGGAATCGTCGCACCGGTGGTCGGTCTCGAAGAAACGACACTCCAATGTGTCATACACCATCACGAGAGATGGGATGGCAGCGGCTATCCGGAGGGACTCGTCGCAGAAGAGACCCCCCGCCCGGCCCGAATCGTCGCGATCGTCGATGTCTGGGACGCACTCTCGACGCAGCGCCCGTACAAGAAGGCATTCAGCCAGGAGGAGGTGCGCGAACTCCTTCTCAAGGGGCGCGGCACGCAATTCGACCCCGACCTCCTCGATCTCTTCTTCGAAGTACTCGACGAACAGGGCGATGAGATGCTGGAGATGATCGCGCGATCGAATTTCCGGGCGCTTTCCGAATGAACCGAATGAACCTGCTCGCATTGCTGCTGTGTGTCGCGGGAACGATTTCGCCGGAGCGCAGCATGGCTACGAATCCCGACGACCCCTCGCCCCTCGAGCGACTCCGCAGTGCAATCTCCGAGCATCCCGACGATCCAGACCTGCGCTTTGCGATCGCCCGAAGACTTGCGATCGCCGGGCAATCCAGCGAAGCCGTTCGGGTCACCCGCCAGTTCGTCGGGCGCTGGCCCGAGCGCCGCCCGGCGGCACGCGTCGAGATCGCACGGATATTGATCGAGGGCGAGGCCACCGCGGAAGCCATCGAACTGCTCGACGAAGAACTCAGCGCGTTTCCCCAGTCCGCCATGGCGCGCTTCTATCGCGGCCTGGCCTTCCGAAAGTCGGGCCTCGTCGCGGCGGCGAACCGGGAGTTCAGGATCGCGGGACGACTCGAACCGTCCATTCGCACCGAGACCCTGCTCGCGCGGGCGCTCGGCCTTTTCGACATGGGGCAAGAGAAACAGGCCGTAACGCTTCTGCGTACGATTCTCCAACTCGATCCCACCGGCGAGAGTGCCCTCCGAGCACGCCTCATCCTGCGACAGCGCGAGATCCTCGACCTGCCAAGGCGTTGGCGAGTCGACGGATACGTCGGCTTCGAATGGGACGATAATGTCACGCTCGAGAGTGCCGAGAACGAAGTCCCCGCCAGCGGGGGCGACGATATCCGGGGAATCTGGGGAATCGGTCTCACCGGCCGACCCTGGCAGGGCGAGCGGGGCTCGCTCATCTTGGGGTACCGCTACGACCAGACACGACACGCGGATCTCAGCGATTTCGACGTGCTCGCCAACACGATCTTCGCGACCGGAACCTGGCGCGTCGACGACCGTCTCGTACTCCGGCTCGACGGCGTTTTCGGTAACACCCTTCAGGATCTCGACAGCGAACTCTTCGGTGGCTCCCTCCGGCCGAATCTCATCTACGCCTTCGGACCCGAATGGGGCGCGGTCCGGATATTCGGTCAGGTCGAGATATCCGAATATCAGGACGATCCCGTCTTTGGACCGTGGGAAAGGGACGCCCTGACGTTCAGCGTCGGCGCCGAACATTTCCTGCCCCTTCGCATGAAGGGGTCCTGGCTTGCCGTCTCGGGTTCCTGGTCGCGCACGTTGACCCAAGCAGAACCGTTCGGAGCGGCCGGCGGCTACGACGGAGACTTCGACTACGACAGCTGGCGCTTTCACGGAACCACCACGCTCGCTCTCCCCTTCGAGTTCCAGGTCCAGTTGGACGCCGCATACAACCACGACCGTTACCACAACGACAACTTCGCTCATTTTCTCCAGACGCTCGGCACGGGCGGCCCCCGCAAACGCCGCGACGATGTCCTGAGCGGTCGCATCAGCCTGAGCCGCCGGATCATCGATCCCGTGCGATTCGAAATCTATTGGCGGGGAGCACGCCGGATCTCGAACGTGGACGTTTTCGACTACGACAAACAGATCGTCGGCGCGCTGATTCGCTTTTCAACGGACAAATTCCCGGGCTGAACGGCCCCAACCCCATCGGAGGTCAACCCGATGCCTAGTACATATCGAACTCATTCCCGTTTCTCGCCGACGAGCTGGCTCATCCTGCTCGCCGCCTTCTCCTCGCTCGCGAGCGGAAGCGCGCTTGCCGAGAGCGTCGCCGAACAAGTCTCCGGAAAGGTCGAGATCGGTCGTGGCGACCCGCCCCGCTGGCGAGCGCTTCGCACGGGAGAAACGATCGAATCGAACGACCGCATCCGCACCGGCGCGGACGGGCGCGTCGAGATCACGCTGGATGCCGGCACGATTCGCGTGCACGAGAACTCGGTGCTCCGACTCCCGCCGGCGACGGACCAGGCCGACCAGGTCGAACTCGAGCAGGGCCACTCGCTCTTCGATGTGCTGCGAAGGTCCGGGCGACGCTTCGAAGTTCATACGCCGATGGTCGTCGTCAGCGTGAAGGGAACGCGCTTCGGAGTCGATGCCACCGGCGAGATGGGCGAGGTCGTCGTGTACCGCGGAGTCGTCGGAGTCCGCGAGGCCGGCCGGGCTGACGCAATCGAAATACTCGTTCGCGAGGGATTCCTGGCTACCGGTGGAGTCGGTTCCCCGATCGAACTCGACGTCGCACCGATGGGTGATCCGTGGGTCAGCTGGCAGGATTTTCGTCACGACATGCGCGAACACCGCCAGGCGCCGGCCCGCATGAACGAAGTCGACCGAGCCCGCACGACACTCCACCGCGCAACGAACGCGGACGTTCTGCTGAAGGCGGCTGAGCGCAAGCCCGAGGTGGCGGAACGACTTCGCAAGATCCAACGGGACCACGCCGAACGTTCTTCGCGCGAGGAAAAGGATGCGGCGGCCAAGGCGGGTTCTGCGGATCACGAGGGACAGGATCGCAACGACCCGTCGGCCCTGCCTGCCGCGCCCATGCTGGGAGACGATGAGCCCGATGCGAGCAGGCGTCAGATTCTGCAGAAAATGATGCAGGACGGCGACAGTCGGAGTCGGCGACGACAGAGCCGAGAAAAGGCGGAAAACGAGTTGGCGGAAATGCTACGGGGCCATCAGGGAGAGAAAATGCAGGCCAGGACGGTCATGAAGATTCCCGATCCGACCGGTCTCTCGTCCAATCTCAGCGGCACCGGACTCTCGCTGACATTCCTCAGCTCCCTCGACGAGAACGACCTGAACCTGCTCCTCAATACCTACAGCGACACCCGCATTTCATTCGTCGACTCCACGGGCACATTGTCCTTCACCACCACCGATTTCCTGGACCAGTTGGAGCGGGAACTCATCACGAACGGACTCGATCCGGTCCTCGCCAATGATGTGATCACGAAGATGAACGGCGGTTAGGAGGCTCTGCGGCACAACGTGGCCGCGTGGGGCCCTGGATCTGGCACGCGGGGAGCGCTGCGCGTACGATGGGGATCGGCGGTCCTTCACGGCCACGCTCGTGATTCTACCCGCCAGCTTTCAAGCCTCCGCCTATCAAGTAAAGGACTCGCGATCCATGTCTACTCGTCCGATCCACTTCGGCCCGCGCAAACATATCTGCCAGATCCGTGAACGCCTCGATGGCCTGCGCTTCGATCATTTCGAGGCCACGTCGCAGAGCCCGTGCCTGGGTGCCGAGATCCGCGGAGTCGAGCTGGGCAAACCGGTGTCGCCGGAACTCGCGGCCGAGCTCAACACGGCGCTGGTCGAGTACAAGATCCTCTTCTTCCGCGACCAGGACATCACCGCGGATGAGCACGCGGCTTTCGCCGGTAATTTCGGTGACCTCGAAATTCACCCCTTCCTGCCGGCGGGCGAAACGCCCGAGGTGATCCGATTCCAGAAGGACGAATACACGGTCGGGGCAGAGAACAACTGGCACAGTGACGTTAGTTGGCGCGAGGAACCCTCACTCGGCTCCATCCTGCGGGCCCACGAGGTCCCCGACGTCGGGGGCGACACGCTTTGGACCGACATGGAAGCGGTCTACGAGGGACTGAGTGCGGATCTGAAGAAGGAGATCGACGGTCAGGTCGCGGTCCACGACTTCGTCCACACCTTTGGCATGGGTCTCAGCGAGGAGGATCGCGAGGAAAAGCGAAAACAGTTCCCCCCGGCACATCACCCCATCGTCCGAACGCACCCGGTCACGCAGCGCCGCTGTCTCTACGTGAATCCAATCTTCACGCATCACGTCGTCGGACTCGAACCGGACGCGAGCAAGGATCTGCTCGATCGTCTCTATCAGGAGATCGACGTTCCGGAATATCAGGTGCGATTCAAATGGGCCGCTGACAGCATTGCGTTCTGGGACAACCGCTCGACCCAGCATTATGCATCGAGCGACTATTGGCCCCAGGCCCGGGTCATGGAACGGCTGACGATCATCGGAGACCGACCCGTCTAGCTGTGGTCGCCGACGCTTCGAAGAAGAGCCTTCGGCCAGAAGAGCCCTCAGCCAATAAAGAGCCCTCAGCCAAAGAGAGCCCTCAGCCTTCGGTCTCTTCTTCCTCGTCCTCCTGCGGCTGGACCATGCCATAGGCTTCGAGGTCGTCCTGGGTCGCCTCGCCGGAGTGCGGCTCTTTTTTCACACCAAACTCCTTCTCGTTCTCGCGCATCTCACGCTTGCGAGCGGACTTCTCCGCTTTCTCGCTTTCCCGTTTGCGCTTGAGAACGCTCATTCGACTTGCACGTGCCATTCAAAATTCCTCCGTCCATCGTCACCGCACGCGATCGGGGCCCCCCCAACCATTCATTCATTTATTGATTACGCCAGCGGCCTTGCCCCTCCCTCTTCCGGGTCCTTGGACCGCCGGGGATTCTGGGGCGCTCATGATCTATTCTTGCAGTACCCGATCTCTCTTCAAGCGCGAGGCTCAAACCCTCCGCCACCTCCGCGCTCTAGCGGGGCTTCGTCTGCGCGCAGATTCCGGCCCCCGCAAATCGCATCCGTCGAGAGACTGGATCGTGGAATCCGCTGCGGCGGGATCTTCCATCATCTCGTTCGACGAAGGCAAGATCTCGAGAACTGGGGGAGAACCGTCCCACCCGTCATACAAAGCGGGCAGAATCTAGCATTGCCTGAGCAAGCCCACATCCGCCCGCTCGCCGGAAGCCAGAACCGCGCCCCATCCGAGCGGGCCCGTCTGCCCACGGACGAGTGAATCGAGGCCCGCTGAGCCTCGCACTCGACCGCAGCGGGACGCCCGCCGGACGGGACGAACTCCGGTCTCAGCCGGCGACCGAGGGGCGCGCCGCGACACGGGCGTACCACGCCTGCAGGTTCTCGCATTTCGCATCCAGCGGTTGGCCCACCCCGGCGCCAAATTCGAGGAACGCGAAGAGCATGATGTCGGCGAGTGTGAATCGGTCTCCGCAGATGTACTGATTGCCTCCGATCAGCCCATCGATCTTGGCGAGCCAATCCTGCGCGATCTTCTTGAAATCATCCGCCGCCTGGGGGATGACATGGATTCGACTCTCGAAGAGCGGCAACCCCTCGGCGAAACGGAAGCCATTCGCCATGTTTTCACAGATATTCAGGTCGATCCGGCGCACCCACATATGCGTCTCGGCGCGCTCCTCGGGTGTCCCGCCGATCAAGGTTCCGCCTGTCTTGTCGTCGAGGTACTCGGCGATTGCGGTGATCTCGGAGATGAACTCTCCGCCATCGAGTTCCAGGGTCGGCAACTGACCCGCTGGATTCCGACCGAGATGTGCGTCCTGCCGATTCTCGCCAGCGACCAGATCGACCTCGACGAGTTCGACGTCAGCGCCTGTCTCGGCGACGGCGAGGGTGACAACACGCGGGTTGGGACCCATTCCCGTATAGAGCTTCATGTGGGGATTCCTTTTCTTCATCTTCGAGCCTCGACTGCGAGGACCGTTGGGGTGCGGGGGTGATCGAACCGGACCGATCGGAACGGCTCGAGTGGGCGACAGCGGAGTCTCGCGCAGTGGTGGCCGTCCGGCAAAGAGCCGTGGACCCCGAATCGGCTGCCCTCGATTCCGGCGTTGTTCGGGGTGCGTCGCTCTTCTGTCGCTTGTTCGTCACCTTCTCGTGTGTCGTCAGGGGGCACGAAACCGGGTGAGATCGAGCTTGCCCTCGCTTCGCGCCACCACGACCGAGACCGCGGCGTCGCCGGTGATATTCACGACCGTTCGCGTCATATCGAGCAGCCGGTCGACCCCGAGGATCAGCCCGATGCCTTCGATCGGAAGATCCATTTGCCGGAGCACCACCGCGAGCATGATCGTCCCGACGCCCGGAACCCCCGCGGTCCCGATCGAGGCGAGGGTCGCCGTCAATACGACGGTCAGATAACCCGCGGGTCCGATTTCGACTCCGTAGGCCTGGGCGATGAAGACCGTCGCAACGCCCTGCATGATCGCGGTGCCGTCCATGTTGATGGTCGCACCGAGGGGGATGGTGAATGCACCGATCGAAGTGTCGACACCGAGCCGTTCCTCGACCGTGCGAAGCGTCACCGGGAGCGTGGCTCCACTACTCGCCGTGCTGAAGGCAACGCTCATCGGCGCACGCAGTTTTCTAAAGAACGTGAGTGGAGCAACCCGCGCAAGCAGGATCAGAAGCGTCGGGTAGGTCACGCCCGCGTGAAGAAAGAGCACGCCCAGAACCGTCAGGAAATATTTGATCAACTGTTCGAAGACCTCGGGCCCCTGCTCTGCGAAGACCTTTGCGATCAGACAGAAGATTCCGTAGGGCGCGATCTGCATCAGCACGAAGACGAGCTTCATGATCACCGCGTTGGCACTCTGGAAAACGCGCAGCAGATCCCGCCCCGACTCGCCCGCAAGGGTCATCGCCAGGCCGAGCAGTACGGCGAACACGATGACCTGCAACATCCGACCCTCCGCCATCGCCTTGAAGGGGTTGTCGGGAAAGATGTCGATCAGTGTCTGAGCCAGACCGGGGGCCTCTCTCGCCGCGAAGCCGGTACTCTGGGAGGCCAGGTCGAAACCCTCTCCGGGGCCCACGATGATTGCCGCGACAATCGCCAGGCTGATCGCCAGCGCGGTCGTCAAGAGATACAGACCGAGGGTCTTGCCGCCGATCCGGCCGAGCTTCGTAATGTCTTCGAGCGCGGCCGTTCCGCAGGCCAGCGAAACCAACACGAGGGGCACGACCAGTAGCTTGAGGCTCGCCAGGAAGATCTGTCCGACGACATAGAAGACGCCATTCACGAGGAAGTCGGCGACCGCCCACTCGATCGCGAAGAGGTTGAGGACGATGCCCACGGCCATTCCCGCCGCCAGCCCGATCAAGATCCGCCGCGTCAGGACGCTGGTATCCTCGAAGTCGTCGTCCGCCTGTGCTGCGCTCATGCTCTCCCCCCCAAACAGCAGCATACCCGACTCGACACCCCACGGGCGGGCTCGCTGCGACTCAAGCGCCGGTTCCCACGCGTCGATTGAACCCGAAGAGGGGGGGCTCCGTGGAGGCGGCAGGCGTGCGGGAATGGATCTGGCTTGGGCTCAACGTGGTCGTGGGCATGCCGTTGGCGCTCGCGGCGCTCGTCGTCGCACGCGAGGGCGTCCGTTCGGGCGTGGCGGTTGCCTGCGGCTTCCGCGTCTTCGAGATCCACTGGGGCGCGGGCCGGCGAGTGGCGGAGCGCCCGCTCGGCCCGGTCGATCTGGTACTCCGCTGGATGCCCCTCGGCGGCGCCAGCATCGCCCGATCGGGTGTTGCCCGGCGCTACCGCCTCGCGCGGGCCGCCATCGCGCTCGCGCCGGCCGTGCTGCAACTCGCGTGGCTAGCCAGCCGGATGGCGAGCGATGCGAGGCTCTTCGAATCCCTCGCCCAGGGCCCCGCGGCGCTCGCCGTACTCGACCTCGCGAACCGATTCCTGCTCGCGCTTCATCTGCTGGTCCCGGTCCAACTCTCGAAAGGCATCCGAACCGACATCCGGCTCCTGATCGACGGACTGCTGGGCCCGGCCGGATCGAATCGAAGCGCACGCGCCAGCTTCTACGCTCGGCTAGCGCGTCACCGGATCGAACGCGCCGATGTTGCGGGCGCAGAGGCGGCCCTCGAGCGGGGCCTCGTGCAACTCGGGCCCGAGCCGATGCTCGTCGCCTGCGATCGACGTCTGCACGAAACCGACCTCTCGAGCGTGATCGATCAAGGCGATTGTGCGGATGCCTGGCAGCGCCTGATCGACGCAGCCGAATCGGATCGAGACGACGAATACCGAACGTGGTCCTTCCCGATGCGAGTCCAACGTGCCGGACTCATGGCCGTGCCGATACTCGTCGTCGCGATCCTTCTCGGCCTCTCGCACGCCGACCGTTTCGCGAACGGCTTCGAGTCGCGATGGCTTCGCGAAAGCGAAGGGCTCGCGACCGAAGGCAACGCTCTGCGGTGCGCCTCACTCCTCGAGCGCTGGACCACATGGGCACGCCGAGTGGATCGCCTGCTGCCGCCCGAAGCTTCCAGGCGAAGTGACCGACACCTCGCATTCGCTCGACTCGAACGTTGCCGCGGGGCCCTCGCGGCAGCCGCGGGGCACCGGGCCGAGGCGCTGCTGGCCGCGAACGCCGCTCGATCCGAACTCGCCCCGGTGATGTTCAGCGAGCCTGCCCGCTGGCTCGAGAACGAGTTGCGCCTGACGAAGCTCTTCCGCCACGCCGCAACCGTCGAGGCCGATCGTCACGCCCATCGGAAGGCCCTGCTGGCGATCACGAACGCCGAGCGGAGGCTCGAAACGGTCCGCCGACAGGTCGGCCTGTGGCCCGAGCCCGCGGCGCGCGACCGCGCACAAGAAACGCTGGCCGCAGAGCGGGCGGAACTCTTGAAAATGCGCGAGCGGGTGATGGCGGGGCTATCCGCCCGCTGACCTCGCGACGCGAGCCCCCCTCGGAGCCAAAGCCGAGACTCGTCTCGAAGTCCATGCGCCGATGCGTCCCCGCCCGCCGGTGTCGCAAATCCTGGCTGTCGCGAGTCGTGGCTGAGCCGCGGTGACCGTGCCATAGTGACTCGACCCGATCAAACGCGTCCCCTCATTTCATCCGATCCGAACCCCCTCACAGCCAGCGCCGCTACGCCGCGCGCCCGCCCTCCGAGTGAAACGTCGCTCCGGTGCGGGACGCGATCGACCGCGTCAGCGGCTTCACCCGTGCGGCGATTCGAGCCTCGCTCGAAGCCAAACACAAACACGCCCTTCGCGTGGGACAAGCCCGATGAACCCGAAACTCCTTGCCCCGATCCTGATCGCCGCCCTGACCGCCCTCGGCGTGCTCCTCATGATCGTGACCGAGCCGGAGATCGAATTCGTCGAACTCGAGCGCGCGATTCCCACCGTTCGGGTCATCGACGCCACACCCCAGACCGTCCGATATACGGTTCATAGTCAAGGCACCGTCGCGCCTCGCACCGAAGCCAAACTGGTGGCCGAAGTCGGGGGCCGCGTCGTCTGGATCGCGCCAACTTTCGCCCCGGGCGGGTTCTTCGCGGCCGGGGATCCGTTGATCCGACTCGAGCCACGCGATTACGAGCTTGCGGTGAACCGACGGAGAGCCGCCGTCCAACGGACCCGAGGCGAGCTCGAATTCGCCTCGGCCGAACTCAAGCGACAGGCGGGGCTTTCGGATGAAGGCGTCGCCAGCGTCGCCCAGCTCGCCAATGCGCGGCGTATGGCGACCGTCGCCGAGGCCAACCTGTTGGATGCCCGCGCGGCGCTGGAACAGGCCGAACGCGACCTCGAACGCACCGAAATCCTGGCCCCCTTCGACGGTCGAATTCGAGAAGAACAAGTCGACATCGGCCAGTTCGTGAATCGCGGAAACGTCGTCGCCCGGGTCTACGCGACCGACTACGCGGAGATCCGCCTGCCGATCCCGGACGCCCAACTCGCCTTTCTCAACGTCGGCGTGACCCGACCGGGCTCGCCCGTCGAAATCGGCCACGCGGTCGTTCGCATCAGCGCGATTTTCGCTGGACTTCCCACCGAATGGGAGGGCCGCGTCGTCCGAACCGAGGGAGAGATCGACCCGCGTAGCCGCATGGTCAACGTCGTCGCGCGCGTCGAGGACCCCTATCACGTCGATAGTGGTCTACCGAAGGTCCCCCTCGCCGTCGGCCTCTATGTCCAGGCCGAGATCGAAGGGCCGCTGGTCGAGAACGTGATCGTCGTTCCCCGTTATGCGATGCGAAACGACTCCCGCATCCTCGTGGTCGATCAGGAGAACCGGCTCCATTCGAGAGAGGTCGAGATTCTGAGAATCGACCGCGACGACGTGCTCATACAGGGGCCGCTTCCGTCGGGCGAACGCATCTGCGTGTCACCGCTCCAGGTCGTCGTCGAAGGCATGCAGGTCCGAACCGTCGAGGATGCCATCCCGCCGGAGACCGATCGGTCATGACCGCAGCGATCACCTGGTTCATCCGTAATCCCGTCGCAGCGAACCTCATGATGATGGTCATGGTCGTCGGCGGCGTGCTCACCCTGTTTGGCCTCCGTCAGGAGGAATTTCCCCCGATCGAGCCCGACGCGGTGCGGATTATCGTCGAATATCACGGCGCATCCCCGGCCGAGATCGAAGAGTCGATCTGCATTCGGATCGAAGAGGCCGTCGAGGGGACCCCGGACCTCGACCGGATCACGACCTTCGCAGCCGAAGGCGTCTGCAACGTCACGGCCGAGCTGGTCGTGGGCGCCGATGTCACCGCCGCCACCACCGAAATCGAAAACCGCATCGATGCGATCGATACCTTCCCGACCGAAAGCGAGAAGCCCCTCGTCTCGAAGGTCGAGTCCACGCGTCCGATCCTCAAGGTCGCCATCTCGGGCCCGATCAACGAACGCGAACTCAAGATTCTCGGCCAGCGTGCGCGCGACGAAATCGCAGGGCTGAGCGGTGTTTCGCAGGTCTTCCTCATGTACGCCCGTCCTTTCGAGATCTCGATCGAGGTCTCGGAGAACACACTTCGCCGGCATGGCATCAATCTGGAGGAAGTGGCCGAGGCCGTCCGGGAATTCTCCCTCGACCTGCCCGGCGGCTCGGTCAAGACCAGCGGCGGTGAAATCCTATTGCGCGCCAAGGGTCAGGCCTATCAAGGCGTCGACTTCGAGAATATCGTCGTCATCACTCGAAGGGACGGCACGATCGTCCGCCTCGGAGAGATCGCCGACGTCATCGACGGCTTCGAGGACACCGACCTTCGCGGACGTTTCAATGGCGACCCGAGCGTCGTGATCAAGGTCCAGCTGATCGGCGACGAAGACGCGCTCGTCGCCGCCGCGGCCGTCAAGGGATGGGTCGGCGGGTTCCGTCAGAGCCTTCCGAGCGGCGGCGATGTCACCATCTTCAACGACGATTCCCTCGAACTCGTCGTACGCCTGGACGTCCTGGTCCGAAACGGTCGATCGGGCTTGATCCTCGTACTGGTCGTGCTCGCCCTCTTCCTGCGCTTTCGACTGGCGATGTGGGTCGCGGCCGGCGTTCCGATCGCCTTCGCCGGGGCGCTCTTCATGTTCCCGGTCTTCAGCCTGACGATCAGCACGCTCACCGTCATCGCCTTCATCGTCGTGCTGAGCATCCTCGTCGACGATGCGATCGTGATCGGCGAAAGCATTCATTCCAAAGAAGTCGAAGGGCTTCCCCAGATCGAAGCTGCGATCCAGAGCACCCAGGCCGTCTTCGTCCCCGTCATCTTCGGCGTGCTGACGAGCGTGACGGCCTTCCTGCCGATCATGTTGCTGCCCGGCCGAATGGGCGGCTTCTTCGGAACGGTCGGCAAGACCGCGGTCGTCTGCCTGGCCTTCTCGCTTCTCGAGGCCCTCTTGATCCTGCCCTCTCATCTGGCGCATCGAAAACGATCCACAGCGAGCGATAATCCAAATCGCTTCTCGGCCGGATGGAGTCGATTCCAGGGCAAGCTCGCGGATGGCCTCGACCGGCTCGCCTATGTCCGTTATGCAGCGGTCCTCGAACGCGCCATCGAGTACCGCTACGCGACGATCGCCCTCGCGATCGGCATGCTGATCCTGACGGGTACGATGGTCGAGACCGGCCGACTCCGATACCAGTTCTTCCCGGAGATCTCGGGCGACATCGGCTACGCGACGGTCACGATGCCTCGAGGTATTCCCCTCGAGCGGACGGAATTGGCGGTCAGCCAGCTTCAAGGGGCGGCCGAAGAATTGATCCGGCAGCTCGACGAAGAGATCCCGGGGCCCTCGATCGTCGTCCACACCTTCGCCTCGATCGGCGCGCCACTCGGCCGTGCGGCCCCCGATTCGACGGGACCCTCGAGCGGCGGCGCCCATCTCGGCGAAGTCGGCATCGAACTCGTCTCCGCACTCGAACGCGACATCACCACCGATGAAGTGCTGGATCGCTGGCGCGAGCTGGCCGGTCCGATCACCGACGCCATCGAGCTGGACTTCAGTTCGGACGCCTTTGGCGCGGGCGAGGCGATCGAGATCGAACTCTACGGAGCGGACACGATCGAGGAGCTCACCCTCGCGGCCGATGCCGTCAAACGAGTTCTGGCGACCTATGCCGGCGTCTCGGACATCTCGGATTCCTTTCGCGCGGGCAAACAAGAAGTCCAGATCTCGCTACGCGAGAGCGCAGTCCCGCTGGGCCTGACCCAGAACGATCTCGCGCGACAGGTGCGTCAGGCTTTCTATCGCGAGGAGGCCCAGCGGATTCAGCGCGGACGCGACGATGTTCGCGTGATGGTCCGCTACCCCGAAGCCGAGCGCCGCTCCCTGGGATCGCTCGAGGAAATGCGCATCCGAACCAAGGACGGAATCGAGGTGCCCTTTATCGCCGTCGCCAAAGCGGAGATCTCGCGCGGCTTCGCGAGCATCCGTCGAACGGACCGCCAACGGGTCGTAACCGTGACGGCGAACGTGAACCGAACGCTCACGACACCCGCGATCATCCTCGGCCAGTTCGAGGCCTGGCTGCCCGAGTTCCACGAAGGCTTCCCGACGGTCCTGCATCGATACGGCGGCGAGCAACGCGAGCAGTCCTCCGCGGCCTCGGGAATCGTGACCGGCATCGTGATGGCGCTCCTGATCATCTACGTGTTGCTGGCGATCCCGCTGAAATCCTATGCACAGCCGCTCATCATCATGAGCGTCATTCCCTTCGGCACCGTCGGCGCGCTGCTCGGACACAAGCTGATGGGATGGGATATCGTCTTCTTCTCGATTCTCGGAATCGTCGCGCTCGCGGGCGTCGTCGTGAACGCATCGCTCGTCATGGTCCACACCATCAATACACGTCGGGCGGACGGACTCCCCCTCGGCGAGGCCGTCCGAAGCGCGTCCACCTCCCGCTTCCGACCCATCGTCCTGACGACGGCAACGACCTTCCTCGGCCTGGTCCCCCTGATGTTCGAGGCAGCGGTCCCCGCAGCGCCCGCTCATCCCGATGGCGATTGCTCTCGCCTACGGCGTCCTCTATGCGTCGATCATGACGCTCTTCCTCGTCCCCATCGGCTATCTCGTCATCGAGGACGCCGGTCGACTCTTTTCACGGGTTCTGACGAAGCGAAGCGACCAGCGATAGCTTCGCTCGCTTCGGGCTCAGCCCACGCGCGAGGCGGTCGAGGCCTCTGGGATCCGCTCGTCCGCCTTCGCACGGAATGCCCGAGCTCTGCTAGGATTCATGACTCAAGGCAAACCGATTGCTCCAAAAGGACAAACCATGCGCGCCCATCGCTCCTCACGATTCTTCGCCAGCGTCGCCGTCGCCGCTCTACTCCTCTCGGCCACACCGTCGGCTGCCGAGTGGGAAGGCTCGGCCGCGGAGGATGCGGTCGCGAAGGGCGTGGACGCACTGATCGTGCGTCCGCTCGCGAGCGTCCGCGTCGTCATCGGTGCTCTCCTGCTGATTCCCGCGGCCCTCCTCGCGTCGCCGAGCGGCATGGAAGGCCTCGACGCGGCCTACGACATCCTCGTCGCCCAGCCGATGGAATACGCATTCGACCGAGAGATCGGCGACTTCTAGGGGTCGACTCCATTTCGGGTCGACTCCATTTCGGGTCGACCGGTAGGAGACCGACTCAAGGCTTCGAATCGGTAGACGCCCCGCTGTTCGGCCGCGCTGCGCGAACAAATATCCAGACGATCGCGAGGGCTGCAAAGAGACTGACCGGGCCACTCCCCGCATAGTCGGCGCTTCGCGTGCCGAGTCCCAGACCCACGAGCAGCGCGACCCCGACCCCCACGAGCGCTTCCCCCGCGACGACACCCGAGGCGACGAGGACGCCCGGCGAGCTGCCGCGATCCGCGTCTCGCTCACCGGCGGACCGCGTCGCCCACTCGATGCACCCCCCCGCCAGGATCGGGATCGCCAATCCAAAGGGCAGATAGAGCCCGACCGCGATCGGCATGAGGTGCAGCCGAAACCCGGAACCGCGACGCTCGAGCGCAGAATCGAAGGCGAGCACACTCGTGCCCACGACGGCACCGACCCCCACGAGGCCCCAGGGCAGCTCCTCCCCCCCGAAGAAGCCACGCGCGAGGCTCGCAAACAGGGTCGCCTGGGGTGCCGCGAGTTCTCGAGAACCGATGCCGTAGGCGTCATGCAAAAGCTGGAGCACCGGCGCCATCACAAACGCCGCCACGACGACCCCGAGCAACTGCATCTTCTGCTGCCGCCGCGGCGTGGCCCCGACGATCGCCCCGGTTTTCAAGTCGTTGCACACGTCCCCCGCCGTGCACGCTGCGCAGCAAACGATGGCCGCCACACCGAGTGTCGCCACCATCCCCTGGACGCCGCTATACCCGAAGATCCACAGCAGCCCACCCGTCATCAGGACGGCGGTGATCGTCATGCCGGAAACCGGGCTGTTGCTGTTTCCGACGAGCCCGACGATATAACTCGCCACCCCGACAAAGAAGAACGAGGCGACGACCATGATCACCGTCGCCAGCGAGGCGATCCCGAAGTCCTCGGTAAAATGCCAGTAGAGGCCAAGCACCATCACGACCGAGACGCCAACCAGAGCGAGGATCTGGCGAGCGGGAAGGTCTACCTGATTGCTGGAATCGTCATCTCGAGCGGACCATCCCCGGCGCAATTCGGCGAGCGCCCGCACCAGCCCCGATCGAATCCGAAACAACGCCGCCAGACCGCCGACGGACATGGCCCCGACACCCACATAACGCACGCCTAACGACCAAATCGTCCAGGAACGTTCGGTCGCCGACCCGTCGAAGCTCGCCGAGGCGGCCGCCACGAGCTCGGCGGAATCCGCGGCGAAAAGACCGACGACTTCCGGGGCGAGTGGTATCAGGACGAGCCAGCCAAAGGCCCCGCCGAGGAAGATCTGGATCGCCACCTCGAGGCGCACGATATAGCCGACCGCCAGGAGCGCCGGTGAGAGATCCGCCCCCAGGAAGAACGAGCGGCCAGACCCGATCGTGATCGCCCCCTCGATCGACCCCTTCAGAACCCCGAACAGGCTGACGAGCAGCTTGACGACCGCGCCGAGCAACCCGCCCCGGAGTACCCTCGCGCCACTCTCGTCGCCGTCAGCAACGTCCTCTCCGCCTGCCCGGAGCACCGAGGCGCAAGCCACACCCTCGGGGTAGGGCAATTCGGGGCTTTCCTCGATGAAAACCCTCCGCATCGGGATCATGAAGAGAACCCCCAACCAACCTCCCGCGATCGCGATCAGGGTGGTCGCCCAGAAATCGAACTCCTCCCAGACCCCGATCAGCACGAGCGCGGGGACGGTGAAGAGGATTCCGGCCGCCAGTGACTCACCCGCCGACGCAGCCGTCTGGACCTGATTGGCTTCGAGAATCGTGCCGCCGCGCATCAGACGCCTCAGAATCAGCATGGCGACCACCGCCGCCGGGATGGAGGCCGAGACGGTCATGCCCACCTTGAGGCCCAGGTACACATTCGCGGCGCCGAGAACGGCGGCCAGAACGAGGCCGAGCACGATTGCCCGCGGCGTCAGCTCCGCTATCTGCTCGGATCCGGTCGATTCAGCTGGCTTCATCCTCCCCCCCGGTACGCAAGTGAACCCATCCCGCCTCGCCTTCGCAAGCGCGGGTGTCGGATCACGGATCCGGTTCCCGCAGGTCAAACGCATCCCCTGTGAAGCCGATTCGCAACTTGTTACGGATCTCGATTTTCGTCAAAATAATACCGATTCGCCCCACGGGACACCTCTTTTGTGTTGTCGAAAGGCCCCATTGGGTTAGATTAGGACAGTCGATAGACCACAGAGCGAGTAATCCTGGACAAGAACGGACAACAGACTTCATGAAACCGACCTCTTACAGGCAGAGCAGCGCGACCGAAGCGGCCACGAATTTCCAGAAGCTCAGCACGCGAATCCGTGCGAGTTGGAAGTCCTGTGCCGCCCTCGCAACCTTCGCATCGCTTGCGGTAGTTGGCCTCGCACCCACCGCCCAGGCGGCGTACGTCGAGTTCAGTCCCAGCATGGGTCCCGCAACGGAACAGATCGTCGACATCGATGTAAATGGCATGTCCATTTCGATCATCGACGAAATTCGAAGCGTCACCATGCGGAGTGCTGAATACGCCGTGAGCTTCAGTTACAGCGTCAGCGTCAAGACGATCCGATTCAATGATGGACCGGTCATGCTGAGCAGCGTCGAGTTCACCGATGCGAGCGGCTCGGCCTTGATCGAGGTCGATGGCGCCGACGGTCTCGAGCGTGTGTATGCCGGAGCGGAGATCAATCAGTTCGTGTTCAGCGTGCAGGTGATCGGCCTCTACGACGCCTATATCGGCAATACAGCGGGCGCGTTGGTTGGCGGTGTCAACGTCGATATCGTGAGGCCCACGGACGCGATTCCCGAGCCGGGTGCCGCGCTTCTCTTCGCGGCGGGTCTCAGCGCGATCGCCATCCGTAGTCGACGCCAGCGCAGCTAAGCCTATCTAAGCGCCGGTCGTCGCCGGGATCGTCGGCTCTCCGTCACGCACCCGCAGACGGCCTAACTCACCGCCCTCATCCCTCTCTTCCACCGGCCTGCATCGCATCGAAGTGGCCCCTGCGCTGCGTCCCCTGTGCGTGATCATCCAGCATCCCGAAGCGCTTCAGGTGATAGCGAACGGTCGAGCGGTCCTTGCCCATTCGACGCGCCATTTCCGCGATGTTTCCGCGCGTCTCGAAGAGCAACCGCTGTAACGACTCGAAGAGTTCGTGGTCGCGCATCATGCGCGCCTCGGTCGCGGTGAGTGTCGGCGCACGTCGCCTCGCCGACTGGCCCGACATCTGCTGGACGAGTTCACGCGCCACATCCCCCACCCGGTCGAGGTCACAGCATTTCTGGAGAAAGCGATTCGCGCCCACGCGCATCGCCTCTTCGCATTTGGCTATCGAACCCTCGGCGGAGACGATGACGACCGGGACATTCGAGGTCTCGCGCAGACGGCGTACCAGTTCGATCCCATCCAACCGGCTTCGCTCGTCGAGGGTCACCACGAGATCAGGGGGTTGCCGAACGACCCGCGCCAGCGCCTCGGAGGCGTCCCTTGCGACCTGGATTCGAAAGCCGGCCTCGACGAGGCCAATCCCGAGCGGCCCCTGCCCCCCGTCGGCGTCACCCACGACCAGGACGCGCTGACAGACCCGTCCCTCCATCCACTCCCCGGTCGGCATGTTCATCTCCTCATGAAGGGGGCCCATCACGAACCCGATTCCTGAAAGGATGACGTGACGACCGATCAGAACCCCATCAGATCCGCGAGACCATGCCCTCCGCACAGAAATACGCATCGCAGCCCGGTCGCGGCGCGAATTCGCGCCGCGACCGGGCGTTGCAAATCCAGGGACTCACACGGCCGACCGACCAACGCTAGAATCCGCCGCCGAATGCACTACCCCGAAATGCTCCCCTTATGCAGGCTGTGAACAGACGATGACGACCGATCTCCAGATCCGCGGACTGTCGGGTGCGCTGGGCGCCGAGGTCCGAAACCTCGACCTCTCCCGACCGCTCGCCGCCCGTCAGCGAGCAGACCTGCTCACGGCCTTTCACCGTTACGGCGTTCTCTGCGTTCGCGATCAGAAGCTGACCCACGACAGCCAACTCGCGCTGGGCAAGATTTTTGGAACCCCGGACAGGCATCCGATCGCGCGGGGAATGGAGCAGCACCCGGAGATCATTCGGGTGCTCAAGCCCGCGGGCGAACAAGCCTTTTTCGGAACATCCTGGCATTCCGACAACAGCTTCTTCGAGCGGCCGAGCAGTGTCACGATCCTTTACGGGGAGCGCGTTCCGCGCGTGGGGGGCGACACCGTCTTCGCCTCGATGGAGCGTGCCTGGGAGATGCTCTCAGAGCCCCTGAAGCGCCTCCTGACGCCGCTCCGCGCGATTCACAGCGCACGGTCCGCTTTCGACCCGAAGACGACGGGCAGCGCGAAATACGAGGGCGGAGCGGCCATTCAGTACACCTACAGCGACGCGATCTACGATGAGATCGAACACCCCGTCGTCCGTACCCACCCCGTCACGGGCCGAAAGAGCCTCTACGTGAATCCGATGTTCACGCAGCAGATCGTCGGCCTCTCGAAGCCCGAGAGCGACGGCCTGCTCAGCATGCTCTACGACCTGTCGACGCGTCCCGAGCTGACCTGTCGACTGCGTTGGGAGAATGGCACCGTCGCGATCTGGGACAATCGCTGGCTCCAGCACTACGCCATCGACGACTACGCCGACTTCGAGCGCTTGATGTACCGGGTGACGATCGCGGGCGAACGCCCGGCCTAGCCAGAAGCCGGATACGTGGAGGCCTGCGTCGCTAATAGCCCTCGGTCGCGATCGCAATCTCGTTGACGCCTGCGGCCTTCGCCGCATCCATCACCTTGATCAGCAGGTGGTTCTGGGACTTCCGATCCGCCTGAACGACGATCGCGCCCTGGGGATTCTCACCGTGCAGCCGTTCGATATTCGCACGCAAGTCGCGGGGGTCGACCTGTCGGCGATCGAGCCAGATCTGGCCATTCTCGGTGATGGCGATCAGGATATTGCCCTTGTCCTTGGAGATCGCCGTCTTGGCGGGCGGTCGAATCACATCGACGCCAGCCTCTTTCACGAAGGAGGCGGTCACGATAAAGAAGATCAGCATGATGAACACGACGTCCAGCATGGGGGTCATGTTCACTTCACTCTGCGCTGATTCGCGCATTCGCCTGCCACGCACGGGTTTCACCTCCTGACGTTCTCGACGTTCTCAAACATTCAATTCGATCCGACCTGCGGAGATCGACCAGACTGAACTCGAACATGCCTGAGGGTCCTCTTCCCCACCCGCCCCACGGATCACGATCATCCGGAGCATCGGGCGCCCGTCACGCGAATCTTCCGTCCGTCCATCCCCATCTATGTATGCCATCCATAGACGGGACCGGGGCTGATCGCTTTGCGAATCGGGACTGAGAGGAATGCGTCAATCGATGTTTCGATCACGAACGTCGGGCGCGTTCGAATCTGGCGGCTCCTTGAGTCGTCATTCAAGACCAAAGGCTAGCCCGCAGTCCGCCCGGAGCAAGGCACCCGGCCGAGATGCTCAGCCGGGCTGATTCAACGGTCCTCGCCGGCGCGGATGAAGATCGGCGAGGACCAGGCGTGTTCGTTATTTTCCGATAGACAATCGTCCTCGCGCGAGGTCCTCGCGTCGATATAACAGGGGTTCACGTCGATACAGTTCCCCTCGGCGTCGTAGGTACACCGGAAACCGCCAGCGTTCACCGCCAGAGTGGGTTCCTGGATCGCGCGAGCGTAATAGATCACCTCGCCGCCCTCGGGATCCTCCGGGTCGAAGTCGGGGTCGACGAATTCGGCACGACAGCCCTCCCCCACATCCTCGCAGTCGAATACCTGCCAAGGATCATCGATCAGCGTCTCGATCGGCTCCCGCAATGCGGATTGCGCCCGAATCCGAACGATCTCGAGACGATCGATCGCGCGCCGCCGATCGCTCGGGTGATAACACTCGCCCAGACACACGGCCTCGAGCCGCTCCGGCCCGAGCGCCTGCCCGACAAAGTCCGGACAGCCGGGCTTCTGCTCGAAGGCACCGGCTGCGGTCACCCGAAAGACCGGAGCCGCCCTTTGCCGCGTCACGATCGAACCCATCGGCGCCTCACCGGCCGGACCATTCAGCAGATCGAACCAGAGAAGAATCCGATCACCCGAGGTCGCATAGACCTCGCGCGCCTCGAAGGCCGACCAGATCGCCTGTCGTCGGCGTGACTCGGAATGCACCGCGGTCAGCCCGCCGGTCAACAAGAAGGACGCGCCTCGTTCCAGGTCCCGGCGGCCTGCAAGCGGAATGTCCGCGAGCTTGATCTCTCGGCTGCGTGCCTCCGGCTCGGTGTCTGTAGCCATAAAGCGCTGGGCGAGCGGCGACCGCGACATCGCTTCGGTGTTCTCGAGCCGCGCGAACTCCTTGAACCCGTTTCCACCCCGAGCGTCGTGTGAATCGCTCGCGCCGATGAGCCCGAAACGATAGGCCTGCTCCGCGCCGTCCTCGTCCGTCCGGCGAAGCGCGAGGGCCGATTGTGCCGATCCACCCGGGCGGTGGGAGAAAGCCGGGTTGAAGCAGTCACGACACTGATCGCAGTCGAGCCAATCATCCACGTCCGCACCGGGCACGCTCAGATGGCCCGCCGCGCCCGCCTTCAAATACACCTCGCGCGCCTCTTCTTCGCGCGCCTCACAATCGGGCGCATCGGGATCCGAGATCTCTTCCTGCTCGCAGCGGGCTCGAATGATCTCTCCCGCCCGAAAGCAACAGGGCAGATATTCCGCGCTCGGTTCGGGACAGATCAGCGCATCCTCACCCGTCGCGAACGCCCCCGGCCAATCGCGATAGGGCTCGGCACTGCCGTGACCCGAGTAGATCTCGAAGAGCAACTGGCGATTCGGATCGTGCTGACCGGTTTCGAGTTCTCGCGCGAGGGAGAAGCCGCGGGGCGTCATCAATCCCCAACTCGTTCCGTGCGGGATCACGATGGAGGGCGTGTCCCATCGGTCGAGCTTTGCGTGGAGTTCGCTCGGATGCGCTGCGACCTCGTGGCAGTCGAGGGGGAGATCGAGGGTGTCGACGCCGGGCTCGCAATAGGGCACCGACGAAACCTCCTCGGCGTAAAGCGCATAGTCGGCGTAGATCTGACGCTGCGAGAAATCCGCCAACGAGAAGAGCATTCGACCCAGGAACGGAATCGCGGCGACGCGGAACTCCGGGCGCGGCGCCGCGATCGGCCGGCGCGGAACCCGGTCGCGATCCGTCTCGAGCAGGATCACGTTCTTGTGCCCGTAATGTTCCTCGGGCGTCCCGCCGACCTGCGACCACTCCCATCCGAGGAACGCGACCGAGTCGGGATCCTCCGGGTCTCCCGCGCGGGCGTTGCATTCGGCAATCGAGTCGATCGTCTCGCTCCAATGCTGCGGACTGATCCCCTCGGCGTGGTCGTTGATGCTCCAGAAATCGAGATCCGCGCACAGCCGCGCGAAGTCGCAGGCATCCGCGGGCGGATGCAAACCGCTTCCGCCCATCATCGGCAGACTGGTTATGAAAGCGTCGGGCGAGAACGTCGTGTGGACGTGCAGATCACCAAACAGGATCTGTTTCCGGTCGCCGAGGGTCGCCGCCGTGCGAGTCGTCGCCTGACGCGACGCACGTGCGGTGACGATCGAAGCGGGGATCTTTACGTCGGTCGATGTGCCGGCGACCTGGTGCTCGCCCTGGCAACCAACGACCGCACCCATCACCGCCACGCCCATGAGCAGGCAGGGGATCAACGCGTGACGCCGCGCTGAAGCGCGGTACGGAAAATCGGGGGTCAGGGCGAATACCAGATGGGAGAGGTCCAAGCGCGCTCCTGAATCACCGGCTCGTGCCGCGGGCTGCAGCAGCCCTCGAAGCCCGACGTGATCGTGGAAGGGTCTTCGCAATTCACGCCCGCATCGACACAGAGATGCTGGCTCCAACGACAGGTCGGATTCTCGATCACCCGCGCATAATAGAAGGCGCCCTGGTCGGGTTCGAAATCGCGATCTCGCCAGACGCTGCAGAGCTGCGCCGCTCCGTCACCCTTCGGTTCGCAGGTCTCGAGGTCGACACTCGCGCGATTCTTTCGACCCGCGATGTCGATGACCTTCTCCCGCGCCTCCCCGTCCTCGACCCAGCCCTTCACGATCTGGATCCTTTGGAGCGGCGTACCCGGGGCATCGTCGGTCCCGGGATCCTGCAGCGCCCAGACGGCGAAGCTCGGATCCCCGTCCTTTTTGCCACGGGCCGGCAGGTCGGCGCCCATCGGTACCCCCTGTGCGTAGCCCCGGGCGGCAAAATCGTCTCCCTCGCACAGGCTCTCGTCGAGGCCCCAGCCTCCGAAGAAGCGGACAACGGGCCGCGTCCCACTGGTGCCGTAGGCCTCGCGTCGCTGCATCGCCGAAAAGAGCGAATCACGACTGTTCTCTTCCGCCCACAATACGGCCAGGCCCCCTGGGTTGAACTCGAGGTCGTCGGGCAAGCCCACCGTCTTGCGGCTGCCCGCCCCGCCATGCCCCTTTGCATCGCCTTCCGCAACCAGGCCTGGCGTTCCGAGATGCGTATCCGTACTCGCGATGATTCCGTATTTGAGCGGGTTCACGCCGAGTTCCAGCTCGAGCAGGAGGCCCTTCTTGAGCGCGCCGCGCACCATCGCGCGGGGGTCGGGCGCGAGGCTCGCTGCGCCGGGAAGAATCGATTCGGCGTCGGCATTCGCGATCCGGCCCACCCCGGCAAAACTGTTATAGGGAAGCTTCTCGAAGCCGCACAGTTCGTCCTTCGTGTCGCGACCCGGCAGGCACTCGGAGTCGCCCTTGTGTTGCATGATTTCGACGAGTGGTTCCCAGCGCTGACGCAGTTCCGCTTCCTGCTTGTCGACCGCGACGTCGATGTCCTGGGGGCCCGTCAGCTTCGCCGAGGCGAACATCAATCCGGGCCCGCTGAGATTCGAGTTATGCGGGATCGTCAGGGCATCGCAACCCTCGATCCCCTCGACACATTCCTTCTGAAGACGCGCCCATAGATCGTAGGCCGAGGGCGTATCGGTCCAGCTCGGAGGCAGGTTCGGGACCTTCTCGTTTCGGAACACGACGTTTCGGTGGAGGTTCTCGCCGTTGCCAACGGACCCCGTCCACTCGTAGCCGACGAAACTCGTGAACGAGCATTCCGCGGTCCGATCATAGGCCTCTTCGGCTGCGGATTGGATGTCGTCCCATACGATCTTGGCTTGATCGAGGCACAGGGATCCATCGGGTCCGCAGAACTCGAAGCGCGACCGCATCATCAGGTTCCGCACCGCGAAGAAGGTGAAGGTCGACGGCCGAAAATTCTGATAGAGCCAACACATGTCCGAGTCGTGGCCCGGCGTTCCCGGTGTCGAACAGATGCGGATCTCCCCCAGGAGCTCCGCATGATCCGTTAGAACGGTGAAGTCCAGCGGCCGACGCAACTGGGCCGTCCGCTGCGCCGTCCCGTCGGCTGAATAGGGCTGAAGACCGACGCGCTCACCCTTCGCGAAGCGATACGCGTCACGCGGCGTGTTGCGCGTGTCCTGACCGTTGGCGTCGAAGGAGTAGACGGTATGGACATGCGTATCACCGAAGAAGGGCTGGCGAAGAGATTCGTACTGACTGCACTCCTCGCGCGTCTCGCTGTAGTCGCGCGCGACCGCCGCGGCGTTCGGAATCAAGAGTAGTGCCGCGATCAGGCCGATGATTTGGCCGCTGGCTTGGCCGACGAACAAGCCCCACCCAGCCGGAGGTGACCCGTCGCCCCCTCGCAATCCCCGCACCCCCCGCGACTCTCTCATTCGGCTCATTCGGCTCATCCGCCTCCTCCAACGCCGCACGGCCGACGACTCGAGCCCGGCGTCGGGCTCCGTCGCTCGATGGTGGAGCGGAGACTGCAGAGCGTCAACCGGATCCCGTGGCTGGAGGTTCACCACACGCCCTGGCCCAGCCCAACCGACTCCTTAGCCCAGGTAGTACTCGGAAAAGAATGTCACTTCGATCGGAGCGTGATCGAGAAACCGCGCGCAGCTGTCCATCATGATCTTGAAATTCTTCTCGTACTCTTCCTGATTCGCCGAGTCATAGAAAACATGCGGGTCCGTGAGCGCGGCCATCGGGAACGATTCCTCGACGAACGCATCCCACTGCTCGGGGGCGCCCGGCGTGAGCGATCGAAAGATTTCGTTGCGCACATACCCAAAGGTCGACTGGGTATCGATCGCGACCTGCCGATGATCGCCGTGCCAGATCCGGATATATTCCTCCTGGCTGATCTCCGCCCGCTTCGTGATACAGGAGATCTGCTTCATGCCGCCTGTCCGCTCACCCCTCGGCATCTCGTGGACCATCGGGCGGGACTCACAGACCAGGTAGCCGGCGAGGCCCTCTACACCCGCGGAAAGCGCCGCTTCCGACGGACCCCGATCCGCAGCGTCCTCGAGCCAGAAGGAGACCATCGCCCGGATTGGCGGATCGGTATGACGAATCGGCGACCCCGCTTCGACGTCGGCATCCGCACCAAAGACCGTGATCTCCGTCGCGCCACTCGCACGCATCGACGGTACGGCCGTCGAACACAACACTTCGCGGAGCTTCGTACCGTCGGCATCCGGACGATCGAATAGCAGGTAGAAGAGCTTCTGCATGGAATGGTTCTCCTCGGAAACGGTTGGACGAATCGGGCTGGACGTTCGGCCGACGCGATCCACCCGCCAGCCCGATGCAAGAGCGCGTCAGACTATTGCATCACGAGTCCACCGTTGGGCGAAATCCATTGCCCGGTGATGAAACTACTCTCGTCACTCGCCAGAAAGACCGCCGTCGTCGCGATATCGCTCGGCAGTCCCTTGCGGCCGAGCGGAGTCGCCTTGATCAGCGGTTTGAGCATTGGATCCGGAATGCCTTCCGTCATTGGTGTTTCGATCACTCCCGGGCAAATCGCATTGACGCGAATCCCGAATCGCCCGAGTTCCCGGGCAGTCGCACGGGTGATCCCGAGAACCGCAGACTTGGACGCCGCATAGCTCACGTTTCCGTTCGGCGAGAGGCCTGCGATGCTCGACATATTGATGATGCTGCCGGGATTCTCCTCGCGCTGCATGATCTTGACGGCTTCGCGCAAACAGAAGAAGACACCGTTCACATTGATCGCCATCAGGCGTGTAAAACCCTCGTCGCTCATGTGGATCGTCTGTTGGCCGGTCTCGAGGAGTTTCTCGCGTCCGTCACCCGGGATATGATCGACACCGGCGTTGTTCACCAGAATGTCGATCTGCCCGAACTCGGCATCGACCTTGCCGAACATCTCGACGACCGAGGCGCCATCCGATACATCGACGGCGGCCACGAAATGGCCCGAGCCCTCGAGCATGGCCAGCGTTTCCTCGGCCGTCTCGGGCCGAATGTCGACGGCGGCGATCCGAGCACCCTGTTGCGCAAAATGTTTCGAAATTTCGCGACCAAGACCCGATCCCGCCCCGGTGACGACCGCGACTCGATTTTCAAGCTTCATGTTTCGATCCTTCTGCCTTTTTAGACGTCGACGCCTTCGATCTGGGGCTCGTCATAACGTTGATGGATGAAGGGCAACAGCCAATCTCCGGGCACGGGCCGGAGGACGCGACCCGAACTCTCCGTCGTCCCCTCCGCGAACTCGAACTCGACGAGCCGACGCACAGGCAGGTCCGCGACGGGGTCGAAGGGCGAGTCCCAGAGTTCGATGCCTCCTTCGAGTCGCCAGACGTGATCGTATTTGTGGTGCCACTCGAGTCGCACGAGCTGTGGATCCTGATCGAAGTGCTTGCTGGCCTCACAGCTCGGAAAGGCCTTGAAGCAATATCCGTACTCAGTCACCTCACGCGGACCGAGATCTTCGACGCGCTTTCCGACCGCGGCGAGATAGCGGATCCCCATCCGCTCGACACTCGCCGAGACCGCATCGCCGCCGGCTCCGCCCGAGGCCTCGAATTCGATCTTGGCCAGCTTCTTCGGCTCCCCGAACCGCTCGCGTCCCCCGACTACGGCCGCCTCCGAAGACATCGGCATCGTGATCAGGTAGCAGCCAGGCTTGTCGTCGTAGTCGACACGCACGCCGAAGCTCGCCGATCGGATCTCGACGGTCACGTCCGACGTCACGTGCATCGCGACCGACGCGAAGGAGAGATAGACCTCGGGCTGGACGTGCGCCTCGAGGGGCTTCGGGACGACGGCCTGTGCAACTTCGGCGTCGGTCTCGTAGACGACGCGAATCGAACGAATCGTGCTTCGGAGAGCGGACGCGCCCGCGACGGAACCCGCTTCGAGATCGCGCAGGCTCTTGGCATATCGAACGCGACCCATGACCCATCCTATTTCGACGCGCTGCCGCGTGGTGATCGAGCGGCGCACATTCCTGCCCCCGCTCGGGATCGAAAAGTCTACGCACCAAAGCCCGATCGGCCAAGACTCTCCCCCCACACGATTTTCTGGCCCGAAAGCCGTTGAAACCGCGTAGCCGGGGCGGCCGACACCGACCGGATTCGCGAGACTCGCGTGGCGACACCGACCACACACCCGGGCCCCGCCGATTTTCGGCACTTCTGATGTTCTCGCGACGACTTTCACGAATCATGTGGGCCAGCAAGATTCTTCGAGGAGCCACCCGATGTCTGAACCCGTCCTACTCGTCGATCGCGAAGCGCCGGTCGCAACCGTGACGCTCAACCGACCGGACAAGATGAACGCACTCAACGCCGAGCTGCGGATCGCGATCGGATCGACCTTCGCCGAACTCGAAGCCGACCCGGATATTCGGGCCGTCGTGCTGACCGGCGCCGGGCGCGCATTCTGCGCGGGCATGGACTTGAACGAGATCGGCGGGGGCGGCGAAGGCCAGACTGGCTACGACCTGTCGGTCGCCGGTCAGGACGAGATGCGCGAGAACATTGCGAACTTCTCGGGGCCCGTGATCGCGGCGGTGAACGGAGCCGCGGCGACCGCGGGCTTCGAACTCGCCCTCGCCTGCGACATGATCTTCGTCGCGAAGGGAGCCAAGTTCCTCGACACCCATGCCCGGGTCGGAATCGTCCCGGGTTGGGGCCTCAGCCAGCGTCTTCCCCGGATCATCGGAATCAACCGCGCCAAGGAAATCAGCCTCTCGGGCAACGCGCTCAGCGCCGAACGCGCGTATGAGTGGGGACTCGCCAATCGCATCTGTGAACCCGACGCGCTGCTCGACGACGCGCGCGCGCTCGCACGAGACATCTGCAGTTGCGTCCCGGGCATCATGGAGCAGGTCAAGACGATGATCGACGCGGGCTATTCGATGCTCTTCGACGAGGCGATGGAATACGAACTCCAGGCCGGCATCGCATCCTCCAAGAAGATCGACAGCGCCGAAATCGGCAAACGTCGTGCCGCGGTCATGGAACGCGGCCGGAATCAATAGGAGATACTAGCGATGGCCCTCGACCTTCTCGCCGTAACCCACGTGAACATCAACTGCAGCGATCTCGAGCGGTCGATGCACTTCTATCGCGACGTGGTCGGGCTCGAGCCCCAGTCGCACACCAGGCCCGAGCCCCAGGAAGGCGCCGGCTTCGGACTGCCGGGCAAGGTCGTCTGGGATGCCTATCTGCTTCACGACGATCGAGCCCAGGCGGGACCGGCGATCGACCTGCTCGAGTGGCAGCAGCCGAAACCGATCGGCAAGCCCCATCCCGAAGCCAACCACCTGGGCTTCATGCGTGTGTGCCTGGCCGCCGAGAACCTCGACGCCCTCCATGCGAAGCTCGAAGCCGAAGGCATAAAGACGCGAAGCGCCCCCGTCGAAGTCCCGGTCCTTGCGGACCAGACGGTCAGATTCTTCTGCTGCGAGGACCCCGACGGCACGTGTATCGAATTCATCGAGCGCCCGGGGCCCGTTCGAATCTCGCATATCAACATCAACTGCAGCGATCTCGGCGAGTCCTCGGACTGGTACCAACGCGTGCTCGGCGTCGCGCCGATCGCAGATCGTGCGGAGCCGCCGCCGGCCGATGGCACGGGATTCGGTTTCGAGGGCGACTGTGAATACCGAGCGGATTTTCTCGCGATCGCCGGCAACCCCGAGTCGTTGATCCTCGACCTGCTCGAATGGAAGACGCCTAAACCGATCGGCCAACCCCTCGTCGAGGCCAACCATCTCGGCCCCTTCCGCATGGCCTTCCTGGTGGGCGACGCCGCCGCATCCTGTGCAGAACTCGACCGGCTGGGCGTCGAACACTCGGGGGCGGTCTGGCTCACGATGGGCCCGGACATCCCGATGATCGACGGATTGAATGCCGTCTTCTTCCGAGATCCCGATGGGACGATGCTCGAGTTGATCGAGACGCCGAAGATGAAGGCCACCGACACGGGCTAGCCATCACGAAGCCTCTTCACCGACGCTCGTGGCGGGCGTCAAGCCTCGAGGCAAGTCTCGAGCAACTTCCGGATCCGCTCGTGGGTCGCGACGTCGAGCGGGGTCTTCCCGTTTTCCGCCACCACATCGCACGCGCGTCCGCCGGGCCCGATCAGATACCCGACCGCGCCGACGTGCCGAAGGGTTCGGCCCCACGCCGCTCGGTGAAGCGGTGTGAAGCCATCCGCGGGAGAGATTCCGTAGCCCGACACCTCGAACTCATCGAGGACCCCCAGCACATCCGCACGCCCCTGGAAGGCGGCAGCGTGCCAAACGGTGAAACCATCTTTTTCGGGCAGGCTCACGTCGGCACCGTTCTCGATCAGGCTACGCACGACCCGGTCGTAGCCGCGGAGTGCTGCGGCGACGAGCGGCGTCTGTAGACCCGGGCCAACGAAGGCTTCGCGATTCTCGTCGATCCGTGCGCCCTGTTCGAGCGCCGACAGAACCGAACGAACGCTTCCCCGCCCGGCTGCCCGGATGAGTTGGCGCGTCGCGGCGTCCTCCTCGTTCCCAGAAGCCTCCGGCGCGGCGATGGGAGCGGTCTCCCCAGCGGGCCGAGGCCCCACATCCGCCGCACCCTTCTCCCCCGCCGCAGGGGGAGACGCGTCCGCCGGGAGCGATACAAGAGACCAACCGAGAAATACGCAAGCCAACGGGAGGCGCAGCGCCCCGAGCGGGTGCTGCTTCATCCAAACGAATGCCCGAACCAACGAATGCTGCTCTCGTGCTCAGTCGAGGCCGTAGAGCATCGCAGCGTTCGAGTGCAACACCTTCTCGACCGTCACCTCGTCGATATCGCCCAACGTCTCGTTGATATAATCGCGCGGGTGTTGGGTGAACTCGCTGGCTTCACCCGGGTGCTGACAAGTCGGATGCGGATAGTCGGTCTCCCAACAAAGATTGTCAGCGAACTCGTCGAGGGATGAGCGGAGCGCTGCCTTCTCGAACCAGAAACAGGCGTAGATCTGGCGTTTGAAATACTCGCTCGGAAGCAGATCGTATTCCGGGTGATCTTTTCGGACCTGACCGTTGCTGAACTGCCAATCACAAGCCTCGAGAAACCCCGGAATCCAGCCCACACCACTCTCGACCGACACCAGGTTGAGGTCGGGATAGCGGTGGCAGACGCCGCCGTAGATCAGGTCGGCGATGCAACCCATATTCTGCATGAAGATCGTCGAGGAGACACGCGAGAACGCGGCCTTCGGTCCGATACCACAAGGATCCTGGGTGATATCACTCAGGTCGCCGGCGCCGATATGGAAGCTGATCGAAAGGCCGGTCTCGTTGACCGCCGCCCAGAAGGGATCCCAGTGGATGTCGGCCAGGCGCGGCTCCCCAAAGGCCTGGGGTTCGGAGCAGGCAAGCACCGACCTATGACCGATCGAAGCCGCTCGGTGGACTTCCTTCACACATTCGTTGACGTCCCAGAACGGCATCGCCGCGACGGGCAGGAGGCGGTTCGCGTCTTCGCTGCACCAGTCGACCAGGAAGTCGTTGTAGGCGCGAACGCATTCGAGCATCAGTTCGGGTTCGCCGAGCTTGAGGAAGCCGCCCGAGCCGAAGCCACCGACGTTCGGGTAGAGCACCGCGGCCCAGATCCCCTCTTCGTCCATGTACTTGAGGCGCTCTTTCGCATCGAAGGAGCTCTTCGGAATATCGTGATATCCCATTCGTGTTTCGGGATACGAACCGTCGAATCCGGCCGCCGTCGTGAAACCGGGTCCACCCACCATCTGGTCCCCGATACACCACAGGTCGCGCCCTTCGAGGTGCTTGATATGCGGCACCTTATCGCCCCATTTCTTGGTCGAGACGCGGTCGGTCCAGACCCCCGGCGGCTCGGTGATGTGGGTGTCGACGTCGATCGGCTTGCAGCGATCGAAAAGGCTCTCGGAACTGATGTCGGGGGCAGCGGCCATGGATTCTCTCCGGCGGTTGACTGGGCAGAGAATCTAACGCGCCGGACTCGCGCCTGGCACCCCCATGAATCTGCTGGCCGGTGGTTGCACAGGATCTACCGGTGACGAGCCACCTCAGGCCACGCGTGGGCCCGGAAGCGTCCGCTCGGCGCTCGCCCTCCCCCATAGGTCGAACGAGCCTCCCAGGCCGCGGAAATCCGCATATAATCGCGTACTGGACTCCGCCCCAAAAAAGACAGAATTCGAGAGGCACACGATGGCAAGCAAGCAACACGACGCTCTGATGGCGGCGATTCCCGGCGGCAACGTCGATCCCAATGACCCGCTCGAAATCGTCCGCGAGAAGATGCACTCGATCCACCCGACCAGCGCGAGTCCGGGTACGATCGTCGAAGCCGTGGATCTCGACGGCATCGAAGCCAAATGGATCATCACGCCGGAGAACCAGGACAGCGACCGCGTGGTCCTGCACGTCCACGGCGGTGCCTTCGTGTCGACCGTCATCGACCACTATCTCGACTACGGCGAACATCTATCGCGCCACCTGGGCGCCAAGGTCATCTGCTTCCAATGGACCTGGGCCGACGAAGCACCCTACCCCCGGGCCATGGACGACACGATCACGGCCTACCGCGCGCTGCTCGCCCAGGGCATCGATCCGAAGCAGATCGCGATCGCGGGCGACTCGTGCGGAGGCGGGATCGCGCTCGCGGCGTTGTGCGCGCTGCGGGATGCGGGCGATCCGATGCCCGCTTGTCTGGTGGGACTCACTCCCTGGCTCGACGCGGAGCAGACCGGCGACTCGGCAGTCAATCCACGAGGCAAGGATCCCTTCGTGTCGCCGGAATGGATCCGCGCTCGATTCAGGGACTACGCGGGACCGACTGGCGACCTCAAGGACCCGGGGATCTCGCCTCTCTACGCCAAACTGGGTGGCCTTCCGCCGATGTATCTCAGCGTCGGCCAGATCGACACGACCGGGGACGATTCGACGCGGCTCGCCACACGAGCGAGCAAGGAAGGCGTCTCGGTGATCGTCGATGTCGCCGCGGAGATGGTCCACGGTTATATTGGACTCTGCGGCGCATTCCCGGAAGCGACCGAGGCGATGGAGCGGATCGGGAGCTTCGTGAAACAGCGGATTCCCTAGCCCGGATTCTTCATGAACACCCTGCCCCACGCCTCCACACCGAAGACGGCAACCTGTCTCTGCACCGTCAAACATTCGGTTCCCCACTCTCGAACGAGGAGATCAACGCATGGCCACCAAAGACTCCAACCCCTCCCAGAATGTCATGATCATCAGCGCCGACTGCCACGCCGGCGCGCAGCCCGCGACCTACCGTGAATATCTCCCCGAGAAACTTCGTGTGCCCTACGACGAATGGCAGGCCGCCTACGAAGCGGAGATGGAAGCGCGTACGGGCACTTTCTACGACCAGGAAGCCGAGGACGCACGTAACAACGATCAGACGGTGCTTCGCGCGATCGAGGGCGAGTGGGATCCCGCGATGCGAATCGAGCATCTCGAGAGCGACGGGATCGCCGGCGAAATCATCTTTCCCCAACAGGCACCATTCGGCGGGGGCCTGCTCCAGTATCGGACGAAGGTCGATCCCGCGCAGAATCTCGAAGGACAGCGCGCCTACAACCGCTGGCTCGCAGATCTCTGTAACGAAAATCCCGGGCGGCATGCGGGCGTCGCGATGATCACCGTCGAAGACATCGACGTGGCCGTCGCGGATACGATCGCGGCGAAGGAGATGGGGCTCTGGGGGGGCGTACTGATTCCCGCCGGCACCGGCGACAACGCCTACTATCACGACCCACGCTACGAACCGCTCTGGGCGACCTGCGAAGAAATCGGCATGCCAATCCACACGCATTCCGGCTGGTCACCGGATTATGGCGACAGTCCCGCCGCAACAGCGATGTTCGTTTGCGAGGTGTCGTGGTACGCAAACAGGGCCTTTACCTGCTTTGTATGGGCCGGCGTTTTCGAGCGCTACCCGAATCTGAAGCTCTGCATGACGGAGCAAGGATCGCGCTGGATCCTCGAGAAGCTCGAGACTTTCGATAAACACTACTCCTCGGATCTCTTCAAGTATTTCGGAGCGGGTCTCTCGATGAAGCCGTCCGAGTACTTCGCCCGCCAATGTTTCTTCGGGGCGTCGATGCTCTCACCCGAGGACTGCGCACTCCGATACGAAATCGGCGTCGACAAGCTGATGTGGGGCTCGGATTACCCTCATCTCGAGGGGACCTGGCCGCATACCATGGAATCCCTTCAGGCGACCTTCAGCCAGGTCGAGAGCGAGGGGGAAATACGCGACATCCTCGGGCTGAACGCCGCAAACGTGTTCGGATTCGACGTCGAAGCAATAAACAAGATCGCGGACCGCGTCGGGCCTTCGCTGGCGGAGGTTCGCGGGCAGGCGTGAGCCAACGCGGGGCGCGCGCAACCCGCGCGCAACTTCCATTGATCCCGGATGCGGCCTCCACCTCGAACTGGGTGGAGGCCGTTTGTGTTCCACCTCGGACACAATTCTCGCGCCTCGTGCAAATGACGCCTTGTTCTCCGCCACGGAATGGCCGAAATCATAACGGGAACGATTCCTATGCCCTGAAGGATGCCGACCATCCGCATGCCCGACGAATCCTCACAATCCCCCGATCCCGCACGAGCTCTCTCCCTGCTGCTCGTAGCCGAGGACGACCTCACGGCAGATCGACTCGACGCGGTCCTGATGCGCCCAGAGGGGACTGCGTTCGAGATCACCCGCGTGCTGCAAGTCGAGGAAGCGCTGCTCAAGCTCCAGGACACGGCCTTCGATGCCATGCTGATCGACCTCTCGGTCCACGAAGCCGATGGCCTCGACTCCTTGATGCGTGCACGAGCCGCGGCGAGCAGTGTTCCCATCGTGGTCCTGACCTATCAGCGCGACGAAGCCACCGCGATGCGAGCCGCTCGCGCCGGAGCCCAGGACTATCTTACCAAGGGCGAGGTCACACCCGAGTTGATCTCCCGAACCCTGGTCCATGCAATCGAACGCCATCGCATCCTGCAGGACCTCACCAAAGCCGAGCAACGCCACCGATTTCTCGCGACCCACGACTCCCTGACGGAACTTCCCAATCGCTACTGGTTCATGGAGTACCTCGAGACGGCGATGGCCACTGCGAAGCGACGCGAAGCCCAACTCGTCGTCCTCTTCTTCGATCTCGATGGCTTCAAGACGGTCAACGACAACCTCGGTCACCAGATCGGGGACGAGCTCCTCACCGACGTTGCGCGTCGACTCCAAAAGGTCATCCGCAGGAATGATGTCGTGGCGCGAATCGGCGGCGATGAGTTCCTCGCAGCCATCCAGGACATTCCCAATGAAGAGAGCGCCCTCGCGCTGGCCGACTCGATTCGCCGAGAGATCGAAAAGCCCTATCACCTGGGTGGCAACGAATGCTGGATCAGCACGAGCATCGGCATCTCGATCTACCCGCAGCACGGTGACGACGCAGACGCCCTGATCCAGAGCGCGGACACCGCGATGTACGAGGCAAAGGCCGCGGGCAAGAACTGCGTCCACATCTACAACAGCGAGATGAACGACAAGGCCGTCGAACGATTCGAACTCGTCAACGGGTTGCGCGAAGCCATCCACTCCGGCCAGCTCCGCCTGATGTTTCAGCCCCAGATCGAGGTCGCGACCGAGGAGATCATCGGCGTCGAAACACTCGTTCGCTGGGAGCATCCGACCCGCGGCATGGTCTCCCCTCAAGACTTCATCCAGGTCGCCGAAGACGCCGGCATCATGGTTCAGCTCGGCGAATGGGTCCTGCGAACCGCCTGCGAAGCGGCCGTCAGCTGGGAAGCGCTGAAGAACGTCCGAGTCTCCGTCAATATTTCCGGTCGTCAGATCGATCAGCAGAACTTCACCGAGCGCGTGTGCAAGCTGCTCGAAGAGACGGGGTTGCCCGCTTCACGACTGGAGCTCGAGCTGACCGAGTCGTTGGCGGCCAATGAAGCGACGCTCCGGGTCGTCGCCGAACTCCGGTCGCATGGCATCCGCGTCGCGATCGACGATTTCGGCACGGGCTATTCGACGCTGACCCTGCTGCGTCGTCTGAACGTCGATCTCCTCAAGATCGACCAGTCCTTCGTTCGTGGGGCCGCCCAGACCGACCCGGATGGCGTCATCCTCGAAGGCATCATCCACATCGCCCGAGGCCTCGGAATCGAGGTCATCGCAGAAGGCGTCGAGACACTCGAGGAGATGCGGTCCCTGCTCGACCGGGGATGCACGAAGATGCAGGGCTACCTCTTCTCGAAGCCCATCGGGCGCGCAGAGATCGATTCCCTCGGTCACGAACCCGACGCGGCCTGGCGAATCCCGATCACCGATCCGGAAAGTTGGAAACCTGCCGAGGAAGAGACCGCCCGAGAGGAGCGCACCCAACTGGCGACGCTCGGACGGATCGGGCTGCGCAGCGGCGCCATGATCGACCCGGACGAGGACCTCTATCCCGTGCTCAAGGAAGACGTCAAACGGCCGGATCGGCGCAAGCCCGAACGAGGCTAGGACGTTTCCAGCGATCTCTCTCGCCGGCGAAACGAAATGCCCGCGAGGACGGAGCCGAGTGCAAAGACGAGCGCAGCGCTCGGCTCCGGGATGGGATTCGAGATGATCTGGTCCTGGGCGCCGACCAGATCGATGACGAGCGCCGGACCGTCCACGGTCGGCAGGCCGCTGGTCATGATCTGATCGAAGACCGAACGCGCACCCCCCGAGAGGCTGTCCGCGTCGACGATTCCTCCACCGTAGAGGCCTTCCCAGATCGCCGCCTGGACACCGGTGATCGCCTGATCGCGGCTCACTTCGGACGTCACGAGTCGATCGATGTCGTACCCGTAGTGATCCATCACGTGGCCCGCCCAGGCGAAGTCGCGCGGTGTCTCGTCCGCGGGCGACGGATCTGCATAGGCGTCCAATACGCTGCGTACATTGTAGTCCGCGCGCGAGATCTGCGTGTCGAGATCGACGCAGAACGAAGCGACATGGTCGGCCACCGTTTCCAGACTGACGTCGAGTTCCGCCGTCCAGACGTTTCGTCCGCTCGTCAGTTCAATGCGTTCGCCCAGGTCGTAGCCGTGAACCGTGAAGCCAAGGGCGAGCGCAGGAGCCGAAACGAAGATCGCAGCGCCAATGGCAAGCGGGTTCGCAAATAGTCGAGTGCTGGACTGATCCATGGACGAGAACGAATGCAGACACCGTACCGTTTCGGGCAGCGGGACCGACCACCGGAACGATTGCCAGCCAGCAGGCAAGGTTGCGACGACGTCTGCTGGCGGGAGAAGCCCCGCGATGAGCGACGGAAGCGGAGCAGGAGTTGACCTTTTTTGTCCATCATCGGAAACGATCCGAGTCGTCGAGGAACGACCCCACCCGAGAGCAAGGATGGACCTGCACGACCGGTGCGCGCAGCTTGCCGGCAGCCAGAAGCTTGCGCGGCAGACTCCTGGCCCCCTAGCCCCGATCTTCGATCGCGGCCTTGAACGATTCCGGCATATGTCCTGCGGAGTCCCCCCCGTCGATGATGAACTCGGATCCCGTCGAGTACGAACTCTTGTCCGATGCGAGCCAGAGGACGAGTTGAGCGACCTCGTCGGGTCGGCCCACGCGCGGAATCGGATAGCTGTATTGCTCCTCGTTCGGGTCGGAGCTTGCGTCGAACGGCGTCGTCATCGGCGTGTCGATCCCGCCTGGGTGGACCGAATTCACTCGAATCCCGGCGGAGCCAAGCTCGATTGCCGCGGCCTTGGTCATCCCCCGCACCGCGAATTTGCTCGCCGTGTACGCGAGCGCGCCGCCAATCCCCTTGATCCCCGCCAGCGACGAGATATTCACGATCGATCCCCCGCCAGCCCGCCGCAGGGCCGGCGCAGCGCTCTTCATGCCGAGAAAGACGCCGGTCTGGTTGATCCGGATGACGAGTTCGTATTCTTCGAGCTCCATCTGTTCGAGCATCCCGAAGCGCAGGATTCCGGCGTTGTTCACGAGCACGTCGAGCTGGCCGAAATATTCCTCGGCCTTCGCGACCGCCGTTTGCCAGTCACGCTCACTCGTCACATCCAGATGGATGTAGAGCGCAGCATCGCCGAGCGCGGTTGCGATCTTCTCACCCTCTTCGTCCAGCACGTCCCCGATCACGACTCGGCCGCCCTCCGAGATGAAGAGTCGAGCCTCCTCGGCGCCCATCCCACGCGCACCACCCGAGATGAGTGCAACCTTGCCTTCGAGATCACCCGCCATGCCGCAACTCCTCCTCCACACCCAAAGCCTTCACCGCACGAGCCAAACCGGCCACTGCCGGAGCTGGCGCGACCGATCCTCAGCTGATCTTGACGCCCTGTCGCTCGAGCAATCGCCCGAGCGCATCGGTCGTACCGTTATCGATCGCCATATTAGCCGCTTCAGGCACGATCCCGGCGCGCGTCATCCGATCCCCCAACTTGATCATGATCGCGTCGAAACGCATCGCCCCGAAAATCTCCCAATAATCGATTCCGTCCGCGACTCGGCGACCGGATTCTTCTTCCCAGATCGCAACCTGGTCTTCGCGCGTTGGAAATCCCTCGAGACGGGGGAGATCGAAATCGTCGAACGACATGCGATCGAACATCACGAACCAACCGATATCCGCCTCCGGAGGGCAAAGCGCAATCGCTTCCCAATCACACACCGAAGCACAGCGATAATCCTGCCAGATGATATTGCCGAGGCGACTATCGCCCCAGCTGATCCCGGTCGGTAAGTCCGGCGCGTTCGCATCGAGCCAATCAAGCGACATCATGATGATCGGGTGATCGCGTTTGCCCAATCCGCTCACGCAATAGTCGCGATAGAGCTCGATCTGATCCTGAAGAGTGGGTGCACCCTGACCCTTCACGTCGAGCCAATCGAGGCCCATCGCCTTCCAGTCGAGACCGGCGAGCCGCGCCATCGTCGCGCACGCCTCGCGCACCATCGTCTCGCGATCTGCGGGACTGGCGTCGTCGACGAGGAAGCCGGCCTCCGTATAACGCGGAACATCCGCGGGGATGACCCCCTCGATGAATTCCATCACGAAGAAAGGACGCCCGAGAACACTGTTGTCCCTCTCGAAGGGGAGCATCTCCGGAATCGGCGCGACGCCCGTTTCGCGAATCGCACTCATGATCCGATACTGCACTTCGCAGGAGACCTCGCACGCCTTCGTCTGCACCGGAAAGAGTCCCCCGTCCGGCGGCTCGATTCGCGCGACCCATTTGCGAGTCGTCGGGACGCCGCCTCCGCCACCTTCATGCCCAAGAGCCGTCGTGCTGAAAAAGACGGTCTCGTTCGAAAACCCCGTGGCACGCGGCATGTCGACATCGTGCACCCGCAAGTTCTCTGCGCCGGGCATCTGCGTCTTCATCCACGCGTCGAGCGACTCACGATAGGTTTCGGGATCCGCGACGGCCTTCCGGGGCGCCTCGCTTGCCTCGGAGGTGTCGGATGTGTTGGGCATCGAAAAACTCCTCTCGCAGGCGGTCGACGCTAGCACCTCCGACTGGCTACGATGAGTCCTCCAGGGAGGCATCGGCATGGATCTCGGACTCGCGGGCAAGAGCACGATCATCACCGGCGGAAGCGGCGGAATCGGCCGCGGACTCGTACTCGGATTCGCCGAAGAGGGGGCGAACGTCGTGATCGCCACGCGCGACGCGAAAAAAGGGCAAGAGGTCGCAGACGCCGCGAAGGATCTGCCTGGCGAAGTGCTCGTGGTTGCGACCGACGTCACCCAGGAAGACGCGGTCGAAAAGATGACCGAGACCACCGAGAAGACCTTCGGCCCGGTCGACGTTCTCGTGAACAACGCCGGTGGCGTCGCCTATCCCCGGCCCTTCCTCGAGAAACCGCGGGATGAATCCGAATGGGAAGTCAATCTCAACATCTGGGGTGTCCACAACTGCACCCGCGCCGCAGGCCGGAGCATGGTCGCGCGCAAGACCGGCAGCATCATCAACATCACGTCGAATTCGGCGCTCGAACCCGAAGCGGCCAACCAGGTCGCGATGTACGGTGGAACCAAGGGTTTCGTGATGGCCTTCTCGAAAGGCCTCGCCTACGAATGGGGACCCGAAGGCGTGCGAATCAACTGCATCGCGCCGGGTTGGATCGTCCCGCACCAGGCCGACCATGTGGGCGAAGGCAGCTTCTGGCGGAAATACGGCTACGAATTCTTCGGCACACCCGAACAGATGACGGAGGCCGCGGAATCCGGAGAGGCCAACTTCAATGTGTCGGCTCAACCGATCCGACGCATCGGGCGCCCGGAAGACATCGCCGACATGGCGCTCTTCTTTGCGTCGGATCGTTCGGCGCACCTCACCGGACAGCTGGTCAGTGTCAGCGGCGGATCCTATATGCCATGACTGCGTTCGCGCGGGCGGACCCCTCGCAATCTGGCGATCCGCGCCGCGGTCTCCACCCGCTTGTCCCTCAATCTTCTCGAGAGGATCGATCGTGTCCATCTGGCAACCCGGCCCACGACCCGCATGGGTGACGGCCCTCAATGAGAACAGCGATCCCGACTGGATCCGCCTCGACGCCGACGCACTGCTGTCAGAGGCGACCTCGCGCACGGGTCTCGACGATTTCGGAAGCGAGGATTTCCGAGAGCCCTTCCGGATCTTCGTCGACTCCGTACGAGAGGAGGCCCGGCTTCATACCGTCGGTGCGCTGCTGATCCGGGACGACCTGCTCAACTCCCTGAGCGTACGCCTCCAGATCACCGAGACCCGGAAGCGCCACCCCGAGATTCGGGACGAGGTCATCGATCGGCCGATCTTCATCACGGGCCTCCCACGAACGGGCACCTCGATCACCCACGAGCTGCTCGCCGCCGACCCGCGCCATCGAGCCCCCCTGCATTGGGAAGTTCGCAACCCCTGCCCACCACCCGAAACCGCGACCTACCGGACGGATGCGCGGATCGCGAGGGCAGACCGTCAGATCCGTCTCTGGTGCGAGATCGTTCCCGAATACGACTCGATGCACGAACTCGGCGGCGATATCCCGGTCGAGGACGTCCAGGTCATGGCGCATTCCTTCGTCAGCGACGAATGGATGGGGCGCCACGTCGTCCCGAGTTATGCCGCCTGGTACAACGAATGCGACCGCGTCCCGGGCTTCGAGTTCCACAAGCAGATGCTCCAGAACCTGCAATGGAAATGTCCCGGCGATCGCTGGGTCCTCAAATCACCCTCCCACATGAGCCAGCTCGATGCTCTCCTCGCGGTCTATCCCGACGCGCGCATCGTCTTCACCCACCGCGACCCACTCCGGGTCCTGCCCTCGGTCGTCTCCATCCTCTATTCGACCGCGTACGTCCGCTCCGACGAAGTCGACGCCGAGGCGATGGCCGGCTGGTTCACGGGTGAGACTTGCAAGGTGCTGCTCGACGGAATGACCGCCCTCCGCGACTCTGGCCGTCTCCCCGTGAGCCAGTGCTATGACCTTCGTTATGCCGATCTGATCAAGGATCCAATCGCCGCGCTGAGCGGCATGTATGCGCATTTCGAGATCGAATATCCCGACGCGTCACGCAAGGCCCAGCAGCGCTACATCGACAATAAGCCCAAGGGCAAACACGGCGCGCACAAATACGACTTCGCCGACACCGGTCTCGACCTCGACGAGGAGCGGAAACGATTCAGCGACTACTACGAGCGCTACCAGGTCCAGATCGAAGCGTGATCGCCAACATCGCCAAGAGTGGCAGAAAGCGGCGGAGCGCGAACACCGAAGCAGGAGAATGACGATGAGCAAAGAGCCCGCAATCGGTGGAACCGGCAAGTTCGGACAGCTGCTGCGCGACGAACTCCGCGGCCCGGACCGCACGCCGGAAGAAAACACGAAGCGTCTTCTCTCAGGGGAAGCCTGGCGAAAATTCTGCCACTCGATCGAGGAGGCGGGCGCCTACCTGCTGGAATTCCCAACGGGCGAGACCGCCACGCCCGGCGAACTCCAGGCACAGGCAATGAAATACGCACTCGGCTTGACCAATGCCGGGATCCAACAGGCCCTCCAGCTCTCCGACCCCGACACCCCGCGCATCGTGCGCAGCCCCGACTCCGAAGCCAAATGGGGCGCCGAGAACGCAGACAACCAATACCTCTGGTGTCGCGTCGGCCCCCATGCGCAATACCTGATCACGGGCAACAAGAACAATGTCTTCGAGGCCCTGCTCGAAACCAAGGACGGCTACATGCAGATCGGAGACGATCAGGTCTTCGACACCGTCCTGCTCTCCGAGATTTCGTGCGAAGCGGACGGAAGTTTCGAGATCCTGCTCGCCGCGGAGAAACCGCAGGGCTTCACGGGCAACTTCATGCTCATGCCACCCGAGACGCGCTACTGGTGCGCGCGGCAATATTTCGTCGATTGGGAGTCCGAGATCCCGGCACGCTTCGAGATCCACCGAATCGGAGGCGAAGGCGAGGCCCCCGCCCCGCTCACACCGGCGCGGATGTCGGAACTGCTGGATAACGCAGGGCTCTGGACGCTGCAGACGACGAAATTCTGGCAGGAGTGGATCGACCAGCTGCGCCGTGACCATGTCAAGGGGCGACTCCTCGGCCCGGTCCCCTTCGTCGGCGGCGCTCGCGACATCGTGTACGGAAACGATTGGTGGTCGCTCGATCCCGACGAGGCCATGATCGTCGAATTCGAGGTTCCGGACGCGCGCTATTGGCAGATCCAACTGTGTGACATGTGGTTCCGCACGATGGATTGGGCGACACACCAGACCAGCCTCAATCACGCTCAGTCCTACGTCCACCCCGATGGCCGTGCCCGCTTCGTGATCGCGCACCAGGACCCCGGCGTGCAGAACTGGATCGACACCTGCGGCCATCCCGAAGGCATGATCCAGTACCGCTATGTCTGGACGAACACAGAGCCCCCGCCGAGCGTAACGATCGTCCCCCTCGACCGCCTTCAGGAGGAGTTGCCCTCGGGAACTCCGAGCTACAGTCCGGACGAACGTCGTCGGGCCCTCGCGATACGCCATCGTCATCTCCAGCGGCGCGAACCCGTCACCTGAGAGACGCTGGGCGCTCCCTGTCGCCCTCCCCACAAACAAGGAGACTCCCCATGCGCGCCTGGCAGACCATCAAATCCGGAAACCCGAAGGATGTGCTCGCGATCAATGGCGACCTTGCGGCACCGGAGCCCTACCCGGGGACCCTACTGATCGAGGTTCTCGCGGCCGGGATGGGCCTGCCCGACGTCTTCATGTGTCAGGGCAGCTACGCCATGACACCGCAGATCCCCTTCACCCAGGGCCAGGAAGTCGTCGGTCGGGTGATCGGGTGGGCAGAGGGCGTCGAGAATCGGCAGATCGGCGATCGGGTCATGGCGGTCACGAGCTTTTTTACGGGCAACGGAAGCTACGCCGAACAGTGTCTGGCGCTCGACGATTTCTGCCTACCCGTCCCGGACGGCATGACCGATGCGGAGGGGGCCGCTTTCCTGATTCCGTTTCACACCGCGTATATCGGGCTGGTCACGCGCGGCAAGCTCGAAGCCGGCGAGACGCTCCTCGTACTCGGCGGAGCCGGGGGAACGGGCACCGCAGCGATCCAGGTTGCAAAAGCCCTGGGCGCGCGCGTGATTGCGACCGTCGCCGGTCAGGAAAAGATCGAATACTGCAAGGGCCTCGGGGCCGATGTCGTGATCGACCGCACGCAGCAGGACATCTCCAAAGCCGTCCTGGAAGCCACCGACGGCAAGGGCACGAACTGCGTCTACGATCCCGTCGGCGGCGCCGCGTTCACGGCCGCGACCAAATGCGTCGCCCACGAGGGGCGGATCCTCGCGATCGGCTTCGCGAGCGGCTCCTGGGGTCCCGTCGACACCGCTCACATGGTCTATCAGAACTACTCCGTCGTCGGTGTCATCCCGAGCAACTACGACCGCGCCTTCAAGGAAGTCGCCCAGGAGCGACTCATCGGCTGGTGGAAGGAGGGCCGACTCAAGACGCAGATCGAGCAGATGGTCGCCTTCGAAGACCTGCCGGAAGCACTCGAACGGCTCGCCGCGAGCAAGGTCCAGGGCAAGCTCGCACTCAAGGTCCACCCCGACGCCACGGCACCGGCCTAACCCAAAAGCGATCATCAGGGGCCGTTCCCGCTTTCGAATCGACCTGCGTCCGGATCGCGCGTAGCCGGGCAGGCGCCCTGGCGCACAGGCCAAGGAGAATTCCAGATGAGCCAAGAGACCGCCGACCGAAGCGGCCCGCTCGCGGGCATTCGCGTGCTCGACCTGACGAGCGTCGTCTCGGGACCGATGTGCACGCAAGCGCTCGGCGACCTCGGGGCCGATGTGATCAAACTCGAATCGCCCGCCGGCGACCAGACCCGCTATACCGGCGCGCCCTTCAAGGAACCCCTCTTCTCTGCAATGCACACCCAGATGAACCGCAACAAGCGGAGTCTGGTCGTCGACCTGAAGAGCGAAGCCGGACGCGATCTCGTCCTCGAAGTCATCCCCCAGATCGATGTGCTGGTCGAGAATTTTCGCCCGGACGTGATGGATCGACTCGGCCTCGGCTACGAAGCCCTCTCTACACGCCATCCCGGGCTCGTCTTCACCTCGATCAACGGCTTCGGAAGCGATGGGCCCTACGCGTCCCTGCCCGCCTACGACCAGCTCGTGCAGGGACTCGTCGGCGTCATGCCGGCCCAGGGAGGCGACGGCCCGCCCGAGCCGGTCCACGGGCCAATCGCCGACAAGACGAGCGCGATCACGGCCGTGGGCGCCGTCCTCGCGGCGCTCTTCGCCCGCGAACGCGACCCGGAGGGGCGGGGCCAACGCGTGGAAGTCGCGATGCTCGACGCTTACGCGGCCTTCGCCCTACCCGATCCGATGACCCCGCGCGCGTTTCCGCCGGACTTCGAAGAGACGGGGATGTCCGACGCGTTTTTCCGCGCCTGGCAGACCGCCGATGGTCACGTCGTCGGGCTGGTGATCCAGGACCACCAGTTTGCAGCACTCTGCCGCGTCCTCGGTCGCATGGAACTCGTGACGGACCCGCGCTTCCAGGAGATGGGAACGCGGCTCGGCAACTACGTCGATCTCGTCGCGATCCTGAAGGACGAAGTCCTGAAGTGGTCGAGCGCCGAACTCGTCACCCGTGCCCGGGAGGAAGGCGCGACCTTCGGCCCGGTCAACGACGTCGGTGCGTTTCTCGAGGATCCCCAGGTGAAGCACCGCCAGACCGTGAGAATCCTCGACGACGAGCGATTCGGTGCGACTCGCTACCTCGCCCCGCCCTGGGGCTTCAGCCGGACGCCCGCCTCGATCGACCGCCACGCACCTCGACTGGGGGAACACTCCGACGAGATTCTCCTCGAGCTCGGCCTGGACACAAGCGCAATCGATGCGCTCCGCCGAGAAAAGGCCATCCGCTAGGCAATGCGCTCCCGGCACGTTGGCGCCTTGGGAGACCCCGGCACCCCGGCACCCGATTGGACGCCCGATCAGTCACCTGACCGGCCGCCTAAGCAGTGGCCTAATCGAACGTGGCCTTGCTCCGCGCCCGCCCGCCCGGCCCACTGAACGCCAGCCCGTAGCCCGGCGCCTGTCCATTCGCCCAGGCCGGCTCCCCGACCTTGGCGAGCGCCTCCTGATAGGCCGCGACCAAGGCGTCTTCGGCCGCATAATCGAATGGATCCTGGAGAATCATTTCTTCGGACCCACCCGGCGCCGGCGGATTCGCAGCCAACCACCTGGCCGTTCGCGCGAGCGCCTCGTGCGGGGGGACGACATCGCAATAACCGAGTTCGGCTTCGAGCTTGCCCGTACTCACGACGCGATGCGTGGTCCAGGGTTGCGCGACCAGGGGCCGCGCCGGCCAGGCGATCTCCCAGGGCATCGAAACGATTTCCCATTGATGGCCCATCGCCTTCGCGATCGTCTCGATCACCTGCCGAATCGAGAGGACTTGTTGATCCGCGGCGTTGTAGATCTGGCCGGCGGCCTTTTCCGGTTGATCGACGGCCAACAGGAGGGCATGCGCGAGATTCTCGACATAGCCGAAGCTCGACAGACTGAGCCCATCCTCGGCCACGATGATCCGCGGTCGTCGGTCGAGAACGCGGCGGACGATGCTCCACTCCCGCGGCGCGGGCTGACGCGGCCCGTAGACCCAGGGATATCGAAAATGCGTCGCGTCCGGATGGGCCTCGAAGAGCATGTCTTCGGTTCGTGCGATCCGGAAGCCCTTTTCGTCCTGGCTCGGATCGTCCACGCGAAGCCCGTCCTCGCGGGTTGGAACCGGCATGCCGAGCGGCTCGAAAAGCGGCGCATTCATGTAGCCCTGGTAGCCGGGAAAACCCCCGACTGAAATGAACTGCCCTACGCGTCCCGCCAGCAGTTCGGCGTTCCGTCGAAGCCGGCCGTAGGTCGCGATGCAGACATCGAAGCGGCGCCCCTCGAGCGCCGTGCGAACCTTGTCCGGGTCATACGCGTCGGTATGGATATGCTCCACCTGCCGCGGAATCTCCGGCACCTCGTGGTTTCCGCTGTGCAAGATCGTCGTCTGGAACCCGCGATCGACCAGCCCATTCACGATGTAGGGACCGCTCGGCCCGGTTCCACCGATCACGAGTGCCTTCTCCCCCTGCCTGCTGCCCCGCTTTGATTCTTGCGTCATCTTCTGGTTCCACCCCTCCTCTGCCAGCCTGCCACACTCCGGATCGATCGCGAAACACGCGAGGGTCTCGTGGCAAGCCGCCCGCTGATTGATCCTACGTCCGGCTGATCGCGTATTCGCCGCCCGACTTGCCGATTCGAACCTTGCGATTCTCAGAAGACCCGCATTCCGCTTGCCGCATCTTGGCGCCGATTGGGATAACGTGTGCGGTCCGAACCCACCGCTGCCGGCCGACCTGCATCCGGCGGAGAACGCCTACCCATGCCCCCCAAAGACGATATCAGAATGACCGAGGAGGAGATCCGAAGCTATCTCCGTGAGGGACATACGATGACCCTCGTGACGAATGGCCCGAACGGATTCCCACACGCGGTCGCCATGTTCTACGCCCTCGACGACGACCTCACGATCAAGTTCGCGACCTACGCAACGAGTCAGAAAGTGAAAAACGCCGAGCGCAATCCGAAAGTGACCCTGCTCGTCGAAACCGGGACCGCCTACAGCGAACTCCGGGGGGTCATGATCGAAGGCGAGGCCGAGATCACGACCGACCTCGACGAGACCGTCGCGACGATGGTCGCAGCCAACGCGGTCACGGGCAGCCCACTCCCGGATGTCGATCAGATTCCTCAGGACGTGAAGGTCAAGATGGCGGGCAAGCGCGTCTTGATGAAGGTCCGACCGAAGCGCTTCGTGTCCTGGGACCACGGCAAGCTCCCGAGCAGCAGAACCCCCGACGGCCTGAAAAAGTCGCTCGGCTGACTCGCGCACGGAGGGACTCCGCGGATGACCGATCTCGAGAGGCTTCTCGCCTACGAAGAAATTCGTCAGCTCGCATCGCGCTATGCCGTCTACTCCGACGCCCGGGACATGGACGCACTCGTCGACCTCTTCATTCCCGACGTTCGGGTCGGCCGAGACACCTACGGTCACGTAGCTCTCCGCAAGGATTTCGACACGGCCTTCCGCGGCGTCGGAGTGACCTTTCTCCAGGTCGGCAGCCAGCTGATCGACCTCGTCGACGATGACCACGCGACGGGGATCGTCTACTGCCGAGGCGAGATCCAGGATGGTGGAATCGACAGCGATCGTTGGATCATCCATGCGATCCAATATCACGACGCCTATGAGCGATGTGGGGGGCGCTGGCTCTTCGTGCGCCGCAAGCATTTCCTGGTCTATGGTGCGGAACTCGGCGTCAACCCGTTAGGCCTGGAAGACGCGAACTGGCCCCGCAGCCAGACCGGTATGGGCAGTCATCCGCAGGCTCTCGAGACCTGGAAGACTTTCTGGGGTACGCCAACTCCATGACTCCGAAGCGGCGCGGCAACGCTTCACGCGTGTTCGAGCGGGACTGATTGGCCGCTCATCTCGCCATCCATTCGGCAACACCCAAGCAACCCCAAGGACCCCTCATGAAGCTCGCACGCATTCACGGCCCCGGAGACATTCGCCTCGACGAGGTCCCGGAACCGGTCGCCGGCCCCGACGACGTCATCCTCGAAGTGGGCGCCTGTGGCATCTGCGGCAGCGATATCGGCTACGCAAAGCTCGGCGGTGTCCAGGGCCCCTCCCCCGAGCCCATGGCGATCGGGCACGAGCTCGCGGGGGTCGTTTCCTTCGTCGGCGCAAATTGTGGCGACATCGCGAGAATCGGCGATCGCGTCGCACTTCACCCCGGAGCCGCCGGGTTCGGCCTCGGCAATGGCGGATCCGAAGGTGGTTTTACGAAGCAGCTCCTCGTCCGAGGCGCCGCACAAGGCAGGAGCCTCTTCTCGATTCCCGACGACATGTCCTTTGAACTCGCCGCACTCGCCGAACCACTCGGCGTCGGCATGCACGCCGTCGATCAAGCCGAGGTGAAGCCGGGCGACCACGTCGCAGTCCTCGGCGCCGGCCCAATCGGCCTCTCGGCCGTCGCCACGCTCGTCGACCGCGGAATCGAGAACGTCGTTTCGATCGATCTTTCGGAAACGCGTCTCGACGTGGCCCGAAAGCTTGGCGTCGCCCACACGATCAATTCGGGCAAGGAAGATCTCTGGGAGGCCCTCGGCCGGATCCACGGAACGGACAAGCTGTACTGGATGGACGTCGTCGGTACGAACGTATTCATCGAAGCCACGGGGGTCGGCCCGCTGCTCACGGACGTCGTCGGTCGATGTGCCTCGAAGACGCGGATCTCGGTCGTCGCACTCCATCGCCGGGAAGTGCCCATCGATTTCATGAACGTCTTGACGAAGGAGATCACGATCCGCGGCTCGATCGAATACCCCGAACGCTACGAAGAGATGATCGAACTGCTCGCACGGCGCGACCTGTCCCCCATGATCACTCACCGATTTCCGCTCGAAGATTTCGTCGAAGCTTTCGAGCTGGCCGGATCCCCCGATGCCGGCGCCAAGATCATGATCGACATCGCCTGAGCCGATCCCCGGAAACGATGTCCAACCTGTTTCGCTCTCCGCTGCTGCATTTTCTGCTGATCGGCGCGCTGCTCTTCGTCGCGCAGGGCTGGACCTCGTCAAGAGAGACGGTCGACGACCCGGACGCGTTCCGCATCGCGATCGAGGCGGATCGGTTGGCCGAGCTGAAAACGACCTTCACGCGACAGATGCGCCGACGGCCCGAGCCCGCAGAAGTCGATCGCATGATCGAAGCCGAGGTGGAAGAGGAGATCCTCTACCGTGAGGCGATCTCGCGCGGCCTGCTCGAGCGAGACGGTGGCGTCCAGACCCGCTTGATCCAGAAGATGCTTTTTCTCGAGGGGAGCAGCCAGATCGAAGAGGCTCCAGCACTTCTCGCTCGGGCCATCGAACTCCGTCTCCACGAAGACGATATCGTCGTCCGCCGCATCCTCGTGCAGAAAATGAAGCTTCTCGGTTCGACCCTCGAGGCCTCGCAAATTCCATCCGCCGCGGATGTCGCCGCCGCCTATCAAGAGGAGCGCGAGGAATTGCGCGCACCGGATCGGCTGAGTCTCGTCCACGTCTTCCTGAGTGGTGATCGGCGTGGGAACGAGACGTACGCGGATGCCGCAACCCTTCGCGAAACACTCACCGCCAACGAAACGTCTCTCGACGATGCGCCCGGCCTGGCTGATCCCTTTCCCCTCGGCCATCACCTCCAACGTCGATCCCAACACGACCTCGAACGCACCTTCGGGGCTCGCTTCGGTGAGCAGGCCTTCGAACTCGACCTCGAACGCTGGTCCGAACCCATCGCTTCGGCCTACGGCCTTCACCTGATCTATGTCGGAACGCGCGAGCCCGGCCAGGTTCCCCCCCTCGACTCGGTTTCCAACCGGCTTCGACTCCAGATCGAGGATCGGCGTCGCAACGAGAACCTCGACGCGCTACTTAGCGACCTGCGCGCGCGCTACGAAGTCGTCCGTCCGACACCGGACGAACGGCCTCTCGAAGAAGCCCTCGAACCGTCTCTCGAAAGAATCCAGGAGCCCGGATGATCCCTGTCCGCCTACCCCGCATCATCTCCTCCGATCCAGCGGATCCCGACGCAAGCACGGCGCGCTTCGGGCGTTCTCGGATCCTCGCGGGTTTCGCGCTGCTAATTGCGTGTTTCGGCGTCGGACTCGCCGCCGCCCCGAGTCGCGCGCATCCGCTCGCGCCCGCCCTGCTCGAATTGAAAGAGAACACGGATGGCCTGGTCGAGGTTCTGTGGAAACGATCTTCCCTGAGTGTTCCCGGGAGTAATGTCCAGCCGATCGTGCCCGAGGCCTGTCCTGCGAAGACACAGCCGAGCTACGAGGAACAGGGTGTCGCGGTGCTCGTCCGCTGGACGATCGACTGCGGAGAAGCCGGGCTCGTCGGTCGGCCGGTCCGCGTCGACGGCCTGGGACCGGCCAAGATCGATACGCTCGTTCGAATCGAGCTCGCCGACGGCCGCCAGATCCAACGCGTCCTCCGCCGGGGCGAGCCCTCCATGATCGTCCCCGAGAAGGCGAGCAGGTGGAACGTCTTCGTCGACTATCTGACGGTCGGCTTCGATCATATCCTGTCGGGCGCGGACCACCTGCTCTTCGTGTTCGGACTCTTCCTGCTCTGCGGGAGCATGCGGCCGCTCGTCAAGACGATCACTTCCTTCACCGTCGGCCACTCGATCACCCTCAGCCTCGCCGCCCTCGGATATACCCAATTGCCGACGGGGCCGATCGAAGCGCTGATTGCGGCCAGTGTTCTTGCGCTCGCGGTCGAACTTGCACGCGACGAATCGAAAGACACCCTGATGCGGCGCTATCCCTGGCCGGTGGCGCTCTTTTTCGGTCTGCTTCACGGAATGGGTTTCGCGGGCGCGCTCCGCGAGATCGGCTTGCCGGGCGGAGAGATCCCCATGGCTCTCTTCTCGTTCAATATCGGCATCGAACTCGGCCAGCTCGTCTTCGTGGTCGGACTGGTTCTGGCCTCGCTCGCGCTCACGCGAATCGAACTCCCGACCACGCGGGCTCGACGCGCGGCGGTCTACGTCATGGGCTCACTCGCCGCCTTCTGGACGATCGAGCGGATGACAGCGATTCTCTAGACCTCGGGCTAGATCCAGCGAACGCCCCCATCGGCGAGCAGATCGACTTCTCGCCCGCACAGCTCTTCACGCGCACCCAGATCCATCATCTCCGGATCGTCGACGACCCGCAACGTCCGCCGCGTCTCATCGAAATCAGCCACGATCACGACCCCATTTGCCGCATCTTTGTTATGCGAAACGGTGTAGCCACTGATGGTCGCTCGGCCCCTGGCCTCGCGATCGACCTCGGTCTTGACCCAGGCACGTTCGGCCGCCTCGGTCACATTGTCGTATACGAATGACCGGCTGGGCTCGGGACCCAATACGCTGACACCCTGCTTCGTGATCAAGCCGCTGATCGCGGTCACGAGACCGTGGCTCCCGGGATCGGCGCGCATGCGTTCGACCATCTTGACCCAGGCCTGGATGACGAAGTTGTTGAGGGGCCCGCCGCCGAAGGTCATGCCACCGGTTTGAGTCACCTGCCGATCTAGCGGAACCCCGAATTCGCGTTGCTGAACGCGCACCGCGGCCGGAAAGCAGCTGTAGAACTCGAGATGCTCGATCTCCTGGGCGCCCCGTCCGACGTGGTCGAAGGCTCGTCGACCGGCGAGCTCGAATCCGGGCGAGCGCCATAGGTCGCGCCGCTCGCTGAGCGTCACCATGTGTTCGGAATCCACGACCGCGAGCGGATAGACGAAACGGCTCTCGTCCAGCCCGAGCCCGCGGGCCTTTTCGAGCGTGCAAAGGATGAGTCCGCCCGCTTGATTGACATTCCACTGCGAAACCAGCGACTTCGTGTAGGGAACCGAGAACATGCGATTCGCCGCCGTCCCCGTGACGATCTCTTTGGGCGACATCGGCGTACGATTCCACGCGTCCGGGTTGTCGACGGCGACACGGTTGAAAGCGCCCCAGAGCGCGCCGAGTTCCGCGCGATGATCCGAAATCGATTGGCCTTCGTGGAATCGCAGCGCATTGTCGATGATCGCGTACTGGATGATCGGCGTGATGAGACCCAGGTCGATCTCGAACTGGCCCATGATTTCAGCATGAGGGCTCAGGGTCTCGTTCGGCTGGCTGTCCATCTGTTCGGTCAACGGAACCTCGAGTCCCTGACGCGCTAGCCGTGAAGCGCGATCGCGGGCTTCGGCGCCCACGATCATGGCGATCTCCGCCTCGCCTTCGGCAATCGATCTCGCGGCCCGACCCAACAGGCTCGTCTGAAGAATCCCGATCTCGGCAACAATCGTCCGAACACCACGCGCGCCAAAGCGATCGGCCAGGATCTTGCCCGGATTCGAATACGCCCAGAAACCTCGAGGGACCCAGATCGAATCGACGCGTTCGAGAAGCGCTTTCGATCCCGCGTCGTCCGCGGCCCTTCGAAGCGCCTCCTCCATCAGATCGAGGGGCTCCGACGCCTCTGCGGGATCCTCCACATGCTGAGTCACAGCGGCGACACCGACGAGAACGGGGGTTCGGGGGTCGAGGGCCATGGATTCTCCTCTTGTGTCAGGTGTGGCGCATGTCTGAGGTCGCAAACTCTAGCCCGCCCGGGCGGTCGGACTAGCTCGCCCGGTCAACTGAGACCCATTTACCACTCCACCACTCATCATCTGGACTACAGTGGACCGCGATGAGCAAGCCGAAGCGACAGGAACAAGAAGACGCCCAGGAAGAAATCACCGAGGTCGCGAAGGATATTCTTCGCATGCAGTTACCGATCCACCTGCCCGGCCTCGGGCACGTCAACATGTATGCCCTGATGGACGACGATGGCGCCGCCGTGATCGACCCCGGGCTCCCGGGCACCGCCACCTGGGACGCGATCGTCGGCCGCTTGAAGCAGGCCGGCCTCAAGCCGAAGGACGTTCACACCGTCTTCATCACGCATTCCCACCCGGATCATTTCGGCGGCGCGGTTCGACTTCATCAAGAGTCCGGCGCGCGGATCGTCGCGCATCGCGCATTCCACTTCGGCGGTCCGGCTCGAGGCCATGTACGCCACACGGGCCCCAACGCGCATGTCCACGGACCCGGCGATCACCACGTGGAAGCTTCCGTCGACGACCTCGTCGCCCACATGGAGCTCCTGGAACGCGACCGACGCCGTGCCCAGAATCCACTATTTCGGATCTTTGGTGCGCTCAGACGGATTACGACTCCGGCGCCCTGGAAGGGCCCCGCCGACCGCGCCAAGCTGCGCGACAGCCTGCGATGGCTGGGATTCGCAACCTTTGGGCGCTCGAAATTCGTCCCCCCGATCACCCACCATGTGGAACACGGCGACGTCTTGAAGCTCGCCGGCCGAGAATGGTTCGTTCAGCATACTCCGGGCCATACCGCCGACCATATCTGCTTGCACGATCCCGCGACGGGCGCATTTCTTTCGGGCGATCACGTGCTTCCAACGATCACGCCTCATATCGGCGGCGTCTCGTATCTCGCGGACCCGCTCAAATCCTTTTTCTATTCCCTCGACCGGGTGGGTGAGATCCGCGATGTCGATCTCGCACTCCCCGCACACGGCCACCCCTTCGGTGACTTGAAGGGCCGGGCCCAATCGATCAAGGAACATCATTACGAACGCCTCGAGGAGCTCCGGACGATCGCGGACGATCTCGGTCAGGCCGACGTGAATGCGTTCATGAAGCGACTCTTCCGCGAGCGCAGCTGGGGCGATATGGCCGAGAGTGAAACCTATGCCCACCTCGAGCACCTGAGGCTCGAGGGCAAGGCCGAAGCACATCGCAATGATCAGGGGCGGTTGGTCTACGAGCTCTAGCGAACCCGTTCCGAGACGACTCGCGGCGATCGACGCTTAATCCTGCTGAAGGATCTCGAGGTAACGGTCGCGGATCGAGGCGATCTCATCGTCGAGCGCCTCCTTGGTCCACGTCGTCGTGTCGATGGGAGGCAGCACGGTCGCCTCGATCGTCGCCGGCCGCACCACGCGCGCATCCTTCGGAAACGCATCGAGCACGTTCCGGAAGACGACGGGGACGATCGGCACCCCGGCCTGCATCGCCAGGTGGAACGCGCCCTTCTTGAAATCGCCAAGCCGCGGCGTGGGCGAACGCGTGCCCTCCGGTGCGATCGCGATCGAGCGTCCGTGTTTGAGCGCCCTGATCGCGGGCTCGAGCGCTTTGATCGCGGAGGCCGTATTGGCGAGGTCGACAAAGACCACGCCTGCGGCGGAAAAAAGCGGTCCGAGGATCGGGTCCTTGCGAATCTCCATCTTCCCGACTCCGGTCATGTCCCGTCGCACGATCTTGAGCATCAGGATGGGATCGAGCGCGCTCTGGTGATTGAAGATGAAGACCGCGGGACGGCTCGACCAGGCGTTCTCCTCTCCCTCGATCCGGAGATCGATCCCGGCGAATGACATCGCGAGGTCACTCCAGACCATACCGGACACGTTCAGCCCCTCCCGGTAGGAGCCGTTCACGATCCCGGCGAGGACACCTGCGCCGAGCGCCGGTACGACGCTCGCATAGCTGAGGCCCGTTCGGACGATGTCCCCCAGACCTGGCCGGCCGCGACTCGAGAATCGCCTCACGGGCCAATACCGCTCCTTGGCGATCTGCGCGAGCTGCCGGTTCGGATTCAGGGGCCGGGGTCGACCGACCGCCTCGAGCAGCGGCAGGTCCTCGTGGCTATCGGTGTAGAAGTAGCTCTCGAGGAGATCGATGCCCTCGCGATCCGCAATGTTGCGCGCAGCGACCGCTTTGCCCTCGCCATAACAAGTCGGCCGGATGACCTCGCCCGTGAAGACGCCGTCCTTCAATTCGAGTTCAGTCGTCATGACATGTTCGATCCGGAGATCACGGGCGAAGGGCGCCACCTGATAACGAGTCGCGGAAGAGATGATGGCCACCGTATGGCCCGCTTGCTGGTGCGCCTCGACGAGCGCACGGGATTCCGGGTAGATCTGCCGCGCGAGGTGTTTCCGAAAGACCTCCTCGCCCAGCTCTTCGAGAACGGACTCAGCGAGCCCTCGGTAGGCCTGCGTGGTCGCAGCCATGAGGCCCGAGAAGCCGAGTCGCCCGAGGCCGAAAGAAAGCGCGCCGGAGAGCGTGCCCCCGATCTCACGCGGACTCATGCGTCCGGTCAGAAGACGCTCTCGGACGAAGGAAGTGGCCGAAAACCCAGCCAGCAGGGTCTGATCGAGATCGAAAAAGGCACCGATCTTCGAGCCCGTGGGCCCGTTCCGGATCTCTTTGGTCAGTCGCGCGTGCAAGCCCATCACCCGGCAGGGTATCGCTCGCTATCCTCAGGCGCCCATTCCGACAAAGATGGCCGCACAGCGCACCACGGAGAATGCTCATGTCCCGACCCCTTCGATTCGGAGTCACCCTCCCCCAGATCAAGCGTTCCTGGCAGGAGGCGAGCGCCGCAGCAATCGAGTTCGATCGCCTCGGCTACGACTCGCTATGGGTCTGTGACCATCTCTACGGCGTCCCCTTGCCCACACTCCCGATCATGGAAGCCTGGACTCAGCTCGCCGCGATCGCCGCGATCACGGACCGAGCCAAACTCGGCACGCTCGTCACACCGCCCTTCTTCCGCAACCCCGCCGTCCTCGCGAAACAGATCGCCACGATCGATCAGATCGCACCGGGTCGCGTGATCGCGGGGCTAGGCGCCGGCTGGTTTCCGCCGGAGTTCGAGCAGACGGGCTGTGTTTTCCCGGGCACGCGAGAGCGGCTCCGTGCCCTCGAGGAGATGGTCGAAATCCTGAAGCGGATGTGGACCGAAGAGAAGGCGAGCTTCGAAGGTCAGTATTTCAAGATCCAGGATGCGGTCTGCGAACCGAAACCGGCCGTGACACCGGAGATCCTGATCGGTGGCGGTGGTGAGAAGGTGCTGATGGGCATCGCTGCACGCCACGCGGACACCTGGAATAACATGGCCGTCTTCCAGGCCGATCTCTCGCGAAAGGTGGCAGCACTCGAGAAGCGATGCGAAGAGGTCGGACGCGATCCGGCGACACTCGAGATCTCACAACAATGCGTCGTCGTCATCGGCGAGGACGATGCGAGCGGCAAGGCTGCACTCGAAAAGGCAAAGAAGGTCTACGGCGGACACATGGGGGGCGCCCTGGAGGAACACGGCATCTGGGGATCCCCCGAGCGCGTACTCGAGGGAATCGAGCGCCACCGCGCGCTGGGCGTCAGCCTCTTTGTCATCGAGTTCTTCGGCCGCGACACGCGGGAACCGGCACGGCTCTTCGCCGAGACGGTGATGAAACACTACGCGTAGCTGTGCATCCCCACACCCCGGGTGAGCGACCGAACCGTCCGCAGCGGTCCGCGCATCCCGACAAGACCCGGCTGGCCCACCCGCACCGCGGCTCAGAGCAGCGCGATTGGATTGACCGGCGAACCCGTTCCCCCTTCGATTCGCAAGGGCGAGACCGTGAACTGGAAATCCCACTGCGAGAGTTCCTCGCAAGCCGCCATCAGCCAACCGAGTTGCAGGTTGTCGAGCAGGTGAACGCCCATCGCGACGAGCGTGCACTCGTGAATCGGCATCCCCCAACCCTCGATCGGCGGAAGTGGAACGACGTCCGAGATGGCATCACTCCCGAGAACCGAAATCCCGCGTTCGTGCAGCCACGGAACACATTCGGGGTGAAGTCCGGCCATGCCGACATCCATCGCGTCCCAGGATCCATGTTCATCGCGTCGCGCGTCCCGGCCGATCGACACGAGAAGGATATCCCCCTCGCGCACTTCGACATTCTGTTTGGCCACGGCGGCGTCGAGCTGATCGGGATCGATGATCTGTCCGGGCTCGAGCCACGGCAGACCGAGCGTTCGCGGCATGTCGAGCAGGACGCCGCGTGAGACGATGCCGTCCTTCGCACACATCACGCTGTTCTTCTTGGCACCGGTACTCTTCACTTCGGTCCCGGCAAAACCGTTGTACATCTTGCCATTCTTGTGGACGTGGCAGAGTGCATCGAGGTGCGAACTCGCCATGCCATGAAAGGCGAGCCCCACGAAATCGGAGGTGCTCTCGAGGCCGATCTCGGGAATCAGACAATCATCGCCGCCGACGATCATCATGTGCAGTGCAGGATGCGGATTGTCCGGCGCTGGATCGACGGGAATATTTCGTGCACAGCTGACCGCTCGGCCATGGCGGACCGCAGCGGCACCCCCGCGGCGGATTTCGTCGGTGATCAAATTGAGCGTGCCCGCCTGATCCTCGTTCCCCCAACGTCCCCAGTTCTTCACGGACTCGAAAATCTCATCCATCCGCTGCTTCGTCGGGATCGGCCAATCCGCCATGAAACCTGCCTCCTCAAATGCGCCACGGTCGGTCGCGACGAGGCTCAATGATGCCTGCGCGAAAGCCATCTGACCAGCGCGAATTTGGACCAGCCGATTCGCCACACGCGGTATGCTTTTGCAACCCGATGTGTGACCCCCGGTGGCCTCCGTATCCGACAGGGAACCCGAAAGAAAGGAAGATCGCCGATGAGAGTTCTCGTGATGGGGGGCACCCAGTTCAACGGCCTGGCACTCGTTCACGAACTCGCCCGAACAGGCCATCAGGTCGTGATCCTGAACCGTGGGCAGACGAAGGCGGAGCTGCCCGCCGGCGTCGAGCGGGTCTATGCCGATCGGACCGACGCGGGTGAGATGTGGGACGCATTGGGCACGCTCGATGTCGACGCCGTGATCGACGTGAGCGCCTATCTACCCACGGATGTCGAGCTGATGGTCGAGATCTTCCGGGGTCGAATCGCGCATTATATCTTTATCAGCTCGACCGTGATCTATGCCGCGACCGACCTTCTTCCGATCAGCGAAAATCATCCCGTCGAGTGGGGCGATACCCAGAACGCCTACGGTCGGAACAAACTCCTCTGCGAAGAGATCCTGATTCGGGAGTGGCGGGAGAATCGCTTCCCCTGCTCGATCGCGGCCTTCTCGATGGTCATGGGAGCGGGCAACATCCTGCCCGACCGCGAACAGCGCATGTTCCAACGCATGATCCGGAATCGCCCGATCCTGATCCCCGGCAATGGACGAACGCTCCAGCAGATCGGCCACGCGGACGACCAGGCGCGTGCGCTCCGAATGATGCTGGGCAAGCCGATCACCTTCGGCGAGCGCTACAACCTGACCGGAGGCGACTATTTCAGCCAGGAAGGCTACGTCGACGAATTCGGTCGACTCCTCGGCCACACGCCCGACAAGGTCTTCATTCCTCCAGCCATGATGGAGGACCTCTGGCACGGTCGGCTCGAGATCAAGCTTCCCCAGACCCAGACCCGGGCCGACACGAGATCGAGTGACGGAGCAAACGATCACATCCGGACGAACCGTTTCATGCTCACGATGCTCGTGCAACAGATCGCGCCCAATATCCACCATTGGGATCGAAGCTCCCTGTTCTCGGTCGAGAAACTCCAGCGGCATGTCGGCTGGGAGCCCGAGTTGACGTTCAAGGCGTCGGTCGAGCGAACCTGGCGCTGGTACCAGGCCGAAGGCCTCGACAAGACCCAGGAATTCGACTTTGCCTTCGAGGACGAGTTGATCCGAATGGCACGCGAACACCCGGATTCTGCCGCGAAACAGGGCGCGTAGGAGAAGAGCCGGCCGCGCCGCCTCCGATCAGCGCCGCTCCGTGCAGAGTAAGGTCAGCGCTGAAAGGCCATCGTCATGCTGTCTTCCGGGAATTCCGCGTCGCTGAGCGGCAGATTCTCGACCTCGCCCGGTCGAATCCCGATCCGCTCGACCAGCGGCTTCAGCGCATCGAGATCGAAGTTGTAGAGTTTCGCTGCGTTGAGCCCAAGCATCTGGCGCGTTTCGAGCGGGTCGACTGCATTGAACGTATGTCGGATCGCGAGCTTCGAGTGGGGATAGGTACCCTCGTAATGGGGATAATCCGTCCCCCAACAAACCCGCTCACTGCCGATCACGTCGCGGTCACGAATTTCCATCGGCGAAGCCGAACTCGCGCCGTACCAACAATTCTGCTTGGCGTAGACGCTGGGCTTTTCCTTCGGCATCGAAGCCGTATCGAACTGGAACTCGCCCGCAGTACCGACACGCACGCGCTCCCACAACATGTCGAGTCGGGTGAGAATCTCCGGGACCCAGGCGCAGCCCGCTTCGGTGATGATGTATTTGAGTTTCGGAAACCGTTCGAAGACCCCTGAGATCAGCAGGTGCTGATAACTTCGGATCGAGAACCAGGGTGTTTCGAGCAGGCGGATCGGCAGCGAAACCGGCCAGGTCCCATAGTCCGGCGATCCCGTCCCGCCGTGCTGGTTGATCACGACATCGTATTCCTGGCAGACCGCCCAGAGTCGATCGTACTCAGGCGAGTAGAGCGGCTGGATGTGCGTGCAATCGTCGGGCACGTGGGGAAGCAGGATTCCGCCGCGCAGACCGTGTTCAGCAATCCACTTGATGTCCTCGATCGCGTCGTCGATCTCGTTGATATAGACGAGACCGATTCCGGCGCGGCGTTCTGGGAACTCGTTGCAGAAGTCGACGAGCCAACGGTTGTGGGCTCGGATGCCTTCGAGACGCATCTTGTAATCGTCGACGGAGGGGTTGCCGCAGATCAGGACGCTCGTCCGAAAGAAGGGCGGGACCGTGTTCGGGAAGATCGCCTCGCCGGCGATCCCTTCGCTATCCATGTCCTCGATGCGCGCGGTCGCATCCCAGTTCTTGTGCTTCTTCGAACCGATGTGCTTCCTCTGGGGATTCTTGTAACCGCCACGCCAATCGTCGAAGAGCGCCTGATGCTTCGCGTCGAGATATCCGCGGTAGTCGGCGATGCTCGCGCCGGCGTGGGAGTCGGCGGTAATGATCGTATAGGGGCGATTGTCCTGCATGAATGGAGGGCTCCTGGAAATAGGCTTCGGGCTTCGATTTTAGATTTCGACGCCGGGATCATAACGAAAGCGCACGACCTCGGCGCTCGCAGAGGTCCCGCAGACAGCATGCAACCGATCGACCGGCCTGGGTTTTCCGGGAAGCCGATCGCGAAACTGTGTGCGGTGTGCGGTGTGCGGTGTGCGGTGAATGGAGTGTGGTGTGTGAAAGGACGCTATCCCAGTTCGAGTTCGGGATGTCGTGCGGCGAGCATGCGATCGACACCGGTCTGCCACGGGACCTGACACGCGCCCGCCAATTCGATTCGCTTGCTCGGGTCGAGCCAGTACTGGTGAATGCCGTCCGCCCCGGTCTCGATCCTCGCCTCCCGTCCGATTCGCTTGGCGATATAGTGCGCGAGATCCGGAACCGGCACCCCTTCGTCACCACCCCAATTCGAAATCGTCGCCGGAACCGACGCGGCCTCGAGCAGGCCCGGGGTCTGAGCGTAGATATCCTCTTCATGAATCGGACTGCAGACATCACCCTGTCCGCGTGGCATGACAGCAATCGCAACATCGCCGAGAATCATGTCCACGATCATCGCGGGAAACCCGCCGTTGTCTCCGTAGGCGGCGTTCATCCGAGCAATCGTCGTCGGCAGACCGAACTCCTGGGCGGCAAACCGGGCGACGGCCTCCTGTGAGATCTTCGAGATGCAGTAGGTCGGCGCGTAGGGCTGGGGCGTTCCGCCGAGAGGATCCGTTTCGACGACGGGCGTCGAATAGTCGCGCGGCGCAGCGTAGACGCCGCAGGTCGACATCATCAGACAGGCCCGAGCATTCCGGAAACGCGACATCACGTGCCCCGTCCCTCCCGCATTGATCTCGATCGAGGCGTCGAAATCCTCCCCCGGCACGATCGCGGCTGCGAGATGCAGCACGTAGTCGAAATCCTCGGGCGTCTTCGACCAATCGGGATTCGAAAGATCGACGACCGCGGTTTCCATTCCGGCATCTTCACACCGTTTGCGTGTCGAGGCGTCGCTGAAGCGGGCGACGCCGAAGACCTCGTTGTCCTCCGCTAGGCGCGCCGCGAGTGGGAATGCGATCTGCCCCGCTGGCCCGGTGACCAGAATCCGCTTGCCTTCGATCTTGCCCATCTCGTCACCTCGCCTGGTTGTGTCCGCCCGGAGCCTAGCCCGCAAAGGAGGCCCTGAAACCTGCGCCGAGACCGCTTGCGAAGGCGTCCCCGCTCGGCCAAGATGCGAATCCGACCCGCCCGAAAGGAGCCCCGGTGAGCGCTGCCAAAACCCGATCCGAAGACCCCCAGATTGGCGTCGTCGACCCGCCCTCCTCCGCGCCGTACGGACGACACGGCCACGACCGGCGGGTCTGGGGGTCGGCTCCGGCGGTCACGGGCCAATTCGACACGCTTGGGGCACGCATGAACGCCGCCGGGGTCTGATGGAGCCGATCACCCAAGCACTCCTCGGAGCGACGACTGCGGAGCTCGTCGCCGGCCGCGCACTGCGTGGACGGGCGCTCGGCTGGGGCGCGGTGATCGGGATGTTGCCCGACCTCGACGTTCTGTTAGGTGGGCTCCACAACGGATACGGCGAATGGCTCTACCATCGCGGTACGACCCACTCCCTCTGGTTCGGCTTCGTCATGGGGCCGCTCCTCGGCTGGATACTCTGGCGATGGCGCGACCAGGGCGCCGACGCCTCGGCCTCCACCCTGCCCGCCTGGATCAGACTTGGCGTCGTCGCGCTCGTCACCCATCCGCTGCTCGACGGCTTCACGCCCTACGGCACTCAGCTCTTTGCCCCGTTCATCCGCGATCGATTCGCCTGGAACGGGGTGGCGATCGTCGACCCCTTCTACTCCATCGTTCTCGGCGCGGGCGTCTTCTACGCCGCGGTGCGTACCCGGCCCGAGACCCGGCGTCGCAAGGTACTCCTCGTCTCCTTCCTGCTCTCGAGCTGCTACCTGCTCGCCGGCCTCGGCGTCAACCGCTGGGTCGAAAACGATCTGCGACGTGCGCTCGCAAGCGAGGTGCAATCGAAGGGAGGCGGCGCGATCGAACGGGTACGAGCCTATCCCACGATCTTCCAACCCTGGCTTCGCAGCTTCGTCATCCGGACACCGGAGACCGTCTTCGTCGGACTCCATAGCTGGATGCAGGCCGGCTGCCCCGCCTGGCGGGCCCATCGCCGGCCGGCGCCCAGTCCGGCGATCCAGGCAATGACCGAAAGCTGGGAGGGAGAACTCCTCAGCTGGTTTGCGGACGGCGACACGGCCACCTTCGTCGGCCGCGATCCGGATGGCCTGACCCGCGTCCGGATCGAAGACGTCCGATATGGCTGGGCGAGTCCCGATGCAAGAGGGATGTGGGGGCTCGAAGCGCGCTTCGACCGGCGCGGTCAGATCGTGGGCAAGATCAACCGGCTCGATCGAATCTCTTTTAGCGCAGAAGATCTCGCGAGAATCGGTCGACTCCTCCGAGGCCAGCTCCCGGAAGCGGGAGAGGGGTGGCAGCGGCCCTCGAATTGCCCGCCCACTTCGGGATAGACTCCGGCCTGGATGAGCCATCAGGGCCAATCGAGGCGTCATCCAACTCGCGGAAGCCGAAAAACCTGTCGGGGCACACTCTTCATGACCCCGATCCAGACGCCCCCCATCGCGTCCGATTCATGCCGCGGCACCCCACTCACGAGGATCTCTTCACAAGGATCTCGACACATGAATCGCGATCACAAGGAGTGAGAAACGTGCCCATGGCGGCCTCGAAGCTCCGATTCTGCCCCCATCTCCGCACCCCACCGAAGCTCACCACGGCGCTTCTACTCGGCCTGATCGCAGTCGGCTGCGCGGGCATTCGCGCAGGCCTGCCGGTCTACACGTCGATCGAGGCGACCCCTTCGCTTCTGCGCGACAGCTACGGCTTCGAGGTCGCTCTGCTCACGGATGCGACCTGTGCCCAGATTCTCACGGCCCTCCGCAGATTTCGCGAAACGCTCGTCGAGACCGACAACCTCCTCATCTACTACGCAGGCCATAGCTGGCTCGACAAGGAAGCAGACGAGGGGTACTGGCTGCCCGTCGATGCGGAGGAGAACAGCGATGTCCGCTGGATTTCGAATGCCACCATCACAGGCTATTTGCGCTCGATCCATGCCAAGCACGTCATGATCGTCGCCGACAGTTGTTATTCGGGAACACTCACCCGCGGAATCAAGCTCGAGGTGAAGGCCCCGGATTATCTGCAGCGAATCTCGCGCCAGCGAGCGCGCATCA
>SMVB01130094.1_pt1 | contig 76464 bp, 75 predicted proteins | sample 2456461 | NCBI WGS metagenome assembly SMVB01 (sample SAMN11095934, study PRJNA526329) | marine sediment metagenome | biome: Marine sediment; feature: Surficial sediment; material: Deep marine sediment; isolation source: Hadal surficial sediment | place: Pacific Ocean | collected 2014-05 | depth...
AGGCAAAAAAGGGGTCGGATCCAATTAATTGCGGGAACAAATGCGGGGACAGTTTACTTATTTCGCTTCGACTGACGGTGTATAGAAAGCTGGTTCGGCAAGAAATAAGTAAACTGTCCCCGCATTTGTTCCCGCAATTAATTGGATCCGACCCCTTTTTTGCCTTAAGTCAATCGCTCGTGCTCGGCTATTGCGAAGCGATCGGTCATTCCTGCAATGTAATCTGCTACCGCCCGCGCTTTGGTGGCTTCGGCACCGCCTGAGCGAGCAGAAAACTCTTCTGACATTTCGCCGGGCTCCGACATGTAGCGCTCGAAAAGGACTTCCAGCATTTTTTGTGCTTTGCCGGTCATGCTCCGAACCTTCTCATGCTGATAAAGGGACTTGTTAAGAAAGCGTTTGAGCTCCGTGTGCTCCGTATAGATTTCATCCGAAAAGGCAGCCAGCGGATGCTTCATGTTACGCACATCATCAATGGACTTGGGAGAAGCGGCCTCGATGTTTTTCTGCGTAGTTTCGATCAGGTCGGTGACTACCCGGCTAATCATGCGGCGAATTATTTCATAGATCAGGCGTCGATCTTCAAGATCCGGGTAACGCTCACGAACGATTTCGTACTGGTCGTTAAACAAGGTCTGGCTGCGCAAGTCCGACAGCTCCAACAGGCCAGCGCGAAATCCATCATCAACATCGTGGTTGTTGTAGGCGATTGAGTCCGCGAGATTCGCTATTTGCGCTTCGAGACCCGGTTGCTTTCGTTCGATAAAACGCAGGGCCACGTCGCCTAGCGAACGTGCGTTGCGCGCGGAACAATGTTTGAGAATTCCTTCGCGCGTCTCGAACATAAGATTGAGCCCGGGATAGTCAGCGTATTTGGCCTCCAGCTCGTCAACAACTTTAAGCGACTGCAGATTGTGCTCGAAGCCGCCAAAGTCACGCATGCAGGTATTCAACGTATCCTGCCCGGCGTGGCCAAAAGGCGTATGCCCCAGATCGTGCGCCAGGGATATGGCCTCTACCAACGATTCGTTCAGTTGCAGCGCGCCGGCCACGGTTCTGGCGATCTGCGCGACTTCGATCGAATGTGTAAGCCGGGTTCGGTACAGGTCGCCCTCGTGATTAACGAACACCTGGGTCTTGTACACCAGGCGCCGAAAACCAGTGGAATGAATTATGCGGTCGCGATCGCGCTGGTATTCAGTTCGATACGGTGTTGTTGACTCGGGATATTTACGCCCGGCACTGGTTTCGGGAGAGGCCGCATAAGATGCCAGCGCTTGTGCATTCATGAGTCACTGTCTGCCGCGTCCAGAATTTTCCCAAGCGTCGATTCCGGGTAGTCCGTCGTAACGAACGCGTCACCCAAAGCCTTGAGAAGAACAAACTTCAGAGACTTGGCCGTCGCCTTTTTGTCGAGACTCATCGCCTGCCTGAACACGTCTGCTTTGATCGGCGGTGGCGACGTCGGTAACCCGGCTGCTACCAGCAATTGCTTCAGTCTTGCCTGTTCACTTGCATCGATGCCGCTTAACTCCGCCGCCATCAGCATGCCGACAGCGACCGCCTCGCCGTGCAGCCACTCACCGTAGCCCATGCTCATTTCGATGGCATGACCAAAGGTGTGACCAAAGTTAAGCAGTGCACGCTTGCCCGCTTCGCGCTCGTCCTGGGCAACAATCTTCGATTTGATTTCGCAACAGGCGGTGATTGCGACGGCGAGAGCATCCGGGTCTCGCTGCAAAATCCCGTCCATGCGTTGTTCCAGCCAACCAAGAAACTCCGCGTCGGCTATCGCGCCGTATTTGATAACTTCGGCCGTGCCTGCGCTCAATTCGCGGTCCGGCAGGGTCGAAAGCGTTTCTGTGTCGATTAACACCAGGCGGGGCTGATAAAACGCGCCAATGAGGTTTTTGCCGCCTTCGTGATTCACACCCGTCTTTCCGCCCACGGACGAATCCACTTGCGCCAGTAAGGTCGTTGGAATCTGGATCAACGAAATGCCGCGCATATAGCAAGCGGCTGCAAAGCCGGCGATGTCTCCAACCACTCCGCCGCCCAGCGCGATGACGTTTGCATCTCTATTGGCACCCATTCTTACAAGCTCGTCTATCACCGATTGCAGAGTCGCCATCGTCTTGAACGACTCGCCGTCCGGCAGTTGCAGCACGTGGCATTCGCGATTGCCCAGCAAGGCCTTGACCTGTTCTGCATACAGCGGCGCCACGGTTTCGTTACTGACGATCAGGCAACTGCCGCTTGCGAGATACGGCTCCATATCAAATCCGCCCTGCAAAAGGCCTCGGCCAATAACGATCGGGTAACTTCTGTCACCGAGGTCAACTTTCAGGGTTTGATGGTCTGCCACTTGCATTTCCGGGGTTAATGCGGAAAGCAAAGATTACATGAATTGGCGAGCCGGTGACTGAGCGAACGCTGCAATCCCTATAATTCGTCGAAGATCTCTTTGGCCACTTTTTGTACGCGGCGGCCGTCTGTGTCGACCACCAGGTCTGCGATCTCTCTGTACAATGGGTCACGCGCCTCCATCAGGTCGCTCAAGACCTTTTCCCGGTCGCCGTTGGCCAGCATGGGCCGCTCGCGGCCTCTTTGAGTTCGCTGAAGTTGCTGGTCTACGCTGGTTTTGAGGTAGACGACATAGCCACGAGCACCGAGCTTTGAGCGGCTGCCATCGTCCATGACAACGCCACCGCCGGTTGCAAGAACAACGCCTTTGCGCTGCGACAACTCGTCAATGACTTTGACCTCGCGCTTCCTGAAGCCCTCTTCGCCTTCCTTTTCGAAAATAAAGGCGATATCGACGCCGGTGCGCGCCTCGATTTCGTCGTCACTATCGACGAAGTCCATGTGCATAAGTCTGGCAAGATGTCGTCCAACGGCCGATTTTCCAGCACCCATTGGGCCGATCAGAAACAGGTTCTTCGGAGTTCTCATCTATTTATTTGGGTTTAGAAAAAGCCAGCCCGAAGGCTGGCTTATCTGATTGCTTAGAGTGTGTCGCCGCAGTTTGCACTGGTGCCGAACGGGCTGTTAACGCCGGGTGGCACGGTGCTTTCGTCGTCCACGTCATCACCGTTAATTGGCAATATGAAGGAACTGGACTTCGCAAACTCAGTTCCCTGAACTGACGTTGTTGCCTCTATCGTAACTTGCACCCAGCGAGCATGATCCTGCGCGTAGAACACGTCAACAATGCCGAAGCCGCCACCGTCTGTCACGAATGATCCGTTGCTGCCTGATTGCGGAACGGCGGCTGCAATGTTGCCGGCCTCAATGCGCCCACTCATATTGAAGTCTTCGCCAGCGTCAAGTACGCCGTTGCGATTGACGTCTTCGTCGGCACAAGGCCCTGCTCTCAGGATTTGTACCCAGGCACTCGCAATCTGGTCGTATGTCCAGAAGCCTTTGTAGTAGGCATCGGACAGGATTCCAACCTGTACATTGACGCCTGAGACACCGTTGCCTTGTGAGTCACTGATTTGTACTACGAATTCGACCCGGTACTGCGCGGTGTTCGGCTCGAATATTGAGTTGCCGGTACCGATCGAGATGAATAATTCACGTTGTGCGACCGTCAGGGTAACTGTATCGGTGATCGCCAAATTTGACTGCACAGAGGCGGCAACCGAAACCCCGTTGTTCGCGCTGGTTGTTGAGCTCGCGGTGTAAAATGTTGCCGCACGCCCCTGGCTGTCTGTTACTGCCTGTGCCACCGACAATTGACCGCCGGTAACATCGGTAAGGACAAATACCACGACCTGATTCTTGACCAGGTTGTTGGCAACATCACGCACGATTGCCGTAATCGTGCTTTGCTCGCCCGGTCCAATGGTGAACGGGCTTGCCTGGACAGAAATACTGTCAGGAACATCGGCGACAAATTCGATCGACACACCGGTTGTGGTGCCAGCGGTGTTCGTTGCCGTAATGACCGCAGCACCTGCGTTATTGCTCGTTATTAACACACTAGCAACACCGGCAGCGCTGGTAACCGCCGTGGGCGCACTTAGCGTGCCGCGTGTCGAGCTGAATGAAATGGTCTGACCAGCCTGCGGTACGCCGGCAACCGACCAGGTGAGATCAACCGCTGCAGGTGCATTGAGAACCAGTTCGTCTCCGCTAAGTGGAGCGGTAAGAGCAAAGCTGTCATCCGAAACCGTCAGATCTTGCGTCGCAGTGAGACCCAGCGCTGTCGCTGTCAAAGTATCCGCACCGGCGACGGCTGCTGTCAGCACGACCTGCGCCTGGCCACCGATATCGGTCGTCAGGCTGTTTGCCGCCAGAGTATTTCCAGCCGCTGACGATACATCGACCACCTCTCCGGAAATACCGTTGCCACCGGCATCCGTCAGCACAATCGTGTAAGTCGACGGGTCTCCCTGTGCCAGCGCGCTAGCGCCTGACAGAGACAATGTCGTACCAAGAACATTGATCGAAACCGAGCCCACGACGCCATTTGCGTCTGCGCTGATCGTGACAATTCGGTTGGTGGGATCGCCGCCGGCATTGAGCGTGGCGGTCACCACACCATTGTCATTCGAGATCGGATCAATAACCGTCAAGATGCCCGAATCCGCTGACATGATGACCGTAACGCCGCCTACTGCAACGTTATTCTGATCACGGACCACAACAGTAATGTCGAGAGACTGGCCAGCGTCTGACGGCAATGACGGGCTGCTTGCCAGTACGCTTACCGCCGAAACAGTAATGGTACCGCCAACGCCACCTGTGCCACCGCCTGTTGCGACGAATCCTTGATTGCCGTCACCACACGCCGCAACAAACAGCATTGCAAACAGTGTTGTGAAATATGACAGTTTCCTCATTTTTTCAATTCCTTGATCCAAGCCAATCCGGAGTAACCCGCGGCTAGTAAATGTTAGATCCTTCTTCGAGGATTCGTGGCGTGACAAAAATCAGCAATTCAGCTTTTCTTTGGCTGGTCGAAGTCGAACGGAACAGAACTCCCAGTCCTGGGATATCGCCCAACCAGGGAACTTTTCTTATCGTTTCCCGGCGCTCTGTCTCGTAGATGCCGCCAAGTACGACCGTCTGGCCATCGCTTACCAACACCTGTGTTTCGATTGAGCGAGTATCGATGCTTGGTACGAAGCCACCGGTAGCGCTCGGCGTCAATTCACCGACGCTGTCTTTGCTCACTTTCAGATCCATGATGATCTTGTCATCAGGTGTAATCTGCGGCGTTACAGTCAGGCTGAGTACCGCTTTCTTAAACTGCGTCGTTGTCGCGCCGGATGATGCCGATTCCTGGAACGGGATTTCCACACCCTGTTCGATACGTGCTTCTTTCTGGTTCGCGGTAATGACGCGCGGTGTAGAAACAATCTCACCACGGCCTTCTGTTTGCAGCGCAGATAATTCGAGGTCCACGATGTAGTCGGAATCGAGTACCGCCAGTGCGAATGTGCCCACCGGACTGGCGATCGGCACGTTAACATTGTAACGATCATTAATAGAAGGTGCGGTAACCGGGAATGGCGTACCATTCAACGGGTCGCTCAGGTTGCTTAACGCGGAATCAACAATAGTGTCGCTGCCGGCGCTGGTACCTGTTACGGACAACATCCCATTGCTGCCTTGATCGGTAACGCCTGTAAAGCCGAATCGAATGCCGAGTTCGCGACCATAGTCATCGGCCACCACAACGATGCGAGTTTCAATCAACACCTGGCGTACCGGGATATCAAGCGTGCGTACCAGGCGACGAATGTCTTGCAGTCGTTCCGCTGTATCCTGGACCAGCAACATGTTCGTTCGCTCATCAATCGCGACGCTGCCTCTCGACGATATCAGCGAATTGCCGCCATCACCAGCACCAATGAGCGATGCAAGGTCGGCCGCTTTGGCGTAGTTCACTTGCATGAACTCCGAGTACAAAGGCTCAAGTTCTACAATCGCCTGGCGCGCCTGAAGGTCGGCGGTCTCACGTGCAGCAATTTCTTCGGCCGGTGCAACGATGATGACGTTGCCGTTCTGGCGCATGGCCAGACCTTTGGTGGTCATGACAATGTCCAGAGCCTGATCCCAGGGAACGTTACGCAGACGCAACGTTACGTTGCCCTGCACTGTGTCTGATACGACGATGTTGCGACCAGACGTTTCCGCCAGCAGCTGGAGAACAGCCCTTGTTTCGATGTCCTGGAAGTTCAGCGTCAGGCGCTGCCCATCGTATTCCTTGGTCTCCGAGAAGAGGCTGGACGATTCGTCCGCTAATTCCGGAGCCGGATTGATTTCGATCGTAAATTCGTTGTCGGACTGATAAGCAAGTTGTTCATACTTGCCTTCTGCAGTAATTACGATGCGCGTATCCAGGTTGGTACGCAGCGCATCAACCGTCGTAACCGGTGTAGCAAAGTCCTGCACATCGAGACGGCGCATCAACTCCGCTGGCAGCACGGTATCTTTGAATATTGCAACAACGCGGCCACCTTCTTGCCGTATGTCAACAGGTGTAGACGGATCACTCAAGCTGATCAGGATGCGACCACCACCGTCGCGGGTTCGTCGAAAATCGATCGAGTTAATTTGACGCTTGCCGCCACTGGAAGCATATGAAACAGGTGAGGTTGATGAAGAGCCGCCGGCAAACTGTGTGGTCATCGACTGGTCATTGTCGTCTGCACCAAGCGTTATGTAGACGGTATTGCCGCTGCGCCGGATGTCATAGCTCACCATCGTGTCGAGATTCAGGACGACTCGCGTGCGGCCATTGGCCTCGGCAGTTAATACGGTATCCAGCGGGCCTAAGTTGACGTCACGACGACGTGAAGACAGTCCCAGCGAGGTTTCCGGCAGATCCAGTGCGATGCGTGCAGGGTCCTCAATAGTGAACGACAGAGGCTCGGGCGCCTCGCCACTCATGATCAGCTTAATCTCAACCCGCTGACCCGGCAGGCTTTGAATCTGAATATCCTGCAGACGATTTCCTTCCTGTGCATTCGCGGCAAATCCGCAGAACGTAAGCACAAGAGCGAAGGCAATCGCTGTAAATCGCGCTACCGGTCGTCGGTTATCGAAGCCGAACATCGGCCTTTTAATGAGCGTCATTCCAATTACTCCCAGTTTCTTTCAGGCATCAGTCTGCAAGACCAACAGCAGCATCGCGTTCTACATAGCCGCCGATGCCATCCGAAATAATTTCTATTAGTTCAATTTTTGAGTCGTCGATATTGGTGATGCGTCCGTCATTCTGGCCCATGTACTGGCCCGGAACGACGCGATGAATTAGTCCGTCCGAGGTTTGCACCAGACCGTAGTCCGTCGGTCCCTGTGACAACGTGCCAACCATGCGCAAGGTGTCCAGCGGGAATCCCTCGAGGAATTCACGGCTGCGCTCACGATCCGGTCGCGTACCATTGTTCGCCATGCCGGTCGCAGTCTGCGGCGAGTCCGGAATAAAGGGAGAGCGGAATCCATCGATATCTGCTTTGTAAGTAAAGACTTCATATGGCGTAATTTCCGGCAGCGGATCAATTCGACCGCCCGGCCTTGCTTTAACGGTATTGATGTATTCGTCCAGGTCGTCCATATCACCCGAACAGCCACTGACCGCCAGTAACACCAGCGACATGGCTAAAACCCTTTTAAAAGTGGAAGCGCCCATGTTTACTTTGCCTCCTCTTCAAGATAGCGATAGGTTTTTGCCGTCACCGCCAGCGTAAGATTATCGTAACCTTCAGATTTATCCGGCGTGATATTGATGTCATGCAAGGTTACGATTCGTGGCAGCGCGGCAACACCACTGACGAAGTTGGCGATCTCGTGGTAGCCGCCCGACAAGGTAATTTTGATTGGCTTTTCTGCATAAAAATCTTTGCGTACTTCTCCTTGCGGCTGAAAGAGTTTTTCCTGCAGTCCCGCGGCCAGTCCCGTTTGCGATACGTCTACGATAAGACTTGGTATCTCTGTTTTACCTGGAAGCTGGCGCAGCATGGTGCCGAATGACTGTTCCATTTCTGAAAGTTGCGCTTTGTAAGCGTCGTAGTTGGCAGCCTTCTTCTGCTTGTTCTCAAAGGTCACACGAAGCGTTTCTTCGGTGGCGCGCTCTCGTTGCAGCACCGGTTGCTTGTCTTGAATGATGAACCAGTAAATGCCGAAGCCAACTACGACAACGAATACGATGGCAATAACTGCCGCCCGAAAAACCAGTGGCCAGCGGCCAACGTCATTTATGTCCAGCGCCTGGAGTTCTTCAACGAGGTTCATCCGTCATCCTCCATGAAGTCGTCGTCGTGCTGAACCTGTTTCAGCGTGACAACAAATTCTGCTTGTCTGCCCGGTCCTTTTTCGGTGGTTTCAACCTTTACTACACTGGGGTCCGTGAGCCAGGCCGAAGCATCAATCTGCCGCATCAGCGCTGATACGCGCGTGCTTGACTGTGCAATGCCTTTGACCTCCACTGATACGCCCGACTGCTTCATGCCGTTCAGGTAAACACCCTCCGGAAGCCGTCGTGTAATTTCGTCGAAAAGATGCACAATTTCTGGTCGGCTGCGCTGCAGCTGCTCAATAATTTCCATGCGTGCCAGCAAGCGTTCTTTCTGCCGTTCAAGACCGTCGATTTCCTTAATGCTCTTTTCAAGCTCGACAATCTCCGCTTCCAGTCGGTTGTTGCGGTTTTTTTGACTGTCGATCATTTGTGAAAAAGCAAAGATTGACATCACCACCACCAATAAACCGGCAACAAACGAACCCGCCATCGCAACCATGAATTCTCGTTGGCGGCGTTGGCGATCTTCTTCGCGCCATGGGAGTAGATTAATACGTGGCATTAGTCAAAACTCCTCAATGCAAGTCCACAAGCAGTCAACAGCGCCGTTGAATCTTTATGGACGCCCTGCGACTTGGCTTTGGATGAGATTTTCATTTGACCCAGGGGATCGCCCACTTCGGTGGGGATGCCTATGCGGCTTGAAATGACATCGGCAATGCCGGGTATGTTGGCGCAACCGCCGCATACCAGGATCATGTCCGGTTGTTCGCGACCGCCACCGGATGCCAGGTAGAACTGAAGCGAACGACTGACTTGTTGGGTCATGTCATCGACGAACGGTTCCAGCACTTCTGGTTGATAATTACTTGGCAAGCCGCCCTGCTTCTTGGCTCTGCCCGCATCTTCCATGGACAAGCCATAGGTACGCATAATTTCTTCGGTTAGTTGCTGTCCGCCGAACGCAAAGTCGCGCGTATAGATGACGCGCAAGTCTTCAAGCACGCTGAAGGTTGTGCTGCTCGCGCCGATATCGACGATTGCAACTGACTGGCCAATGCCGTTGTCCGGTATCTGGTGGCTCAATAATTGACAGGCGTTTTCCAGTGCAAAAGCCTCAACGTCGACGATCTTCGCTGTCAGGCCCGCAGCGTTCACCGCCGACTGACGTTGTTCAACGTTTTCTGTTCGTGTGGCAACCAGTAGAACATCGAGTAATTCCGGATCGCCTTCGTTCGGGCCCACTATCTCGAAGTCGAAACTGACCTCTTCCATAGGGAACGGAATGTACTGGTCTGCCTGAATCTCGACCTGGCCCTCAAGATCGCGCTCCGAGAGGCTCGATGGCATCTGGATGACCTTGGTAATGGCGGCGTCGCCACTGATGGCGATCGCAACATCTGTTGCTTTCGCACCGGAGCGTTTGACTGCGCGTCGGATAGCTTCGCCGACGGCTTTGGCGTCTACGATCGCCTTTTCGTTTACGGAACTTGGCGGTGTAGGTTCTGCTGAATAGGACTCAACTCGATAGCGTTTTCCGCTTTTGGAAAGCTCGATTAACTTGACCGACGAAGTCGTGATATCGAGCCCTAGCAGTGGTTGTGATTTTTTTCCAAAAAACACGTATTTTTCCTTCTAAGTCGGTAGGTTGCGGCCCATAATTCAGCCTGACCTGAGCAAATCGATTTAACTATATATCAATAAAATGTTAAATAAAACGTGACATTGTTCACGATCTTGCGATCCTCATCCCAAAGACACCATTTGCGACAGCCTAAATTGCTCGCGATGACCCCGAAACGATCTTTAGTATGCGGAGCTTCCCCTGCGAATAAGGTGACGAACTACCCGTTTTTTGCCTTTTTTCCTGCTTTTCACCGCCGAATGAGAACCGCGCACGTGCTCTCCCTTGATATCGCGGGTGCAAATTCCTCAAAGCGTGGCTATCATCGCCGTTATTGATATCACTGGCTCCAAAAAGCCAGCGCGGAGTGACGACGATGTATTTGGGCCCGTTTTCGCTCCGTGTCAGCAAACCCATTCATTCGGCCTGATTAGCCGGAGACCACATAATCGCCAGTAATAACAAACACGTGAGGCCTCGCTCGAGCCGGCCGCGCTATTTGCGCTGGCTGGTGCTCGCTGCCGGGCTGGCGGCGGCCGCAACGGTTACGCTGACAGCGATGGTGATTGGCGCTTACCTGTATGTAGCCCCGGGTTTGCCGCCAGCCGAAACCATTCGCGACATTCCACTGCAAATTCCGTTGCGCATATTCAGCCGTGATGGCCTGCTGATTGAAGAGGTTGGCGAGCGGCGGCGAATTCTCATCACCTATGATGACCTGCCACAACATGTTGTAGATGCGTTTGTCGCGGCTGAAGATCGGCGCTTTTTTGTGCACCCGGGTGTCGATTACCAGGGCATCTTGCGCGCTGGACTATTACTGCTGAAGACCGGCCAGATCAGCGGTGGAGGCAGCACGCTCACGCAGCAATTGGCCCGGGATTATTTTCTAAGCCGCGAACAAGTGTTCACGCGCAAGCTTCGCGAGGCCTTTCTTGCCTACAAGATCGAACAGGAGTTCAGCAAGCCCGAAATAATGGCGCTGTTCCTGAACAAAATGTTCTTCGGTCAGCGAGCATATGGCGTTGCGGCTGCAGCCCAGGTGTACTTTGGCAAGAATCTTGCCGACATCAATATCGCCGAAGCGGCGACACTCGCAGGAGTGCTCCCGGCACCGTCAAGCTACAACCCCGTGCGCAGCCCGGCAAATGCCCTGATGCGAAGAAGCTATGTACTGGGCCGCATGCACAAGCTCGATTTCATTGGCGATACGGACTACGAAGAAGCAACTAACTACGCGATGGAGTCAAGCTTGCACGGCACCGCTAACGAACTGGGCGCCTCGTATGTTGCAGAGATGGTGCGACGCGAAATGCTGGATCGTTATGGCAAGGCAACGTACTCCGCTGGTTTTAAAGTGGTCACTACACTTGATTCCAAAATGCAGCGAGCTGCCACTTACTCACTGCGTAACGGCTTGCTGGAATTCACGCATCGCCGCGGTTACAGAGGTGTAATAGCGAGCGCGACTGCAGATCCCGACTTCGACCTGGACATTTTGCTAACGGCCTACAGCGAGTGGCCCGAGGAGTTGCAGGTAGCGCTCAGTAACTACAACCCCCCGGCAAGTCTTGTCGTCGCGATTGTTACCCGCCTCAACGACGACAACAGCGCCGATATTGTATTGCAAAACGGCGAGACCATTGTACTGCCGTGGCACGGTGTCTCCTGGGCGAAACCATTCGTAGACTGGCAAACGACCGGGCCCGCACCGCAGACTATTGCTGATGTCCTGCAAGCCGGTGACTATATATATGTAATGCCGATCACGATTGGCGGCTACGCGCTGACGCAGTTGCCGCAGGCCCAGTCTGCTTTCGTGTCGGTGGACCCGAGCGACGGTGCAATCACCAGCCTGACCGGCGGTTACGACTTTTCGATCAGTAAGTTCAATCGCGTTACGCAGGCCATCAGGCAACCTGGCTCGTCATTCAAGCCGTTTATTTACGCCGCCGCTTTGCATGCTGGCAACACACTCGCGACGATCGTCCTGGATGCCCCTGTCGTGATTAATTCAGCCGCACTTGAGCGACTTTGGCGACCTATTAATTACAGCGGACGTTTTTATGGTCCGCAACGGGTTCGTCGAGGCCTGGTCAAGTCGATGAACCTGTTGTCTGTACGACTGCTGCTGAACAAGACAGGCATTGGTAATACCGTGCGATTCCTCGCACCGTTCGGCTTCAACGATGCAGCACTACCAAGGAATGGTTCTCTCGCACTTGGCGGCGGCAATGCGACTCCTCTGGATATGGCGCAAGCTTACGCCAGCATCGCCAATGGCGGCTACGCAGTAACGCCGTATGTTATCGACTCCATCAGCGATTCGAACGACGAGATTCTGTACCGCGCGAGTCCGGCAGTGGTCTGCAGCCAATGTGAGATTGATGAGGAGGCGACATCGAAACCTGAAGTTGTTGCCGGGATTGTTGACGACACCACAGATCCGGACCCCGTCCCGGAGACCACGTTGCGCGACTTGTTCCCAGGTCTGGACGACGACGATTTGTCCGCCGAACAATTTGCGGCAATGGCCGAAACCTATCGCCCCGATGCGAATGTAGCGCCCGAAATATTCGAGAACATCAATCTCGCCAAGCGCATCATGAGTCCGCAGATCGCTTTTTTGATTCAGGATGCCATGCGCGAAGTAATCACCGATGGTACTGGTATCAGGGCTAACCGTGCGCTTCATCGCCGCGATCTGTCCGGCAAGACCGGTACATCGAACGATGGACGTGACGCCTGGTTTGCCGGCTTTAACAAGAGAATTGTTGCCATTGTCTGGGTTGGATATGACGGGCATACACCGCTGGGGCCTAAAGAAGAAGGATCCCGCACCGCCTTGCCGATCTGGATTGAGTTCATGCGCGCCGTTATTCTCGGCACGCCCGTCGAACGAATGCCCACACCCGACGGCATTGTTTCCGTTCGCATCAACAAATCGACTGGATGTCCGGCCACCGCCGCCGATCCTTACGGTGACACGATGTTTGAATACTTTCGCGAAGACAACGTGCCGGAGTGTGAATCCGCAGAGGCGCAGCCGGACATATTCAACAGCGCAGATGATTTCGTAATGCCGCCGGAGGAAATTCCGGTGGATATTTCAGGGGACGACTTGGAAGGCAGCGCAGAGGATGACTCAGATGAAGAATCACTGTTCTGATCGTGCACGACAAATGCTGGCCCAGGAGGCCGCCCGGATAATTGTTGAACAAGGCATCCAGGATTATCGAATCGCCAAGACAAAGGCAGCCGAACGGCTGGGAATGAAAGATCGCGGCGCCCTGCCGGGAAACGCCGAAATTGAACTTGCCCTCAGCAATCACCTGGCGCTGTTTCGTCGCGAGTCTCACGTCGACCTTTTGTTGATAATGCGCCGAGCCGCACTCGCCGCGATGGACATGTTGTCACCATTTTCTTCTCGCCTGGTCGGCCCCGTCTTGCGCGGTACGGCAGCTGAAAGCTCATCAGTAAACTTGCACGTCTTCGCGGACGCCTCTGAAATGGTGGCGTTCAAGCTGCAGGAAAATGATGTTCGCTACAAAGCGTTTGAGCAACGCCTGAAAAGTCGTCGCGACCGGCTTGAGACTTTTGCGGCCTTCCGCTTCATGCAGGGAGAATCAACAGTTGAGGCGACGGTATTTCCGATAGACGGAGTTCGCCAGGCGCCGATTAGCCCGGTTGATGGAAAACCGATGCGGCGTGCTGACAAGAAGGCCGTGCTGGAGTTGCTTGCCGACTAGCGCTTATGCGCGTTTATCCACAGGAACATAATCCCGCTTCACCGAACCTGTATACAACTGGCGCGGACGACTAATGCGGCCAGCCGGGTCGGTAATCATTTCCTGCCAGTGAGCTACCCAGCCAACTGTTCTGCCGATGGCAAACATAACAGTAAACATCGACGTCGGAATTCCGAGTGCGCGATAGATTATTCCGGAATAAAAATCGACGTTCGGGTACAGGTTTTTTTCGATGAAGTATTCATCGTGAAGCGCGACATGCTCGAGCTCAAGCGCAAGTTCAAACATGGGTGAGCTTGTCCGTCCAAGTTGTTTCAGAACTTTATGGCACATCTCGCGAATAATGGTTGCACGAGGATCGAAGTTTTTATAAACGCGATGACCGAAGCCCATGAGGCGGAACGGATCATCTTTGTCTTTGGCTTTGTCGACATACTTGGCGATGTTTTTCTTGTCGCCAATTTCTTTAAGCATATCCAGGACGGCCTCGTTGGCGCCACCGTGCGCCGGGCCCCATAACGCAGCGACGCCCGCGGCAATTGCAGAGTAGGGATTCGTCCCCGAGCTGCCAGCCATACGAACAGTCGACGTTGAACAATTTTGTTCATGATCGGCGTGCAGAATGAAAAGCAGATCCAGCGCTTCGGCGGCGATAGGATCAATCTCGTAAGGCTCTGCCGGTACAGCGAAGAACATCTGCAAGAGATTTTCTGTGTAATTGAGATCATTGCGCGGATAAACGAAAGGCTGGCCCATGGTCAGCTTCAAGGCCGCAGCAGCGATAGTTGGCAGTTTTGCGATGATTCTATGAGCGAACACGTTGCGTGCGTCCGGGTTATAGATGTCCATCGTGTCGTGGTAATAGGCTGACATCGAACCGACCACGGCTGACAACATAGCCATCGGGTGCGCGTCATATCGAAAACCCCTGAAGAACTGCAGCATGCCTTCGTTAAGCATGGTGTGGCGGGTAATCGAACGATCAAAATCACCGAGCTCAGTCGCGTTTGGCAACTCACCGTATAACAGGAGGTAGCAGACTTCTATGAAATTAGAATTGGCTGCCAGCTGTTCGACCGGATAGCCGCGATACATCAGGATGCCCTTCTCACCGTCGATAAAGGTGATGTCGCTCTCGCAACTAGCGGTAGAAACGAAGCCGGGATCGTAGGTAAACATGCCGGACTGACGGTACAAGTCGCCAATATCCAGGCAATCGGGTTGCATTGAACCTGTGCGAACCGGCAATTCTATTGTGGATGAGCCATCCGGGCTAACCAGCTTGTAAGCATCTTCGGTCATTCTTGTCCTTTGTTTTGTGTGGCCCAATAGCTGTTGCACGAGAATACGCCAGCGGGCAGCCCCCCATGGTGCCGCAACCCCAATGTTCGATCAAACAAGAATGCGCTTCTTGTGCCGCACACCCGCTTAAGTGGCGGCGTAAAGCAGCGTTTGGCGTCCTACGAGGCGCTGATGCCGTACTTGCGCCGGAACTTGTCTACGCGACCGCCAGAGTCAATGATCTTCTGCTTGCCCGTATAGAAAGGGTGGCAAGCCGAGCACACTTCAATAGTCAGATCGTCGCTCAATGTTGAGCGAGTCTGGAACTCGTTGCCACAACTACAGGTTACTTTGATGTCGGTGTAGCTGGGATGAATGTCGGCTTTCATGGCAGATCGTCCTAAAAGGAGGCAGTACGAAAAAGGGCGCGTAATATATAGCGAAGCGGACTTTATCGCAAGCCCTGTCGCGACTATGCGCAGCTGGATCGGAGAGTGTCAAACCGGCCCGGCATTTTATCCACAAAAGCTGTGGATAAGGTTGTGGATAAAAATTGAGTGAATGAGCTAAGTAGGCGTTTTATAAGAACCCTTATTAGAATGTCTATTTTGTGTTCAATTACGAAAGTATATAATTATCAAGGATTTATAGCACCTTTTGGAACATACGACTGACATTTGACGCGTATTGCCCGGAAAAAACAGACAAACCATGATCCTTGTGTATAAGCAGCTTTTGCTAAATTGTCCGCTCGGACAACGAAGATGCCGAATCGGGGGCGGATTTCAGTGCATTTTTTGCCGGATCAGGGCGCGAAGATGGCAAAAAACGCGCCTGGACATCGTCCAGGAACTGCATACCGAGTTTGGTCGGCCGCCATACCCGCTGATCGTCGAAATACAGCAGACCGTCATTTCGCGCGCGCGCCAGAGTTCCGGCGACGATATCAATATCCAGGCCCGTTCGCTCGGTGAAAGCACGCTCCGGGAATCCCTGCGGCAATCTGAGGATATTCAGCATGTACTCGAACGCTAAGTCATCTGCTGCCAATTGTCGCAACTGGTCATCAAACTGAGCCTTGCTGCCCTGCTCTATATAGGTCCGCGGATGGGCCGGCTTCTGATAGCGGTAGACCGAACCATCGCCATCGCTAAGCTTGCCGTGCGCACCGGCACCAACTGCAAGATAATCGCCAAACTGCCAGTAATTCAGGTTGTGCCGACACTCGCGCCCGGGCAAGCCAAATGCGGAGACCTCGTAGTGCACAAACCCTGCCTGCTGCAACGCCCCCTGACCGGCCAGTTGAATTGACCATGCAAGATCATCGTCGGGAATATCGGCAGGCGGCTTGCTGTAAAAAACGGTATTGCGTTCCAGGGTGAGCTGGTAATAAGAAATATGCTGCGGCCCAAGAGCAATAGCGGCCGCAACATCGTTCATCGCCATCGGAAGAGTCTGCCCAGGCAAGGCAAACATGATGTCGATATTGATATTATTGAAACCAGCGTCCACCGCCCCGGAAAAGGCATCGACGATTTCCTGCGGTCCATGAATCCGGCCAAGACGATCTAAAGATTCCGCATCGAAACTCTGCGCACCGATAGAAAGCCTGTTAACGCCCGCCTCCAGATACCCGCCAAGGTCCCCATACTCAACCGTCCCGGGATTGGCCTCCATCGTAATCTCGGCATCGTGAGCCAGGGACATACAAGACTTCACACACCCAATTATCTCGCCAATCTCCTCCCCGCTAAAAAGACTGGGCGTCCCCCCACCAATAAAAACCGTCTCAATCGCGCGCCCTTTAGCCCGGCCACCCTCAATCTCGATATCCCTGAATAAAGCCTCCAGATAACGATCCCGTGGCGGCGAATCTCCCGCCGCATGCGAATTAAAATCACAATAAGGACATTTCCGCACACACCAGGGAAGGTGAATGTAAAGGGATAGTGGTGGTTGAATATTTGTCATATCAATTTGTGCTGCATGAGTGGCTCGAAGCCTTATCGCGCCTGCGGAGGCGCTCCAACAAAAAAGAAAAAGGGCACGTCAGAATACTAGACTCAATCCCTCCCGCAGAGCGCCTTGTGCCTGGCTTGTCTGTCCAGGACTGTCGAGAGGCATGGATGCCGAACGCCAAGCCCTGCATGGACGTACTTGCGGGCGCGTCCTGGACAGACAAGCCAGGCACAAGGCGCGGTCTCAAAAAATACCAACAAGCCCCCGAAACGCACCACCACGATGACTACGAACATTTTTCTCCTCAGCTGTCATCTCCGCCGCACACTTTCCCAACTCAATATCAAAAAACACAGGGTCATAGCCAAACCCACCATCACCACACGGAGAGGTCGCAATACGACCCCGCCACTCGCCCTCACCCACTATCGGTTGCCGATTTTCATCCGGAAAAACAACCACCGCAACACACCGAAAACTGGCCCCTCGTTGCTCCACCCCCTCAAGGGACTTCAGCAACTTCGCAACATTCTCTTCATCAGTGGCATCGTCACCGGCGAAGCGTGCGGAAAAAATCCCGGGCGCCCCATCCAGCGCATCAACAACCAGCCCCGAGTCGTCAGCAATGGCAGTCAACCCGGTCTCGGCAGCAGCGTGCCGAGCTTTAAGAAGCGCATTCTCCAAAAAGGTGGCGCCGCTTTCTTCAGCAGGCAAAAAATCAAACTCGGATTGCGCAACGATCTCTATATCGCGACCGTCAAGGAGCTCGCGAATCTCAACCAGCTTGCCCGGGTTGCCAGTAGCAAGAACAATCCGGCGAGGTGACGAGGCCACGAATTAGCCGCCGGAAATAGCGGCATTCTGCAGTTCGGCAATCTCCTTGATGCCCTTTTGGGCAAGTACCAGCATCTCGTCGAACTCGCTGCGAGTGAAGGCATGCCCTTCGGCAGTTCCCTGCACCTCGATGAAACGACCGGCTTCGTTCATGACGACGTTCATGTCGGTTTCGGCTTGCGAGTCTTCGTCGTAGTCGAGGTCGAGAACGGGGACACCGTCGAAGATGCCGACAGAGACGGCGGCGACCTGACCATGGATGGGATTGCGTTTCAAATTCTTTTGCTTGCAAAGGTCGTTGACGGCGATGACGAGCGCGACATAGGCGCCGCTGATGGATGCGGTGCGTGTGCCGCCATCGGCTTGCAGGACATCACAATCGAGGGTGATCATGCGTTCGCCAAGCGCCTCGAGATCGGTGACGGCGCGCAAAGACCGACCGATGAGGCGCTGGATTTCCTGTGTGCGGCCGCTTTGTTTGCCGCGGGCGGCCTCGCGAGCGCAGCGGGTGTGAGTGGAGCGCGGCAGCATGCCATATTCGCCGGTGACCCAGCCACGACCTGTGTTACGCATCCAGCCGGGAACACGATTTTCGATGCTGGCGGTGCACAGCACCTGGGTGTCGCCATAAACGGCGAGCACGCTGCCCTCTGCGTGGCGCGTGAAATTGGGACTGAAACTGACGTCTCTGAGCTGATCAGGCTCGCGGCCGCTGGGACGCATGGGTAACTCCGATGATGTACGGGGGAGGGAATTCTATAGTAACGGCGGGGGCGTTGCTTAAGGTGAGATCCAGCGCAGGGCAGTACCGGTAGTGTTATCGCTGTAGGGTGCGTTGGCTGTGAGCGCAACCATGGAAAGTGCTTTGAGATTTTCGGCAAGAGTCATGCCTTTGCGGGTTGCCATCTCCGACATTTGCTCGTCGCTGATACCGGACCAGAGACCGTCACTGCAGGCGAGCAGAACGTCGCCCGCCAACAAGGGTTTCATGCGCGTGATGCTCATGTCGGGTACCGGGGCATCGCCGCCGATGCAGCACTCGACGAAATTTCGCATCGGGTGACCAAGCGCTTCTTCCTCGGTGATGGCGCCTTCCTGGATCAGAACTTCGACATGGCTGTGATCGCGCGACCGGGACACCAGTTGACCGTCGCGCATTTGATAGATTCGACTGTCGCCGATATGGCCCCAATAAGATCCGTTTTCCTGCACAAGGCAAATTGCGCAGGTTGCGCGCGGGCGGAAATCGATCGCCATGTCGGCGCCAAGGCCAACGACCTCGTCGTGCGCTCTCGCCATCGCCGAATACAGGAAGCCCTGTGGATCGAAGATCGGCATGGTCGACTCGGTAAACAGGTCCTGCACGACCTTCAGCCCGACTTCAGCGGCCAACGCACCGTCTGAATGTCCGCCCATACCATCAAACACCAGCATCAACGCTGCGTTCTCGGCAACCACAACCGCCGCGCGATCCTGGTTGTCCTGACGATCTCCGAGAGCCGATACTTTGGCGTATTCCATTTGCATAGTTAGAATAGCCTACACCACAATAAGTGGCGGCAGTATCAAGCAAAATCGAAGCCCCGACTGTGATGGGAATGGGGTTTTGCGAATCCCATACACCTGTTAAGGAATCGGAACAAACGAATGTTAAACAGTATGACTGGCTTCGCCCGGCAGGTAGTTGAGTCGCCGTTGGGCACACTAACCTGCGAAATACGCGCCGTTAATCACCGCTATCTGGACGTTCAGTTCAGATTACCGGACGAGCTCAGGGCAAAGGAGATCGAATTCAAAAAGCAGGTCGGCGACACCATCCGCCGCGGCAAGGTTGACTGCGCAGTGCATTTCAGGCGCTCGGAGGAAGGCCAGGGATCACTCAACCAGGAATTAGTCGCGCAGTTGGGCGCACGTCTGGACGAAATCCGGGAAATGTTACCCGCCACTTTGCCAGCCAATCGGGTCAACCTGGTGGATGTGTTGCGCTGGCCCGGTGTTGTCGATCAACCGGCCGTTGAGGCCGAACCGCTGATCGCTCAAGCGAGGGCTTTGCTGTCCGACACGCTGAGCGCGCTTGCCCGGATGCGCGCCAGTGAAGGTGGCCGCATTACGCAAATGTTAACGAGTCGCTGCGATGAAATTATCGCGATCGCGGCCTCGGTCAAAAAGAGAATGCCGGACGTTCTCGAGGCGGTGCGCAACAAGCAACGGGGGCGCATTGACAAGCTGGACATAGAGGCCGATCCGGCCCGGCTCGAAACAGAACTTGCATTAATAGCCCAGAAACTCGATGTCGACGAGGAGCTCGACCGCCTGCAAAGTCATGTCAGCGAAATTCTTGATGTGCTCACAAACGACGAGCCGGTCGGTCGGCGCCTGGATTTTCTCATGCAAGAGTTGAATCGCGAGGCGAATACACTGGGTTCGAAATCGGCGGATACCGAAACCACAAGGGCGGCGGTCGACCTGAAAGTGCTCATAGAGCAGATGCGCGAACAGATTCAGAATATCGAGTAGCGCGCACTATGTCTGACACAAACGAAACAACGAGGCTGTTCGTATTGGCGGCGCCGTCTGGCGCCGGCAAGACCACGCTCGTCCATGCACTGCTGGCTCGCATTCCGGATCTGAAGTTTTCCATTTCCTATACCACGCGAAAACGACGAGTAAATGAAGAGTACGGCCGCGACTATTTCTTCGTCGGGCCCGACAAGTTTTTTGATCTGCAAAAAACCAATGAGTTACTTGAGTCGGCGATGGTGTTTGATAACTACTATGGAACCAGTCGCTCGCAGGTAGAAGAGCGTTTAAGCAGCGGCTGCAGTGTTGTGTTGGAAATTGACTGGCAGGGCGCACGACAGGTGCGTGAGTCCATGCCTGCCGCGGTGACCATTTTCATAATGCCGCCCTCGGTGACGGAGCTCGAACGACGCCTTCGAGACCGCAAGACCGACTCCGACGAGGTGATCGCGCGTCGTCTCAATGATGCTTTGGGTGATATGTCGCACTGGAAGGAGTTCGACTACGTCATTATCAACGACGACCTGGAGCAGGCGGTAAGCCAGCTTGAAGCCGTGATGACAGGTGAGAACGAGAGCAATCGGGTCGGTAACGCCGACCTCGCTGAGGCGATAATCAAGGTTATCCAGTCTTAGGAACTGCTGGCAAAAGCTTCCAATCAGGGGCTTAACTGCATTATACTGGTCGGCTGAGGTGAACATCCTGCCCTGAAATACAGTGGAGTATCTTAAAAGATGGCCAGAATAACGGTCGAAGATTGCGTGAGTAACATCGAAAATATTTTCGAAATGGTACTGGTTGCGTCAAAGCGCGCCAGGCAAATCGCACATGGTGCAGACGCCATGGTTGAGGTCGAAAACGACAAGCCGACGGTTTTGGCGCTTCGCGAAATCGCCGCGGGTCACATCACACCGGCAATTTTGGAAGAAGTCGACGTGCCGACTCCGGAAGAATTCATGCAGACTGAAGCTGCCGATGAAATCCTGCCCATGCGCGGCATCACGATCGGCGACTAAGCGCCAGACCCCCCCCCAAAAGCCCCGTCCCTTTCTTGGCGCTTGGTGGCGCCAGGCTTTTTGCGGCCGGCGATAGCCCACAGGACGGTCGGTGGGATAAGATCTTGGCTATGGACTATGCAGCATCCATTTTCGCGCGCCTGCCAGGCGCTGCTTCGAGACGTAACAGCGGGCTCAAACGCCTTGTAGAAACGCTCGAGGCTTATATGACCCCGGAGCAAATTGAACCGGTGGCCCGCGCCTATGAATTCGGTGCACTGGCGCATGCGGGCCAGAAGCGCATGTCTGGCGAGCCCTATATCTCTCATCCTGTTGCCGTGGCGCAAAGCCTGGCCAACATGCACATGGACTCGCAAGCCATCACTGCTGCAATTCTTCACGACGTTACCGAAGACACCGAAACGCCGATCAGCGAGATCGAGCATCAATTCGGCGCAGAGGTTGCTGCGCTGGTCGATGGCGTGAGCAAGCTCGACCATATGCACTTCACGAGCAAGGCAGAGGCGCAAGCCGAGAGCTTTCGCAAGATGATGCTCGCAATGATCGGGGATATTCGGGTCATTCTCGTGAAGCTTGCCGATCGATTGCACAACATGCGCACGATGGAGGCTATGCCGCGCAGAAAGCAGGCGCGCATTGCTCGCGAGACCCTGGAAATTTATGCGCCCATCGCCAACCGCCTTGGCATAAACCATCTTAAAGTCAGCCTGGAAGATCTCGGACTTCGATACCTGTATCCGTCGCGCTATAAAGTGCTCGAAAAAGCAATGAAGCGCAACAAGGGCAGCCAACGGCAGATTGTAAAAAAAATAACCGAAAGAATTGAAAGCGCCATGGCGGAGGACGATATCGAGGGTCGTGTTATCGGTCGCGAAAAACACATCTACAGCATTTATAAGAAAATGTCGGAGAAAAGGCGTTCGCTAAAAGACATCGTCGACGTGTATGGTTTTCGCATCATCGTCGACGACGTCAACACCTGTTATCAGCTGCTCGGCCTGGTGCACAACCTGTACAAACCCATGCCGGGTCGATTCAAGGATTACATCGCAATCCCCCGGCTCAACGGTTATCAGTCGTTGCACACTACCCTGTTCGGCCCCAAAGGTCTGCCGCTGGAAGTACAAATTCGAACCACTGAAATGGATCGTGTCGCAGAATCCGGTGTGGCTGCGCATTGGCAGTATAAAGCTGAAGATAAATCATCAGCCACACCGCAACGTCGTGCACGTGAGTGGCTTTCCAACCTTGTCGAAATTCAGAAGTCCGGTACGCCGGAAGAGTTCCTGGAAAGCGTCAAGGTTGATTTGTTCCCGGACAAAATTTATGTGTTTACACCCAAGGGTGAAATCATGCCGTTGCCGAAGGGCGCGACAACCGTCGATTTTGCCTACGCTGTACATACCGACGTCGGCAATCGCTGTGTTGCTGCCAAAATCGATCGCATCCTGGTGCCCTTGAGAACGCAACTGGAGAACAGTCAGACGGTCGAAATAATGACGGCGCGCGGCGCCAAACCAAATCCAAACTGGGTCACCTTTGTTGTGACCGCCAAGGCACGAACCGCGATTCGCCATTACGTAAAAAACATGTTGACCAGCGAGTCCGCGGATCTCGGCAAGCGCTTGCTGGACCGCTCGTTGAAAGACTTAGGATCATCGCTGCGCAAAGTCGGCAAAGTTAGAATGCGTTCGGCGCTGGAGGAACTTGATCTCAAGGACACTGCACATCTGTTCGCACAAATCGGTTTGGGCGAACGATTGGCACCGTTAACCGCGCGTTTTTTGAGCGGCGTCGATGACGACAGTGCCGGTGACCATGGATCAAGTCTCGTCATCGCCGGCACGGAAGGAATGGTCGTGAGCTACGGCAAATGTTGCTATCCCATCCCGGGTGATGACGTGATGGGTTATCTAAGTGCCGGGCGTGGTGTTGTCATTCATCGCAACGCATGCGGCAACCTGATCAGCTTTCGCAAGCAGCCGGAGAAATGGATTAACGTCAGTTGGGAGGACTCGATAGACAGGGATTTTTCCAGCCAGATACAGGTCGACACAATAAACAAGACTGGCGTCCTCGCAGAAGTCGCCGCAACTATCGCCGACTCCGACTCAAATATTGAGCAGGTAGCCGTACTCGACCGGCAGGACGATTGCACTATCCTGACTTTTTTGCTGCAGGTAAAAAACAGAACGCATCTTGCGCGCATTATGCGCAACGTTCGCAAGATGAAAACCGTCATTCGCGTGTCACGCGATTGTGCCTAGAACCCGGAGACACTCTTGAGCAAGACAATCATTCAAACAGCGAACGCTCCTTCTGCGATTGGCACTTATTCGCAAGCCGTGCGGCACGGCGACCTCGTTTTCCTGTCCGGGCAGATACCGCTGGATCCAGCCACGATGGAATTGATTGAGGGCAGCTTTGAGGATCGGGCGAAGCAGGTATTCGATAATTTGAAGGCCGTGGTTGAGGCCGCCGGCGGAACGATGGACCAGGTTCTGAAAGTGAACATCTTCCTCACCGACCTCTCCAACTTCGCTACCGTCAACAGTGTAATGGCCAGCTATTTTGCAAAACCCTACCCGGCACGTGCGGCAGTGGGCGTCGCCTCCTTGCCCAAGGGTACCGACATCGAAGCCGAGGCCGTTCTCGGACTCTGACATCAGCCGGTGCAAGGCAACGATCCCAATTTAGGTTCAGAGCTGACGGCACTCAAAGGCGTGGGCCCGGCGTTAGCCGCCAAGCTTGGGAAGCTCAATCTCTACCGCATAGAAGACCTGCTTTTCCTCCTGCCGCTGCGATACGAGGACCGTAGCAGGCTGATTGAAATTGGTGCCTTGAAGGCCGGTGATCGCTGCTTGCTGCAAGGCGAAGTGCTGCTTGCCGAAACCGTTTTTCGTGGGCGGAGAAGCCTGCTGGTACGAATCGGCGATGGCACCGGGCAGATCACGCTGCGATTTTTTTACTTCTCGAGGCAACAGCAGGCGCAGTTTGTCGCCGGCGCCCGGATTAGCGCTTATGGCGATATTCGCACAGGCTCCGGTGGTCTCGAGATTGTGCATCCCGAGTACCGCGTACTTCGAGCCAATCAGGATGCTGAACAAAGCGACACCCTGACGCCCGTTTATCGAGCAACCGAGGGGATAGCGCAAGGCCGCTTGCGAAACCTGACTGCCCAGGCAATGACACTTATGCACGCCTCGCCGCCGCGCGAATTATTGCCCGATGATGTCCGCGATAAACTCAAGATGCCGACGCTGACGGAAGCGCTTGTCTATCTGCATCAACCGCCGACGGATGCAGACCTGGAAAGCCTGTTGTCCGGTCGTCACCCGTGTCAGCAAAGACTCGCGTTCGAGGAATTACTCGGGCACTACCTCAGCTTGCGCAATCTCCGGGCGCTGGCTCGCAGGCAGGTTGCGATTGCGTTGCCCGGCAATTCAGCACTGATTGAACGATTTACAGACAGCCTGCCGTTTGCGTTGACGGGCGCACAGAAGCGAGTAGTGACCCAGATAAGCGACGACCTGACACTGGCCCATCCGATGATGCGGCTGGTACAAGGTGATGTTGGCTCCGGCAAGACGGTCGTTGCCGCTATCGCCTGCTTGCAGGCAATCGGCAGCAACGTACAAGCTGCTGTGATGGCGCCCACGGAGTTGTTGGCAGAGCAACATTATCGAAATTTTTGCGACTGGTTCGGCAGCCTCAAAATTGAACTGGCGTGGTTGAGTGGCAGCCAGCGCAAAGTGGCGCGACGCGAATCGCTGGAGGCCATTGAAAGCGGGTCGGCGTCACTGATCATCGGTACGCATGCATTGTTTCAAGACGGCGTCCAGTTCAACAAGCTGGGTTTGATCGTCATCGACGAACAACACAAGTTTGGCGTACATCAACGCACGGCGCTTCGCGATAAAGGCGTCGATGCCGGTGCGCACCCGCATCAACTTGTGATGACGGCAACGCCTATTCCGCGGACCTTGGCCTTGGCGGCCTATGCCGATCTTGATACTTCCACGATCGATGAGCTGCCACCCGGGCGACAACCAGTGCAAACGGTCGCGATGCCCGACACGCGCAGGAGCGAGGTGGTAGAGCGCGTACATCGTGCCTGCAAGGATGGTCAACAAGCGTACTGGGTTTGTCCGCTCATTGAGGAGTCGGAGATTCTGGACTACCAGGCAGCGCAAGCTAGTTTCGAAATGCTGCAGTCCGCGATACCGGATCTCGCGATCGGTCTGGTGCACGGCAGGATGAAAGCGGCCCGGAAAGAGCGTGTCATGCGCGATTTCAAGGACGGAAAGATAAAGGTACTTGTTGCCACAACGGTCATCGAAGTCGGCGTGGATGTGCCCAATGCCAGCTTGATGATCATTGAGAACGCAGAACGCATGGGCTTGTCACAACTGCATCAACTCAGGGGTCGGGTCGGTCGTGGATCGGTACACAGCAATTGTGTGTTGCTGTACAAATCACCACTTGGCCAGCTTGCAAAGAGCCGTCTCGCTGTTTTACGTGACACCAACGACGGATTCAAGATTGCACAGCGTGATCTGGAACTACGCGGTCCTGGCGAGATGCTGGGCACGCGGCAGACAGGACTGCCTCAATACCGCGTCGCCGATTTGCTGCGCGATGCCGCACTCATGCCTGGCGTGCAAATGGCAGCAGAAAGTCTCCGCCGGGCAAACGACGAGCGGATCCCCGAGATTATTCGCCGCTGGGCAGGCGATAGCGCGCGCTATGGCAAGCTCTGAGTCAATGACTGCTACGTTGACGTATTGGAATCTGTTATTTTGTCGTTTGTGATATCACCCTTCGTAGCGATTTTCGATGGCACCTGTTAAGCCTGCAACCACCGTCGTGCAAAACCTCATCGTGCAGCTACTGGCTTATGCGCAGTTGATGCGGCTCGACAAACCTATCGGTATCTGGCTTTTGCTGTGGCCGACCTTGTGGGCGTTATGGCTCGCAGGCGAAGGGCACCCGGATGCCGGCGTTTTTGTTGTGTTTGTCCTCGGTGTTGTCGTCATGCGTTCTGCCGGATGCGTGCTCAACGATTATGCAGACCGCCATATCGATCCCTATGTCGAACGCACGCGCATGCGGCCGATCGCATCCGGTGCCGTCACTCCGGCAGAGGCACTGATACTGTTTGTCGCGCTGGCCCTGATCGCAATCGGGCTTGCCACGCTGCTGAACCGCCCGGCGCAAATGCTCGCGGTCGTTGCAGCCGCGCTTACCGTTGCTTATCCGTTTATCAAACGCTTCATATCGATTCCGCAATTCGTGTTGGGCGCGGCTTTCGGCTGGGCCGTGCCAATGGCGTTTGCGGCGCAAACCGGTCAGGCGTCCCAGCTAGGCTGGCTGGTGTTTGGTTGCGCCCTCATCTGGGCAACAATCTACGACACCTTTTATGCCATGGTCGATCGCGAAGATGACTTGAAGCTTGGCGTTAAATCGACTGCCATTTTATTTGGTGATACGGATTTGTTCGTTATTGGTGGTCTCCAGGCCCTCATGCTGGTCGCCTTGATGTTTGTCGGTGGCATGGCAGAACTGGGGTTTTGGTATTACGCGTCAATAGCGCTTGCTGGATTGTTGATGGTGTATCACCAGTGGCTTGCACGAGACCGATCGCGCGACGGATGTTTCAGTGCGTTTTTGAACAACCATTATATTGGGATGATCATCTTTATCGGCATTGTCCTGCACTACACGTTTACGGCTCACCCGCCGGCATAAGGTCGGCGTGTTCAGCCCGTGCGATAGTGAGCACATAAACTCGCTCGGCACCTGCCGAAAGAAGCGTCCTTGCCAGTTGATTGCAGGTCTCGCCCGTTGTCATGACATCATCGACAATCACCGGCCGACGAAATGCGAGTCCACCTGCAACTTCGAAAGCGTTTCGCAGGTTTTGCTTGCGCTCATCTGCAGTGAGGCCGCTTTGTGTTTTTGTTGCGCGTACCCGCAGGACGTTTTTTGCGATCGGCAAGCCACTACGCTGGCTTATTAACCGCGCAAGCTCGAGTGCCTGATTGAAACCGCGTAATGCCTGTCGCCAACGATGCAGCGGCACCGGCACCAGGCCATCGGCGTCTTGCAGGTGTGTTTGTAATGCCGGTAGTACCAGCTCGCTGAACACGGGCAAGTAGTAGAGGTTGCGCCTGAATTTCATTGACTTGATCGCCATGTCGACCGGGAACTCGTATTTCAGGGGTGAAAGTGCTGCGGTGAAAACCGGTGGTTGCGCTCGACACGCCGCGCAATCGCCATCACCCTCGACAGCAGCTGTAAGCGGCGTTGCACAACGAGGGCACGCTGGCGTATTCCAGGGCAGTATTGCGCTGCAGCGATTGCAGCAACAATTGCCTGGGCATGGTGTGGAACAGAATACGCACAGCGGCGGAAATATGAGGTTTTGTATTCTTTTCAGGCACCGACTCTCCATACGATGCATGGTGGCCCTGGATTTGCTGCCGCGCCAGCGACGAAATTCGTCAGATGGTCCGGTTTGCGTTCCCCATGCGTGATGCACGATCATAAGGCCCCGTTAAGAAATCCTGTGCGTTTATGGCCTCCCTGAATCCTGCTGAGCTAAATCTGCGACACGTGCGTTCTAATTTTGATCGCGCCGCGACGCAATTTACCAAAGCCGATTTTATTCACAGGGTTGTGGCAAATGGGCTTTTCGAAAGAATGCAGCCGATGACCCTGTCGCCCAGGTTGATCGTCGATCTTGGCTGCGCCTGCGGTGCCGGTAGCAAACGCCTGGCGTGGCAATTCCCGAAAGCACGAGTGCTCGGTGTTGACGTGTCCGCCGAGATGCTGAAGAGCGCGAAAAAAAGGCAACGCTGGTTTACCCGGGTTCGCGAATTACAAGCGGATGCCACAAAGCTGCCATTGGCCACCGGCAGCGTCGATTTGGTTTTCGCCAATATGCTGTTGCCCTGGATAAATAATCCAGCTGAACTCTTTGCAGAGGTCGCGCGGGTGCTTCGTGTTGATGGGGTCTTTGTGTTTTCGACCCTCGGACCGGACAGCCTGGCAGAGATTCGCGCGGCATGGGGCGAAATCGACGACGACTTACACGTTCATCAGTTCCAGGATATGCACAATCTTGGTGATGCTGTCATGCAGGCCAACCTGGGCGATCCGGTTCTTGATGTCGACTACAAACAGGTGACCTACAAGGACACAGCAACACTTTTCGCGGAGATGGCAGCGACTGGTGCGCGCAACAGCCTCCGTGACCGACGCCGCACACTCACGGGCAAAGGCCGGATAAAGCGTTTTTATCAGGAGCTTGAGCAACGGCTGCACCATGGTCTTATTGAGCTTAGTCTCGAGATCGTATACGGCCACGCATTTGGCAGGGGCCCGTCTTTGCCGCCGGGCGAATTTCTGCTGGCGCCGCAGGATATCGGCCGAAGGCGCATTTAGCGCGCTATCGTAGCGATTTAGACTCATTCTTAATCAAGCGAATGACAATTAAGTTTCTGTTTTATAAGTACTTATCACCGGTGGACCAATGCCGGGGGGATTGCATGCCAGCACTTTTCTCAGTAAACTTCGCGTGCTTTTCAGCGGCCAGATTGTTGAATTAGCAGTGAACGCTCACCGGTCTCTGCGCTGCAAGGCGAAAGCCGGGGTCGACGCGTGCGTTTCAGCGCCGTCAGTTTGCTACCCGAAGTTGTAATGATGCGGCGTATTGACGCCGCCAGGTGACCTCAATGATTCGAAAAATGTGTCTTGGCGCAATGCTCCTGCTCGCAGCAGGCGCCGCCAGTGCTGACTTCGCCGTAAATATGCCCAGGGGCGTTACGGAACTCAGCGCAGAGACCTATGCATTGCATATGGAGGTGTTTTACTGGTGTTGTGCCATTGCCTTCTTCGTTTTTGGCGCGATGATCTACTCGTTGATCAAGCATCGGAAATCGGCCGGCTACGAGGCCGCGACGTTTAGTCACAGCACGACCGCCGAAGTTATCTGGACGCTGATTCCGGTAGTCATTCTGCTTATCATGGCCGTGCCATCAGCAGAAACGCTGATCAAGCTCGAAGACTCCCGCAAACCCGACCTGACACTCGTGATAACCGCCTACCAGTGGAAATGGCATTACGACTACAAAGGTGAGGATGTATCTTTCTACAGCAGCCTTGCCCGCACCAGCGCAGACGCCCGTCGCAAAGATTCCGGCATCGACCCTTTCACCGTAGAAAATTACCTGCTGGAGGTTGATAACCGCGTCGTGTTACCGAAAGGCGCGAAAGTTCGTGTGTTGATAACCTCGAGTGATGTCATACACGCATGGTGGGTTCCTGAGCTGGCGATGAAGAAAGACGCCATACCCGGATTCATGAACGAAATGTGGTTCCGCGCGGACGTTACCGGTATTTACCGTGGTCAGTGTGCCGAACTATGCGGCATGGATCATGGCTACATGCCCATTGTCGTGGAAATCGTGGAACCGGAAGAATATCGCGCCTGGTTGAGCGATCAAAAAGCGGACGCGGGCTAGATCAGATAAATTTTTATCTCGGCGACAACCTTGAGTGGTTGCAGACCGATGGAGACTGAAGAATGAGTAGTGCAACAATCGCAGCAGACGGCCACGCTGACCATGATGATCATCATGGTCCCGCCAAAGGCATAAAGCGCTGGCTTTTCGCAACCAACCACAAAGATATCGGCACGATGTACCTCGTGTTCAGTCTTGTGATGTTTTTCGGCGGCGGAATGATGGCGCTGGTTATTCGAACAGAGCTGTTCGCACCCGGCCTGCAGTTTATTCATCCGGAATTCTTCAATCAGATGACCACCATGCACGCGCTGATCATGGTATTTGGCGCCGTCATGCCGGCATTTGTCGGTCTTGCCAACTGGATGGTACCGATGATGATCGGCGCGCCGGATATGGCGTTGCCACGCATGAACAACTGGTCGTTCTGGATCTTGCCAGTAGCATTCTGCATCCTTGGCTCAACCCTGTTTATGCCAGGCGGCGCACCTGCCAGCGGCTGGACAATGTATCCGCCTCTGGTGCTGCAAACAGGCGACGCATTTCCATTCCTGATTTTTTCAGTTCATTTGCTGGGCATCTCGTCGATCATGGGGGCGATCAATATTATTGTCACCATTATTAATATGCGCGCACCCAACATGACCTTGCTGGCCATGCCCATGTTCGTGTGGACCTGGCTGATAACAGCCTATTTGTTGATCGCGGTAATGCCTGTTTTTGCTGGCGCAGTAACAATGCTGCTCACCGATCGCTTTTTCGGCACCAGCTTTTTCCTTGCGGCCGGCGGCGGCGACCCGGTTTTGTTCCAGCATATATTCTGGTTCTTCGGCCACCCCGAGGTTTACATCATGATCCTGCCGGCGTTTGGCGTGGTCTCGGAGATCATCCCGACGTTTTCTCGTAAAGTTTTGTTCGGCCATGACTCAATGGTATATGCGGCGGCAAGCATTGCCTTTTTGTCTTTCATTGTCTGGGCGCACCACATGTTTACAACCGGCATGCCACTTACCGGACAGCTATTTTTCATGTTCGCCACGATGCTTATCGCTGTACCCACCGGTGTGAAAATTTTCAACTGGATAGCAACCATGTGGCGTGGTTCGATGTCCTTCGAAACACCGATGTTGTTCTCACTTGCATTTGTTTTCCTGTTTACGATCGGTGGCTTCTCAGGATTAATGCTGGCACTGGTTCCTGCAGACATTCAATATCACGACTCCTATTTTGTGGTGGCACACTTCCACTACGTCCTCGTTCCCGGCTCGATATTCGCAATTATGGCCGCCGTGTACTACTGGCTGCCGAAGTGGACCGGTCGAATGTATGACGAAAAACTCGGCAAGCTGCATTTCTGGTTATCGACTATTTTTGTCAACCTGACGTTTTTTCCGATGCACTTTCTCGGTCTTGCCGGCATGCCGCGGCGCATCCCCGATTATTCAACACAGTTCGCCGACTTTAATATGTACGCCAGTATCGGCGCGATCGGTTTTGGCGTTTCACAGCTTCTGTTTGTTTACATCATTATTCGAAATGTACGTGGCAGCGGTGCAACGGCAACCGCCGAAGTCTGGGAGAAACCCAAAGGCCTGGAATGGACGGTGCCGTCCCCGGCCCCGTATCACACTTTCGCCGAGCCACCAGAGGTCGGCGGAGACAAGGCATTCTCATGACGCCCTCGAGTACCAACAAGAACGTACGCAGGACCACATGGATTATTGCCACAATTGCGTTGGCATTTTATCTCGGATTTATTTTACGCAGCGTATTGCTGGCGTAGCGCATGGGTAACGAGAACAAGAATCAGCTTGAGTCCAGCACGCTCGCGTGGCGCTTACTTGTTTTGACGGTCGCGATGTTTGGTTTTGGGTTTTTACTGGTGCCGATTTACGACGCGTTTTGCGAGGTTACCGGGCTGGGCGGCAAGACCAACAAGACAGCGGCAAGCGCCGAGGGCCTCCTCGTAGAAAACGTGGTGTCAAACAGAACGATTCAACTCGAGTTCAACACGACCGTAAATCAATATGCGCCGTGGGAGTTCAGTTCCTCGGTCGATGAAATGTCTATCAAGCCTGGCACAATCTATGAGACGACCTTTCGTGCACACAATCTGGCCAATCGCAAAATGACAGCGCAGGCCGTGCCGAGCATCGCGCCAGCGCAGGCGGCAAAGTATTTCAAAAAGCTGGAGTGCTTTTGTTTCACCACCCAGGAGTTCGAGGCGAACGAGGCCCGCGACATGCCAGTCCGTTTCATCGTTGATTCAGATTTGCCTGAGTACATTGACACCATTACGCTTTCATATACTTTTTTTGACACTGCGAGAGAAGCGCATAACGTAAACGGCAGCGCGCATACTTCGCACTAAGGCCTAAGACCGGAATTTATCATGTCGAACGATGCACACTATTACATACCCGAAAGCAGCCACTGGCCCATTGTCGGCGCTATTGGATTGCTGCTGACAGTTGTAGGCGTTTCAACCTGGCTTAACGGCAGTGAGCCGGCCTATTGGGTTTTTGTCGCCGGATTGCTGGTTATGGTCTTCATGCTTGTTGGCTGGTTCGGCAATGTCATCACCGAAAGCGAAGGCGGCGTCTACAATGAACAGGTAGGCATGTCGTTTCGTATGGGCATGTTCTGGTTTATCTTTTCAGAAGTCATGTTTTTCGCGGTTTTATTTGGTGCACTGTTTTATACCCGATCCATGTCAATTCCATGGTTGGGCGGCGGTAGCAACAACTTCTTCACCAATTTCATGCTATGGCAGGGATATGAAAGCACCTGGCCAAGCAATGGTCCCGCCAATGTGGGTGGCGACTATGAGGTAATGCTGCCGTTCGGACTGCCGCTAATTAATACAGCGCTTCTCATGACCAGTAGTGTCACGGTAACAATCGCCCATCATGCACTTTTAGCGGGCAAGCGAAACATCCTGAAAATCTTTCTCGCAGCGACGTTTTTGCTTGGTTTCGTTTTCGTGTACTTGCAGGCAGTTGAGTACATGCACGCCTATCACGAGATGAATCTGAAACTGACCACCGGCATTTATGGTTCGACCTTTTATTTGTTGACCGGCTTCCACGGCATGCATGTTACGCTTGGCGCGATAATGCTGACCATTATCTGGCTGCGAGTGATGAAAGGGCATTTCACGCCAAGCAACCACTTCGCGTTTGAAGCCGTCGCCTGGTATTGGCATTTCGTCGATGTTGTCTGGATCGGACTGTACGTATTTGTGTACTGGTTATAAGCGCACAGGCTTAGGCTAAGGCGATATCCAGCCCATAGAATAAGATATTATCAGGAAAAGAATCAGCGCTGCCGAAAGTGCAACGCGTATCGTCAGGGCTTTCATCAGGCGCGGTGATCCTTCGCGATCTTTTATCAGGTAATACAAACCCGATCCAAGGCTGATCAGGATCGCCAGCAGAATTAGCAGCACAATAGCCTTCATAGCCGCTCCATACAGGTTGATGGCCGGAATATTCCGTGAAACTCAATAGCGACATGCAAAAATTAATCCATCGAATTTTGCCGCCACTGGTCGGCATTGTACTTGTGTTGGCCTTTGCACGACTTGGTTTTTGGCAGCTGGACCGGGCCGAAGAAAAAATAGCGCTGCAGGTGGCTTTCGACAATCCGTATTACGTGCAGGTGGCTGACGATTTGCAGCCGCAGCCATTCCAGGCTATTCAGTCCCGTGGTCAATACCTGAATGACAATCAGATTCTGATCGAAAACGCGATAGTTGATCACGCGCTCGGCTACTACGTTATTACGCCGTTTGAGTTCAACACGGGCGGGCCATTACTGCTGGTCAATCGTGGGTGGATTGCCAGAAACTTAACCAGGCATGAGTTGCCCGCCATTTCGGTAACAGCACTGACCCGTCTTGTTCGCGGCAAATCCGGCACTTTGCCACGCGTAGGCTTAAGGCCGGGAGAGGCATTCATCGAACATGGCGACTGGCCCAGAGTCGGCGTCTGGCCGACCGTGGATGAGGCGGCTCTCGAGCTCGGGAAAGAATTGTTACCCTACGTATTATTGCTCGATGCCGACCAGGACGCAGGCTACGTCCGACACTGGAAGCCACCGAACTCAGGCACAGCAACCCACTACGGTTATGCTTTTCAGTGGTTTGCAATGGCGCTGGCGTTGTTCTGGCTGATGCTCTGGAACTTTAGAAAACGGGCTGCGAACAATGACGACTGAACCACGGAAAACGGGCGCAGGCCGATTGCAATTATTGGCAGTTGCAGCCGTGTTTGTCGTGCCTTTGGCGCTGGCAGCCTGGATGTATTATTTCGATTCCATGGTGCCTGGCTCGACGACCAACAAGGGCGCCTTGTTGCTGCCAACGTTGAGCCTCCGCGACGAACTGCCTCATTCGGAGCTTCATAAAAATCAATCAAATCAATGGCTTATGCTATACGTCGGTAGCACGGAATGTGCTGACGATTGTGACAAAGCGCTCGTCCGGCTGCGCCAATCAAGACTGATGCTGGGCAAAGACATGCAGCGCGTCGGGCGAGTGTTCTTGCGCAGCGAATCAGCGGCGGATACAGTGGATATCGATAAGCAACACGCAGGCCTTATAACAATAAGTGATAAGGGCCTCGCGAGACTTTTGGAGGAAAGTCGTCCGAAGGAATTACAGTTTGGCGGTTGCTATTTGATTGACCCGCTGGGCAATCTCGTAATGTATTTTCCACCCGATCTCAATCCGAAAGAAATGGTTGGTGACATCAAGCACCTGCTGAAACTTTCACATATAGGTTAATTCCAGGAGCTTGGCTTGACGACGACCAGTCTGAAAATAACGGCCGCATTTCACGACTACTACGAGTTGACCAAACCACGCGTCGTCATGTTGATCGTGTTTACTGCGATCGTCGGCATGTTACTGGCTGTTCCCGGCCTGCCCGACATTGGTTTGGCGGTTTTCGGTACTGTCGGTATTGGTCTTGCCGCGTCCGCCGCCGCGATAGTAAACCAGGTGCTGGATGCACGCATCGACATACAGATGACCCGAACACGCAATCGGCCGCTCCCGCAAGGGAAAGTGTCGGAGGCCAGCGCATTTGCCTTTGCGGCTGTTCTGTGCGTTATCGCCATGTTGCTGTTGTGGTTTGTGGTTAATCCGTTAACAGCCATGCTGACATTCGCGTCGTTAATTGGTTACGCAGTGATATACACGATCTACCTGAAACGCGCGACGCCGCAAAACATCGTCATTGGCGGTGCCGCGGGCGCAGCGCCGCCGGTTCTCGGCTGGACCACAATGACCGGTGAGATACACAGCGACGCATTGATTTTGTTTTTGATTATATTTGCCTGGACACCGCCGCACTTTTGGGCACTTGCCATCGCACGCAAGGACGAATACGCGAAAGTAAAAATTCCAATGCTGCCAGTGACTCACGGTGTCGAGTACACGCGCCGTTTCATACTTTTATACACGATAATTTTGCTGCTCATCACGCTCATGCCCTACCTGTCGGGCATGAGCGGCATGATCTACCTGGCAGTGGCGATGTTACTGGGTGGCCGATTCCTCTGGTATGCATTGCGACTGAAGACTGACGATACTTCGAAGCTGCCAATGAAAATGTTCAGGTTCTCCATCACCTACCTAATGGTCTTGTTCGCGGCACTGTTGCTGGATCATTACTACCTTATTCAATACGGCTTCTAGTACCGGGGCTCTGCGTGTCACGGCAGGCTTATATAGTTGGCAGCATAATCATTTTGCTGAGCCTCGCGAGCTGCGCATCAAAAAAGCAACCTGATTTCAGCAGCCTGATGGCGCAGCTAACGCCTGTACGCTGGCGGCAACCCGGCGTGTGGGACTTTCATATTGTTGACAAGCAGAAAGAATCGATAGGCACTATACGATTGCATCTTAGCGGTGAAAGTGTCGCAACCGAATGTGACGACCATGACTGGATGCGTGCCGTTATTATTTATGACGCTATTCAATACGACTTCGGCTTCAAATTGAGGCCGGCCTATCGTGTGCACGGTAACTGGCTGACGGTCGATCTCACTGCGACGGTTTGCGGCGCGGACCACCTTTTTAATGGCGAGCTCGGCGATGACAGTGCCAGCGGTTTCTTCAACTACTCTCACAAGTTGGGCGGCAACAACATCGGCACGTTCACCGCAGTCCTCGTCACAGACTAGGGTCGCGGGCTGTGCAAAGACCATCTGCACTGGCAACAAATCAGGATGCAGTGCCTTGAGATTTGAATTTCGGTCATTAAACTCGGTGGCTTAATCCTTCAGGCCACAATTCATGGATCAAAAAGATCAATCTGAAAGCGCGGACTTTGACCAGCTGTTGCGACCGCATATGGAGCGCTTGTATCGCCTCGCGTTTCGGCTGGCCGGAAACAAGGCCGAAGCAGAGGATTTGTTCCAGGACGTTCTAACAAAGACTTATGTCCGCCTGGACGATCTTGTCGATATTGAGCAACCTGGCCCGTGGTTGTGTCGCATTATGTATAACCACTTCATCGACAACCGCCGCAAGTTTGCTCGCCAGCGACTGATAATGGTCGAAGAGGGCGGTCTGCCGGGCAGCTCAATCGAGTCATTGCCCGGAGGATCAAGCCCTGAGCGCGATGCGGAGCGTGAAGACAATATACTGAAGCTTGAGGCAGCGCTGGCGCAACTCAGCGACGATCACCGGCTGTTGATTCTCCTGCACGACACCGAAGGCTATAAACTTGAGGAAATTCAATCCATTACCGGATTTCCGCTGGGCACGATCAAATCTCGATTGCATCGGGCCAGGGCGCGATTACGCGAGCTATTGGCCAATAACGGAACCTTTTTCTGATGCCGGTCGTGTAACGCATAACAGGAAGAGAATGATGAGCTGCAAAGACCTTAAAGATAATTTTGATGACTACGTCGACGAGACGCTGGGTGAGGGCGTAACCGCCTTACTCGATCACCATGTCGCAGCATGCGATTCGTGCCAGCAACTCATCAAACGCGAGCGTCAACTTCGCAGCTTGTTGAGAGAATATGGAGATTCCAGCATGCCGACACCCGATGCCAGCTTTTTTGACCAGTCTCTGATTGTTGCCCAGCGCCGTGGCGTCAAGCAGCAACACAAGCGTTCATGGCTAACCGGATTTGGCAGCGCTGTCGCAGCAGGCCTGGCCGTCTGGCTTTTGAGCGGCGTAATAATTGATGCGCCGATGACAGATACCTCGATCCCGACAATAACGATGGTATTGGAAGTGCCACGCACAATTAACCTTGTATTTTCATCGGAAAGCGATCTTAAGAATGCAACCCTGACGGTTTCGCTTCCGGAAGGTATCGAAATTGCCGGCTTCGAGGGTCAGCGGGAAATCACCTGGATGACCGATCTCAAGGTGGGCAAGAATTTGTTGCCGCTGCGATTAATCGCAACCTTGCCGACGACGGGCGAGTTACTGGCAACACTCAGACACGGTGAAGACGATCGTACATTTCGTCTTCTGGTAGATGTAAGTTAATTAGGAAATTGAAGTACAGGATTTTGCAACGATTTGTATCCGCGCGAAACGAAGATCTAAGGAGAGATTGAAATGAAGAACTTAAACCTGTTTATAGCCACGATGGCAATGACCTGTTTCGCACTGTTCCCGGCCTTATCAAGTGCCAACGACGACCTGAAAGTAACCATGGTTGTTATCGATGACATTTCTGACATCGATGGCGCTGTTGCAGAAATGCGTGGCCCCGAAGATGAACACGACGGCGACGATGACGAAAATGATGATTTCGACGACATGCACGACGACGATGATGCCGATCATGACGGCGATGATGGTGGAGACGACCTGCGTGATGAAGAAGAAAGTGATCATGACGAAGATGAATTCGACCACGATGACGAGGAAGGCGGCTTCGAAGACGATGACGAAGATGACGGCTTCGAGGATGGCAACGACTTCGACCATGAGGACGGAGATGGCCTGGAAGATGAAGAAGGCGATCTGCATGATGGTGAAGACGTTGACGATGATCTCGACGACGAAGATGACGACGACGACCATGACGAGATGGACGACGACGAAATGGGCGACGACGCGTAGCCAAAAAAAGCCGAGCGCCTGACTACGACCAGCCATCAGGACGACAGGCTGGTCGGCGTCAACCCAGAAATCCCCCTGATTGCTCGCACAATTGGGGGGATTTTTTTGCGCTACGTCATAGTTTTGAACGACCGAACGTGCGATTTTGTGTGAATTATGTGAAGTTCTGCATATCGCGGCCCATATGCCGCCGGAGATTTTACGTTTTGCCCAATTTAGAAGCCGCATCTGACGCCCCGAAACGCTGCCCCAAAGCCGCCCTGTGCCTCGCGCTCGCGCTCGCCGCAATCGCTCCTTCCAGCGCCTTTGCGCTTGCCGTTGACGAGTTGTTTGCAGATGGAAATCGCCTGTTCCGGGATGACCTTTACTGGGCAGCCTTGCTGCGATACCAGCAAGCCCATGACGCAGGAATGGATAGCGCGCTGTTGCACTACAACACCGGTGTCGCGCACTACAAGGCAGGACAACATATACGGGCGCGCGAATCGTTTCTTAAAGCCAGCCGCTCTTACAATTTCGAGCCTTTGTCACATTACAACCTTGGCCTGAATGCCATGGCGCTCGACGACAACGACGAAGCACTTAAGTGGTTTCGCAAAGCGCGCGCTCAGGACAGAAATCGGCAGGTTCGCTCCCTGGCCGGCAAAGCAATCAAGCAAGTTGAATTGGGCGCAGCGGAGGTAAGCGTCGCTCAGATGATCGCCGAGATCGAGTTGAAGGAAAAAGAAGCGACCAACTTCAGGCTGCGCGCCCGGCTTGGTGGTGGTTTCGACAGCAATGTATTTCGCAGCCCCAGCGAGCCCTATATCGACCGGTCCAATCCGAACAATCCTTTAATAACGCCGGTTGTGCAGTCGGGCTTCTTTGTCCCGGTCAGCCTGGCGGCGAAGTATTCGATCAACAGTTTTGAGCACGAGTCGTTTTTTGGCGCTTATCGTTACGGTGGCCGATATTATACGGACGAGGTGCTGTCAAACGGCAACGAGAGCTTTCACGAGTTGAGTTTCGGCTCCGAGTACAAGAGAAAAGAAGGCGCCAGGACACGACGCATGTACAGCGCATTTGCGATTGCCAAGCATGATGAAGTTTATTACGACCGCGACACCGGCGGTGGACGACTTGTTAACGATGTCGACATCGAAGATCGTTTCAACTACCTGCGATATGGCCCGGAAGTCACTTTCCGACAATCTCATGAGCGCCTTGCAATTGGCGCAACAGGCCTTGCTCAGCTTTGGGACTACGAAGATACTAAGGCTGTGCCTCAATACGATCATGAGTATTTTCTGCTGGGCGCAAATGTACAGTACCGCTTCACCAAGACTTCTTTGGTGCGAGTAACAGCCGACGCTTACAAACGCGTCTTTGGCGAAAGACCGTCGTTCGAACTGGACGGTACACAACCAATAGCTAATACGCCTGTGAGATATGACTATCTCGAATTCGGCGTCACCGCCAGGCAGCGAATTACAAGATCAATGTGGTTCAGCCTGGATTACGTTCGCACCGAGCGTGAAGACCGCCATGTCGGCTACAACAATTACGTCAGGAACAGCTATGGCGGCGAATTCCATTGGCGCATCGGCAACAGATTCGACCTTGAAGCGGCCGGCGCTTTCCTGGTTTACGACTATGAGAATGCATTCGCCTACCAGAACCCGGCGGCCGGTCGGAAAACGCTGGAGCGAATTATCGGGTCGGTATTGTTTACCTTTGATTTGACCCGGAGTTTCACGCTCGTCACCGAATACCGCTACCACGATTCACAATCAAACGATGCCCGCATCGCGTACAATAGGAGTCGGATTTCCGTCAGTATCCTTTGGGAGAATAAATAGTCGTGCATCTGTTGTTGGTTTTCTTTGCCTTAATTGTGTCAACAACAGCAACCGCTCAATCAAGCCACGGCGGATTTGAGTTTACGCCTTACGGTGCCTGGTCCTTCGGCGGCACATTCAATGACACTGAGAGCGATGCTTCGCTAAGCACGAACGACTCACCGAGCTTCGGCCTGATTCTGAATTTTCGCGAGAGCGCGAATACGCAGTGGGAAGTTATTTATTCATTTCAGAGCACGGATGTCGCAGTAAGCGGCGTGCCGAACGTCGGCAGCGCGCTCGACCTTGACGTGCACTACCTGCAGGCGGGTGGCACCTACCTGGGCGATGCTGGCATGACCCGTCCTTTTCTTTCATTAACCGCTGGAGTCGCGCATTTCGACGTCAAGGCCGCAGGTTTCGACAGCGATTCGTTTTTTTCCTTTTCGATAGGCACCGGTTTGCAGCTGCGGCCCCATGAGAGGCTGGGGCTTCGACTGGAAGCTCGCGCCTTTGGCTCCCTGCTTAAATCGGATTCTGCCTTGTTTTGCGAAAGCAACCCTGCCGGCGGCTCGGCCGGCTGCGCGTTTTTTCTGACAGGCGAAGTTTACTGGCAGCTGCAGACTATGGCCGGAATCGTTTTTCGCTTTTGACTGACCCGATGACTACCTCACCCCGTTTCGGATTTAAGGACATCTCGTTCAAAGCAGCAGGTGGCGTCGAGGGCATCGTCAAGCTTGTCGATGCGTTCTACGACATCATGAACGAGTTGCCGCAAGCGCAGATTATTCGAGTTTTGCATGCGGATAGCCTGGACGTAACTCGTGACAAGCTGGCCCGTTTCTTATCTGGCTGGCTAGGCGGGCCTCGATTGTTCCGGGAGAAATACGGCACCATCAGCCTGACCGGGGTTCACAGTCACTTATCCATCGGCGAAAATGAGCGCGACGCCTGGCTTGAATGTATGCGGCTGGCAATCGCAGAGCAGGACTACTCACCGGACTTCTCAAGCTATTTGCTGGAGCAACTGGCTGTTCCGGCAGAGCGCGTTCGCGTTATCTGCGAGCGTCAAAACAGCCGGTCGGCCTGAAATATTCATCTCCTGACAATCACCCTTGTTTGTTAGACTAGCCCGCCCTGCCACAGCCTGAAGCCTGCCTGGTCACATGGACGTCACACCCATACTCGAGTCACTCAATGATGCCCAGCGTCAGGCCGTAACGGCTCCGCCCAAGCCGCAACTGGTTATTGCCGGTGCAGGCAGCGGCAAGACGCGCGTGCTGGTACATCGGGCAGCCTGGCTGATCGAAGTTAACGGCGTGTCGCCGCAAAGCCTGCTTGCCGTTACCTTCACCAACAAAGCGGCGGCAGAAATGCGCGGTCGCATCGAAGCCCTGCTCAATATGCCAGTCAATCATTTGTGGATCGGTACGTTTCATGGGCTTGCGCATCGCTTGCTGCGACGGCACTGGGCTGACGCCGGCCTGCCACAAAATTTTCAGATAATTGATTCCGACGACCAGTTGCGCATCATCAAACGCCTGCTTAAAGGCCTGGACGTTGATGACAGTCGCTGGGTACCGCGCGAGATCCAGTACTTTATTAATGCGCAAAAAGATGAGGGCTTGCGGCCGCAACATCTGCATGACGAAGGCGATCCGAATCGCCGCCAGTTTATTGGCTTTTATGCAAGCTACCAGGAGATTTGTGACCGTAGCGGCCTGGTGGACTTCGCGGAGTTGCTGCTTCGCGCCCATGAACTGTGGCGCGACAATCCGGAATTGCTGCAGCACTATCAGCGGCGATTTCAGCATTTGCTGGTTGACGAGTTCCAGGACACCAACGCCATTCAATATGCCTGGTTGCGCTTGCTCGCCGGAAAAGACGGCGTGCCATTTGTGGTCGGCGATGACGACCAGTCGATTTATCGCTGGCGCGGTGCACGTGTAGAGCACATACAGCGTTTTCAGAAAGATTTTCCGGGCGCATCCGTCGTAAAACTCGAACAAAACTACCGATCGACAGGGACCATTCTGAAAGCGGCCAACGCGATCATCAAGAACAACGTCTCACGTATGGGCAAGAATCTCTGGACGGAGGGTGAAGAGGGCGAACCTATTCGCATTTACTCCGCCTACAATGAACGCGACGAGGCCGATTTCGTCATCGGTCGACTTCGTGACTGGAGCGATCAAGGCAATTTGCGCGCAGATTCGGCCGTCCTGTATCGATCGAACGCACAATCACGGGTTCTTGAGGAGGCATTGATGAATGCCTCATTGCCCTATCGCGTTTATGGCGGCCTGCGCTTTTTCGAGCGCCAGGAAATCAAGGATGCGCTAGCGTATCTGCGCCTGATGAGCAACCGCAACGACGACAGCGCCTTTGAGCGTGTCGTCAATCGCCCGACTCGCGGCATCGGTGCGCGCACCCTCGAGGCGATGCGCGCCTATGCGCGCGCTAACAGTTGCTCAATGTGGCGAGCAGCGGGCGCAATCGCGAGTGATGAACTCAGTGGGCGCGCATCCAATGCCGTTAAATCATTTCTGAATCTCATCGAGCGGGCGGCCAGGGAAACTGGCGACCTCGAACTGCATGAACAAGTGGATCACGCTGTCAGCGCCAGTGGGCTGGTCGAGTTTTTCAGAAAGGAAAAAGGGGAGCGCGGCGAAACGCGCATAGAAAATCTTGAAGAACTTGTCAGCGCGGCAAAAAGCTTTGAGCGAAATCCCGCCGAGGAAATGTCGGAGCTGGACGAATTCCTGTCGCATGCCGCACTTGAGGCCGGCGAAGGACAGGCGGACGCCTGGGAGGATTGCGTTCAGTTGATGACCATGCACTCGGCCAAGGGTCTCGAGTTTTCGCTGGTGTTCCTCTGCGGCATGGAGGACGGCCTGTTTCCGCATCAACGATCCATCGCGGACCTGAGCGGTCTGGAAGAAGAACGCAGGCTTTGCTACGTCGGCATCACCCGCGCCAAGAAGATCTTGTATTTGACGTATGCAGAGCAACGCCGAATGCATGGCAGCGACAGCTATTCGGCGCCGTCGCGCTTTATCAACGAGATTCCGGCAGAACTGGTCGAAGAGATCCGGCCCCGGGTACAGGTAAGCCGGCCGATGAGCAATATCTCGAGACCACGCCGTAGTCGCGGTGGTGCAACCAGCGCGGCGGCAGAACTAGGCGTGCGCCTCGGCCAGCGGGTGCACCACGCAAAGTTCGGCGATGGCGTGATCCTCAACTGCGAGGGACAGGGTGCGCATGCCCGGGTTGAGGTCAATTTCGAGAACGCTGGCACAAAATGGCTGGTTCTCAGCTATGCCAATCTTGATCTGATGTAAAATAAGCATCCACAAATGTGCCGTAGCGGCGTACGCTTGGCGCAAAGGGATGTGGCGAGCAAACAATAAATGAACATACTAATTCTCGGCGCCGGCCAGGTTGGATCTTCGGCCGCATATCATTTGTCCCGCGAAGAGGCGAACGAGGTCACCGTCATCGATACACGGGCCGACGTTCTTCGCGAACTGCAAGATCGACTCGACATCAGGACGGTTGTCGGTCACGCGGCACACCCGGACGTGCTTGATCGAGCGGGCGCCGGTGACGCCGACATTATTGTCGCGCTGACCGACACTGATGAAACCAACATGATTGCTTGCCAGGTTGCGTATACGCTTTATCACACGCCGACCAAGATCGCGCGCATTCGCTCTGCGGACTATATGCGAGCGACGACCTTGTTTGCCCAGGACGCCATCCCCGTTGATGTTCGAATCAGCCCCGAACAACTGGTCTGCGAATACATCGAGCAACTCATTCTTTATCCGGGCACGATGCAGGTACTGGAGTTTGCTGACGGTAAGGTTCGACTGGTCGGTGTCCGGGCAGATCGCGACGGGCTCCTGGTCGGCAAGAAAATCGCTACGCTGAAAGAACACATCCCGAATACCGAGGCACGCATTGCGGCAATCTATCGTAACGGCAAAGTGATACCACTCGACGGCGATACAGTCATAGAAGAGAACGATGAAGTTTTCTTTATCGCCGCGCGCCAGGACATTCGGGTGTTCATGAGCGAGATGCGCAAGCTGGAAGACCCGGTCAGGCGCGTCGTTATTGCCGGCGGCGGCAACATTGGTCTGCGCCTCGCGCTCGCGCTCGAACAAACCAACCAGGTAAAAATTATCGAACGCGATCCAAGTCGCGCGCGGACGATATCGGAGCAGCTCAACAAAGCAATCGTATTGGTTGGCGACGCCGCAGATGAGGAACTGCTGGTCGAAGAGAACATCGACAGCGTCGATGTTTTTTGCGCGCTGACCAATGCAGAAGAAGCGAATATTCTTTCTGCCATGCTTGCCAAGAGACTTGGCGCCAAAAAAGTAATGGCACTGATCAATCGCCCTTCTTATGCGGAGTTGGTTGAATCCGGCAGTATCGACATTGCTATTTCACCACAGCAGATAACGATCGGTTCATTACTGGCCCATGTACGACGTGGTGACGTTGTCAAAGTCCATTCGCTGCGACGCGGTGCCGCCGAAGCAATTGAAGCTGTTGCACATGGTACGGCTGAGGAGTCGCGAGTCGTTGGCAGGAAAATCGAAGATGTGCAGCTACCGCGCGGTACCAATATAGTCGCGCTGGTTCGCGGCGAGAAAGTCATCATTGCACATCACGACATCGAGATTGAGACGGATGATCACGTCATCATGTTTATGACGGACAGACGCAAGATCGAGCATCTGGAAAACCTTTTCTCGGTCGACGTTTCGTTTATCTGATCGCAATGTATTTACACACACAAGTGGCACGCGCTTGAACTGGACGGTAGTACAACGAATTCTGGGCCTGCTGCTGATGATGTTCAGCTTCACCATGCTGCCCCCGATCATCGTCAGCGTTATTTTCAAAGACGGTGCATGGTTGCCTTTCATTGAAGGCTTTGCCATGACGCTTGTTGCCGGCATGTTCATCTGGTTACCCGTGCGAAAACAGCGCAAGGACTTAAGGCTGCGAGACGGATTCCTGGTGGTCGCCTCGTTCTGGATCGTACTCGGCACATTCGGCGCCGCACCTTTGTATTTATCGGATGTGCTGACGCTATCGATGACCGATGCAATCTTTGAATCGATGTCGGGTCTCACCACAACCGGCGCCACCATTCTTACCAGCCTCGATGATCTGCCAAAGTCGATTCTGTATTACCGCCAACAACTTCAATGGCTGGGCGGCATGGGAATAATCGTATTAGCTGTTGCGGTATTGCCCATGCTTGGCATCGGCGGCATGCAGCTTTATCGCGCCGAGACGCCGGGGCCAGTTAAAGACAACAAGCTGACACCTCGTATAACGGAGACCGCCAAGGCACTTTGGTACGTTTACCTGGCGTTCACGATCATGTGCACATTGGGATTCTGGTTAGCTGGCATGGGCTTGTTCGACGCGGTCTGCCATGCGTTCTCTACCGTGGCAATTGGCGGGTTCTCGACCCATGACATGAGTATCGGATACTTCGACAGCACCAAGATTGATCTCATTACTGTCGTTTTTATGTTTCTGGCCGGCATAAATTTTTCCTTGCATTTCTTTACCTGGAGAAACATAAAGATCAGTCATTACGCAAAGGACCAGGAGTTTCGCGCCTACGTCTTTTACCTCGTGGTGCTGTCCTCGATAGTGGTTATCGGCCTTATTGCGTACGGCACGTATGCAGATGTTTCGGACGGTTTCATCAACGGCTTGTTCCAGGCGGTGTCGATCGCAACAACCACCGGCTTCACGACGGCTAACTTTTCCGCGTGGCCGGCAACCATTCCTGTTTTGCTTATCTTCGCAAGCTTTATCGGTGGCTCGGCGGGGTCGACTGCCGGCGGCATGAAAGTTATTCGCTGGTTGCTTATCTACAAACAAGGCATGCGTGAGATCGTTCGTCTTGTGCATCCCAGCGCAGAGATTCCTGTGAAGTTGGGTAATGCCGCCGTTCCGTCTCGCGTCGTTGACGCCGTATGGGGCTTCTTTTCTGTTTACGTCGTTGTCTTCGTGCTGATGATGATCGCAATGATGGCAACCGGGCTGGACCAGGTTACGGCTTTCTCCGCAGTGGCGGCCACGCTGAACAATCTCGGTCCCGGACTTGGTGATGTTGCATCGGGCTTCATGTCATTGACTGACGTCGCAAAATGGATCTCGATCAGCGGCATGTTGCTCGGCAGGCTGGAGATCTTTACGTTGCTGGTGTTGTTCACGCCGACTTTCTGGCGCCATTAATGCCTCGCCAGCCGGGCAATCTAATAGACCGGATCAGTATCGCAACCGGGCACGCCGCTGCCTGGCTTACGCTTGCCATGGTCGTAGACACCTTCCTGATTGTCGTTTTGCGTTATATATTTGATTTCGGCGCGATCTGGATGCAGGAATCTCTGACCTGGATGCATGCCGCCGTATTCATGCTGGGGGCGGCCTATACATTGCAAGACGACGGTCATGTCCGCGTGGACATATTTTATCGTGAAATGAGCGATCGCCATAAAGCCTGGGTGGATCTGATCGGCGTGCTGATTTTCCTGTTCCCATTGTGCGGTTTTTTTCTTTACGAGTCCTTCAGCTATGTCGCCGCTGCCTGGCAGTTTCGCGAGATCTCGATTAACGCCGGCGGCCTGCCATATCCTGCCGTGCCCCTGCTCAAGAGCATCCTGATCCTGATGCCTGTTGCCGTAATATTGCAGGGACTGTCGATGCTGCTTCGCTCCATTCAAACAATAAGGACGGGCTAGTGGAATGGGTCGCTCTTTTGCTCTTCCTGGCCGTTATCGTCTTGCTGCTGGCCGGATTTCCGGTCGCGTTTTCACTGGGCGGCACCGCGTTGCTGTTTGCGATGTTCGGGGTTATAGGGGGCGGTTTCGAGTCCGCGTTTCTCTCCGGCATGCCGAGTCGGTTGTTTGGCATCATGACCAACGAGACTTTTATCGCGGTGCCGTTGTTTGTCTTTATGGGTATTACCCTTGAACGCGCAGGCATTGCCGAAGAGCTCCTCGAAACACTCAGCTCTTTGTTCGGCTCGTTGCGTGGCGGGCTGGGTATATCGGTAACGCTGGTCGGCATGTTGCTTGCGGCAAGTACCGGCATTGTCGGCGCAACCGTGGTTACGATGGGCCTGCTTTCACTGCCAACGATGTTGAAACGTGGCTACCAGCCGGAGGTTTCAACGGGCATTATTTGCGCGTCCGGCACCCTCGGGCAGATCATTCCGCCATCAATCATTCTCGTCATGCTGGGCGACGTCATGTCATCCGCGTATCAGCAGGCGCAACTCAGCCAGGGTAATTTTTCTCCCAAAACCGTTTCAGTCGGGGATTTGTTTGCAGGCGCACTGATTCCGGGACTGATGCTGGTCATCATGTATGTCACCTACCTGCTTATCAAAGCCTGGCTTGACCCGGAAAGTATGCCGGCGCACGAGCGACAAGCAGATGAGCCGCAGTCCTTTACCGCAATTATGTCCGCGCTGTTTCCGCCGCTGGCGTTGATTTTCGCCGTGCTCGGCTCGATCCTCGGCGGTTATGCGACGCCAACGGAAGCCGCTGGCGTCGGCGCTGTTGGCGCACTGTTGATTGCCTTGAAAAGAAGATCGCTTTCGATGGATAAGCTCAGGGAGGTCATGCGCGGGACGCTTCGCATCAGCAGCATGGTGTTTCTCATACTGATTGGTGCCTCCGTATTTTCGCTGGTGTTTCGCGGCTACGGTGGTGATGACGGTGTAAGGGCTGTGCTCGAGTCACTGCCGGGTGGTGTTTTTGGTGCAGTACTCGTCGTCATGCTGGTAATGTTTTTGCTCGGTTTTGTTCTCGACTTTATTGAGATCACATTCGTCGTCGTGCCAATTGTCGGGCCAGTTTTGCTGACCATGGGCGTCGATCCGGTTTGGCTCGGAATAATGATTGCGATTAACCTGCAGACGTCGTTTCTTACGCCGCCCTTCGGCTTCGCCTTGTTCTATCTGCGCGGAGTCGCGCCGCCGGAGATTTCTACCGCACAGATTTACCGCGGGGTGATACCGTTTGTCGGTATCCAGATTCTGGCATTGATTATTCTGGCGATATTCCCGGAATTGGCCACATGGTTGCCGGGCAAAATTTACGGGGACTGACTATTCAGGCGGATAAATGACAGCCCACTCTGAGCTCATATCAACAATCGTCCAACCGCGAGAATAGTGATTTTTATTTGGCCTCACGATTTGCGAGATAGGAAAATTCACTTATCTTCTGATACGCGGCCGATTTTCGTTGAAAGTCACTGAGCGACTCGTGCAATCGTCTTGCCCACTCATTTTTCGCAGTCAACTCCGCGATCGCCTCTTCTGTATAGCGGCGCAGAAGGTCCAGCACATCCGCAGGCAACTCTCGCAACTCGACGTTCGGGTCTTTTGACAGCTGGTCAAGCGCCATCGCGTTGCCATAAGTGTAATCCGCCTGCACATCCATGTTGGCGGCCATGCAGGAAATTCGAACGATCTGCTGCAAGTCTTCCGGCAACTCATCCCAGGCTTTTTTATTTATAGTGCACTGCAGAGTCGGGCCCGGCTCGTGCCATCCCGGGTAATAGTAATAACGGGCCGCTTTATGCAGGCCCAGTGAAACATCGTTATAAGGGCCCACCCATTCGGCGGCATCGATCGCGCCGGTTTGCAGTGCGGTAAATATTTCTGATGCGGGCAGGGTGACCTGGGTGACGCCTGCTCGTTGCATGACTTCGCCGCCCATCCCGGGGATGCGCATTTTCAGGCCCTGCAAATCGGCTACAGAGTTAATTTCGCGATTAAACCAGCCCGCCATCTGTACGCCGGTCTGCCCGGCCGGGAATGCAATCAAACCGAATTGCTCGTAATACTCATGCCACAGCTCCAGCGCGCCACCGTGATACAACCAGGCGTTGATTTCGTTGCCATTCAAGCCAAACGGGATGGTTGTGAAGAACTGTGCCGCGGGGATCTTGCCGCGGTGGTAGTAAGACGCGTCGTGACCCATTTGTGCGGTGCCGAAGCGGACCGCGTCGAATACCTCCAGGGCCGGTACCAGCTCGCCACCTGCGAATACCTTGATTTTCAAGCGGCCGCTCGACGCCGCTTCGATTCGCCTCGCCAGGTTTTCCGCGCCAACGCCCAATCCGGGCAGGCCTGGTGGCCAGGAGGTCACCATGTTCCAGCGGAATGTTTCGCCGGATTGGGCTGTGCCGGTATCGCACTCATCTGGCTGCTTGCCGCAGGCCACAACACCGGTGGCCATCGCCAGGCCGCTTACAAATTCGCGTCTTTTCATGAAGGTCTCTCTTCGGGAGCTTTTGTAAGCGCGTAGTCTAGCAACGAATTGGCCCCGGCCCGCAAGCCGGGACCCCCATTCCCTGGGTCGAACGACGCCCCCACGGGCGTCGGGCCATCCGTGGCCCGCCGTCGATTCTGCACTGTCGTACGGCGTCGTTGTCACAGGTTGCCACGACTCTTGCAAAATTGAAGCTGGTGTTATTCGCCGATGAGCGAATAAACTCTGTTGCAAGACCGCAGGACTTGAGGAGACCGACAGAAAAGTGATCGCTTTAATTCAACGAGTAAACGAGGCCAGCGTAGCGGTCGACGGCGATGTCATCGGCAAGATAGGGCGCGGCCTGCTCGCCTTTATTGCGGTGCAGCCGGACGATGGCGCGGACCAGGTCACGCGAATGGTAGAGCGCATCCTCACTTACCGCGTATTCCCGGACACCGACGACCGGATGAATCAAAGCCTGCTGGATCAGAACCTCGAGCTACTGGCAGTGCCGCAATTCACACTCGCGGCCGATACTCGCAAAGGCACACGACCAAGCTTCACCCGCGCCGCTCCACCCGAGAAAGGTCGCGAGTACTTCGACAAGTTCTTGCGAGAATGCGCCGCCCGACTGCCAGCGATTGCCAGCGGCCAGTTTGGTGTAAACATGCAAGTTTCACTGGTGAATGACGGTCCGGTGACCTTTTGGCTGGAAACCCGGGCGGCTACTGCCAGTTAACAGCGCAGAGCCCGGAATTGTTGACATCTACAACGCGTTTGATGTGATCTCAGTACGGTTTTGTGCGCCTCTACGCGGTATCATGCACCCGCAAGGGCGGCCTTCCGGCCACCAAACGTGATGGTTTTGAGAGGGGCCACTGCCCCAGGAGTTTGCAAGATGTTTTCTGGCATTAGCCCGATTCAGTTACTGATAGTTCTCGCGATCGTGCTCGCGATTTTCGGCACCAAGAAGTTCAGATCGATGGGGTCAGACCTTGGTGGCGCCATAAAGGGCTTTCGGTCTGCCATGAGTGACGCGGAGAAAGAACCAGCCGAGAAGATCGGCGATCAATCTAAAGACGCTGATTTCGACAACACACCCGTTGACGAGCCCAGCAAGACCAAGACCAAGAGCAACGAAGACTAATCCGGTAAATCATGTCCAGCGTTGGCTTATCTGAATGGGTCCTCCTAGCCCTCATCGGCCTCATTGTTCTCGGCCCTGAGCGCCTGCCCGGCATCGCCAATCAATTAGGCAGCTGGATTGGCCAGGCTCGACGCATGACGAGGGTGATGAAGCGCCAGCTCGAAGAGGAAATTAACCTCGAGAAAGCGAACAGCATAAAGTCGCCCGCAACCGAAACAACGCCAGCGGATCTCGACGAGGTCGCTGAACACATTCCCGCCAACGAAAACGACGACACCTTTTCGCCCGCACACAACGAAGGCAGTGCCGGCACGGGCATCGACGATGACGAACCGTTTGAGGCCGAAGAAGCGGATACGAAAGACCAGCCGGCGGCCAAGCCCCAAGAGAAAGAAACCAAATCTTGAGTGACGACAGCGACAAGCAGGCTGGCGAAAACAAAGAAGAACTCGCCGAAGGATCGCTGATGTCGCATCTCGTTGAGTTGCGCGGACGCTTACTCAAGATCGTTGCTGCGGTTATGGTCGTTTTCCTGATTCTGTTTCCGTTCTCCAGCGAGATTTTTTCGTTTGTATCTGAGCCGCTTCGTAAGGTCCTGCCGGGCCAGTCTCTGATTGCCATGGGCGTCGCATCACCATTGCTAACGCCGTTGAAACTTACTTTTTTTGTCGCACTGTGTGTTGCCATGCCGGTTGTGTTGTACCAGGTGTGGGCCTTCGTGGCGCCGGGGCTTTACCTGAAAGAAAAACACTTTGCGATTCCGTTATTGACGTCGAGCATTTTTTTATTTTACGCGGGCGTCGCTTTCGCCTATTTCGTCGTATTTCCGCTGATGTTCAAATTCTTCACCGCGGTCGCTCCGGATGGCGTTGAAGTCATGACCGATATTTCGCTCTATCTCGACTTTATTACGACCATCGTGTTGGCGTTTGGCCTGGCCTTTGAGGTGCCAATAGCAACGGTGCTGGTTGTGTGGACCGGTCTGACGACGCCTAAGAAGCTCGGCGCCGCGCGCCCTTATGTGCTTTTGGGCGCTTTTGTTATTGGCATGCTTCTCACGCCACCGGACGTCATAAGCCAGACCTTATTGGCTATACCGGTCTACATATTGTTTGAGCTGGGCATCTTTATGTCACGTTTCTTTGTCAGGAAAGACGACGAAACGACCTCCTGATTTTGCGTCAGAACAATAATCGTGTTTAATGCACGGCATCATCTCAAGAGAGAATTCAAATGACTGATAACGCTACGACCGCTGATTCCGGTGCGTCCAAACAAATAATGGGCCACCCGCGAGGGCTCGCGACACTCTTCTTCACCGAGATGTGGGAACGCCTGAGCTACTACGGCATGCGTGCCATCCTGATTCTCTTCATGGTCTCGCAGATGCAGGACGGCGGCCTGGCGATTGACGATGTCACGGCGACCGCAATTTACGGCATTTATACCGCCGCTGTTTATCTGGTTGCGCTACCGGGTGGCTGGATAGCGGACAGGCTGATGGGCGCGCAGCGCGCCGTGCTGGCGGGCGGCATTGTTATTATGAGCGGCCATTTTGTTCTCGCCCTGCCGGGTACGAATTCGTTTTTCATTGGCTTGTTGCTCGTAATACTGGGCACCGGCCTGCTGAAACCCAATGTCAGCACCATCGTTGGCTCCTTGTATCCGGATGGTGATGACCGCCGGGACAGTGGCTTCACCATTTTCTATATGGGTATTAATGTTGGCGGCATGCTCGGGCCGCTGGTCTGCGGCGGGCTGGGTCAAAACCCGGATTATGGCTGGCACTGGGGATTTGGTGCAGCAGGCATAGGTATGTTATTTGGTGTCATCCAGTTCTGGATGACCCGCCATTACCTGGGCACCGCAGGACTTCACCCGGCAAGCTCAGGTGATGCGGCTAAAGACGCCATCTCCAGGCGCCGCGGCTGGATAGGCGTGGCAATCGGCGTGGCGCTGATCTTTGGCTTTACATTTGCCGGACTCAGTGGCGCGATCGTCTACGATCCGGTGCTGATAGCCAGGAAAACAACCTTTGTCATTATCGGCATGGTGGCGGTCTACTTTGCCTACATATTTGCATTCGGCAAGCTCGACACCGATGAGAAAAAACGTGTCGTTGTCATCATTGCCTTGTTCCTGGGCATCTCCATGTTCTGGTCCGGCTTCGAGCAGGCGGGTAGCTCAATGAACCTGTTCGCTGATCGCTACACGCAACTCGACTTTGGCTGGGTCACAATTTACTCAAGCTGGCTGCAGTCAGTTAACTCACTGTTCATCATTACCTTCGCGCCGTTCTTCGCCTACATGTGGATCTGGCTCGCGAAGCACAACCTGAACCCATCAACGCCGGCCAAGTTTGGCCTCGGCCTGATCTTCCTGGGCATTGGCTTCTCAATGATGATTATTGCTTCAACTATAGTTGCAAGCGGCGAGCTGGCGATGCCAACCTGGTTATTGCTGACCTATCTTTTTCATACCTTCGGTGAGCTGATGATATCGCCGGTCGGCTTGTCTGCCACGACCAAGCTCGCGCCGAAGCGCTTCCTGGGCCAGATGATGGGTATCTGGTTTGTGGGCGCGGCACTCGGCAACCTGATTGCGGGACAGGTTGCAGGCGACTTTGATGAAAATAATCTTGCAGCATTTCCGGGCCAGTATTGGCAGATCGTAATGACGGCTATTGGTGCCGGCATTATTTTCCTGATTCTCTCCAGGCCGTTGAAAAAATTGATGGGCGGCATTAATTAATCGCCGGAATTGAAACAACCGAGGTTCGACATGAAGAATTTTTACCTGGCGCTTTTGTTGCCATTGGCTGCTTGCGGTGGTTCACCCGCTGATACGACGCCAACAGAAACAGCCGAGGAGTTTGTCGCCCGGGCAAACGCCGAATTGGAAGAGCTCAGCATCGAAGGTGGGGCTGTTGGCTGGATTCGTGCTACCTACATCACTCACGATACGGCGATTCTTGCGGCACGATCGCTGGAAACGTATGCGGCCTGGCACAGCAAGACAGTTGCAGACTCACTGAAGTATGCAGACCAGGACTTGTCTCCGGAAACCAGGCGAGCGCTGGACATACTGAAGCTTGGCACCTCGCAGCCGGCACCGAATGATGCCGGCAAACGCAAGGAATTGTCCGAGATCACAACTTATCTTGGTGGCGCATATGGCTCGGGCAAATATTGTCCTGATGACGGTCGTGAGTGCATGGTGCTCGGTGAGCTTGAAAATATTATTGCCAACAGCAAGGACTACGACAAGAACCTGGACGCCTGGATCGGCTGGCGAACGATTTCGCCGCCCATGCGCGAAAAGTATCAGCGCTTTGTAGAGCTCGCGAACGAGGGCTCTGAGGAACTGGGTTATTCCAATCTCGGTGAGATGTGGCGTGCCGGTTACGACATGAGCCCGGCCGAATTCGAGGATGAGACTGGAAGACTGTGGAACCAGGTCAAACCGCTGTATGACGAGCTGCATTGTCATGTTCGCGCGACACTTAGCCGTCACTATGGTGAAGACAAAGTGCCGCTGGACCAGCCCATTCCTGCTCACCTGCTCGGCAACATGTGGTCGCAAAGCTGGGAAAATATCTACGACATGCTGGAACCCTATCCTGGTGTCGGCGAACTGGATGTCACAGCGACCCTGGTCGCAGAAGAGTATTCACCACAAGACATGGTGCGCTCTGCCGAAAGCTTCTATGTTTCGATGGGCCTGGACCCTTTGCCAGATACGTTCTGGGAGCGCTCACAGTTCAGCAAACCGCGCGACAGGGATGTTGTCTGTCATGCCAGCGCCTGGGGCCTCGACGGCGGCAATGATCTGCGGATCAAGATGTGCATCAAGCAAACATACGAAGAGCTGGCCGTTATTTATCACGAGCTGGGCCACAATTATTATCAACGCGCTTACAAAGATCAGGACCCCGTTTTTCAGGGTGGCGCACATTCCGGTTTTCACGAAGCCATTGGCGACACCATCGTTTTGGCGATGACGCCGAACTATCTTCAGGCGGTCGGGCTGATCGAAGAGGTTTCACAATCACCCGAAGCCGTGATCAACGACCAGATGGGTAGAGCGCTTGCGGGAATTGCGTTCCTGCCTTTCGGAAAACTGATCGACGAATGGCGCTGGGGCGTATTTTCCGGAGAGATTGCTCCCGAGAACTACAACAAGGCATGGTGGGAATTGCGCACCAGGTACCAAGGCATTGCGCCGCCGGTCGAACGAACGGAAGCCGACTTTGATCCCGGCGCGAAATATCATATTCCGGGCAATGTGTCTTACACGCGATATTTTCTTGCACGCGTATTACAGTTTCAGTTCCTGCAGGCCTTGTGCGAAACCTCGGGTCATGAAGGGCCGCTACATGAATGCTCGTTTTACGGCTCCAAAGAGGCTGGCACGAAGCTAAACGCCATGCTGGAGGCCGGGGCCAGCGAACCGTGGCAAAACACGCTCGAGAAACTGACCGGCACCCGCGAGATGGACGCCAGCGCAATCATCAATTACTTCCAGCCGCTGATGGGGTATCTGAAGGAGCAAAACGCCGGCCGTCAGTGCGGCTGGTAGAGAAGCCTAGTCGCCGAGACAAGCGCCTGCATAGGCCATAGTCTGGGTCGCATTCTGTAGCAGGCAGCTGTTCTCATAAGTAACGCCATCAATGCCGCACACCGGCTGATATTCGCGCGGGCAATTTCGGCCTTGTGCCTTGCATAGCCCGGCATGAATTATTCGCGCTCCGTTGCGTTCGGCCTGACACGCATTGCCGTAGGTAATTTCGTCGGCGCCGCATACCGGAATATAGAGGTTGGGACACGCTCGCGCGTCGCACATGCCCTCGGTTACCGTATCGAAACCGGCCGCCTGCGCCTCACAAGCGTTGGAGAAGGTCTTGCCATCGTCGGTGCACACCGGCATGAAAATCTCCGGGCAATTCTTTACATCACATGCACCACGGCGTTGTATCGGAATCCGGTCAAGATCGGCCAGGCAGCGATTCCGGTAGGTGCGCGCATTCATGCCACAAACGGGCTCGAAAATATTCGGGCAGCCGTCATCTTCGCAGGCACCCAGTCCGGCAACTTCAACCGCCATCGCTGTAGCCTCGCAAGCATTCTTGTAGGTGTTATCGTCGACGCCGCACACAGGATCGAAGTCCTTCGGGCACTGAAAGCTGTCTTCCGGACAGGCGCCAGCGTAAAGCGCCTCTGTGCCAGACGCGTTTGCCAGGCACTCATTTTCATAGGTCACCTGGTCCGCGCCGCAGATCGGTTCCGATACGTCGGGGCAGTCTACGGGATCCGGCGCGGCGCATTCACCCTGGGTGGTCACCTCTACTCCGGCAGCACCCGCCATGCATCCGTTGCTGTAGGTGTTGCCATCCACGCCACATACCGGGTTGTACTCCATGGTGCAGGCCACGCCCTCGATTGCTTTCGGCGTTGAAGCATCCGGCACTTCCTCCTGAGCAACGGCTGGCGTTGCCGCCGCTAACAGAAACGCCACCAGCTTGATTTGAGTCGTCTTTTTCATGTGTTTTATATTCACGTCCTAAGTTGTAGAACAATTTCGCTACCCCGGGTTCAACCCTTTGCCGATCAATTTCGTCGATCAGCGTATTTCCGCACCACCCCAATAGTTGTAGCACAGGATTCGCGGACCGGGAATATACATGCGCTCATCTGTGGTTATCTGAAACCCGCTGGCCTCAATAAGCGCGGGTATATCGCGATTCATGTTGCAGCCGCCGGTAATTTTTCCCCATGCCGGGTTTAGCCGGTTCTGCCAGCGTTGTACGTCTTCATCCGGCGCTTTGCCGTGTTCGCAAAACAGCAGTTTTCCGCCGGGCTTAAGCACCGTGCGCATGCCCTCGAGTGCAGCGGCAACATCCACAATAGTGCACAAGGTGTATGTCATCAGAACAGTATCAACACTATTCGCTTCCAGCGGAATTTCCTCTCCCGGCAGGTCGATGAATTCAATGTCGAGGGTGGATTCCGCAACCCGTTCTGCAGCCAGCTTGCGCATACCCGCCGAAGGTTCCAGCGCGAAAATTTTCCGTACTTTTTGTGTGTCGTAGTAAGGGACGTTCAGTCCGCTGCCAAAACCGATTTCGAGGACGTCACCTTCGGCGCGCGGCACGATTTTTTCGCGCTGCTTTCTGTTTGGCTTCGCACCGCAGGCCAGGTTTATTATTCGTGGCAGGACCCTGTCATCATAGAAACCCAATTGAGTCCCCTTTGTCATTGGCTGCAACCGCTTTTTTATCACGCTGCGTTTTCAGATACACCAGCTCACTGATGCTAATCAGCTGAATTCCTTCAGCAGAAAGTTCCGGCAACTGTTGTTCCAGCAGTTCGATGGTCGCCAGGTGCGGATGGCCGATACCAACGGCGAAGCCGTTTTTCCTGGCAAGCGCCTTCAGTCGTGCGAATTCGCGTGCAACGGTTTCAGGCGACTCATCCGGATCGAGAAAGACGTCGCGCCTGACTGCCGGGACGCCGGACTCCTCGGCAACACGCAACGCAATGCTTTCGTGCGTCGTGTAACTGTCAACGAAAATCAGGTTGCCGTATTGTGTAATTTCTTCCATGAGCCAGGCCATATGACCCGGGTGTTGTGTCAGCAAGCTGCCGCGGTGGCTGTTTACGCCAATGGCATGCGGCACCGATTGAATGTCGTCTGCGAATATTCGGGCGAATTCGTCCCGGCTCATGTCCAGCGTAATGCTGCCCGGCTCTTCTTGCCCATTTTCTCGTAACGCCTGCAGCGGCAAGTGCAAAAGCACGTCCTTGCCGGCGGCATTGGCCTCTTCTGCAAGCTGGGTTCCGCGCGGCGTTGCCGGTAACACGGCAATCGATATCGGCCCCGGCAATTTCATGACACGCCGGCCCAGCGACAAGGTGTAGCCGATATCGTCAATGATGATCGCGATGCGTGGCATCTCGGTCGCAGCGGTCTGCGTCGTTATGAACCCCAGGATCAGACATACGATACCGACCAGTGGGCGGTCGCCAGTTCTATTGGGGCTTGGTTTTTTCCCGGTCAAGGCGAACGCGCATCACTGTGCATTACTCTCTGGTTGCTTAAGACGTCAATCGCCACGTTGAGCTGGTAATCGTTCTCACGATCCAGAGCCGTAGTCATGCCAATCCCCGGATATTCCCGCGACCCCTCGGCAATGATATCGGGTTTGATACCGATCTCATGAATGGAGTCGCCGGATGGCGTGTAATAGCGGGAGGTTGTGAGCTTGATAGCGCGACCTTTCGACAGCGGCATTACGGTCTGAACAAGTCCTTTACCGAATGTCGATGTGCCAATAATCAACGCCCGGTTGTGGTCTTGCAATGCACCGGCAACGATTTCCGAAGCCGACGCTGAGCCCTCATTCACCAGCACAACCATCGCGGCACCATCAAGAATGTCGCCACGGCTGGCTTCTTTGGAAAAACGCGCCTCGGGGGTGCGGCCATCGGCGGTTACGATAATGCCCGAGTCGAGAAACAGGTCCGAGACATCCACCGCGGCGTCGAGAATGCCGCCGGGATTATCGCGAAGATCCAGCACAAGGCCCGAAAGTAACCGGCCCGTTCTGTCTTTGACTTCGTCCATGATCTCGTCGATCGCGGCACTCACTTCATCTGCTGTGGAATCGGTGAACTGACTAATACGCAAGTAACCAAATTCCGGGCTCAGCACTTCCTGGCGAACACTCGCCACTTTGATTGTCTCGCGGGTCAGGTTAAATACCAGCCAGTTTTCCATCTCGTCGCGCGCAACAGAGACGATTACCTCGGTACCGGCACGGCCACGCATTTTGCCAACGATGTGATTCAGGTTGTCGCGATCGACGGCCACGCCGTCGATCGCGACGATTACATCGCCGCTTAAGATGCCGGCTCGTTGCGCCGGCGTGTTGTCGATCGGTGCGATTACGACAATCGAGTCGTCTATCGTGCTGACTTCGATGCCGACGCCAGAATAACTGCCGCTGGTACTGATGCGAATTTCCTCGTATTCGTCAGCATCCAGATATTGAGAGTGTCGATCGAGGCCCGCCACCATGCCCCGCACTGCGCTTTCGACCAACTGCTGGTCATCGACAGCGTCAACATAATCGTGTTTTACGCGCTCCATGACCTCTGCGAACAAGCGGGCCTGCTCCCAGGTCAAATCGTCCGGCAGCGGAGACTGCTGCTGGTTGAGCAGGGCACCGCCCAGGGACAGGCTCAGGCCCAGCACGCTGCCGACGGCAATGACCAAAAACACCCGGGTTTTCAAAGATATACACCTCTCCAAGTCGCACGCTTCATGTTATTTTTATGGCGCTCACTGACCATAGCACAGCAATATAGCCAATGCTTCCGATCCGCTCATGCTTATGTTTTGGGGCTGCGGTTGAACCAGGCGCGCGGGTTGACAGGACGGGTGCCCTTGCGCAGTTCAAAATAAAGGGCGGGGCGTGCCTGGCCACCGCTTTCCCCGACGGTGGCGATAACGTCTCCCGGTGCAACCCAGTCGCCGGCCAGCTTCAATGTGGTTTCGTTATAGCCGTAGAGCGACATATAGCCTTCGCCGTGATCGACAATGACCAGCAATCCCATGCCAGCCAGCCAATCGGCGAATACGACCCTGCCGTGGTAGATGGCTCGAATCTCCCTTCCCCGTGGCGCAGACAACACGACACCATTCCATTTGAGCGCGCCGCTGGCCCTTGGTTGGCCGAAGTCGTGCGTGAGTCGCCCGGCGACAGGCCAGGTGAGTTTGCCTTTCAAGCGGCTGAACGGGTCTTCGGAGCTGATCGGGTAGTCCGACAAAATGCTGGTCAGCTCGGCAAGCAATCGCGACAAGTCCTGCTCCTGCGCCGCCAGCCGGTCCACTTCCGAACCCTCATCTGCAATCCTTTTCTTGAGGCTGACCAGCAACGCCTGGCGCCCAACCTGTGCACGTTTAAGCTCCGTCAATTCTGCGTAACGGGCACGGGCAAGCCCTGCGAGGCGCTGTTCCTCTTGGGATGCCTGGCGTTTGAGCGCATCGAGCTCGTCGATGAGGGTCGAAACCGCCTCGATGTTCTGGCCACGATAATCACTGAAATAACGATAGTAGGTCAGCAATCGACCAAGAGACGCCGGATCGTGCTGATTTAACAACAATTTAATGCGCTCCTGGCGCCCGCTCATGTACGCGGTCCGGACCTGCGCCGCCAGCAAGCGCGACTCCTCGGCAAGCGCTTCCTCATGCTCGGCCTGCTTGGCCCCAAGCTCTGCCATTTTGCGCTCGCTGAACTCTCGTTGCCGTTCCAGCTCCTTTAAGTGAATTCGTTTCTCGGAGATCACCATTTCTGCGGCCTGCAATTCGCCGGTTATGCGATCCCGGTCACTGGCACGCTTGTCCATGCTCTGCTTCAGGTCGGATATTTGTTGTCGCACCGCCTCAAGCTCTCGCTCCTTGATCTGCGTGAGGCCCGTATCCTGAGACAGGGCCGGCTGTGGCGCTGCAAATAGCAGCATCAGGCCGAGGGCGAAACAGTTCTTCATGGTTGCGAAGTGTAGTGGCAACTTAAAGTGGTTGCCGCTGTTTTTGCGCTTTCGGGCACGCTGCATACACTGGTATACTGCCCGACCTTCGACAATCTCTGCGGCAACACTCCTGTTGCACGCCCAATCTGAATCTTATGGATACTTACCTCGAATTCGCCGGTAATCACACGCTGTTGGTCAGCGCATTCTTCTTCAGTTTGTTTTTGCTCATATTCACCGAACTGAGACGCAAAGCCACCGGCATCACCAACATCGAGGCGGTGGAAGCCGTCAGGCTCATCAATGCCGACGCAGCGGTCATCGATATACGAAGCGCCGATGCCTTCGCGCAGGGACATATTGCGCGGGCAAAGAACATACCCTTCGATGAGCTGCAGGCAAACGTTGAAAAGATTGACGCACTGAAAACCAATACGGTCATCGCTGTTTGTAACGCCGGTACTACGTCTACCAAAGCCGTGGAAATTTTTCGCAAACACGGCATCGAAAGCGTTTACGGACTTAAGGGCGGAATGACTGCATGGTCTCAGGCAGGTATGCCCATCGTGACAGCGAAGAAAACCAAGAAAAAGTAACGACTATCCGGCAATTTTGACGCATGAGTAACAACGCAAAAATTGAAATTTACGGTAATGAGTCTTGTGGCTATTGCTCAGCCGCGCGCATCCTGTTGAAAAAGAAAGGTCTCGATTACGAGGACATTCCGATAGCAAATGATGAGCAGGCGTTCGCAGAAATGCGAGAGAGAAGCGGTAGCACCTCGGTCCCACAGATATTCATCAATGACAAATCGATTGGCGGCTTTGACGAGCTTTACGAGCTTGCCGAAAGCGGCGAACTCAATAAATTAATTGGTACACAGGAAGAATAATGGCAGAGCAAGAAAAGCAGATTTCTATTCAGAAAATCTATATCAAGGATTTTTCGTTCGAATCACCACAGGCACCGTCCGTCTTTACAAAGACCGACTGGGAGCCCAAGACGAATTTGAATCTTCGCAGCACCCACAGTGACCTTGGCGACAACAATCACGATGTCGTTCTGACACTGACCGTTGAAACCAAGCACGAAGACAAGACATTGTTTCTCGTTGAATTGCACCAAGCGGGTATTTTCAGCATAGCCGGCTATGCAAGCGCTGAGCTCGCTGCCGTGCTCGGCAGTTTTTGTCCGGGCACCCTGTTTCCTTATGCGCGAGAATCGATCGCCAGCATCGTTGCAAAAGGCGGCTTCCCGGAATTTGTGCTGCAGCCCATAAACTTTGATGCGCTCTATGCCCAGTCGCAGCAGACGGCAGCCGCGGATTCATCAAGCGAAACACCTGCCCCAGGCAATGGGGAAACACACTAATTACTGTGGCTGACGACCAGGCAAGCAAGGGGCCAATTGCCGTCATCGGTGCCGGCTCGTGGGGCACCGCGCTCGCCTTGCAGTTTGCCCGCGGGGGCCGCCCGGTTTGTCTTTGGGGTCGTGATGCAGGGCAACTAAAGCAGATTATTGCAGATGCAGAGAACGTCCGTTATCTGCCGGGCGCAAAATTTCCCGATAATCTGCGGGCTACTACAGAGCTGGACGACTGTCTCAAGGGCGCCAGAGATATTCTGATTTCGGTACCGAGCCACGGGCTGCGGGAAACGCTTAATAGAGTTAAGCCATTGCTTCAGGGAAACGAGCGAATTAGCTGGGCCACCAAAGGCTTCGAACTGAAGACCGGCCGCTTACCACACCAGGTGGCCGAAGAGGTGCTTGGATCCAAATATCCGATGGCGGTGCTTTCCGGACCGACCTTCGCCAAAGAGGTTGGTGCCTGCCTGCCAACCGCCATGACCGTTGCCGCGAACGACCCGGTGTTCGCGGCCGATCTTGCTGAAGCGCTGTCTGGCAGTAATTTTCGCGCCTACACATCCGACGACATTATTGGCGTGGAAGTCGGCGGCGCAGTCAAAAACGTGCTGGCTATCGGCGCAGGTTTGTCCGACGGGCTCGGCTTTGGTGCCAACACCCGCATCGCTTTAATTAATCGCGGCCTTGCTGAAATGACCCGGCTTGGTGTTGCGTTGGGTGCCAAACAAGAAACATTTATGGGTCTTGCCGGCATGGGGGATCTCGTTCTGACCTGTACCGACAACCTGTCGCGCAATCGACGAATGGGGCTTGCGCTTGCCAGCGGTAAAACCCTCGAGGAAGCGCAGGAAGAAATTCAGCAGGTCGTCGAGGGCGTACTCGCCGCCAAGGCCGTGCGCGAAGTTTCGCTCAAGCTCGGCGTCGATATGCCGATCTGTGACGAAATCTACCGCATACTTTACGAAGGCGTGCCGCCAGATGAAGCAGTACGCTCATTGATGGGCAGGGCGCTGGGGGCGGAGTAGGCGTTTAGCCCGCAGGCCGAATCACTCGCGAAGCGCCTCGACAAAACCGCTGAACATCGCGTTCTGTATGCCCCAATAAGGGCGATTGGTCGCGACTGGGCGTGCGCCGTGCATCGCGATGACCACTCCTTCCGCCGCGTTGATGTAGATACCCTGACCGAATATTCCCATCGCTCGATATGTGCCATTGTCATTCAGCCACCATAGATAGCCATAGCCTTTATATCCTTTCGATGGGCGGGTGGATTCTTCCATCCAGTTCTCCGTCAACACTTCCACGCCGTCCGCGAGTTGGCCGCCGCCCATCGCGAACAGGCCCAGTCGACCGTAGTCCCGCAGCGTCGCGCTAATGCAACAACCGCCGGTCTCGCCGCCACCGGGCTCACTCAACACCCAGTTCGCATCTGACTCCATACCAAACGGTCGCCAGATTTTTTCTTCGAGATAGGTTGACAGGTTGTTGCCAATCGCCGAACGCAACAGCGTTCCGACAAGGTTTGTTTCCGCCGTGTTGTAGTTGAATACCTCGCCCGGTTCCGCATCGCGCGGAAGATGACGCAAGTATTCATACAGGTTGACCGTATACCAGCCTGTCAAGCTACTGTTCAGTTTGTTGAGATCGGATTGCCGGTCTGTATAGTCCTCGTTCCAACGCACGCCCGACGACATTTGCATCAGGTCGCGGATGCTCGATTGAGCATATACCGAGCCCTTGAGCCGCGGCAGATAGTCGGTGACTTTCTCGTCGACGCTTTTTATATATCCATCCTTGATCGCGGCCCCGACCAACATCGATGTAACCGACTTCGAAACGGAATAGGACATCCAGACGGTCTCTTTGGTGTTGCCCAGTCGATAACGCTCGAAAACAATTTTTCCGTTTTTGATAACCAGCAAACCGGCAACGCTTTGGTCCGCCAGGTAGTCATCAATGGTCAGCTGCTTGCCATCGAATGCAAATCGCAAATCGTCAAGCCCGGCCAGCTCGACTGGCAGCGGATAAACTGACTTACCTGGCTTGATCGTGCGCGTTGGCAGAAATTTGCTTATGTTTCGGTAGCCTGCCACTTGCTGGTCCGGCGTCCAGAAAAGAATTTCTTCCGGGGAGCCAAAGTGTTTGCTGTCGTCCGCGGGATCAATCGTTGGGGCATCGGCAGCGGCTACGCCGATGAACTCCAGCAACAAGGCAAAGATAACGATTTTTCGCCCGTGGAACTCGCACCTGGAATTGGTCATTTCCTGACTCCGCTTGTTATTGTGCGTGGCCCTCGAACCCCAGCTGTCGCCAGGCTTCATAAACAACGACCGCCGCTGCATTCGATAAATTGAGACTGCGGCTGCCTGCACGCATCGGTATACGCAATTGTTGTTGTTCGGGTAAGGACTCGAGTATATCGCCGGGCAAGCCGCGCGTCTCCGGGCCAAAAAGAAATGCGTCGCCGGGCTTAAACTGCGGGTCGGAGTATGCCGTCTTTCCACGGGTGCTTATTGCGAAGACCCGTGGCTCTCCCAGTGCCTGCAGGCAAGTGCGGAAGTCCCGGTGTGTCTGCACGGTCGCGAACTCCCGGTAGTCCAGGCCCGCTCTTTTCAGCCGCGGCTCATCCAGCTCAAAGCCCAGCGGCTCCACCAGGTGCAAGGCCATGCCGGTATTTGCTGCCAGACGAATAATATTGCCGGTGTTCGGCGGAATTTCTGGCTCATATAAAATAATGCTGAACATGTGAGGGGCGCGACCTTGCAAAGATGGCTGTACAATACATGATCGTCAGTCATTTCAAGAAACCTTGTCCTATGGTCGCTGCGTCAGACGCGAAGCACAGTCCGCTCGCTAACGAATTTTGTGGTTTACCCCTCGCTTCGCCAATTGTTTTGCTTTCCGGCTGTGTTGGCTTTGGCGAGGAATACACACGAGTAGAGGGATTCTCCAATCGCGACGTCGGTGCAATCGTATTAAAAGGCACAACCCGCGAACCCAGGCTCGGCAACAAGCCTCATAGAGTCTTCGAAACCCCCGCTGGCATGTTGAATGCGATCGGACTGCAAAACCCGGGCGTCGACAAGGTCGTCGATGACATCCTGCCCGGTTTCGACTTCGACGAAACACGCTTTATCGCAAATGTATGCGGCTCGACAGTTGAAGATTACGCCGAGGTCACAGAACGATTCGACAATTCGCCTATCGACGCAATCGAGGTAAATATTTCCTGTCCGAACATCGCCGAAGGCGGGGTTTCCTTCGGTAACGACCCCGACATGTCTGCGAGAGTCGTTGCCGCCTGTCGCGCAAAAACCAGCAAGCCGTTAATCGCAAAACTTTCCCCCAACCAGGCCGACATACAGGAAAATGCGCGCCGCTGCATAGAGGCCGGCGCCGACGCACTCGCCGTCATCAACACACTGATGGGTATGGCGATCGACGCGGAAACCCGAACACCGGTAATCGGCAACGTAAGAGGCGGCCTGTCCGGCCCCGCGATAAAACCAATCGCCCTGTTGAAAGTACACCAAGTTTACCAAGTCGCCGGCCCACTCAACATTCCCATCATCGGGCAAGGTGGCATTGTCTCAGCCATCGATGCCATAGAATTCATGATAGCCGGCGCATCGACTGTCGGGGTTGGTACGGCTTTATTCTACGACCCGCTGGTGTGCACGAAGATTAACGATGGCATCAGCGCGTACCTGGCAAAGCATGAGATGAGTTCTGTATCTGAGCTTGTGGGAACTTTGCGGCTGTAGCGGGGTTTGGGACTTGGGGCTTGTAGAGGCGCTCCAACAAGGTCTCGTCGCAGTCTTGTTGGAGCGGGTTGCACCCACGATAAGACTCAACACACCAAGAGAGATGAAAAGGGCGTGGCTCATGGGGGGTCTGGTCAGGACTGTCGAGAGGCATGGATGCCGAACGCCAAGCCCGTCTATGCTTTTGTGGCCTACTACGAATCCTCACCTAAGAAGGAAAACAGTGACTGGACGTACTTGCGGGCGTGTCCTGACCAGACCCCCCATGAGCCGCGCCCGACTGCCAAAAACCAAACGCCCCTAATCAATATTCAAAGCCCGAATCTTCCGGGTAAGCGTATTCCTCCCCCATCCCAACAACTTCGCCGCATCCTGGCGCCGCCCGTGCGACCGTCGCAACGCGATTCGAATCAGGGTTCGTTCAAGTTCCGGTAGCGCTGTTTCCAGAAGCGGCTCGCTTTCTTCTTTGCTCAGTTGCTGTTCTGCCCAGCTGGCGAGTGGTTGTGTCCATTCTTTTTCGGCGTTGGCGCCATCGTCCGTACCGCCAAGGTCCCCGGGGATGTCGGTGGCGCTGATGACGACGCCGGGGGCGGTTACGGTGAGCCGGCGGGTGGCGTTGACGAGTTGTCGTACGTTGCCGGGCCAGCTGAATGACTGCAGTAGCTCCATGGCTTCGCTGTCGAGCATTTTGGCGGGAACGTCGATCTCTTTTGCCGCGTCGGCGAGATAATGCTTCAGGAGAAGCGGGATATCGACGCGGCGCTGGCGAAGGGCTGGCGTGTGGATGCGAATGACGTTGAGACGGTGGTACAGGTCTTCGCGAAAGCGTCCTTCTTTGATGGCCTTCGGCAGGTCCTGGTTGGTTGCGGCGATCACACGAACGTCGACGCGGATGGAAGTTTGTCCGCCGACTCTGAAGAATTCGCTTTCGGCGAGGACGCGCAGCAAACGAGTTTGCAACCCGGGTGACATATCGCCAATCTCATCAAGAAACAAGGTGCCACCGTTTGCCTGTTCGAAACGACCGATGCGTCGGGCGTCGGCGCCGGTGAAAGAGCCGCGTTCGTGGCCGAATAATTCCGATTCGAGTAATTCAGATGCAATGGCCGAGGTATTGAGTGCGACGAATGCTTTTGACGCGCGCGGGCTGGTGTCATGCAAGGCCCGTGCGACAAGTTCTTTGCCGGTTCCTGATTCGCCGGTAATCAGGACCGTCATGCTGGAACGGGCAAGACGACCGATAGAGCGAAAAACCTCCTGCATGGCAGGGGCCTGACCGAGCATCGAGGGTATGCCATCGAGTACTTCGTTGTCTGATTTCGGCACGCCGTTTTTTCGCGCTGCCTTTTTGACGAGTTCCACTGCTTCATCGAGATCGAAGGGCTTCGGCAAATATTCGAATGCGCCGCCCCGATACGCCGCAACCGCATTGTCGAGGTCAGAATGCGCCGTCATAACGATAACCGGGAGGTCCGGATGGCGACGGGTAAGCCGATCGAGGAGGGTCAACCCGTCCATACCGGGCATGCGGATATCCGTAAGCAATACATCGGGCTCTGCGTCATTGAGGGCATCGAGTAACAGTTCGGCGCGCTCGAAGCTTAATGTTTGCATGCCGGCCTGGTTGAGCGCTTTTTCAAGCACCCATCGCAACGACTGGTCATCATCGACAACCCATACCCTGATGGGCTGGTCAGCCATGTGTTTTGTCCTTCGTCGGGTTTAGGGGGATTCGAATGAAAAAGGTTGTGCGGCCCGGCCGACTGTCGAATTCGATCAGCCCGCCATGGCGACTAATCAATTCCTGAGCTGCTGGCAGCCCCAGGCCCGTGCCGTCCGGCCGGGTTGTGACCAGCGGATAGAAAACCGAGTCCTGCAGGTCTGCCGGGATGCCGGGACCGTCATCTTCAATTTCTATGCTGGCAACGACTCGATGTCTCGTGTCGCCGATAGTGAAGTTCATAACGGCGCGCGTGCGCAACGTTATTTCACCGCGACCATCAAGCGCATTTACCGCATTACGCACGATATTTATCAACGCCTGCAGAATCTGGTTTCGATCGAGATCGATGTCGGGCAGGCCGGGATCGTAATCGCGACGGATGGCCAGTTTGTCGCCAATCTCCGGTTGGATAACGCGCATGACGTATTCGAGTAACTCATGAATGTTGGCCGGGCGTTTGTTGGGCGGGCCTCCCGGTCCCAGCAGGGTATCCACCAGATCAACCAGGCGATCTGTTTCGCTGATGATAACGCTGGTGTATTCCTTCAATTCTTCGCTTTCAAGTTGGCGGTCCAGAAGTTGTGCCGCGCCGCGCAATCCGCCCAGCGGGTTTTTGATCTCATGTGCGAGCTGACGAACCATCTGCCGACCGGCACCGTGCTGGATAATAAGTGCCTGCTCCCGATTTATTTTTGAGCGCCGGGATACGTCGGTCAACTCGATCAGGATCTTCGCTTTTTCGCCGGCCAGGTTCAGGCTGGAAATCCTGCAATCGATAATTCTCGGTTCTGAATGAACTTCTGTCGGACCCAGCTTCAGCTCGTTCGCGTAGGTGATACCCGTTTCGAGGGCGCGCAACAGCACATCACGAAATTCCTTGTCGTCGTCGACCAATGGCAGGAAGGGTTGTTCGCTGGCGCGTCTTTCGCTGATTCCCAGCAGGTTCTCGGCGGCTGGATTGAGTTCGCGCACCAATAGGTTTTCATCGAGCAGTACGATGGCGGTGCTTAGACTATCGAGCACCTTTCGAGCAGAGCCCGGGTCTTTAAGTGATGGACTGTTCCGCGGAGGAGCTGTCGGGTCTAGTTCCGACGCGCGATCGTGTTTTGCTGTACGTAAAAGCGATTCGGCAGACTGCGAATCATCAGCTTGCCCGTCTGGTCCAGAATCTCCACCTGCACATTGTGTGCGCCCCGATACACTTCCAGAATCTGGAAACTCAAACTGTCGACCATTTGTGGTGTCCCGTCGAAATACACCCGCACCCGATGACCCTGCGCCAGGCCCGGCTGCAGATTGACTGTTACGTTCAGTATGCCCTCGATATTCCATAGCGTTTCTTCTGCTGCGGGCGAGGCGATCGTGATGGTTTCGTAAGAAAATGCCTTCTCTTGTTTGGGCTCGGCTTGCTGCGTTGTGCTTGGCGTGGATCGTGTTCTTGCCGGTGGCGTGTAGGTAGAGCGGGTGCTGCGACCGGAGCCTGGCAGCTGGATTCGCTCTGCGCCTTCGTGTGGACGATCGGAGTAATGAACGATGCCGTCTTCGTCAACCCATTTGTAGGCCTGACCAAAGACCGCCCCGGCCATCGCGAGGGCTGCAAATCCGAATAATAGTCGCTTAAGCATTTGATTAGCATAGCAGGTACTCGTTTTCAGGCCAGTGTCGAACCCCTAAATTTGTCGTGCCGGTCACACTTTTGGCCGACATTTGCCGGTCCCGAGCGGGTATTCCGGGGCTATAAACTCCGGAATGCCGCATATGGGCCTAGAGGCTGTAGTACATGTCAAACTCGACCGGATGGGTGGTCATCCTCAGGCGGGTGACATTCTCGTTCTTCAGGTCGATGTAAGCATCGATCAGATCGTCGCTGAATACGCCACCGGCTTTCAAAAAGTCGCGGTCATGATCAAGCTCAGCCAGCGCCTCTTCCAGCGAGAACGCAACCAGCTTCAGGTTTTTTTCTTCCTCTGGTGGCAAGTCATACAGGTCTTTGTCCATGGCATCTCCCGGATGGGTTTTGTTCTGGATACCATCGAGACCGGCGAGCATCATTGCGGAAAACGCCAGGTACGGGTTCGCCATGGAATCCGGGAAGCGCAGCTCAATGCGTCTTCCTTTCGGATTGGATTCGTACGGTATACGAATCGAGGCCGACCGATTGCGTGCAGAATAAGCAAGAATCGTTGGCGCCTCGAATCCCGGCACCAGTCGTTTGTAGCTGTTGGTTGACGGATTGGCGAACGCGTTCAGCGCCTTGGCGTGTTTGATCAGGCCGCCGATGTAGAAAAGCGCTGTGTCCGACAGCCCGCCGTATCCGTCGCCCATAAACAGGTTTTTGCCGTCTTTGAACAGCGACTGATGCACATGCATGCCGCTGCCATTGTCATTGACCAGCGGTTTCGGCATGAAGGTCGCCGTCTTGCCATAGCTGTGTGCGACGTTATGCACGACATACTTCATTATCTGCACTTCGTCCGCCTTGCGCACCAGGGTATTGAATCTAACGCCGATCTCGCACTGTCCGGCTGTCGCCACTTCGTGGTGATGGACTTCTGTCTTCATGCCCATTTCCTCCAGCGCCAGGCACATCGCAGAACGGATATCGTGCAGCGAGTCCACTGGCGGTACCGGGAAATAGCCGCCCTTAACCGTCGGTCGATGACCGTAATTGGTGTATTCGCCGCCGTCTGATTCCAGGTAATTCCTGCCGGAGTTCCACGATGCTTCTTGCGAATCGATCTTGTAGAACGCCCCTTCCATCGTGTCGTCCCAGCTCACATGGTCGAACACGAAAAATTCATTCTCCGGGCCAAAATACGCGGTATCCGCGATGCCGGTCGACTTCAGGTAAGCCTCCGCTCGACGCGCCAGTGATCGTGGACAACGGTCGTAACCCTGCATCGTCGCCGGCTCAACCACATCGCAACGAAGATCCAGCGTCGCATCGTCGAAAAACAGATCCTCCACCGCCGAATCCGGGTCCGGCATCAAAATCATGTCGGACTCATTAATACCCTTCCAGCCGGCAATCGATGAGCCATCAAACATCTTCCCGTCTTCAAACAGGTCCTCGTCAACGGTATGTGCCGGGACAGTGACATGGTGCTCCTTGCCTTTCGTATCGGTGAAACGAAAGTCGACAAATTTGATTTCTTTTTCCTTGATAAGGGCGAGAACCTCTGCGGGCGTCATGGTTGTTTCCTCAGGTTAATAAATTGGTGGGCGCATGCGCCCGGATAAGAATGTATTGCAGGAACTGTGCCAAAATGGTGCGTTTTGTATATGCTTGATAAATGGGTGGTTCTTATAAAGGCCAGGGATCAGGGCGCACTAGTTTGGTGCGCCCAGTCTTTCTGGTGCACTATTATAGGGCAAAACGGAGAGCGGTGCATTTTCGTAGGGGTTGAGTCTTATCGCGGGTGTAGACCCGCTCCTACAGCCCTGTGACGAGGCCTTGTCGGAGCGCCTCTACAGGCGCGATCGAAAAATGCGGCCCACATAATTTCCGTAACGATAACGAAAGGGGACCTGCGGCCCGGTGCCATATACCAAATCCCACCAACCCAAAAGAATTGCGTATAATTCCGTGCTTCTTTTTCCAGCGCGAAATCATTGATGGGTAAGGCAAAAAAGCCTGAATTCTGTAGCTTTCAAGACCTGATTCTGCAATTGCAGCAGTTTTGGGCGGAGCGTGGCTGTGTTATTGCTCAGCCTTACGACATGCCGATGGGCGCCGGGACGTTTCACCCGGCGACTTTTTTACGGGCGATCGGGCCTGAGCCGTGGAGCGCGGCTTACGTGCAGCCGAGCAGGCGACCGACGGATGGGCGATATGGTGATAACCCGTTTCGGCTGCAGCATTATTATCAGTTCCAGGTGATGATCAAGCCGTCGCCGGATGAGATTCAGGAAATGTATCTCGATTCTCTACGCGCAATTGGTATTGATCCGACGGTGCATGACATTCGCTTTGTTGAAGACAACTGGGAGTCGCCGACGCTGGGTGCGTGGGGGCTTGGTTGGGAAGTCTGGCTGAATGGTATGGAGGTGACGCAGTTTACCTACTTTCAGCAGGTGGGTGGCCTGGAGTGTCGCCCGGTAACCGGAGAGATAACCTACGGGCTTGAGAGGCTCGCGATGTATTTGCAAAACGTCGAGAGTATTTTCGATATTGTCTGGACCGACGGACCGCTCGGGAGAATTACCTATCGCGACGTTTATCATCAAAACGAAGTGGAGCAGTCGCGTTACAACTTTGAGTTAGCCGATGTTGATGCACTGTTTGCCGCTTTCGATCATGCGGAGAAAGTATGCGGCGAGTTGATCGACGAAAACCTGGCTCTGCCAGCGTATGAACAAATGCTAACGGCATCGCATACGTTTAATTTGCTGGACGCGCGCCAGGCGATCTCGGTCAGTGAGCGGCAGCGGTTCATATTACGTGTGCGAACGATGTCGCGCGCGATCGCAAAAGTCTATTACTCGTCCCGCGAGGCGCTCGGTTTTCCGATGCTCGAATCGGGTAGCGACAGCAAGCAGGCAGCGAACTGATGGCGGCAGAAAAGCGCGCCGACTTCCTGGTTGAGATCGGTACGGAAGAGTTACCGCCGAAAGCCCTGCGTTCGCTTATGCAGGCTTTTGCGCGCAATCTCGGCAAGCTCCTGGATGAAAATCGTCTTGTGCATGGACCCATTAGCGAGTTTGCAACGCCGCGCCGAATTGCTGCGCTTGTTTCCGATCTTGCTCTCGCGCAAGATTCGCGACAAGTAGACAGCAAGGGTCCGCCCGTACGCATCGCCTTCGACGACGCGGGCGAGCCGAAGCCACCGGCAATTGCATTTGCGAAAAAGTGCGGCGTAGACGTAGGCGAGCTGCAACGAACAAAGACAGACAAAGGCGAGTGGCTATCCTGGCGTTCCGTCGAAGCGGGCGCAGCTGCGTCTGAGTTGCTGCCGGAAATTATTGAACAAGCACTGAAGGCCCTGCCTGTTCCACGACGTATGCGCTGGGGAGCGTCCGACATTGAGTTCGTCCGACCGGTGCACTGGATCGTCATGCTGCACGGCAAAAATGTTGTTCGCGGCGATATCATGGGGCTGCCTGCCGGCGATCAGACTCGCGGCCATCGTTTCCTGGCTCCGGGCAACTTAAAGATCACGACTCCGAGCAAATATGCAACGACGCTGGCCTCAAAAGGATTCGTGCTGGCCGATTTCGAAGCGCGACAGCAAAAGATTGTCAAAGACGTAACCGCGGCGGCAAGCGCGGCCGGCGGCACCGTGGTCGCGGATGAGAGTTTGTTTGAAGAAGTTGCCGCGCTCACCGAGTGGCCGGTCGCCATGACCGGACGTTTCGACGAGGCGTTTTTGGCGTTGCCGCGGGAGGCCATCATCGCGTCGCTCAGCGGCCATCAACGTTATTTTCCGATTGCCGACTCTTCCGGAAAATTGATTTCTGCTTTTGTAGTGGTCGCAAACCTTGACAGCAAAGACCCCGACAAGGTTCGCAGTGGCAATGAGCGCGTTATTCGACCGCGCCTCGCCGATGCCGTTTTTTTCTGGGAGACGGACCAGAAGACTTCATTGGCGGATCGCGTTTCGGCCCTCGACAAAGTCGTTTATCAAAAAGGGCTTGGGAACCTGCGCGACAAGAGTATGCGGGTGGGTGAATTGTGCGGGGTGCTCGCCAAAGAGCTCGGTATTGATGGTCAATCGGCGCTTCGAGCGGCGACGCTTGCAAAGTGTGACCTTCTAACCGGGATGGTTGGCGAGTTTCCTGAATTGCAGGGCATCATGGGCAGCTACTATGCGCTCGCAGATGGTGAGCCTGAAGAGGTCGCCACCGCGATTCGCGAGCAGTATCTACCGCGGTTTGCGGGCGACACGCTGCCGGTGTCGAGGACCGGACAGGTGCTGGCGCTTGCTGACAAACTCGACACGCTGGCCGGTGTTTTTGCGCTCGGCAAAAAACCGACGGGCAACAAAGACCCCTTCGGTCTTCGGCGTGCGGCACTTGGGGTTGTGCGTATTTTGATCGAGTGCGAGCTGGAGATCGGCTTGCTCGGCGCTGTCGAGGCGGCTGTCAGTCACCAGCCGAAACTCGGGCTGGGCACGGGCGCGGTGGTTGAGTCTTTGTACGGATTCATTGGCGAGCGGCTGCGTAGTTTTTACCTGGACCAGCCGGATGTGTCCGTTGAGATTTTCGACGCCGTTGAAAAAGTCGACGGCCGTCGCAATGTGCCGTTGACCGATTTTGACCGGCGCATCAGCGCAGTCAGGAATTTCGCGCAAATGAAACAGTCCGCGAGCCTCGCCTCCGCCAACAAGCGCATATCCAACATCCTGCAGCAAGCGACGATACCTCAAGGCACCAGCGTAGATGAGTCCTTGTTGCTCGAGGGCGCGGAACGCGATCTTTATGACGCGCTGCTGGCCGCATTGATCGCCGTTAAGCCACTGCAAAGCTCGCGCGATTATGCCGCGGTACTCGCGCGTCTCGCGGACCTCAAGGAGCCTGTTGACCGCTTTTTTGATGAAGTAATGGTTATGGCCGACGATGAAGCGTTGAGACAGAACCGGCTCGCGCTACTCTCCCGATTGCGCGAGCCCTTTCATTCGGTGGCGGATATTTCACGCTTGTCTGCGGCGAAAAACGGCGGCGGTTGATGCGTCTCGTGGTGCTCGATCGTGACGGCGTCATTAATCACGACTCCGATGATTTCATCACAACTGAGGATGAGTGGTTGCCGCTGGACGGCAGCGCAGGCGCGATCGCCAGGCTAACGGGCGCAGGTTATACCGTAGCGGTCGCCACCAACCAATCGGGCATTGGTCGAAAATTGTTGAGCGAAGATGGCCTGACTGCAATCCACAAAAAGATGCTCGATCACATTGAATCAGCCGGTGGCCACATCGACAAAATTGTTTATTGTCCGCACTTGCCCGATGCAGGCTGTGACTGCAGAAAGCCCCGGCCGGGCTTGTTGGCGCAGTTGCAGGAATACTACGGTACAGACATGAGCGGCGTGCCCTTCGTCGGTGATTCGGAACGAGATCTGCGTGCGGCGCTCGCCATCGGTGCGCGACCGATGCTGGTGCTCACGGGCAACGGCCGAAAAACGCTGGAGACGTTACAAGAATCCGGCGAGCCAATGGAGGTGTATGAAAATTTGGCGGCAGCCGTAGACGCAATGTTGCGCGATGACGAAGAGGATGTTCACGCATGATTCTGCTTCGCTCTATTTTGTTTCAAATATATTTTTATGCGTCTATTCGTTCGAAGGAAACCAGCCTGCTCGCTCGAAACTGGATTGAGGCAAAAATGGCCGAGATCGGCCCAAAGTCTTATTCAAACGTCGAGGTTGCTGACGTTTAACGCGTTCTTCTCGATAAATTCGCGGCGCGGCTCAACATGATCGCCCATTAGCGTCGTGAAGATCTCGTCTGCTTTTACGCCGTCGTCTATTTTAACCTGCAGTAACACGCGGGTTTCCGGGTTTACGGTGGTGTCCCACAGTTGGTCGGGGTTCATCTCGCCAAGACCTTTGTAGCGCTGAATAGACTGTCCTTTTCGCGCCTCTTTCATCATCCAGTCAACGGCGTCTGAGAAAGTGCTTATGGCGAATTGTTTGTCGCCGCGCTCGATGAAAGCGCCCTCGCCCATCAGCTCGTCGAGCTTGGCGGACAGCGCCATGATGTGCCTGTACTCGTTTGTGTCGAAAAACTCTCGTGGCAAATAACGCTTCGTTGTCATGCCATGTTGGGTTTTTTCTATTGCGATTCGAACGCCTTCTCCGTCGCCATCGCCGCGCTCAAGTGTCGCAACATAGGAGCCGTTGTCTCCGCTAATCGCTCGATCGCCACTGGACTTGGGTAGCGCCGCAGACAACGCTTCTGTCCACTCGGCAAGCGAGTCGAGGTCCGCAGCAATTTCTTCGCTTACCTCCGGCAGCGCCGCGAGCGCCCGTAACACGGGTTCTTCATATCGATTGGAAAGGCGCTTAATCATGCTTTCCACGCTGTTGTGTTCGTTCGCCAGCGACTCCAGTGCTGTACCGGACATGGGTGGCGCATCGGCATTGACATGCAGCGCTGCGTTGTCGAGCGCCATGCTTAAAATGTGCGCGTTCAATTCAGCGTCGTCTTTGACATAGACTTCGTGCTTGCCCTTTTTGATTTTGTACAAAGGCGGTTGCGCAATATAAATGTGGCCACGCTCTATTAACGCTGGCATCTGCCGGTAGAAAAATGTTAGCAGCAGCGTTCGTATGTGGGACCCATCGACATCAGCGTCGGTCATGATGATGATTTTGTGGTAGCGCAATTTGTCCGCGTCGAAATCGTCGCGACCAATGCCGGTGCCGAGCGCGGTGATCAGTGTGCCGACTTCGACCGATGACAGCATCTTGTCGAAGCGCGCTTTTTCCACGTTTAAGATTTTTCCTTTCAGCGGCAAAATCGCCTGCGTTCTGCGGTCTCTGCCTTGTTTGGCGGAGCCGCCAGCGGAGTCGCCCTCCACCAGGAACAGCTCGGACAAGGCCGGGTCTTTTTCCTGGCAGTCTGCCAGCTTGCCGGGCAGACCGGCGATGTCCAGCGCGCCCTTGCGGCGGGTCATTTCTCTCGCCTTTCTGGCCGCATCGCGGGCTCGCGCCGCATCGATGATTTTGGTGACAACGGCCTTGGCTTCTTGCGGATTCTCGAGCAAAAAGTCTTCCAGGCGGCCAGCTAGCGCGGACTCTACGATGCCTTTAATTTCAGATGAAACTAATTTTTCTTTCGTCTGGGATGAAAACTTGGGGTCCGGGATCTTCACAGACAATACGGCGGTCAGGCCTTCTCGTGCATCGTCGCCGCTGGGCGTGAATTTGTCTTTTCGCCCTGACATTTCCTTTTCAATATAGCTGTTCAGCGTTCGTGTCAGCGCGCTGCGAAACCCCGCCAGGTGGGTGCCGCCATCTCGCTGCGGGATGTTGTTGGTGTAACAGAACATGTTTTCCTGATAGCCGTCATTCCACTGCAGCGCCACCTCCACCACGACGTCGTCTTTTTCGACCTCGCAGTAAAATATGCTGGGATGGGCGTGGGTTTTATTGCGATTGAGATGCTTTACAAAAGCGCGAATGCCGCCCTGGTACTCGAATACGTCCTCTTTTTCGTCCCGCTCGTCTACCAGCTTGATGCGAACGCCGGAATTCAGGAATGACAACTCCCGCAGCCGGCTGGCCAATATTTCGTAGTGAAACTTGATATTCGTGAAGGTATTGGGGCTGGGCTTGAAGCGTAACTGGGTGCCTGTTTTGTCGGTGTCGCCGATCGGCGCCAGCGGCGCCTCCGGTTCGCCATGGCGATATTCCTGTTGGTAGGTCTTGCCATCGCGGTGAATGGTCAACACCAGGTGTTCGGACAGCGCATTTACGACTGAAACACCGACACCGTGCAGGCCACCAGAAACCTTGTAGGAATTGTCATCAAATTTGCCGCCCGCATGCAGGACCGTCATGATGACTTCCGCGGCCGAGCGACCCTCCTCCGGGTGTATATCGACCGGTATTCCGCGACCATCGTCGGTTATCGTGACCGACTCATCCGCGTGAATGGTCACGGTAATGATGCTGCAGTGCCCCGCAAGCGCCTCGTCGATGGAGTTGTCGACGACCTCGAATACCATGTGGTGCAAACCGGTTCCGTCATCGGTGTCGCCGATGTACATGCCCGGTCTTTTTCGAACGGCCTCAAGGCCCCTTAAGACCTTGATATTGCTGGAAGTATAGTCTGTGTCGGTGGCCATTCGTTGTCCTTAGAAAAAAAGCCACGTATTGTACCATTTGGCGGCCTGAAAAGGGCCTCCGAAAGGGCTCTAAAGGTATATTTTTACAAGGATTTTTGGCCCGGACCGGCCGCCCCTCCACAGGCCTTTTGCAGGTCGTATCCTGGCCTGATTTTCTGCCGCGCAAGCG